>Ga0134125_10009206_pt1 | contig 11120 bp, 5 predicted proteins | sample KB31751_FD_96464 | JGI IMG/M metagenome (GOLD analysis project Ga0134125, IMG submission 96464) | Terrestrial soil microbial communities with excess Nitrogen fertilizer from Kellogg Biological Station, Michigan, USA - KB3-175-1 | ecosystem: Environmental > Terrestrial > Soil > Unclassified ...
AGTGAGATGAAGCCCACGCAAATCGTCTCGCGGCTTCGGGATCTAGACACGAGATTACATCGAACCCTGCACCCCGATCGGCGTCGCATTCTGATTAATGCTGGACTACCCATGGAGTTCAGCATGATCGCGCCTATTTACCACCGCTTATCTCAGGACCCGCGAGTCGAGTTCTTTTTCACCTCCAGCGTTCATCCGGATAACATCCGCCACATTTTTGCTGACTCCGGAGGGGACATTCGGATTGTCAGTCCAGTGCGGGCGGGGCTGATGAAGTTTGACGCTTACCTAGCGGCTGATTTTATCTGGGCAAAACTGCCACGCGGCACGAAGCGCGTTCAAACCTTTCACGGCGTTGCCGGCAAATACAGCAATGTGTATGACCGTCCCGACCATTCCTTGCGGGAGTGGGACCGGCTTTTTTTTATCAATCAGCGGCGGCTGAATAATTTTGTTTCCGCGGGCGCAATCGATGCTGACAGTCCAGCCATTTGTTTGATCGGCATGCCTAAGGCCGATTGCCTGGTGGATGGATCGCTGCAACGCGATGACATTCTCCGTTCCCTGGGGATTGACCCCGCGAGGCGCACAGTCTTATATGCCCCGACATGGACCCCCTACGCGTCATTGAACTCCATGGGGAAAGAGTTGATCGAGCAATTGGGCGGCGCGGGATTTTGCGTGATCGTTAAATTGCATGACAATTCGCGTGACCCTGATCTGCGAAACTCCGGCGGCATAAATTGGGTTGAGCGGTTGACCCCAATTCTGCGTAAACACGACGGCCATCTAGCGGCAAAGGGCACAATTGCACCTTACCTGGTCGCCTCCGACGTGATGATCAGCGATCACAGTTCGGCCGGCTTTGAGTACCTCCTGCTTGATCGTCCGCTGATCAGGATTGAAATGCCGGAATTGATAGCGCGAACCAACATTCCTGCTGATTACGTGGATCTGCTGGTAAACGCTTCGACCAGCGTGCGGAACCCGCTGGAAACGTTGCATGCGGTAGAGTCGGCTTACGCCGACCCCTCTCAGCGCTCAAGCCGCCGCAAAGTTGTCGCTGAGGAATTGTTCTACAAACCTGGGAGTGCCACAAGCCGTGCAGTTACAGAACTTTACAAAGCGATGGAGTTAGGCCCGCCGCGCTGAAAATCAAAGGTGAAAATATTTCCACTTTTGCGCAAACCCGCATGAACTGAGGCGCTGTCAGTTCCCGGCAAACAATTTTAATTGACCGTAAGCCCTTATCCGGAGCCAGTTTGGGGCAACTGAGCTGCTGCTTTATGCGTCCAAAAAGCTGGCACTCTGCTTGCAGTGTTTTTGTGTTTGCCGAGTCGAAAAATTTAGTCCAGGGTTGTATGCTGTTTGAGTTCGGAAGTGGCGGTAATCTCTCCAGGCCGTAACATTTCCCGCTCGCGCAAAACTCCTTAGGTGAATAATGAATTACAAGAATCTGTGGACTCCCGCATTGGTATTGGCCTTTGTCTTAGGTGGTTTCATCCTTCCTGCGTCTGCTTCCGAGCGTCTATGTGACGCTTCGTTTGAAAACTGCCGGACACCGCTGATTACCCTGATCCAGAATGAAAACGTTGAAATCGACTTAGCGTACTGGTTCATGGATGACCCGGACATTGAAGGTCCACTCATCAAAAAGATCCAGGCCGGTGTGAAGGTGCGGATGCTGGTGGACCCGCGGGCCGATGAGGCCCATTTGCCCAATGAGCAGATCCTTCAACAGTTCGCGGGCATGACGCCTCCCGTTCCTATGCGGCAGCGGGTTGCGAATGGGATTTTGCACTGGAAAATGATGCTCTTCGCCGGGCAGGGAGTGGTGGAGTTCAGCGGCGCCAATTTCAGTTCCTCCGAATTTTTGCCGGGCAGCCCGTACAAAACGTATGTTGATGAGGCCATTCACTTTTCGGACGATCCGGCCATCGTCAATAGCTTCCGCACCATGTACGACAGATGGTGGGTTGATACCGTGAGCTTCACCGACTATGCGAACACATCCGGGATGCCGTTGGTCCCTTCGTACGCGGTTTATCCCATTGATTCTCAAGTGTGCCCAACCGTGACTGGCGGTTGTGGAATGGACTTCCTGCCTTCATCGAAAAACAAAGATGACTATGGAGTTAAGAGCATAAGCGCGATCAATGCCGAGAAGGTAAAACTCGATGTGGATATGTTCCGCATCACCAATGCGTCCATTACTGACGCAGCCATCGCTGCATTTAGGCGGGGTGTCCCGGTGCGGCTGATCGTCGATTCCTCGGAATATTCAAACCCGGCGAGAGTGTGGGACCGCTACAACGTGGATCGCCTTTTTGCAGCCGGGGTCCCGCTGAAGATCACCAGGCACGGGGGCGAAAACCACGAAAAGTCGTTGCTGTTCTACGGCCAGGGCCTGGCGGTTTGGGGCTCTTCCAACTGGAGTTCGAATTCATTCAACACTCAGCAGGAACACAATTTCTTCAGTACCGCGGCGATTAAGCCCTGGTTCTTCGATTGGTTTCAAAATCAGTTTGAACGAAGATGGAATTCGCCTCAGGAGTACCGCGCATTCGTTCCAATTGGGCCGGGGGCGCCGGTCAACAAAGCGCCAGCCAATGCGGCGACTGGCCAGAACCAAAGCTTGACCCTCAGATGGGACGGCGGTCCTTGGGGGCAGTTATTTGATATTTATTTGGGCACAGGTGCAAGCGGCCCGCTAGTCCTAATTGCTTCAAACGTAGACACTGGCGCTCCTGACCCAGCGCCTAATCATGTGTTGGGCACCTATAACATCTCTGGCTTGGCGCCAGCGACCACTTATCGGTGGAAAATTGTTTCCAAGACCATGGCCAATTTGACTGCAACCGGGCCAATCTGGAGCTTCACCACGGGTGGCACTGCGCCGAAAGTAGGGGCGACCGTCTCTTCGGTGAGCCCAGCTACAGGTGACGGCAACGGCGGAACACCAGTGACTATAACGGGAACGAACTTCGCTCCCGGCGCAGTCGTGTCGTTCGGTGTCGGCACAGCTTCTAAAATCGTCGTAGTGAACAGCACGACCATTACGGCCACTACACCGCCCCATGTGGCAGGCGCGGCGAATGTCGTAGTTCGCAATGCGGCAGGCGACCAGGGTTCGTTGGCCAACGGATTTCTTTACACGTCAACTACGCCGTCCACGCAGCCACAGTTAAACGTGGTCGTTCCAGACAGTGGTTCTACCGCTGGTGGAGATTCGGTCACGATCGCGGGAAGCAACCTGACGGGAGGAACGGTGACCGTGGGTGGAATGCCCGCGACCATCGTCAGCCGCGGCCCGGTATCGATTACTGCGACGACGCCCGCCGGAATCGCGGGATCGCCGGTCGATATTGTAGTTACGACCCCGAAAGGGTCAGCGACTTTGAAATCCGCCTTCACCTATGTCGATGAATCGACGCCCCCCAGCATAGCCGCGATTTCGCCATCCTCCGGCTCAATGAATGGTGGAACGCCGATGGTGATCTCGGGGAGCGGTTTCCGCTATGGAGCTGTCGTAAGCTTCGGCGGTCCACCCGCGCCAGTTGGTAAGGGCGTGGTCGCGACCACCATGGCCGTTACCAATGACCCGGTGGTTTGCGGCAATAACGTGCCTCTACCATGCATCATCGCTACTACTCCGGCCCACGCCGTAGGCGCGAACGACGTAGTCGTGACCAACATGGATTTCGCCACGGGTGTGATTGATACCGGCAGTGGCAGCAGCACACTGACTCAGGGCTATTCTTTCGTTCTGGCCCCGTCCATCAGCATCGTGACCCCTAGCTCAGGCACAGTTTCAGGCGGGACCACGATTAGCATCACGGGAAAGAACTTCATATCAGGGGCCCAAGTCCTGGTAGGAGGTCAACAGGCCGTGGTCCAGAGCTTAACCAGCACGGGTATCACCGCTGTCGTACCCGCAAATGCAGCCGGCACCTCGCAGGTTGCGGTTGTCAACCCCGATGGTCAAAGCAGCAACACGTTAATCTTCACCTATCAGTAAGGGCTCGCGAGTAATTGCAAAAGGGCAACCGGATAACGGTTGCCCTTTTTTGTTGCCCGGTGCCGCCTAACCTCTCATCTGTGTGACTTCGAATTAACATCTCGAGAAACGTGTACCCTGTTGCTGATGCGGATATTGATCGAGCCTGGCAGTTATACCTGTATGAACATGGGGGACGTCGCCATGATGCAGGTGTGTGTGTCGCGGCTCGCAAAGTTGTGGCCTGACGCCGAGTTCGGGATTGTGACGCAATCTCCAGAACGACTGGCCCTTTTCTGCCCCAAGGCGAGGGCGATCATCGAGAGCGGGAAAGAATATTGGTTTGAGGACAAGCTATTTGGAACAGCAACCAGCTTCTTGCCGCCAGGCTTGCGTGCCAGGCTGCAGGGCAGTGAAATATGGCTGCGTGCACGCTGGCCGGGTGCCGTCAGTTCATTGTTAGCCGCAAAAAGACGCTTAAAGGCAATCGACAGGAGGGGACTTAGGGGCTTCGTCAAAGCGGTGCTGCGTTCCGACTTGGTGGTTGCGAGCGGGATGGGCATGGTCAACGACGAGTTTCGTGACCGTGCACTGCAGATGTTGGCAACTCTGGAAATGGCGAACCAGCAAGGCATTCCGACTGCGATGCTTTGCCAGGGCCTCGGCCCTGTGAGCGACATTGAACTGATGGCAGCCCTGAAGAGAGTGTTGCCGAAGGTGAGGGTCATCTCATTGCGGGAGAGTGTGTATGGCCAGCAAGTCTTACAAGCGCTTAACTATCCTACCGAGCGCCTATCGTTGGCGGGCGACGACGGATTGCAATTGGCATTCGAAAATCGCTCCCCGGATGTTGGCCATTCAATAGGTGTGAACCTTCGGGTTGCAAAGTACTCGCAAATCGAAGGCGCCATGGTTAGCGCGATGCGGCGTGCGCTTGAGAGCGTCGCAGCTAAGCTGCAGACAGCGTTTATTCCGGTTCCAATCTTGTTTCGCGACGACTCTGACGTCAAAACCGCGGCAGCACTGGTTTCAGGGTACGAAGATCCAACATGCGGCTCCCCGCTGATGACGCCTCTGGACGTCATTCAGAGGATTGGCCGATGTCGTGTGGTGGTGACCGGCAGCTATCATGGGGCAGTGTTCGCGCTCGGCCAGGGCATTCCAGCGATCGCTGTGGCTAAATCCAGATACTACCTGGGCAAGTTTAAAGGGCTAAAAGAACAATTTGGTGATGGCTGCCAACTGATTGATTGGAGTGATCACGTGGAAAGTGAAGAGCTTGTTAGTGCGATTGAGCGCGCGTGGGTCTTGGCCGCCGAATCGAGACCATTGCTATTGAAAGTTGCTGAACATCAGATCCGCAACGCCACGGACGCATACCGAAACTTGTATGCATCCGTGAGTCGCAGGAATTGAAGGGTATCTGGATTCGCCTGATTACTAATTCAGGTTGAGCGTGGCCTCAACAAAATTGTGGTCGGAAGGCCGTACCCCTTTATCATCGCTGGTACCGATCTTTACCGTCACCAGCGCACCAGTTCCAGGGGCTCTCTGATCAGGAACCTGCGCTCCGGCCATTGACACGCCAGTCGCAGCTTTGGCGTAGAAAATGTGGTCGATGCGGCTCTTCCGGGAGCGGGTCGTGGAACTGGCGGGATTGTCCGGGTATGCGGTAGCGACTCCCTTGCTCACCGCTTCATCCCAGGCTCCATAGTACTGCTGCAGAATGGTTTGGACTTCCGTGGTGTAAACTTGGGCGTTCAAATCCCCCGCGATGATTCGCGGCTCGGCAAATTTCGAAGCAAAAGCGACCAGTTGCTTCGCCTCCACCTGCCGTTGCGCGCTGGCCCCTTCCGGCCACTGAAAGTGGGTCGAAAAGAAGCTGATCAGCTTCCCATTTACATTGATCGTTGCCTCAGCAACCGGCATCTGGTAACTCATGTAAAGCGGGGCGGAGCTGACGATGGGCCACTTCGATAACACCATGACGCCCTCAGGGCATCCAGGATATTTTGGCACGTAATAGCTGTACCAGGTCAGGCCGGTCTTCTGCTTCATCAATCCCGTGATGAGTGTCGGATCGTTGTAGCCTCCGATGGCTTCAACCAGGGACGCAACGTCCGGATTCAGCTTTACCAGCCAGTCGGTTGTCCTATTCAAATTAATGATATTGTCGGTGCCGTGGCCGCCGTAGGAGATGTTGGCTTGCACGACCCGAAGTTTACTTTCGCTTGAGGTCCCAGCAACCGCGACAACCGTAGAGGCGCTCGCAGTTGCGCCACTGTTATCAGTGACCGTGACTTTGGCGGTATAGTTTCCGGCAGCCTGGTAGGTGTGCGAGGGAACTGCCTCAGTTGAACTGGCGCCATCGCCGAAGTTCCAGCTGTATTTTGAGGCGGTTGCGCCAGAAACATCGGCAGTAAAATCGACATTCAAAGGCACTGATCCGGAGGCCGGACTCAAAGCCAGGCTGACAGTTGGAGTTGAACCGCCCAGGGCAGGCAGATTGGCGGCAAGAATCGTGTTGTTGCTGGTCCGCGAGCCCGGAGCCGCAGTCAGGTAGGTCTGCGGAGAAAGTACGATCTGGTCAATTTCGAAACCAGATTCGCGCAACTGCACTCGAACGGTGTGCGTGCCGGTTGATTGGAAGTGGACGTTGATTCCGCTTCCGCACCAACCGTTGTCCTCCCAGCCCCAGCCCTGCTCGGAATTGCCGGTGCAGCCTTGCAGAACAATAGCCGCAGCCGAAGCTGTTCCGATGCGATCAGTTGCCGCTCCTGAGCTGGTCACGCTGTCAGAGAATTGAACATATGCCGAGTCGTGCGAATAAGAATTATTGGCTGCCTTACCACGAATCCATAAGTGATAGGCCTGGCCGGAGTTCGCAGGAAAGGTCATCTGAAAATAATTCGCCGGCGAAGCAAGCGGCGTCGAAACCTTAGTTGCAGATACCGGTGTGGTCATTGCCGATCCGCCGGCGGCAGTGGAGTCGGACACGATGACCCACGACCCTGCCCGTACCGGGGCTTTCGACGCGTATAAAACTACGTTGGTGTTAGCCGCGTGCGCCGACACAGCAGGCATGACTACGCCAACCGCAACTAACACAGCGAGCAAAGATGTAGAGAAAGAAAGCTCTTGGCGGATCGCCATTTTTGATCTCCAGCAAAGTTGTGAGGATTTGGCGGTGCGCAGGCTTGCAATTGGTGTCCACTAGCCAGCGTCACTTAAGCCAATCTTGTTTACACAGTGTGCGAGGAGCAGCCCAGGAGTGTATAGATCACTACGGTACATCTGGGTTTTTGGCTTCTGAGCTAGACGAAAATCACGATGGCGCATCCCTAACCAGTCCCCATTACGACTGCATCTAGGCCAGAGCCAATGGGGCGATGTAGGATTGCGCAACATGCTAAACGGGGTTTCCCTGCTGAGGCAAGGGCAATGGGCGTGTTTTACAAAAATAATTGCCGCTAGATCCCTTTCGGGAGCGGTCGCGACGGACAACGGTCAGGTTTAAATGGATGTTTCAATAGTCATTAGCACCTATAACCGATGCGGGTTGCTCGAGGGCGCCTTGGGGGCGCTCCTGTCTCAAACACCAGCCGATGCGGCCTATGAAATCCTGGTCGTAGACAACAATTCCACTGACCAGACGCGCTCCGTCGTCCAAGGGCTCGCGATGCAGAATCAAGAAAAATTGAAATATCTTTTTGAACCGAAACAGGGATTGTCCTACGGGCGTAACGCCGGAATCGCGGCGGCAAAGGCACCCATTATCGCCTTTACTGATGACGATGTCCGGGTAGCCGCGGACTGGGTCTGGCGCGTCAAGGGCAGCTTTGAAGCAAATCCTGATATCGATTTCCTGGGGGGGAAGGTGGTCCCGCGATGGCCAGCGGAGCCACCGCCGTGGCTGACGAAGGAGAACTGGTCGCCTCTAGCATTGCTCGACTACGGCGAGCGCCCTTTCTATGTGGACTCCGGGAACCAGCTCTGCTTGATCGGCGCCAACTTCGCATTCCGGCGGCGGGCTTTCGACAAGGTCGGGCTGTTTAAAACCGACTTCCAGCGAGTGAAGGATGGGATCGGCTCGCTTGAGGACCACGAGATCCTGTTGCGGTTGTGGCGGGCGGGTAGCAAGGGCCTCTATTTACCCGAGCTAGTTGCCACGGCTGAGATCGAACCCGACCGGATGGAAAAGCAATATCACCGTAGATGGCACTCTAGTCATGGTCGTTTTTATGCCGCTTTGCACTCGGAAGAAGTCGAGCGATCAAAGGTGGGCAAACTGTTTGGAGTGCCCGCGCATTTCTATCGGCAAGCTTTGAATGACTTTGCGGGATGGATCCGTGCACGCGCACGCCATCAGCCGGCGGAAGCCTTCACCAGGGAGTTGGGACTTCGTTACTTCACTGGTTTCGCGGGGCGGCGATGGCGCGAGTTCTTTGGGTTCGGCCCGAAATAGGCGCAGTTGCAAGCGGGCGTGAACGCCCGCCCTAGACGATCAGGTCAATGTAGGGGCGAGCGTCCACGCCCGCCCTGAAGGCGCGCTTCAAGCAATTCGGTGTATAAAGCGTCCACGTTTGATGTCAGCTGAGCAAAATCGAAGTGGCGGCGAACTCGTTCTCTTCCGGCTGTCCCCAACTGAGACGCGAGATGCGGGTTCTCCAGCAGGGACGAAATTGCATCGGCCAAAGCCGAAGGGTCGCCAGGTTTCACCAAAAGACCGTTGACTCCGTTTTCTATAACTTCAGGGTTTCCACCGACATCTGTGGCAATGGTCGGCAAGCCCGCTGCCATGTATTCCAATAGAGCATTGGAAAAACCTTCTGCCTTTGACGGCAGGACTGCCATATCGCAGCAAGCCAGTATTTCTGAAACATTCTGTCGCGAACCCAGGAACAAAAAATTGGGTTGAAGTCCGAGCTCTGAGACTTTGGACTCAAACTCGGCCCTCTTCTTGCCGTCGCCGATCAATACGAATTTGACTTGAGGAAACTTGCCACAGATAATTCGCGCTGCCTCAATCAACGTGGGATGGCCTTTTACATCGGTATGCATGTTCCCGGTGGACACGATCAATGTGCAATTGTCCAAACCTGGGAAAAGTTGGCCGCGCTGCGGTGTCAAACGGCGGAAGTGATCAACGTCAATGCCGTTATGAACCACCCGAAGAAGCTCCGGGCGAAATCCATCTTCGTGGACCAGTTGGTCACGAATCTGTCCAGAATTCACCAGCACCGCCGACGAAAGCGATTGCAGATAACGCAGGATCTTGCGCCGCCGCGGCGTGTACCACGCAAGGTGAGCGAGATCGCGGCGGCTGGAAATAATCACGGGTGTGCGCGCCAGCCGCGCCGCAGGAATGGCTATCAGGTTCGACCATAGGTCGTGAGCATGGACGATGTCGAAATGTGCATGGCGTAGAAACCGGGAGAGGCGAAAAATCTGGTAGATGCCGCGCGGCGAGTTCACGCCTCCCCCGGCATTCCATTCGATTACTGAAACAGTTGAGCCATCAAGCTTCGCCATCAGCGGCCCACGCATTTTTAGGCATGCTAAGGTCACGGCATAGCGTGCGGGATCGAGGCGCAGGGCAAGTTCAATTGCCTGTGTTTCCGTTCCGCCAATTTCGAACGAATCAACCAGGAAGAAAACGCGCCTGCGCTCACCGGATGCCGCCGAAGGACCCTGTTTGCTGTCGTGGGAATCAGCAGCCTCGGATGGAAACACGGTCTGCATGTCAGGTGGCGCTGAGCACCGAGATTGCGGTGGACTGTAGTTGGTTTCCGGCGCGGGCCTCAAGAAAGTTGCGATGCCACAACTCGAGCATCAGCAGCAGCCAGAGTTCGTGGGAGCGGTCACGGCGGCCGCTAGTGTGTTCTTCGACCAGGCGGCGAAGTGCGGTCTTTGAATAATATCCGCGCTCGAGTGTGCGCGGTTCGAGCAGGATTTCAACCAGATCGCGTTTCAGCTCCTGGCGCATCCAGTGCACCAGCGGCATGGCAAACCCGCGCTTGGGACGATGTAATACCTCAGACGGAACGCCAATGCGCTCTGCAAGCTTCTTCAAAATGTATTTGCCATTCATGCCGCGCAACTTCAAAGATACCGGCAAGCTTGTGACCCACTCCAGAAAAATGTGATCGAGCATGGGAACCCGCACCTCGAGCGAAGTCGCCATGCTCATCCGATCTACTTTGGTCAAAATATCAAAAGGCAGATAGGTCTTGGTATCCAGATACAGCAACCGCGAAACGAAGTCTTTGGCCGGAGCCTCGTCAAAATAGCGGCGGAACAGATTCAGCGGTGATTCCACTGAATCGGACCATGCCAGAAAATCTTTACTGAACAGTTCACGCTCCCGTCCCCAAGCCGGGAAGTGCGAGACGCTGTCAATGTATCGATCGCGCGTCGGCAATGAAATATTGAAAAGAAACCTGCGTCCATAAAAACTCGGCGTGCGATGGAAAATTTGTTCGCGATACAGGCGGCCCAGCCATCGCGGAAGATGGTCCAGCTGACTTCTGCGCAGAAGGCGCGTATAGCGATCGTATCCGGCAAACAGCTCGTCGCCACCGTCGCCTGAGAGCGCGACTGTTACGTGCTCTCGTGCCAGACGCGAAACGTAATATGTTGGCAGGATCGATGAGTCCGCGAAAGGCTCTTCGAGGCCTGGAGTGAGTTTTTCGAGTGTCCCTACAACATCGGGCTTGAGGATCAGTTCGTGATGTTCAGTGGAAAAAGCGTTCGCCACTTGCCGCGCATGATGAGTTTCGTCGAACTCGCTATGATCGAATCCAATGCTGAAAGTCTTCACTGGCCGCGAAGTCGCTTTCGCCATCAATCCAACAACAATCGACGAGTCGACGCCGCCACTCAGCATCGCGCCCAGAGGGACATCGCTGATAAGCCGCATTCGGACAGCTTCCGATAAACGCCGCTCCAGCTCTTCCAGGCACTCATCTTCCGAAATCGGCCCGTGTGTGCCGTAGGCGGGAACATCCCAGTATTGCCTTACCTCGACGCGCCCATCGCGAAATTGAAGCAGGTGTCCGGGCGGAAGCTTGTGGATGTTGCTGAATGCAGATTGCGGATCAGGTATGTATCCGAAATAAAAGTA
>Ga0134125_10009207_pt1 | contig 11119 bp, 10 predicted proteins | sample KB31751_FD_96464 | JGI IMG/M metagenome (GOLD analysis project Ga0134125, IMG submission 96464) | Terrestrial soil microbial communities with excess Nitrogen fertilizer from Kellogg Biological Station, Michigan, USA - KB3-175-1 | ecosystem: Environmental > Terrestrial > Soil > Unclassified ...
AGATCCATCGATGGATCTGACGATCCTGGACGTGACTGATCTGGGCGATATGCCCGCCATCGGTGATGAGGTGGAACTGCTGGGCGATGTCCTCACCCTGGGTGAAGTGGCTGCGAACGCCGGAACCAACGAATACGAGATCCTCACCCGCCTGCGCCGGGCGCCGAAAGTCTACGTATGAATATTTTTGCCAATGTCGGGCGGGCAACTCTTGTCGTGTTGGCCCATATCGGACGGCTGGCGCTGTTCACCGCGCGCGCGCTGGCCGCGCTGGTGTCGCCGCCCATCTATTTCCGCCTGATCCTCACCCAGATGATGCGCATCGGCTATTACTCCCTGCCGGTGGTGGGGCTGACCGGCTTCTTCACCGGCGGCGTCTTGGCGCTGCAGATTTATCTCGGCGGCAACCGCTTCGGCGCCGAAGCGATCGTGCCGCAGGTGGTGGTGCTGGGCATCACCCGCGAACTGGGGCCGGTGATTGCCGGCCTGATGATCGCCGGTCGCGTCGCCGCCGCCATCGCCGCCGAGATCGGCACCATGAAGGTGACCGAGCAGATCGATGCCCTGACCACGCTCGCCACCAATCCGGTGAAGTATCTGGTGGTGCCGCGCATCGTGGCGGCGGTGATCTCCATGCCGCTTCTGACGGCCATCGCGGATTCCGTCGGCGTCTTGGGCGGCTATGTGGTTTCGGTCTACAGCCTGGATTTCAACGGCAGCTCTTATCTCAAGAACACCTGGGACTTCGCCCATCAGGACGACATCACTTCCGGCCTGATCAAGGCGGCGGTGTTCGGCTTCATCGTGGCGTTGATGGGCTGCTATAATGGCTTCAATTCCAAGGGCGGCGCCCAGGGCGTCGGCAATGCCACCACCAATGCCGTGGTCAGCTCGTCCATCCTCATCCTGGCCGCGGACTATGTGCTGACGGCGCTCTTGTTCCACAAATGACGGCAAAGATTCAGCTCATCGGCGTCAAGAAACGCTTCGGCCCAAAGGTGGTGCTGGACGGCGTGGACCTGACCATCGACAAGCAGTCCTCGCTGGTGATCATCGGCGGCTCGGGCACGGGCAAGTCGGTCACCATCAAATCCATCCTGGGCATCATCCGTCCCGACGAAGGCACCATCCTGGTGGACGGCGAGGACGTGACCCATATCAGCGGCGCGGCGCGCGATCGCGTCATGAAGAAGTTCGGCATGCTGTTCCAGGGCGCGGCCCTGTTCGACAGTCTGCCGGTCTGGGAGAATGTCGCCTTCGGGCTCATTCAAGGTCGGGGTGTTCCACGAACAAAAGCGCGCGACATCGCCATCCAGAAGCTGGCCAAGGTGGGGCTGACCGAGGATGTGGCCTTCCTGTCGCCCGCCGAGCTCTCGGGCGGCATGCAGAAGCGGGTGGGCCTGGCGCGCGCCATCGCCGCCGACCCGGAGATCATCTTCTTCGACGAGCCGACCACGGGCCTGGACCCGATCATGGCCGACATCATCAACGACCTGATCATCTCCACGGTGAAGGATGTGGGCGCCACGGCGCTCTCCATCACCCATGACATGGTTTCGGCGCGCAAGATCTCCGACAAGATCGCCATGCTCTATGGCGGCAAGATCATCTGGCAGGGCCCGACCAAAGAGATTGACCACAGCGGCAATCCGTATGTGGAGCAGTTCATCCACGGTCGCGCCGAAGGACCCATAAAGATGGCTGTGAAAGCTTAGACCTGCCCCGCCCGTCCAGCTTGACCGCCATGCTATGATCGAATCATGGCCAAATCCTCCACCAGCTACGTCTGCCAGTCCTGCGGCGCGACCCACGCGAAGTGGTCGGGCAAGTGCGAGGCCTGCGGCGGCTGGAACACCATCACCGAGGAAGGCATCGCCCCGCCCCTGGGTTCGGGCGCCGCGCGCCGGGTCAAGGGCCGCAGGATCACTCTCGAAGACCTGAAGACCGAGGACGCGGCGCCCCAGCGCCGTCCCACCGGCATCGCCGAGTTCGACCGCGTCACCGGCGGCGGGCTTGTTCCGGGGTCCGCGCTGTTGGTCGGCGGCGATCCGGGCATCGGCAAATCCACCATCATCCTGCAGGCGTTGGGCAAGTATGCCCAGGATGGCGGCCATGCCATCTACATCTCGGGCGAAGAGGCGATGGCGCAGGTACGCATGCGCGCCGCCCGCATGGGGCTTTCGGAGGCGCCGCTGATGCTGGGCGCCGCGACCAATGTCGAAGACATTCTGGCCACCCTGGAAGCTGGCAAACCGCCGGCCATCGTCGCCATCGACTCCATCCAGACCCTGTGGACCGGCGCGCTGGATGCCGCGCCGGGAACCATCGCCCAGGTGCGCACCGCCAGCTTCGATCTGGTGCGCTATGCCAAGGCCAGCGGCGCGGCGCTGCTGCTGGTCGGCCATGTCACCAAGGACGGCCAGATCGCCGGTCCCAAGGCGGTCGAGCATCTGGTGGATGCGGTGCTCTATTTCGAGGGTGAGCGTGGCCATCACTTCCGCGTGCTCCGCGCGGTCAAGAATCGCTTCGGCGCCACCGACGAGATCGGCGTCTTCGAGATGACCAGCAAGGGGCTGGCCGAAGTTTCCAATCCCTCCGCGTTGTTCCTGGGCGACCGCAAGTCCGCCTCGCCGGGCACAGCGGTGTTCGCGGGGCTGGAAGGCACCCGTCCGCTGCTCTGCGAGATTCAGGCGCTGGTGTCGCCGACCGCCTACGGCACGCCGCGCCGGGCGGTGGTCGGCTGGGATACGGGGCGCCTGGCCATGATCCTGGCGGTGCTCGACGCCCGGGCCGGGGTTGGAATCGGCGCCAGCGATGTCTACCTCAACGTTGCCGGCGGCCTGAAGATCGGTGAGCCCGCCGCGGACCTGGCGGCGGCGGCCGCGCTGGTGTCCTCTTTTGGCGGAGAGCCCTTGCCGCGCGAGAGCGTCTTCTTTGGCGAGATCAGCCTTTCCGGCGACATTCGCCCCGTGCCCCAGGCCGACGCCCGGCTGAAAGAGGCGGTCAAGCTGGGTTTCAAGACCGCCTTCGTTCCCGCGGGTACCAAAGCGGACGTGGCGGGCCTGGCGTTAACAGAGATTACCAGCGTCGCCGATCTTCTCAGATTTGCTCCCGAGCCGCGGCCCCGTGCTAAAGTGGCACAATGAGTCTCTCCTTCACCTTCCTTGACGCCCTGATCGTGCTGATCGTGCTGGTGTCGGTGATCTATGCCGCCTGGCGCGGCTTTCTGTGGGAGACGCTGACCATCTTCTCCTGGGTGTCGGCGGCTTTCGCCTGCCTCTATTTCGGCCCCTATGTGATTCCCCTGATGCGCAGCATGGTGGGAGAATCCTGGCTGGCTTCGCTGCTGGCCTATTCCTCGGTGTTCCTGGCGGTGTTCATTCCGCTTGCCTTCGTCAGCCACCGTTTCAGTGAAACCGTGAAACATTCGCCCATCGGGCCGCTCGACCGGGCCGCCGGCGTCGCTTTCGGCATCGTGCGCGGTCTCGTGCTGGTGGGCCTGGCCTATCTGGCCTTTTCCTATTTCGTGCCGCTGAACAAGCATCCGGAATGGATCAGGGACGCGCGCCTGTTGCCGGTGGTGCAGTCCACCTCCCAGGTGCTGCTGTCCGTGGTTCCCGACCATCCGGAGGACTTCGCCTATATCCCCCATCATGACGATGTGAAGCAGGCGCCGGCGAAAATGGAGCAAAAGGCGGCCAATCCGCCTGACATGTCCACTGGCCATGATCCCATGGCAGACCTGATCCGCAAGAATGAGGCCTCTAACCATGTTCCGGCCGCAAAAGAACCGGTGCGTCAGAAGAGGACAGCCAAGGTCACGAAATCCTATGGCGCGAGCGACCGTCAGGCGCTAGACAAGCTCGTAGAGTCCGGCGGAAACGGCAACCGATGACCGGCCCCGAGCCGATGTCAGATCACATCTGGGATCAGGACACGCTGCATGAAGAATGCGGCGTGTTTGGTGTTTTCGATCACGCCGATGCCGGCGCCCTGGCGGTGCTGGGCCTGCACTCGCTGCAGCATCGCGGGCAGGAGGCGGCGGGAATCGTCACTTATGACCAGGGCCATTTTATCGCCGAGCGCCATCCCGGCCTGGTGGGCGATGCCTTCGGCCGCAATTCGCAAGCCGCCCGCAATCTGAAGGGGCGCTTTGCCATCGGCCACAACCGTTATTCCACGGCGGGCGGCAGCCGGCCGGCCAACATCCAGCCCATCTTTGCCGACCTCGCCGGCGGCGGAATCGCCATTGCCCATAACGGCAACCTCACCAATGCCCATACCCTGCGCCAGGAGCTGGTGGGGCAGGGCGCGATCTTCCAGTCGACCTCCGACACCGAAACCATCGTCCATCTGACCGCGCGCAGTGGCAAGGCGCGCATCGTGGAAAAGCTGATCGATGCGCTGTGCCAGGTGCAGGGCGCCTTTTCGCTGGTCGCGCTCACCTCCAAGAAGCTGATCGGGGTGCGCGATCCCAATGGCGTGCGCCCGCTGGTGATGGGCAAGCTGGATGGGGCGATCATCTTTGCCTCCGAAACCTGTGCCCTGGACATCATCGGCGCCGAATATATGCGCGACCTCAAGCCCGGTGAGATGGTGGTGGTGGACCGGCATGGCGCGACCAGCCATTTCCCCTTCAAGCCGCAGCAGCACCGTTTCTGCGTATTCGAGTACATCTATTTCGCCCGGCCCGACTCCACCTTGGAAGGCCGCAATGTCTACGAGGCCCGCAAGGCCATCGGCGAGGTCCTGGCCGAGGAAGCGCCGGCCGATGCCGACATGGTGATCCCGGTGCCGGACAGCGGCGTTCCCGCCGCGCTGGGCTTCGCCAATGCCGCGAAGATCCCGTTCGAGCTCGGCATCATCCGCAATCACTATGTCGGCCGCACCTTCATCGAGCCCTCCGACTCGATCCGCCATCTGGGGGTGCGCCTGAAGCACAATCCGAACCGCGCCAAGCTGAAAGGCAAGCGCGTGATCCTGGTGGACGATTCCATCGTGCGCGGCACGACCTCCAAGAAGATCGTGGCCATGGTGCGCGATGCCGGCGCCACGGAAGTGCATTTCCGCGTGTCCTCCCCGCCCACCACCCATAGCTGCTTCTATGGCGTTGACACGCCCAACACCGACGAGCTGCTGGCCCACAAGATGGATGTGGAGCAGATGCGCCGCTTCATCGGCGCGGACTCCCTGGCCTTCATCTCCATGAACGGGCTTTACCGCGCCATGGGCAAGGCCGAGCGGGTGGCCACGGCACCTGGCTTCTGCGATGCCTGCTTCACCGGTGACTATCCCATCGCCCTGACCGACATCAGCGGCGGCACGCGGCAGCTTTCGCTGCTGGCCGACGTCGCCTGAGGAATTTCCATGTCATCTGAAAAATCGCTCGAGGGGCGGATCGCGCTCGTCACCGGCGCCTCGCGCGGCATCGGTCGCGCTGCCGCTATCGCGCTCGCGCAGGCCGGGGCGCATGTGATCTGCGTCGCCCGCACCGTGGGCGGCCTGGAAGAAACCGACGACGAGATCCAGAAGATCGGTGGCACCGCCACCCTGGTGCCGATGAACCTGCGCGATTTCGAAGCCATCGACCGGCTGGGCGCCTCCATCTATGAGCGCTGGGGCCGGCTGGATGCGTTGTTCGCCAATGCGGGCGTCTTGGGCATGCTGACGCCGGTGGCGCATCTGGAGCCCAAGACCTTCCAGGAGGTGATCGAGGTGAACCTGACCGCCAACTGGCGGCTGATCCGTTCGCTCGATCCGCTGCTGCGGCTCTCCGATGCGGGCCGTGCTCTGTTCGTCACCTCCGGCGCGGCGAGGAAGCACACGCCGTTCTGGGGCGCCTATGCGGTTTCCAAGTCGGCGCTGGAAACCCTGGCTCTGACCTATGCGGCGGAATGCGAGACCACCAACATCAAGGTCAATCTGATCAATCCGGGACCAATGCGCACCCTGATGCGCCAGAAAGCGATGCCCGGCGAGGACCCGGCCTATCTGGTGAAGCCGGAGGAGATGGCCTATCGCGTGGTCGAGATGCTGTCGCCGGCCTATGACCGCAACGAGACGCTGATCAACTTCCAAAAGTGATGCTAGCGCTTGGCGTACGGATTCTTTGAATTCCGCACATTGAAGCGCAGCGGCGTGCCTTTGAGCTCAAACGTCTCGCGCAAGCCGTTCTGCAGATAGCGCAGATAGGCTTCGGGCAGGGCATCGAGCTGATTGCCGAACAAGGTGAAGCTGGGTGGCCGCGCCTTGCGCTGGGTCATGTAGCGGATGCGCACCCGCCGCCCGGAAATGGCCGGTGTGGCGTGGCGCTGCAGCGCCGCTTCCAGAAAACGGTTCAGCACGCCGGTGGGAATGCGGGTGTTCCAGGCCTTGTCGGCTTCCGCCACGGCCGCTTCCAGCCGTTCCACGCCTTCACCGGTGCGCGCGCTTGTCGCGATCAAGGGCGCGCCGGCCACCTGCGGCAACAGCCGGTCCAGCTTTTCGCGGAGGCGCGAGATGGCGCCGGCCTTATTCTCGAGCAAGTCCCATTTGTTGGCGGCGAAGACGATGGCGCGGCCTTCGCGCGCGATCAGGTCGGCGATCGCCAGGTCCTGTTTCTCGAACGGCGCGGTGGCGTCGATCATCACGATCACGCAGTCGGCGAAGCGGATGGCTTCCAGGGTGGAGGCCACCGACATTTCTTCCAGGGTCTCGCCGGCCACCCGCGCCTTCTTGCGCAGACCCGCCGTGTCATGCAGCAAGACGTCGCGGTCTCCGGCTTTCCATGGCGCGGTGATGGCATCGCGGGTCAGGCCCGCTTCCGGTCCCACCAGGGACCGTTCTTCGCCCAGGAGCTGGTTGAACAGGGAGGACTTGCCGACATTGGGCCGGCCCACCAGCGCCAGGCGTAGTGGCCGGTCGAGATAGCGCGCGACAGGAACCTCGCCCTCGATCTCGTCTTCGCCGTCTTGCTCCTCGAAATCTTCTTTGTTCTCATCGTCCGCATCGGGGATCACGGCCTTGGGCGCCAGCGGCGCCAGGGCGTCGGTGAGCTCGGCCATGCCGAGATTGTGCTCGGCCGAGATGGCGATGGGTTCGCCAAACCCCAGGCCCCAGGCCTCGGCCGGCGGCAGGGTACGGCCTTCGCACTTGTTGGCGGCCAGGATCACCGGCTTGCCGGATTTGCGCAGAGCCTCCGCAATGATCTGGTCGCCCGCCGTCAGCCCGTCACGGGCATCGACCACGAACAGCAGCGCCTCGGCCTCGGTGATGGCGGCCAAAGTCTGTTTGGTCATGCGATGGGCGATGCTGCCGGCAGCGGCGTCTTCGAATCCTGCGGTGTCGATCAGGCGCAGGGAGAGGCCCTCGAACACCGTTTCGACCGCCTGGCGGTCCCGGGTTACCCCCGGCGTGTCATGGACGATGGCGGCGGCGCGGCCGGCCAGCCGGTTAAAGAGACGGGATTTGCCGACGTTGGGCCGGCCTACGATTGCTAGCGTGAGGGGCATGGGTCATCGCCCTAGCGCAACGCCACAAGCTCGGCGTCGGAGGTGTAGAGATACATCGTGCCATTGGCCACGATGGGCGCGATGGTGGTGCCGGCCGGGATTTCCACCCGCCCCGTCAGCTTGCCGTCATAAGGCGAGATCGCCTCGGCATAGCCATTGGACGAGGTGACGATCAGCTTGTCCGACACCAGCACAGGCCCGGCCCAGATGATCGGATCGCTCTTGTCGTCCGGATTCTCATATTGCGGCAGCTGGTGCATCCAGCGCACCCGGCCTTCTTTCCGCGTCAGGCAGATCACGCGGTTCTGATTGTCCAGCACATAGACATAGTCGCCGGCGGCCCAGGGCGAGTTGATGCCGCCGATATCGCGCGACCACAGCCGCTCGCCGGTATTGACGCTGAAGGCCGCCATCAGGCCTGACTGGCTGATGGCATAGACCACACCGCGGTCGATCACCGGGCGCCCCGCGATGTCGTCAAGCTGGGAGAGGGCTGTGACATGTCCGGAGCGCGACAGTACATCGCTCCAGCCGACCTGGCCGTTCTGGACACGCAGGGCAAAGAGTTCCCCAGAGGTGTAGGGGACGATCACGGTCTCGCCTGAGACCGCCACATTGGTAGAGCGCAGAATGCCGGCGGCCTCTGCGATGCCCTGGTGTTCCCACAGCATGCGGCCATCGGTTTCGGCCATGGCGTAGAGATGATTGTCATGGGTGGAGACGAAGATGCGCCCGCCATTGACCACCGGCGCATTGACGATCGGCATCTTCAAATCTTTCTGCCAGATGTCGCGCCCCGTGCGCGCGTCGATACAGCGCAGCACCCCAAAGCCGGAGGTGACAAAGATCTTGCCCGCGTCATAGGCGACACCGCCACCCATGCCTTGGGGCGGATCGACCGTATTGGGCTTGCCCAGGAGCCCCCACAAGGTCGGCATGTCGGTGCCGTTCTTGGGCGCCAGCCGCCGGTTCCAGACGGGATGACCGTCGGCGGCGCGGAACACCCAGATATGGGCTTCCGCATCCAGGGCATAGATCAGCCCGTCGCCGACCACGGGGGTGGAGATCAGGTGGGAAGCGGTGTCGGTGCCCTTGCCGGCATCTTCACTCCAGACCTGGCGCAGCCGTCCCGGCGCGGCCAGATGATACATCGCATTCGAAGCATAGCCGCCCGGCTGCGGCCAGTCGGGATTGCGATAGGGTGGGGGCAGCAGCACGCGCTCCTTTCCCAACGAGGCATCCACCTTCAGCTCGCTGTCCAGCGACATCACCGGAATGCGCACGCCACGCAGATTGGATTTCTTGCCGTTTGAGGAGAACCAGCTTCCGATCTCGTCAAAGACCGCGCAGCCGGAAAGCAGCAGCGAGGCTGCTGCCACCACAAGGCAAAGGCGGGCGATGCGGCTTTTCATCTTATTTTGCAGGCTTGGGCGCGGTCTTGGCAGGCGCAGGCGCGGCCGGCGCGGCAGCGCCCGCTGCGGGTGCCATGGCCGCATTGGGCGCCGGTGCTGGCGGCGGCGCGGGCACCGTGCCGTAAGAGACGGCGCCGCCCGACTTGAGGAAATCCGCCATGGCCTGGGCCCGGCGGCGAAGGCTGTCCGGCGATTCCGGGTCGGCCGCGAGCACGGCATATTTGGCCAGCGCGCCCTTGGTATCCATGGCGCGGTAATCGGCATAGGCCATCACTTCCTGCGCATTCTGACGCCAGGGGCTGCCCGGCTGGTCCAGCGGCTTGACCAGATCGCTCAAGGCGCTGCGTGAGGCGGTATCGGCTATCGCCCAGGCCGCTCTGAGGCGCGCCACCGCGCCGATTGCGCCGTTATCATCCTTGGCGATCTGCTTGTAGAGATCGACAGCCGGGCCGGTCTGGCCGGAGGCAACCATGGCGCCGGCTTCCGACAAGCGCGCCAACTCGGCATAGCCGCGCGGCGCGGTACGCGCGATATCGGCGAAGGTGGATGCGGCGGTCTGGGGATTGGTGATGCGCTGGGCGGCGATGAAAGCCTCGGAGACCTTGGCGCGTTCCTGCGCCTCATGGCGTTCCCACACCTGCCAGCCCGCGATGCCGGCAAACAGAAGCACCAGGGCCGCAATGGCGTAATTGCCATAGGCCTTCCAGAGCTTTTCCATTTTTTCGCGGCGAACGTCTTCCTCGACTTCGCGGAAAATATCGGTCACGTCGTTTCCTTTGCGTTGGCGCGGGATCTTGTGCCCGCGGCCAGGAGGCCGAAGCCTTTGAGGCGCCGGGTTAATTAGCCCGGGCAGGGCGCGCGCGCAATGCGCGCGTCCGTAAGTTCTGGGCCCGAAAAGGGGCTCAAAGGCCCATTTAGGGTCGCACGCCCGGCGCTACGTTTGGCCGCTGCTCCCGGCTTTTTTCATGGGATAGACATTTTCCGCCCCCGGAAAACGCCGTGCCCGGACATCTTCGGCATAAGAGCGGACCGCCGCCTCGATGGCCGGCCCAAGCTGGGCATATTGGCGCACGAATTTTGGCGGGTTGGGATTCAGCCCCAGCATGTCCTCCAGCACCAGAACCTGGCCGTCGCAGGCAGGCGAGGCACCGATGCCGATGGTGGGAATGGGGATCTCGGCGGTGATCCTGGCGGCCAAGGGTTCAGCCATGCCCTCCAGCACCACGGCGAAGGCGCCGGCATCCGACACCGCCTTGGCGTCGGCCAGAATCGCGGGCCATTCCTCTTCCGTGCGCCCCACGGTGCGAAAACCGCCCTTCACATGCACCATCTGCGGAGTCAGGCCGATATGGGCCATCACCGGAATGCCGCGCTGGGTGAGATATTGAATGGTTTCGGCCATGCGCGCGCCGCCTTCCAGTTTCACCGCGGTGGCGCCGGTTTCCTGCAATACGCGCGCGGCGCTGCGAAACGCAACGGAGGGGCTTTCCTCATAAGAACCGAAGGGCAGATCCACCACCACAAGCGCGCGTTTGGACCCGCGCATCACCGCCTTGGCGTGGGTGATCATCATGTCCAGGGTCACGCCCACGGTGGTTTCCAGGCCATGCATCACCATGCCCAGGCTGTCGCCGACCAGCATCAGGTCGACATGATTGTCGAGCAGCTTGGCGGTATGCGCGTGATAGCAGGTAAGGCAGACCACCGGCTTGATGCCCTTGTGGCCGCGGATCTCCGGCACCGTGATGCGCTTGAGCTGGGTCTGGACGGACATGAAGTCCTCCTTGGCGGTCGGCTGGCGTTATACCGCAAATGCGAAACCAAGCAGATATGGGAGCAGGGATGCTTTTCGGGAAGGGCTCCAAAAATACTTAAGTAATCGCTTGACAATCGAGTTTATGAGCATAAACTTAAGGACATGCTGAACAATGAACTGGACAAGACCTTTGCCGCCTTGGCCGATCCCGCCCGCCGGGCCATCGTCGAGCGGCTGGTGGCGGGCCCCGCCTCGGTCAGCGAGCTGGCGCGCCCTCTGCCCATGTCGCTGCCCGCGGTGATGCTGCACCTGAAGGTGCTGGAGGAATCGGGGCTGGTGACCAGCCGCAAGGAAGGCCGGGTCCGGACCTGCCGCATCCAGCCGCAGATGCTGAGCCGGGCGGAACAATGGGTCAGCGAGCGGCGCCAGATGTGGGAGCGCAGCCTGGACCGGCTGGGGCA
>Ga0134125_10009208_pt1 | contig 11119 bp, 8 predicted proteins | sample KB31751_FD_96464 | JGI IMG/M metagenome (GOLD analysis project Ga0134125, IMG submission 96464) | Terrestrial soil microbial communities with excess Nitrogen fertilizer from Kellogg Biological Station, Michigan, USA - KB3-175-1 | ecosystem: Environmental > Terrestrial > Soil > Unclassified ...
AGACGCGGTGTGGGTGACGAGCCCGCTCCGGCGCACGCATATGACCGCTGCCGGCATCGTGCAGGCCGGCTTGCCTGGACCCGATCCCATTCCCGGCCCCGGCGTCATCGTCGAGCCCGACCTTATCGAGCAGCATTTCGGCGAGTGGCAGGGCGTGACTTATGCCGAGCTGGCGCAGCGCAACGGCAATCTCTGGCCGCGTTTCTGGCTGGCGCCCGCGCATCACGCGCCGCCCGGCGGCGAGAGCTTCGTCGACTTGCTGGCGCGCGCCCATCCAGCGATCGAGCGGCTCTCGCGCGAGCATGCCGGCCGCGACATCATCGCGGTGACGCATGGCGGCACCATCCGCGCCGCGCTGGCGCTGGCGCTTGGCCTTGCGCCGGAAATGGCGCTGGGGCTCACCATCGACAATCTGTCGCTCACCCGCATCGAGCATTTTCCGGGCACGGAATCCGCGCATTCCTGGCGCGTGACCGTGGTCAATCACCCGCCCGAGTGACGCTCTCGCACTCAGCCCGGCGTCACGGCCTTACCAGGAACACGATCAGCATCGCGACGCCGACGGCGATCAGCGCATAGTCGACGGTTGGCGGCGTTCCGCAATTCAGGAACAGTCTGTCGAGGAGCGTGCACATCCGCTGCCTCCATCCTCGCCTCTCCGATTCTACGGGAGCGCGCGGTGAACTTGCTTATGACATAAATCGGATAGCGGCGGATTTCGCCGGCAATTTTCGGCAAATCCCTGCCGGTCGATGCGGCAGGCGAAAAAATGGGCATGCCGCGGTGCAACAGCCCTTTCGGCGAAGCGGTGTCGGCATCCTCCATCCTTCGACTCGCGCCCACAGGCCGATCTTTCTCGATCCGCTCGAAGGCGCGCTGAGGGGTGCCCCTACCGGCCTCGCGCCCAGGTCGTGAGAGCTCGGAGGAGTCGTCAGTGTTCGGTCTTCAGTCGTCAGTATCTGAGAGCCCTCGCGCGAAGATCCGACGACTGACAGCTGAGAAACTCGCGACGGTCTTCCGTCGCGCCCCCCGGCGTGCTAGCGTCGGCCTTGCGACGAGACAGGGAAGCCGGTGCGATGCCGGCGCTGCCCCCGCAACTGTAAGCGGCGAGATCGTGGCAAAGACGAGCCACTGGCGGGCGCGAGCCGGCCGGGAAGGCGCCGCGGTCGACGACCCCGAGCCAGGAGACCTCCTCGTTGCGTTGTTGCAACCGATGATCCTCGGGCGGAGGAGCGTCCTGCCGGAACGAGCCGATCCCTTTCTTTCTGCCGCGTCGCCGAAGCTCCTGCCGCGCGTCACCCTGGTCTTAGGCGGCGCGCGCTCGGGCAAGAGCCGCTATGCCGAAGCGCTGGTGGATGCGACGGGCGTGCCCGCGCTCTATCTCGCCACCGGCGAGGCGCGCGATGGGGAGATGGCCGAGCGTATCCGGCAGCATCGCGCGCGGCGCGGCGCGCGGTGGGAGACGCGCGAGGAGCCGCTCGCGGTCAGCGAGGTGCTCTGCCGCGAGAGCCGCTCCGACCGGCCGGTTCTCGTCGATTGCCTGACCCTCTGGCTTGCCAATCTGCTCGAAGCCGGACGGCTGCCGGAGCGCGAGACCGCCGCTCTGCTGGCAGCGTTGCCGCGGCTTGAAGGCCCGGTGGTCTTTGTCGCCAACGAGGTCGGTCTCGGCATCGTGCCGGAGAATGCGCTGGCGCGTCGCTTCCGCGACGAAGCCGGCCGGCTCAACCAGGCGGTCGCTGCCGCCGCCGAGCGCGTCTTCTTCCTCGCCGCCGGGCTGCCGATGACGCTCAAGGGAGGCGCATGATGCGGCGCATTCCCGCCACCATCGTCACCGGCTTCCTCGGCGCCGGCAAGACCAGCCTCATCCGCCATCTCCTTGCCGGGGCCGAGGGGCGGCGCATTGCGCTCGTGATCAACGAGTTCGGCGAGCTCGGCATCGATCGCGAGATCCTGCTCGGCTGCGGCGACGCGACCTGTCGCGCCGAGGATGTGATCGAACTCGCCAATGGCTGCATTTGCTGCACCGTGGCCGATGACTTCCTGCCGGCCATCGAACGGCTGCTGGCGCGGCCCGAGCCGCCCGAGCACATCGTCATCGAGACCTCCGGCCTCGCTCTGCCGAAGCCGCTGGTGCAGGCTTTTGCCTGGCCGGAGGTGAAGGCGCGCACCACGGTGGACGGCGTGGTCGCGGTGATCGACGCCGCGGCGCTCGCATCCGGGCGCTTTGCCGATGATCCGGCCGCGCTCGCCGCGCAGCGCCAGGCCGATCCTGCCCTCGATCACGACAATCCGCTCGAGGAAGTGTTCGGCGATCAGCTCGCCTGCGCCGATCTCGTCGTGCTCAACAAGACCGATCTGCTGGCGCCCGCCATGCTCACCGCCACGGCAGAGGCGCTCCGCGCGCAGCTCCGGCCGGCGGTGAAGCTGGTCGCGGCCGAGCGCGGCGCTGTGCCGCCCGCCGTGCTGCTCGGGCTTGCCGCGGCGGCCGAGGAAGATCTCGCTGCGCGTCCCTCGCATCACGATCTCGTAGGCACGCACGACCACGAGGATTTCGAGAGCTTCGTCGTGGCGCGCGGGCCGGTCGGCGATCCGGCCGGGTTCCTGTCTCGACTTGGCGCCGTCATTGCGACGCATGACGTGCTGCGCCTCAAGGGCTTTCTCGATGTGCCGGGCAAGGAATTCCGCCAGGTGGTGCAGGGGGTCGGCGACCGGCTGCAACATTATTTCGACCGGCCCTGGCGCGCCGGCGAGGAGCGGCGGACGCGCCTCGTCGTCATCGGTCGCAAGGGCATCGACCGCGCCGCCATCGCCGCGGCGCTGACGGCATAGCGACGATGCATCTTCTCGCCGCTCAGCCGGGTACCATTGCCGATGGCAGCGCCGCCGTCGATCTCGGCCAGACGCCGGGCGAGATCGTCGTGCTCTCGGCGGCAGACAGCGAGCTTGCCTGCCTGGCCGCGGCGCAACGGCGCCTCGTCGAGGAGGAGTCGCGGACGCCCAGCCTGCGGCTTGCCAGCCTGCTGCGCCTCGGCCACCACTACTCCGTCGATCGCTATGCCGAGAGCGTGCTGGCGAAGGCGCGGCTCGTCGTCGTGCGGCTGCTGGGCGGCCGCGCCTATTGGAGCTATGGCGTCGATCGCCTGGCGGAGATCGCGCGCGAGCAGGGGGTGCTGCTCGCGCTGCTGCCTGGCGACGATCAGCCGGATGCCGCACTGGCGGCGCTTTCGACCGTGCCGCGTGGTGCCGCGCACCGCCTCTGGCGCTATCTCGCCGAAGGCGGCGTCGGCAATGCCGGGCAGTTCCTGCGCCATGCCGCGAGCCTGATCGGCCGCGACGCGGATTGGCGCGAGCCGGCGCCGCTGCTGCGCGCCGGTCTCTACTGGCCGGAGCGCGAGGGCATCGGGCTCGAGAAGCTGCGCGCCACGTGGCGGGCGGATGCGCCGGTGGCCGCGCTGGTCTTCTATCGTGCGTTGGTGCAGGCGGGAAATCTCGCGGTGATCGACGCGCTGATTGCGGCGCTCGCCGCGCGCGGGTTCAATCCGCTGCCGCTCTTCGCGCTCTCGCTCAAGGATGCGCAATCGGCGGCGATCCTCGGCAAAATTCTCGCCGCGGCGCCGCCCGCCATCGTGCTCAACGGCACCGGCTTCGCCGTCTCGGCCCCGGGCGAAGCGCATCGCCCCGGCGTGCTCGATGCGGCCGACTGCCCGGTCCTGCAGGTGATTTTCGCCGGCGGCGAGGAACGCGCCTGGCGCCGCGATACGCGCGGCCTTGATGCGCGCGACATCGCCATGAACGTGGCATTGCCCGAGATCGACGGGCGCATCATCACCCGCGCCCTTTCATTCAAATCCGCCGCCCGCCGCGATGCCCTGACCGAATACGACCTCGTCGATTACACGCCGGTCGCCGACCGCGTCGACTTCGCTGCCGAGCTCGCGCGCAACTGGGTGCGCCTGCGGCTGCTGCCGCCGGCGGAGCGCCGCGTCGTCCTGGTGCTCTCGAACTATCCGCATCGCGACGGCCGGATCGGAAACGGCGTCGGCCTCGATACGCCGGAATCCGCGGTCTCGGCGCTGCGCGCGCTCGCGGCGGCGGGATATCGCGTCACGGACATTCCCGAGACCGGCGATGCGCTGATCCGCCGGCTCCTCATGGGGCCCGGCAATTCGCCGGCCGGGCATCGCCGCATGGTGGAGGAGAGCTTCGCGCGCAGCGACTACGCCGCCTTTTTCGCGGGCCTGCCGCGCGCGGCCCAGGACAAGGTGACCGAGCGCTGGGGCGCGCCGGAGCGCGACCCCTTCTTCCGCGAGAGCCGGCTCGATTGCGGCAGCTTCGCCATTCCGGCAATACGCTGCGGCAATGTCGCGATCGCGATCCAGCCCTCGCGCGGCTACAACATCGACCCGGCATCGAGCTATCACGCGCCCGATCTGCCGCCGCCGCACGGCTATCTCGCCTTCTACGCCTGGATCAGCGACGGGGTGCGCGCTCATGCCGTGGTGCATCTCGGCAAGCACGGCAATCTCGAGTGGTTGCCGGGCAAGGCGATCGCGCTTTCGGCCGAATGCTTCCCCGAGGCGGCGCTGGGGCCCCTGCCGCATCTCTATCCCTTCATCGTCAACGATCCCGGCGAAGGCAGCCAGGCGAAGCGCCGCGCCCAGGCGGTGATCATCGACCATCTGACGCCACCGCTCACGCGCGCCGAGAGCCACGGCCGCCTCGCCGAGCTGGAACGTCTCGTCGACGAGTACTACGCCGCCTCGGGCAGCGATCCGCGCCGCCTCGAGGCGTTGCGCGGGCAGATCCTCGATCTTTTGCGCGCAACCGGCCTCGACCGCGATTGCGGCATCGTCGAGGGCGAGGCCGCTGCAACGGCGCTCGGCAAGCTCGATGCCTATCTCTGCGAGCTCAAGGAACTGCAGATCCGCGACGGGCTCCATGTCTTCGGGCGCGCGCCCGAGGGCGACCAGCTCATCGATCTCCTGCTGGCGCTGGCGCGCCCTTCGCGCGGTTCCGCGCCCGAGCAGGCCTCGCTTCTCCGCGCGCTCGCCGAGGATTTGAAGCTCGACTTCGATCCGCTCGGCGCCGAGCTGGGCGCGCCCTGGACCGGCCGGCGTCCGCAGGCGCTCGCGGGCGGCGGCACCTGGCGCAGCACCGGCGACACGCTGGAGCGGCTGGAGCACCTGGCGCGTCGTCTCGTGGCCGGCACGCGCGCGCCCGGCCGCAGCTGGGCGCGCACGCGCGCCGTGCTGCGCTGGATAGAGACCAGCCTTCGGCCGGCGGTCGTTGCCTGCGGCGAAGCGGAGCTTGCCGGGCTCCTCGCCGGGCTCGACGGCCGCTTCGTGGCGCCCGGGCCCTCCGGTGCGCCGACGCGCGGCCGGCCCGAGGTGCTGCCGACCGGGCGCAACTTCTATTCGCTCGACACGCGCGCCGTGCCGACGCCGACCGCCTGGCAGCTCGGCTGGAAATCGGCGCAGCTTCTCGTCGCCCGCCACGCGCAGGAGCACGGCACCTATCCGCGCCGCCTCGCGCTCTCGGCCTGGGGTACCGCCAATATGCGTACCGGCGGCGACGATGTCGCGCAGGCGCTGGCGCTGATGGGAGTGCGCCCGCAATGGGATGCGACGAGCGGCCGGCTCACCGGCTTCGAGATCCTGCCGGCATCGCTGCTCGACCGGCCGCGCGTCGACGTCACTTTGCGCGTCTCGGGATTTTTCCGCGACGCCTTCTCCAATCTCGTCGCCCTCGTCGACAGCGCGGCGCGCGCCGTGGCCGCGCTCGACGAGCCGGCCGAGGTGAATCCGCTCGCCGCGCGGTTCCGCGCCGACCGCGCCCAGCTCAATGCGCAGGGCGTGCCGGCGGCAGAGGCCGAGCGCCGCGCGGGATATCGCGTCTTCGGCTCCAAGCCCGGCGCCTACGGGGCGGGGCTGCAGGCGCTCATCGACGAGCGCCTCTGGCGCGACGAAGGTGATCTCGCCGAGGCCTATATCGCCTGGGGCGGCTATGCTTATGGCGCGGGCGGCGAGGGCGTCGCCGAGCACGCTCTCTTCCGCCAACGCATCGCGGGCATCGAGGCCGTCGTGCAGAATCAGGACAATCGCGAGCACGACCTGCTCGACAGCGACGACTACTACCAGTTCGAGGGCGGTCTTGCCGTCGCCGCGCGCCATCTCACGGGCGCCGCGCCGGCGGTCTACCACAACGACCATTCGCGGCCCGAGCATCCGCGCATCCGCACGCTCGAGGAGGAGGTGGCGCGCATCGTCCAGGGGCGGGCCGTCAATCCGAAATGGCTCGCGGGCGTCATGCGGCATGGCTACAAGGGCGGCTTCGAGATGGCGGCGACCGTCGATTACCTCTTCGCCTTCGCCGCAACCGCGCGCGCCGTGCGCGACCATCATTTCGACGCGGTCTATGACGCTTATCTCGAGAATGAGACGGTGCGTGGCTTTCTCGCCGCGCACAACCCTCACGCCCTCGCCGAGATCGCGCAGCGCCTCGACGAAGCGATCGAGCGCGGCCTCTGGAAGCCCAAACGCAATAGCCTGCGCGAGCGTTTGGGCGAGCTGGCAGCGACGGCGCCATGAGCGGGTCCGCGCCGAGCGAGGAGGATCTCAATCGCCGCCATGCCGAGAAGATGGCAAAGCGCAAGGCGGCGCGCGCCAAGATCCTTGCCACCAAGACCGAAGAGCGGGGCCTTCTCATCGTTCACACCGGCACCGGCAAGGGCAAGTCGACGGCCGCTTTCGGCATGGTGATGCGCTGTCTCGGTCACGGCATGCGCGTCGGCATCGTGCAGTTCGTCAAGGGCGCCTGGACCACCGGCGAGCGCCACGTGCTGGCGCGCTTTCCCGAGCTCGTCACCTGCCGGGCCATGGGCGAAGGCTTCACCTGGGAGACGCAGGACCGCGCGCGCGACATCGCCGCCGCGCGCGCCGCGTGGGATGAGGCCAAAACGATCATCGCCGATCCCGCCTATCGCTTCGTGCTGCTCGACGAGCTCAACATCGTGCTGCGCTACGACTACCTGCCGATCGCCGAGGTGGTGGAAACGCTGAAGGCGAAGCCCCGCGATCTCCACGTCGTGGTCACCGGCCGCAATGCCAAGCCCGAGCTGATCGACATCGCCGATCTCGTCACCGAGATGACGCTGGTGAAGCATCCGTTCCGCAGCGGCGTCAAGGCTCAGGCCGGGATCGAGTTCTGAGCGATGTCCCGGCACACTCCCGCTCTCATGCTCCAAGGCACCGGCTCGGATGTCGGTAAATCGCTGCTGGTGGCGGGCCTCGCGCGTGCACTGACGCGCCGCGGGCTCACCGTCAGGCCGTTCAAGCCGCAGAACATGTCGAACAACGCGGCGGTGACCGAAGACGGCGGCGAGATCGGCCGTGCCCAGGCGCTGCAGGCGCGCGCCTGCGGCGTCGCTGCGACCACCGACATGAACCCGGTGCTGCTGAAGCCGCAATCGGAGCGCGGCTCGCAGGTGGTGGTCGAAGGTCGCATCTTCGCCGCGGCCAGCGCCGGTGAATACCATGCGCTGAAGCCCGCTCTGCTGCCGCGGGTGCTGGCCAGCTTCGAGCGCCTCGGTGCCGGCGCCGATATCATTCTCGTGGAGGGCGCCGGCAGCGCCGCCGAGATCAATCTGCGTCAGGGCGACATCGCCAATATGGGTTTTGCCGAGGCGGCGGATCTGCCGGTCGTGCTGGTCGGCGATATCGAGCGCGGCGGCGTGCTCGCTTCGCTCACCGGCACGGTGGCGCTGCTCGAAGCAGGCGAGCGCGCGCGGCTCTGCGGCTATGTCGTCAACAAATTCCGCGGCGACCCGCGGCTCTTCGATAGTGCGATCGACCTGTTGCGCGCGCGCACCGGCCTCGATTGCCTGGGCGTCGTGCCGTTTTTCGCCGCCGCCCGCGATCTTCCCGCGGAGGACAGCGTCGCCCTCGACTCCGCATATTCCGCTCTCGCGGCGAGAACAAGCGACGGACGCGCGCCGCCGCTGCGCATCGTCGTGCCGCGACTGCCACGCATCGCCAATTTCGACGATCTCGATCCGCTCGCCGCCGAGCCCGGCGTCCGCCTCGCGGTGGTGCCGCCCGGCCGTCCTCTGCCGCTCGCCGATCTCGTGCTGCTGCCCGGCTCCAAGGCGACGCTCGCCGATCTTGCCGCTTTGCGCGCCGAAGGCTGGGATATCGATATCCTCGCCCATGCGCGCCGCGGCGGCGCGGTGCTCGGTCTCTGCGCCGGTTATCAGATGCTCGGGCGCCGCATTGCCGATCCTGAGGGCACCGAGGGGATCGCGGGCGCCGCGCCCGGGCTCGGCCTCCTCGAGGTCGAGACGGTGCTCGCCGGCGAGAAGATCCTCGAGGAAGCGCGCGGCGTCGAGATTGCGAGTGGTGCGCCGGTGAACGGCTACGAGATGCATATCGGCCGCACGGACGGTCCGGGAACGGCGCGGGCGATGTTGCGCCTCGGCGCGCGCACCGATGGCGCGGTCTCGCCGGATGGCCGCATCGCCGGCTGCCATTTGCACGGGCTCTTCGCCGGCGACGCCTTCCGCCGCGCCTTCCTGGCTCGGCTCGGCGGCGCGGGCGACGCCTCGCTGGTCTACGAACGGCGTGTCGAAGCGACGCTCGATGCGCTTGCCGCGCATCTGGAAGCGAGCCTCGATGTCGATCGGCTGCTGGAGATCGCCCGTGCGCGCTAGTGAGCACGCGATTTCAGAATCGCGCGCCGTGCACCGCGATGAACGCGCCGAGCACGGCCGTCGCCTGCACGATGCAGGCGATCACATAGAGGCGAAGCGCGCGCGAGATGTCGCCGATCGTCGCGCGGGCGCGCCCATCGCCGAGCCAGGGGTCGTTCACCAGCTCCCCGTGGTAGCGGCGCGGTCCGGCGAGCGCCAGGTCGAGCGCGCCGGCGGTGGCGGCCTCCGGCCAGCCGGCATTGGGCGAGCGATGCTTGCCGGCGTCTCGCAGCATGATGCGGATGGCCGGTGCCGCATGCGCCTCGGGTGCCACCAGCGCGGCGACGGCGAGCAGCATGCCGCTGAGCCGCGCCGGCAGCAGGTTGAACGCGTCGTCGAGCCGCGCCGCCGCCCAGCCGAAATGCAGATAGCGCGGCGAGCGGTGGCCGATCATGCTGTCGAGCGTGTTGGCGGTCTTGTAGACGAAGATGCCGGGCAGCCCGAACAGCGCGTAGAACAGCGCCGGAGCGACAACCCCGTCGCTGAAATTCTCCGCCAGCGATTCGATGGCGGCGCGTGCCACCCCATGCTCGTCGAGGCTCAGCGGGTCGCGGCCGACGATATGCCGCACCGCGTCGCGCCCGCCGGCGATGCCGCGCTCGCCCAGCGCTTCGCCGACCGCGGCGACATGCTCGAAGAGGCTGCGCTGCGCCAGCAGGATCGCCACCAGCAGGATCTCGATCGCCCAGCCGAAGCGCACGGCGCGCAGCACCACCGCAAGCGCGAAGCCCACCGAGGCGGCGCCCAGCACCAGCAGCGCCACGGCGAAGATGCCGCGAGCACGGCGCACGCGCTCGCTGCGGCGCTCGCGGTTGAGGCGGAGGTCGAGCCAGGTCACCGCGCGGCCGATCAGCACCACCGGATGCGGCAAGACGCGGAAGGCGACGGGCAGGTCGCCCACCACCATGTCGAGTGCCATGGCGGCGAGCAGCAGCAGCAACGGATCGAGCGGCGACGCGGCGAAGAGCAGCATGGGCGGCGAGCATCCGCCGCAACCGGCGGTGGCGTCAACCGCCGGCAAGCACAGGAGCAAAAATGGACACAGGAGTGATGGTCTGCGGCCACGGTAGCCGCGACGACGACGCGATCCGCGAATTCGAGGGGCTCGCGGCAGGGTTGCGCCGGCGGCTTTCCGCGGTCGAGGTCGCCACCGGATACCTCGAATTCGCCCGCCCGACCATCCGCGACGGGCTCGAGGCGCTCAAGGGGCGCGGCGTCGGGCGTATCCTGGCGGTGCCTGGCATGCTCTTCGCCGCGAGTCATGTGAAGAATGATCTCCCCTGGGAGATCAACAGTTTCGGCGCCTCGAATCCGGACGTCGACCTGCGCTTCGGGCGCGAGCTGGCGATCGAGCCGAAGCTGCTCGCCGCCGCGGCCGAGCGCATCGAGGAGGGCGAGCGGCAGGCCAGCCGCACCATCGCCCGCTCCGATACGCTGCTGCTCGTCGTCGGCCGCGGCACGCATGATCCCGACGCAAATTCCAATATCGCCAAGCTCGCCCGCATGCTGTGGGAGGGGATGGGCTTCGGTTGGGCCGAGGCCGCTTTCAGCGGCGTCGCGTACCCGCTGGTCGAGCCGGGGCTGAAACGTGCGCTCGGCCTTGGATTTCCGCGTGTCGTCGTTTTTCCCTATTTCCTCTTCACCGGGGTGCTGGTGAAGCGCATCTACGCGGCGGCCGATCGCGTTGCCGCGCGCCGTCCCGACGTGGAAGTGCTGAAGGCGCCTTACCTCAACGACCACCCGCTGGTGCTCGACTGCTTCGCCGACCGCGTCGCCGAGACGGTCGATGGCGAGCCGGCGATGAACTGCACGCTCTGTAAGTATCGCGCCCAGGTGATCGGCTACGAAGCCGATCAGGGCGCGACGCAGGCGGGGCATCATCATCATGTCCGCGGCATCGGCACCGATGCCGACCACGCGCATCACCACGGCAACGGCCATGATCATGATCACGCTCACCCGCATCCGCATGCTCACCCGCATCGCCATGAGCGGCCGGAGGGCTGAGGCTTGGCCGCGGCGCCGTTCTTCGACGCCTATCTGATGGTGGATTGGAGCGCCGCCGCCACGCCGCGGCGGGGCAAGGACAGCATCTGGATCGGCCATCTGCGCCGCGTCCGCGGCCGGCTGCGGCAGGCGCCGCCCGTCAACATGCCGACGCGGCTGGAGGCGCGGTCCCGCTTGCTGGAATTGCTGGCGGCGAATCTCGCCGAGGGACTGGCAACGCTCGCCGGATTCGACTTTCCCTTTGGCTATCCCTCAGGCTTCGCCGACCGCTTGGGGCTCGGCCGGCCGCCCTGGCGTGCGATCTGGGAGCTGCTCGCCGAGCGTATCGAGGAGCGTGCCGACAACGACAACAACCGCTTCGATGTCGCG
>Ga0134125_10009212_pt1 | contig 11118 bp, 10 predicted proteins | sample KB31751_FD_96464 | JGI IMG/M metagenome (GOLD analysis project Ga0134125, IMG submission 96464) | Terrestrial soil microbial communities with excess Nitrogen fertilizer from Kellogg Biological Station, Michigan, USA - KB3-175-1 | ecosystem: Environmental > Terrestrial > Soil > Unclassified ...
GATTTCGCCACCGTAATCCAAATCCTTACATCGCGTGGCGCAGGATTGTACTCGAACTTTCCGCATGCGAGAAATTTTTTCACAGCGGGGACGGGTGCGGGACTGTGGCTTAGCTCATTTGAGTGGTTCCGATGCGACGATCGCCATTTCGAAATGATTCGATTCGCAGCGCATAAGGTGTATAAAAAAGCGTGCGCTGAAATGTACAGACGGTTTATTTATATGGGCCGAAAGAAGCTCGTTGGGGCGATTTTTTTCGCCATTTTCGTCGCTGTTGTTTGCCCCATCGCAATCCCGGCACAAACAGACAGCTCCGCGGCGCAACTTACTGTGGAGCGCATCTACGGCGCGCCAAGCCTCAGCGGGAAGCTGACCGAAGGCGTGCAGTGGTTACCGGACAGCACGCGCATTTCGTTTATGCAGGCAGACTCAAGCGATCCTTCGCAAGCCGAACTTTGGGTAATGAACGCCGCCAACGGGCAAAAGAGCGTGCTTCTCAAGCGGCGCAGCTTGCCCGCTTCCTCCAGCCGGAAAAGGCCGCGGCGATTCAGTCGACGGGACTCGGCCGCGTGGCCGCGCGAGACTACTTCTGGTCGCCGGATGGCAACGCGCTCCTCTTTAAGAGCGGCGGACGCCTGGTGTGGGTGGACCTGCGCACGATGACCTCAAAGGTTCTGCTCGATAGCAAAGAGGACGCGAGCGATCCAAAATTTTCGCCTGACGGCAAATGGGTCAGCTATGTGCAAGACGAAGACATCTGGCTCGTGAACGTCGCAACCGGGGCTGTGAAGCAACTTACCACCGGCGGCAACGCGGAACTGCTGAACGGCGAACTCGATTGGGTTTACCCGGAAGAGCTCGATCTCGAGACGGCCTACTGGTGGTCGCCCGACTCGCAGAAAATCGCATTTCTGCAATTCAACGAGCGGCCGGTCACGAAATATCCCATCGTCGATCTCGATGGCAAAGTCGAAACCACCGATTACCCGCAGGCCGGTGAGGCCAATCCTATTGTGCGCGTCGGCGTCGAGCCGATTGTGGGAGGCGCGCCTGAATGGATCGACACGGGCGCGAACACGGACGTTTATCTGCCGCGCGTCGATTGGGTGCCAGATGGCGAGTCGCTGCTCGTTGAACGGCTCGACCGATCGCAGAAAAAGCTCGACCTGCTCGTCGCCAACGCCAGCGCTGGGAAACCGCGCGTGATTGTCACCGAGCAGGATCGTTATTGGATCAACGTGAGCGACCTGCCGGTCCGCTTTTTTGGCGATGGCAAGCGCTTCCTTTGGATGAGCGAGCGAAACGGTTTCTGGCACATCTATGTTTATGACACGAAGGGAAAAATGCTCGAGCAGCTGACGAGCGGCGATTGGGAAGTCACTGCCGGCGGCGGATTCGGGCCGAGCGTCGGGAATCGCTTCAGCCTCGATGAGAAGCACGGGTATGTCTACTTCATCTCGAACAAAGACAACGCCACTGAAAGGCAGCTCTACCGCGTTTCGCTCGCCGATAAATCTGTCACTCGCGTCACCAAAGCGCCCGGCACCCATGACGTGTTGCTTGCGCCCGATTCAAACGCGTTTGTCGACACATTCTCAGATGCGATGACTCCTCCAAGCCAAATGCTCATGCGCGCAGATGGCTCACAAATCGCCGCGCTCAACGAGAACCGCGTGACCACACTGGCCGACTATCAGCTGTCGCCTATCGAGTTTCTCAAAGTTCGCGCAGCCGACGGGGCCGAGCTCGACGCTTCCATCATCAAGCCGCGCGATTTCGACCCGGCAAAAAAATATCCCGTGATTGTCTACGTGTACGGCGGCCCCGACGTACAGAACGTGACGAACGCATGGGAAGGCCAAGCGTTTCTATGGCGCGAAATGATGGCCGAGCGAGGCTACGTCATTTTCAGCCTCGATAATCATGGCGCGTACGGCCACGGCCACGATTTCGAGACGCCTCTTTATCATCACTTTGGACGAATCGAACTCGCGGACCAGCTCGCCGGCGTGAAATATCTGAAATCGCTCCCCTACGTCGATCCTTCGCGCATAGGAATCTACGGGAGCAGCTATGGCGGATACATGACGCTCGAAGCGATGTTCAGAGCTGCCGACGTATTCAAAGTGGGAGCGGCGATCGCACCGGTAACCGATTGGCGGCTGTACGACACGATTTACACAGAGCGATACATGGGCCGCCCGCAAGACAATCCCGAGGGCTATCGCGATTCATCGCCTGTGAATCAGGCGGACAAACTCAAGGGGAAACTCTTTGTCGCTCATGGCACCGGCGATGACAATGTGCACTTCGCGAACACGGCCAATCTGCTCGACGCGCTCATCCAACACGGCACTTATCCCACCGACCTCGTCCTTCTGCCCGGGCGCGGGCACGGGATGAGCGACGTCCCCGCCCGCATCGAACTCTACAAACGACTCACCGCCTTCTTCGTGAATAATTTATAGCGTCGATCATTGTTAAGGGTCGCGGGCATACTTCTCTGCCGCACGGATCCTTCAAGATCTTGACGACAGCTCGATCGCCTTCAGGATGCGTTTTGTCATCCGTGAAATGAAGTACGTTACGCCAAACGTGCACACGCCCACCATGAACATCACCGAGAGGATTCCCATCCCCAAAGGACGGAGCGGTGCGCCTGCCGGACCACCATGCGCGATGCGGATGAATGCGAACGCGTGAACCACAAAAAAAAGCAGGAAGATTACGAGACCTACGATTTGCCAGTTCTGAACGCGGTCCACTTCATCAAGCGACTTTCGCAGAATATTTTCCATGTCTTGAGGCATTACACGCTCCTTGGATCGAATGTTTTACGCAAGGCCGCCAAACCGTACGCCAGGCGAGATTTGACGGTACCGAGCGGGACTTCTAAAATCGCGGCGATCTCCGGCAATGACAGTTCCTCTTGAAAATGAAGCGTCAGCACAGCGCGGCTCGCGGGAGAGAGAGCTTCTGAATTCAGGAGTTCCGGCAAAAGCTCGGGAGGCGGAGCACTCGACGGAGCAGCAAACTCATCGAGTACTGCGTCATCGTATTGGGCGCTCAAACGCTTTTCCTTCTTCAAATGACGAAACGCGGCGCGACTGGCAATGCGGAAGGCCCATGCACGAAACACCTCGGGATTCTCCAACCATTTCAATTTCCGGCAGAGGATAATCAGAACTTCTTGCAGGACGTCATCCGCCGCAGAAGGACCTGCCAGCCTCGTCAAATAGCGACGCAGCGCAGGCTGAATGCCGCGAAGCAATACTTCAAGCGCTTCGCGGTCGCCGCATTGCGCCTGAAGCACCCATTGCGCTTCTTGGTTTGAAGTGGCCACTCGGTCTCTTCGTTGTTATAGAGGCATGCAGACACGAATGAGTTCGGTAGGAGTTGGAAAACTTGCGCCGGCTCGCGAATCGCAGCCGAGGACGACACGCGCCTCAACACAGCTGCCATGCTTGATGTTTAGATTACAGGCGAATACAGGCCGGCCACCTCGTAATCGTCCACTTTTGGAATTGTGAATTCGATCTGCTGGCCGCGCTGATTGAAAGCGATATTTTGGCCAGCTTTCAGCAGTTCGACGCGAGTCACCTTCCGTCCTTGAGGCAATTGCATTAGAACTTTTTGCTCTCCGATCGGATACGTTTTCCTTATCCATCCCTTATGCGCGTTGGGATTGGTGTAATTCAAAACGTGAACCGCAAAACCCGCTTGCGTCTCCCACGCAAATGTTTCGATCAGCCCATCACCCTGCACGGTGACGGGCGAATCGCCATTCACGAGCCATCGCACGGAGTTTTGCAGAAGCCGGCTCAGATCGGTGTTGCCGGATCTCCAAGAGGTCCGATCGATGTCGCCAGGGAAATAAATCAGACGGCTGCTGCCGCGTTCTTTTACGACCACGGCCGGCTCATCTGTTCGCGGTATCGGTGGATAGGAAAGCTCGGGTGGATAAGCCGTGTAGGGCGGCACAACCGTAAGCACGGGACTATCGACTGGTGCTACAGACAGGCGGAATTCGGCGCCGGGAATCCAATCGGTATCGGAAAAGCCGTCGAGAATCGGATGGGCGCGTTCGATCCTCGCAAGAAATCCGTTTCCGCGCGAGGTAACAGGATCGCCTTTGCGCTGGATGCCAAAAATCGGCGCTAAGCCAAAATTTGCGCGCGGCTCGTTGCGCTCCGTGTACATACTCGTCTCGAACGAGGCCATTAATGATCCGCCCTCATTCACATAATTCTGGAGTTCCTGGCATTGGCGATCCCCGAGCAGGGCGGTGTTCGGCAAAAGCACAGCGCGGTATTTTTTCAGATTCTGCGCATCCAAGTCGTCTTCGTGGATAAAGTCAAAAAGGAACCTTCCTTCGAGCAGCGCATAGTAAAGCCCTTCGACGTAGTCCGTCGTATTTGGCGCACCTTGCAGTTTATAGAAGAGCTGCGTGCGCTGACCCATCACCACGGCGATGTTGGCAATCGAGCGTTTATTTGTGAAATGCGGATCGTTGCGCGCCAACCATGTAAAGAAGTCACGCCCGGGAACCAACCGTCGCCGGTCCGCGCCAAAGCCATCCTCGGCGCCAATAAAGTGATACCAAGGCACCATCCCGCTCGCGACCGTTTGATTCAGCCACATCGTCGCTTCAGTCGGCGATTTAGCCACGTTCCGCCAGCGGGGCGAACCAGTGGCCCATGCGCCCGTCACGTTTGTGCTGGTGCGGCCCTTCATCACGGCATTGCAGACGCGCCCTTGCAGCGAAGCTCCCCAAGGCGGTGCTCCTTCTCCTCCGCGCCCCTGGTTATCGGCATTAAACCAATACGCCACGTTTGCCAGCTCGCTTGAGTTCGGGCCGCAGCGAATTGCGCCGCCCAAATTAGCCAGGAAAAGATTGTCTGGCCCTTTTTCCTTCGCGATCGAATCGTAAATCTTCCAGAGTTCCAGCGTGCGCTTGTTGAAGCGATCCCAATATTCAAGCGTCCCCGGAGGTGCGGCTGTCTTGCACTGGGCGCAATAACAGCGGGGCGGCTGACCCAACGGAGGCCATGCATTCGTGAAAATCCCGTCGATCTCGTAACGCGAATTTACCTCGCGCATGATGGCCGGGATGTAGTCCGTCATATACGTTGTGAACATGCACGTGCGATACAGCCGGGGATCTTCCAAATGCTTCACAGGAGCGCCGGTCGCGTCCAACTGAAACCATTCCGGGTGCGCCTTCGTTGCATCTTCCCAATTCAGGTCAGGACTCATGCGGGCGATCACTCGGATATTTCGTTTTTTTGCGGCTGTGCAGCAATCGCCGAAGAAATCCTTATCACCAAGATACTTCCCATGTTTGTGAAATGGCACCGCTGAAGGATAGTAGGCAAGAATGCCGGTGACGCTGATCAGGATCGCATCCACTTTCAGGCTCGACCAATAATCGGCCCATTCTTCGATATTCATCACGGCCGGATCGTGTTCGGTCATGTTCGTCTGCCCAATCCGGCGCACTTTTTGGTGCCAAGCACTCCCAGTCGGGGGCACGGATTGCTGCATCGCTTGTTCCGCAGCCAAGGAACTGGCAACGCCAACTCCTGCCGACAACACAATAAATTCGCGGCGGTTAATTTCCATCGCGGTATCTCCTCAATCGGTCGCTGCCTGCGTTTTCGTGCCGGAAGTATGGAGCAAACCAACCCCGAACACAATGGAAAGACCTGCGAAACAACTGGTTCATTATGCAGGTGCAACAAAAGCGGCAATCTGGCAGGATGTAATCGTCCAACCGGGGCTGCTCTGCGGTTCGACCGCACGAAGAGTCTCTTTGGAACTTTCTTCTATGCCTAAGCGGACGCGCGCCACCGCAATGCTTCGCATCCTTGCGGGTGTATTGTGTGTCTTCCTGATCGGCGCATCGCTAGACGCAATACCCGATCCGCCTGCCGTAACGCAGCATACGCAGCACAGCCTCGCTTCTCAGGTTGACCAGAATCGCGCCGTGCCAGCGGCTCTTCTCAACGGTGCTCCAATTTCATTTTTCCAACCGACTGCGTGCGGTGTTTCGAATGCGCAGCCGTTCGAAGCGACATCTCCTTGCGTTGGTCTGGTGCTCGTCTCACACGCGACGGATACCTCGCCTCCTCTTTCCTGAATACCCGACGAATCGAAACGCAGCCAGCTAAAGCGTCGTCGCGCAACACCATTCTGACGACCGCGAAATTAATTTCCTGAAGGCTCCGGCACTTCAGGCCGCGCCCGTTTTTTAGAACGGCTCATAACGCTTTATAGCCGTTAAACGTTATCGTTGGCAGAACGGACAGCAGTCTTCGGCGAAAAGAGGCGAAAGGACGGACCCGCTCTTGAAGAGTGCAATCGAATTTACACCCGAAACGGCGGCTGCGCCGGAAGTAAACGGCCTCCGCCGTCTTTCAGCTCGACTCGGCCGCGATCCGCGGCTTGTGCAGGCGAGCAACGGCAACACGTCCGTAAAACGTGACGGGACACTTTGGATCAAAGCGTCCGGCAGATGGCTTGCCAATGCCATGCGCGAAGATTCGATCGTCGCGCTCGAACTGGCGGAAGTGCACGCTCGCATTCGATCCGGCGAGGAGATTACTTCGCTGAGCGACGGGACATCGAAGCTGCGGCCTTCAATAGAAACCCCGATGCACGCCGTCCTGCCGCATCGCGTGGTAATCCATGTCCACTCCATTAACACAATCGCATGGGCGATACGCCGACACGCAGAAAAACAGTTACAAGAACGCCTGGCCGGGCTTCATTGGAGTTGGGTGCCCTATGTCGCTTCTGGCATTCCCCTTGCGAGAAGAATCGAGGAGCGGATCGCTCTAACGCCGGAAACGGACATCTTCATCCTCGGCAATCATGGGCTTGTTGTGTGCGGTCAAGACTGCGATGAGGCCGAAGCGCTCCTAAAAGAAGTCGATCGCCGGCTCGATATTCCGCCTCGACCATGCCCAGTGGCAAATATTGCATTGCTGAAGGAAATCGCTTGCGCCGCGAGATTGCAAGTTCCTGACGACTGCGCTCTTCATGCGCTCGGGTTGGATGCGGCGTCGATGAGCATTCTTAAAGGAGGTGTTCTCTTCCCGTGCCAGGCGATGTTTCTCGGAGAGAAAACTCCCATGTTGCCGCCAGGCGCGGTGGTTCAGAAATTCGGTAACGGGTCAAATAGCCGGCGGCCTTCGTTCGTGATCGTCGAAGGAGAGGGAGTGTTGCTGGACCGCGGCGCAAGCAGTTCAGAACACGCTACGTTGGCGGCTCTTGCGGAAGTGACGCAGCGCACGGATTCGTGCGATCAAGTCCGCTATCTGGAGCAGGAAGAGATATTCGATCTTATGAGTACGAGCGCGGAAGCGTATAGATCAAACATCGCGCAAAACTGAATTAGGCGCCCGGCCGACGTCATAAGGCAAAACGCTCATCGCTACAGTAATTAGTGAAGGCCGCACCAATCATCGGCTAGCAGGATGGAGTTGCTGGGATTTGAGGGATCGTACTTCACGCTCGCATGTTGTCCCGCAACCACGCGGTTCAGATGCGCCTGCTCTTCCAGGCCGGTGACGTCCTGAGCGGTTTCGTACGTCACACCGGATATGGAGTAGCTGTAATAGAGCATTTTTGGAGCGACGGCGGCCGCAATCGCACTCGCCGCAACGCCGCCCGCTGGCAAACTCACAGCGGACTGGCCAGAAACTTCGACGACCTGCCCTTCAGCAATTCGCCCGATGCGATTCAAGTACGCTCTTCGCTGACGTTCGATGGCGTCCGCGTTCTCAGGCTTTTTGCGGAACACAAAATAGAGCGATGCGGCCGCAACCGCGCCGAAGCCAACGACTGAAACCATTTCATGCCAGTTCGAGAGGTATCTGTTCACAGCTGGTTCGCCTTCTATGCGCAGATTGAGTGAGAAGACATCCAAATTACTCCAGCGAGGCGACAACGGTATTGCGGAGACTTCCGATGCCGGTCACGACCACGTCAACAGTATCCCCACCGGATAAAGGGCCGACCCCCTCGGGAGTGCCCATTGCGACCACGTCGCCGGGCTCGAGCGTCATCACCTGCGCAATCCAGCGAATTATAACATTCGGGGAAAAAATCCAATCGGAGATGCTGCCAGACTGTTTCCTAATTCCATTCACGAAAGTTTCCACAGTGGCGCCGGGACTGAGATCGGTCTCGAGCACAGGCCCGAACGGGCAAAACGTATCGCAGCCCTTTGCCCGCCACCATTGGCCGTCCGGTTTCTGCAAATCGCGAGCCGTCACGTCATTCAGGCACGTATAGCCTGCGACATACGAATTTATGTTCTCGTCCGCGCGGGGCCGACTACAGCGCCGGCCAATGACAATCGCCAGTTCGCCTTCAAAATCGACTCGCTTCGAGACAGTCGGTAAAAGTATCGGTTCTTCCGGAGCGATGATCGAAGACGGTGGCTTCAAGAAAATCAGCGGCTCCTTCGGCAGTTCGTTACCTAGTTCAGATGCGTGCGCCGCAAAATTTCGCCCCACGCACACGATCTTCGAAGGTGTAGAAGGCGGTAAGAACTTAATTGTGTCAATGCGCCACTCTCGTCCGGTGCGCTCGCCAGGCGACCATGGTTGCCCCTGAATCTCCACTACGGCATCGCCTTCGACAATTCCTGAGTGCACGTGGCCAGGCGCACCTTCATCGAGTGGCACGAATCGGCAGAGCTTCATCGGTGGCTGGAGACGCTTCCCGCACGGGCACGGCGTACAGGCGCAAGCGAATGCCGCCGCGCGTGGACGATCATCCTGCACACCCACGCGGCAACCGCCAGCACTCCGTAGAGGATTGCACCCTCGATTAGCACTTCAAAAGGAGTTCTCTGGAGCACAACGAAAAGGTTATGGAAATAAATCCCGGCGAAATCGTATGCAACGCTGAGAATGATCCAGCCGGTGAGCGACGCAACAAACATTTTTACCGGTCTATTGAGAAACCGCAGGACCGGCACAATCATGAGCATCACAAAGAGTGCATAGCACGCTGCATTTCGTTCAAACGCATAAGGCTCAAACGCCGGAATCCGGTTCGCAACCACGAGCGAGCCAAGCATGGCAATCGTGAGCATGGCGCCGAGGTAACAACCCGCGATCAAGGCCTGCCGCAGGGCGGAGGGTCGCACTTCACGCTTTGAGTAGGCTACTTCTCGATTCGGTAATCCGTCCGGATCGTTCGATTCGTTCATGGCGTCGCCTGATTTCCAGCCGGCGAGCCCGCTGCGGTGGGTAAACCCGCTTGCACGGCGGCGCTCGGCACACTCTCGTTGCCCGTGCGGTCTACCGCCGTTACGGTGTAATAGTAGGACTGGCCGGGCACGGCATTCATATCGCGAAACGCCGGCGTTGGCAATAGTTGAGGATTCAACCGTGTGCCAGAAACGCCAGCCTTCTCGCTACGATAGACGTTGTAACCGGTCAGGTCCGTTTCAGGATTTATTGCCCACGAGAGGTCGATGTGCGCGCCCAGACTGTCTTCCGCGGGCACTGGCGTCGCGATTAGTCCCGTTGGAGCGTTCGGCGGGAACACATCGTGCAGCGTTGTTACGGCAAGGTTCGAGTCGGCCGATTCGAGCGGCTTTCCCGGCGTCTGCGTGACGCTGCGCACGGAGTACACATACGTCTTGTCCTCTTGCACGTCACCGTCTCTATATTCGGGGATCGGTGACTCGCCGATTTGCACCAGTGGCGAAGTAAGCTGCGGTGGTTGCGGCGAAGCCGAGGCGGGCTCTCCTGCGGCGGCCGCAGCGCCCAGGTTAGCGGCAGATTCCGCACTTGGCGCGAGCAACTCGTTCACAGCCGCGGCCGAGGCGGGCGTCTGCGCGTTTGCCCGGTAAATGCGATAATCCGTAATTTGAGGCACATCGCCGGTGAGGGTCGCGTGAGGCGCGCTCCATGAAAGCACAATCGCGGATTGGGTTGCGCGCGTGCTCAAGTCTGCGATCGGCAACGGCGCCGGGTAGATTGGCAAGGTAAACCGATTCGACTCAGCCGATTCCTTCTTGGTTGAAGCGCGTGTGCGAATCACGTAATCGGCGACGCTCTGCTGGTGATTCGGCAGGAAATCCCCGGCCGTCAGCGAATCCACGTAGCGAAAATGGCCTCCGGCTGCGTAGGTGGCGACCATTGCCGAAGGGATCGTGACCAGCAGTGCAAGCGTTGAGGCGGGCCGAGCAGCCAAACCTTGCACAATCGGATGGATGGCACGATAGATTTCGAAAGCAGGAAGCTCTTGCAACGGCTTCTCGTCTACCGTCTGCCGCGGGATTGTGCAGGTGAGTACTACATTGTTTCCGGATTGCTCCGCGGAGAGGTCCGTGATTGCGGTGGGGATCGGAGATCGGCGCTCGACAGGTTCTCCGGGCGAAGCGCAGCCCACCATGCCCCAAAGCGATAGAACGATAGCGATTGGGAGGACGCCAAGCGTAGCCCGCCGGTTCCTTACGCGGCGTAAGCCTCCCGAGGTGCGCATGTTCATTACTTACAGGATGTAGCGGCTCAAGTCCTGATCTTTCACGATATTTGCGAGCTGTTTCGAGACATACGCGGCGTCAATCTTTACTGTCTTCTTCTTCATCTCGGGAGCTTCGAAGGAAATCTCTTCCAGCACCTTCTCAAGAATCGTGTGCAGCCGCCGAGCGCCGATATTTTCCGTATGCTCATTCACTTTGGCCGCAAATCGGGCAACTGTCGCAATCGCGTCGTCGGTGAATGTGAGCTTCAGACCCTCAGTATCGAGCAGCGCGATGTATTGCTTCACCAGCGCATTCTTCGGCTCTGTGAGGATGCGGACGAAATCTCCTTCGTTGAGAGAGCTAAGTTCCACGCGGATGGGGAAGCGCCCTTGCAATTCAGGAATCAAGTCGGAGGGCTTCGTCGTGTGAAAAGCTCCCGCCGCGATAAAGAGAATGTGATCGGTGCGAACCATGCCGTAGCGCGTGTTCACAGTGGTGCCTTCGATGATCGGCAAAATATCGCGCTGCACACCCTCGCGCGAGACGTCAGGCCCGTGCCCACCTTCGCGTCCCGCAATCTTGTCTACTTCATCGATGAAGAGAATGCCCATCTGCTCGACGCGATCCAC
>Ga0134125_10009213_pt1 | contig 11118 bp, 8 predicted proteins | sample KB31751_FD_96464 | JGI IMG/M metagenome (GOLD analysis project Ga0134125, IMG submission 96464) | Terrestrial soil microbial communities with excess Nitrogen fertilizer from Kellogg Biological Station, Michigan, USA - KB3-175-1 | ecosystem: Environmental > Terrestrial > Soil > Unclassified ...
GGCCTCTTCTCCACGATCGAGGCGATGAACTCTCGCGCCATCAACCGTAGAGCCTCGGTGGTCTCAAGGTTAGGAACCAGGAGATCGCCGTTTCGATATCCAGTCAACATTTTCTCCCGGCGCTCCGGATCCAGGTTTTGCACGATGCCTTTGTCGTACACCTTTACCTTTTCGCTGGCCTCCATATCGTCATAGACCAGCATCTTCTTGCTTCCACCAACCAGAGTACGCCGCACCTTCACTGGCGCCAGCCAGTTCAGATGGAAGTGAGCAATCAAATTGTCTTCGAAATGTACGGTGACATACGCGATGTTCTCGTACGGGGTGTAGAGATGCTTAACGCCCGTGGCCGAAATTGCGTACGGAATCTGATCGCAAACGTAGTCCATGATGGAGAGATCGTGCGGACCCAGATCCCAGAGTACGTTGATGTCGCTCTGCACGAGACCAAGGCTGATTCTGACTGAATCGAAGTACAGAAGTTTGCCCATCTCTCCTGATTGCACCATCGATTTCATGCGACGAACCGCGCTGGTGTACAGGAAGGTATGGTCGACCATCAGGCTCAAGCCATTGCGTTCCGCAATTTCTATGAGCTCCATGACTTCGGCGCTGCTTTGGGCCAGCGGCTTCTCTACGAGCACGTTCTTGCCCGCCTGCAGCGCTTGTTTAGCGAAGCCATAATGCGTTGAGACCGGAGTCGCAATTACGACCGCATCGATTCGCGGATCCAGAATGACGTCGGCAAAGCTCTGCGTAACTTCAACGGCTGGATATCGTTTCTGCGCTCGCGCGAGAGACCGCGCATCAAAGTCGCAAACCATTACGACATCGGCCTCTTCCAGCTCGCAGAAATTGCGCAACAGATTCTGCCCCCAGTAACCATGTCCAACTACAGCCACACGCACTCTATGCATCGTTGCCCCTTTTAAAATCAAAAATGTTTGGGTTGATAACTAGTAAGCCCCTTCGCCCGACAGAACCACGCTTGGAGTCTCCAGCAAAATGCGGAAATCCAGGCCTAGTGACCAGCTCCTTACGTACCGGAGATCCAGGCGAACCATTTCGTCAAACGTCGTTTTGGAACGACCCATCACCTGCCACAGCCCAGTAATTCCGGGCTGCACTTCGAAAACTCTGCGCTTGTGCCACGTACGGTAGCGCTCAAATTCGTATGGCAGCGGCGGCCGCGGCCCCACAAGAGACATGTCGCCTTTCAGAACATTGATTAATTGCGGAAGCTCGTCGAGGCTGCTCCTGCGCAGAAAACGACCGAGAGGAGTAATTCGCGGATCGTTAACGATCTTGTAAGTCATTCCGTCCGCGCTATTTCCTTGCGCTACTTTCGCGTCTCCCGAGATCAGCTTTGCCACGTACTCCCGGTGAATGCTTGGGTCGTTATTGACATACATGGAGCGAAACTTCAGGAATGTAAACGGCGCTCCGAAGCGTCCGACGCGCTCCTGCCGGAAAAGTACCGGGCCCTTGGAGGTGCACTTCACCAGCAAAGCGATGAGAAGTAGCAAGGGCGACAAAACAATGAGAGCAAGGGAGCTTATCGCGATGTCGACGACACGCTTTGTTTGCTTTGCCCGGCGCTGCTGATCATGCGGACGCGAGAGATCGCGATAAAAAATGTAATCATCTCCGCCGCCTCGCTCGTCAGACTCGTCGGGAAAGATGCGCACTCGCATCTTCAACCCAGCCAGCAATTCAGGAGCTAACCTGTCCTGTAACGCTTCGCCGATGCGAGTGGAGATTATGCTCGAATTGCTGCACGCCGGACTCCCGACCTGGCTGACAATCAGCCCAAGGACTCGGCCTTGCTCATACCAGCCGAAGACGTCAGTTTCTCGGGTGCACGACGAAATTGCCCGTGCAATTCCAGCAACAACACCGGACGGAGCCCATTCGAACAGCTCGGGCGCCTCGAAAAGCATGAGCGCGAAAGGCTCGTGCGATCGCTCGCATCGTTTACGCTCGAGCCGTAACATGCGGACGAAGTACCGCTCGTCCAGAAGTTCAATCACCGCAGGGGTCTCATCAACAGCTTGCAACCCTGCAGAAGATTTACCGCGGGAAGTCTTGTAAACCGTACTTTCGACGTTGGGATACGTAGCCATTCTGTGGACTCAAATCCTCTTTAACTTGCTCGAAGGCATGTATTGCAATCCGGACTCCATGTTCCAATGCGCAATTAAACCTTTGTTTTCAGCAAGATAACAACAGCGCTCACTTTCAGAAAGGGGGTAGGTGCAGAGTTTTTCAGCTTGTATGGAAACTGTATTCCCTTGCCTTTTCGAGTCACTGGGCGCACTGCATTTAAGGTTGGCAATTGGAATTGAGGAATCGGATTGCAGAATCCGGGGGAAGGAAATGGCTTAATTTTTCACGGATAAAGGAACCGAATGGGCATTTGCTTGAGGGTCAGCTGGCAAAGAAGCCAGAACGCGCGTCGCTTCAGCCGCTTCAGGACCCGGCACCGACAACTGGATAGCCCGCTGCAACGCCTTTTTGGCCTCATCATTGCGGGCAAGCTTCCACAGGCTCATTCCGTAGTGATATTGATACAAAGCATTCTGTGGCGCTTGGCTGGCGATCTCCTTCAAAGAACTTGCAGCAGAATTGAACATTCCCTTCCTGTGCTCAATCCAGGCCAGCGTATCGGAAATTCTGGGGTCGGCCGGAAACTGCTCTTTAGCCTTCTGAGCTAGCCCCAGCGCCATGTCCAGATTCCCTCCATGTTCGCAATACAGCCAGGCCAGGTTGTTGAGTGCGGGAGCATAGTCGGAATTTCTGGCAAGGGCCTGCTGATTTACCCGCTCTGCCCCCGAAAAATCTCCGCGCTGCTGATAGAGATCGGCAAGCAGGATGTACCCGGCAAGCAGATCTGGATGTGCCTGAATCACCTGTTGACCCGATTCAATCGCCTCGTCGAGCTTGCCTTCGACCTGATATACACGCGCTAGCTGAATGCGCGCGCCGGTGGCGTTAGGATTCAGTTCAAGCGCGGCGAAAAGATATTGTTCACCCTTTCGAAAGTCTCCGCGCTGAACATAGATATCGCCGAGGAGCTCATGGATGGCGGCCTGCTTCGGCGCCTGACTGAGTTGCTTCTCGACTCGTGCGACCATCTGCTCAGTTCGATGAGTGGCCCGATAAAGCTGAACCAGCGTCACGAGCGCAGGAGCATAGTCCGGCTGTAATCCAAGCGCCCGCTCTAAATGCTGTTCCGCGATCGGATACTTGTTCTGTGCAACTTCTACTCGGGCAAGCTGGTCCAGAACGATGGCACTATTGGGTCGCGCGGCAGCCAGGTCTCGAAGTAGGCGTTCCGCAGAGGGTGCGTCCTTCATTTGCAGAAAGGCATTCGCCTCTAGCAGAATGGCGGGTAGAAATCCCGGATTTCGTGCCAGTGCCTGCCTGGCCACATCTAACGCCACTTTTGGATTTCCCTGTTGATTCTGGATCTCTCCCAAACTGACATAAGCCCAGATGAAATCCGGGTTTCGCTCAAGAGTGTCGTTAAAGGAGGTAATCGCTCTTGCGGATTCGCCTTTGCCAGCATATGCAAGCCCCAGGTAGAACCGTGGAAGAGGTAGTTCTGGACTGTCGTGGGCAAGCTGCTCAAGGGTATTGATAGCGTCGTTCCTGGCGCCCTGTGCCAACTGCAGTCGCGCTCGCAGGAGAAGGGTTACCGAGTCCTTTGGGTTGTCCTTCAGCAATTCTCCAATGAGCCGCTCGGATTCGCTCCATTCATGTTGGCTGAGATGCAATTCGACAAGGCGCTTCTTCGCCTGAGCATTACGAGAGTCTCTCTCAAGCGCCTGAGTTAGAGCTTCCTTTGCGCGGGAAACATCACCGCTCTCAAAATAGAACTGCCCAATCGCCAACAATGCAGGTGAGGAATTCCCCGATGAGGACCGCAAAGACGCAAATAGAGGCTCGATCTGATCGGTATGCCCTTCTCTCACGTAAACATTTGCCAAGGCCAAACTCAGGTCCACGGCAGCAGGATTGTTCTCAATCGCATCCTTCAAGACGGCGATTTCCAAATCCGGCTGATTCTTGATTCTGTACACTTGTACTAAGTCGAGGTATGCAGAGGTAAGTTTCGGATCTTTTTTTGTGGCGGCCCGGAAACTCTGGATAGCCTCCTCATAACGCCGCAGCAGTACGTAAGCATCACCCATGCATGTAAGAGGTAATGCCTGGGTGGGAGCAAGCTCTTGAGCAGCCTTAAACTGAGCCAGCCCATCCTCATATTTTTTTTCGAATAGATCAATGCGCCCGACAGAAATATGAGCCGTTGGGTTCCCAGGATTCGCAGTCAAAGCCGCTTCCGCATGCGTACGCGCATTGGACGACTGCTTCGCTGCCAGCTCCAAGTCTGCAATTTGTAACAGCGCAGCCACATTGGATGGATCAAGTGCGACCGCCTTTTCTAAAGAGCTGTATGCATCTTGCCAACGTTGAAGCTTCAAAAAGCTGACACCCAAGCGATACTGGGATTCGGAAGACCGTGCGTCTAATTGGACGGCCCGGCGAAATTCAATATTCGCAGCTTCGTATTTACCTTGCTCGAGATATTTCTGTCCGCTGTCGAGAAGATGTTGCCTGCGAGTCGCGAGGTCTCGACCGCATCCCGCTAAAGAGATGACAATCAGAAAGGCAATTGCGAATTTAGATATTGCGCGAGAAGAAAGATCCAACATAGATTTCAGAAGTGCTGAGTAGCCTTTTGTTCTACTCATGGCCTTGGTTTCCAGATGTGACCGCTTTATCCGCGTGAATGCGGATAATATTTTTCGTAATACTTTTGTTCCCCGGTCACCGCATCGTTCAGAGCTATTCCCAGCAACTTCGCACGGTCGAACTGGTCGATTGCCTTCAGGAAAAGACGCTTAGGCGTCAGTGCATGCCGTATCACCAGAAGCGTACTGTCGGTTATGGTTGACCACACGGCAGCGTCACCCAGAGGGAGGAGCGGCGGCGAATCCACAATAATCCAGCTAAACCAGGCGCTAACCTGTTTCATCATCGCTGACATCGCTGGCGACTGGATGATCGAAATCGGCTGCTCGCTGGAATAGCCGGCGGGAAGAAACCACAGCGGCAGTCCGGAGGCCTGTAGCATCGAGTTTGTAACCGACCCCTTTTCTGAATGCCAGGTGCCAATTCCGTTTTGGTTTTCGACTTGAAATAGCCTGGAAAGACTCGCGCGATGGAGGTCTCCGTCGATCAGCAACGTTCTCTCACCCTGCGATGCCAAAGTGATAGCGAGATTAGCGCTGACTACGGTCTTGCCGTCTCCACTGGCCGCGCTCGAGATCAGCACGCTTTTCAGAGAGCGACTCTTTTGCGCTAACTTCAATTTTGCCGCGAGGACCCTGAATTTTTCAGCCGCCAATTCCTGCGGTTCATTGAGGGCAACCAAACGAGATCCGGATGCACCGGGCAGCAAGAATTTTGGGGCGTCCTGAAGCTGTTCAGATTCAGCACTCAGCACCGAACTCAACAGTGAACCGGCCGTCGACGGGTCCGCTCCTGCTGGACCATCCAGCTCCGGCAGAACCTGCCGCAACGCTTCGAACATGCGACTCATTGAATTTGCTTACCTCAGTGACACTGCAGCAGAAGCGCCTAGTACAGCCGCAGTACCGATTTTGTTCAGAGTACGGTTTTCGCCGGAAAGCACGTGCACATTTGCTTCCTGTCTATTCTGTGATTCCAACCGAAAATCAACTGCAATTTCTGAAATCAAATCGGAAGTCACCATTGGGCTTTTCACCGCAAAGGCGGCAATTAGAGAGGCTTCACAGATCACGTTAATCAATCTGGGAATCCCGCGAGACAACGCCTGAATTTGCTCGATGGTCTCCGCAGGAAACATCTCCTCACACTTTCGTTTGCTGCCAGCCAGCATCAGACGCACGGATATGTATTTTTGCGTTTCGGCAAACGATAAGGGTTCGAGACAGCAGCGCAAGCTGATGCGTTGCTTCAACTGACGCAAGTCTTGCGAATCCAGTTTGGCATCGAGTTCCGATTGTCCGATTAGCACAATCTGCAGAAGCTTTTGGTGACTCGTCTCCAGGTTAGTAAGTAGCCGAATTTCCTCCAGCAGATCCCAAGTCAACAATTGAGCTTCGTCAACAATCAGCACCGCAGTCGAATTGCGTTGGTGCTGAGCAATCAGGTAGCGATTGAACTCTGCGAGAAGCTCCCCTTTGGTTTTAGGAACCGGAGCAATCCCCAGATCGTCCACCACATACTTCAAGAATTCGACTGGAGACAGCAGAGGATTGAAAACGTAGGCGAAAGGCGTTTTCGTCCAACTGAGCCACTGCGCCAGGCACTTGGCAACCAGCGTTTTTCCGGTTCCCACTTCTCCGGTAACTACGATAAAACCCTTGCGGCGTTCGACGCCATGCCACAGACTAGCAAGAGCTTCATTGTGCCGAGAGGTGCCAAAAAAGAATCTCGGATCAGGAGATATTTCGAAGGGGTTTCGCTGAAACCCGAAAAAGGCCTTGTACATTCAGCTCGCCCTTCTATAGAGGAAGAAAGTCACAATTGGTATCACCAGTGCCAGCGTGCCCAAAGCCACGGCTTCCAGCATTCCATATACTTTGCGTCTTTTCTTCTCGAATGGAGTAGGCATTGGTGGAATAGAAACCAGCACCTGCATGGCGGCCACTTCCTTGATCTCTTCTTCACTGTAAAGGTGTGGAGTGGCGAATTCGAGAACAAGCAACAGCCCGACAGCTAAGGCCAGGCCAGCAGCTAATCCTGCAATACTGAACATCAGGCGATTCGGGGAGTAAGGTTTCTCCGGAAGGCTAGGCGGATCAATCATTCGAAACTGTTCGCCCTGCTGCCTTCTCTCCAAATCCGTTGCCATCTCGGATTGATTATGTTTCGCTAACAGTGACTCATAGTAAGTCCGCGACTGCTCATGATCGCGAGTGAGGGCGGCCATCTCCTGCTCGCGAGCTGGACTCAAATTCAGTCTTTGCTGGTAAGACTCAATATCGACTTCAAGCTTCCTGATCTCGGCCTTTCGATTCGCGATATCTAACTCATTTGCTTTCAACTGACTCGCCACCTGCATTACCGCCGGGTTCTCACTATCAGCCGGCAATTTCTCCTCGACCGTCTGGTCTGAAGCATTCTTCGCCTGAGACCTTTGTTTTTCCAGCGCCTCATCTCTCAACCTAGTGGTAGCTGCAATTTCTTCTTTGACTCGAACCACATCGGGATGGCGGTCCGTATATTTGGAAGAAAGGTCAGCAAGCTTCGCGCGAAGGGTGTCAAGTTGCTGATCAAGTTGGGCCGAGTTTGCCAGAACTGCGCCGCCCTCATTCCTTGTTACTGGTCGCATAGAACGATACTGGCTAATTAAGGATTGAAGATAGAGCCGCTGCTGTTCGGATTGATGAAGTGCATCCGTGGCACTTTGTAATCGGGCCTGCAACCCTGACAGGATCTGCACATTACTTGCGTTTTGTTCCGGAAGCTGGCCGAGGTACTTCATCTTAAATTCACGGAGTCGCTGTTCCTGCTGGTCCAGGCTCTTGCGCGCCGCCTCGAGCTGAGCTTCCAGAAAGGCCGTGGTGTTTTCCGAAAGCTGCGTGCGGTTGCGAAGGTTCTCTTCTATGAAGAGTGACGTAAGCTCCGCTGTCACTTGCTGTGCAGTAATTGGACTATTGGAGGAATACGAGACCTTGAAAGAAGAGACATCTCGGGAGTCGGCCTTAACCAGATCGATGCTGATATCTTTTCTCATCAAATCAACTGCAGCGTCGGGATCCAGCTTGCGACTTCCTTTTCGGTACAAACCGAACTTGTCGATGATTCCCATCAGTCGCGTGCGACTGAGAATCTGCTCACTCATGCTTTGCAGGCGTACTTGCAAGTCGCTCGCAATGTTTGGTTCTACATAGTGTTCCGGAACTCTCTGCTGTTCGATGAGAATCACGGTTTCTGAGCGATACTTCGCCGGCAACAGACTCCCCACGGTGGTTCCAATGGCCCAGCATGCGAAAACAGAGATCGCCAATAGGAGACGGTGCCTGCGAATCCGCAGATACCAATCGCCGAGGCCTAGAGCCGGAGTGTCCTGATCTGGTGTCATCTGCCGATTGGCCTCGTTAGCATGTAGGAAATTGAGAAGCCTACGATATCTCGGCTCCGCTGAAGAAACAGTTGAGGAACAGATCCGATAAATTGTTGCCGCGATGCCGTAAAGCCCATCGTGAACCGCTGATTAATGACACGCGAGAGCCCTACACCCGCGGAAACGGAGTTTGAGCTTGGTAGCTGAATCAAAGGATCCAGCTGGTCCTCTCCCACGTAGTTAGCAAACAGATTGCTACTCCACATTTTGCTGACCTGACGCTGTACATCCACAGTTCCGGTCCGCATGCTGACCACGGCATTTCCTGAAATTCCTGAATTGCTCGTCCTCTGCGCGAAACTGGCAGAAAACCCGTTGCGCTCACCTTGCCATTTAAAAATGGCGCCTCCGGAGAACGTCTGCGTTCGCGTCGGAGCCACGCCGGAAAGGCTTCCAGGGTGGTTGATGGAGACTAGATCCGGACCGCCAAAAAGCGAAAGCTGCACCGATCGATTGAAAGCAACGTTGAAAAATCCAAGCACTTCGTCACCATTGCTCGTGGAGACAAATGGGGTTGTGCTGGAGAAATATTGCCGAGAGTACTGAAGTTGAGTTGAGTACCTGGGGGACCATTGGTGACTCACAAAACCTGAAGCGGACCAAAAGCGCGAATCGAGATTTGTCCCGTTGCTTGAATCCAGAGATTCATAACTTGTGCTTCCGAAATTGCCGCCGGCACCAATTGAGGTCCTCGCGGTGAGTCGATAGCTAAGATCGGAGCCGAGTTGCTCAGTAGTACTATGCAGATTGGTTCCCAATGCCGCCGTGCTTGGTCGAGCGATTACTCCCAAATCCGGAAGCTCTGCATTGGCCTTAAAGCTGTCAAACGGATTCGTCGTCAATGTGAACGATTCACGCGCGCTGACTGTCAGTCGCTTGCTGAACCGATAGCTAAGATCCAAGCCAGCGGCTTGCGACACATTGTTCGAGCTAGCGATGCTCGTACCGTAAGTAAAGCTGGGAGCATAACGCAGTATCGACTGCAAACGAACCCTGGCGATTTGTAGGCTCAGCTCCGGCCGCACAGATGAGAGGACATTCCATTCCTTCTGCCCAACAGAACTAGTGGGCATCCCGTCGTCTCCCGCTTCCGATGAAGAAACGGTGAAGTTGACTTGATTGTTCCGCAGGGCCTGGGCTTCATCCTGTGTAAGAGGCCCCGAGCCGATCTGTGCCGGGGTCAAAGGCTGTTGAGCTGTGGCCGCAATCGCACAGCAAAAGCTGAGCGCGAGTGCCGCGTTGAACCGTGAAAAAGCCACCCGATGGAGACTACGGAATAACAATCGTATCCCCCGATCGGAGTTCTATGTTTTGGGCGAGATTCTTCCCCCCAATTACTTGTTTGTAGTTGAAAGGCAGCTTGGAGTGAGTTCCGTCATTGCTGCTGCGCAAAACGTAAATGTGGCTCGCCTTGGCAAAATCACGAAGCCCGCCACCTACCGCGATCGCGTCAAGCACAGTCATCGAAGAGGTGAGCGGATATGAGCCCGGACGGGCTATCTCCCCCACGATGTTGAACTTCACGCTTTTCACTTCCTGCACAATCACAGTTACTTCTGGAGCAGCGACGAACGCTTTCAATCCGTTCTCGATGTTGGCCTGAAGTTCCTTTGGCGCCATGCCGCTGGCTTGAATATCGCCGATGAGCGGCAGGGTGATCTTCCCATCCGGACGCACCGGCACAACGCGAGACATATCCGGTTCCTTCCAGACGTTTACCGCGAGCACATCTTCAGCTCCGATCACGTAATCGCTATCGGACGTCTTTCCTGTTTTGTCGACTGCTTTGGATGCCGAAGGGTCAGCAACCGGGCCGCCGGTTTGCGCGAACACACCATTGGAGAGAAGACCCAACCCCATCAATAAACCAACGCGCACTGCCCTAGACAACATTTCCAAGTTTCCCCTTTTACTAACTTTCAATTTTGCACAACGCATATGTCCTTAAACGATCGGTACCTTTCGGCTTGAGGGGACAGGCTCGATCTGATACCCCTCGACAGTCACGGATAACGCTCTTTGAATCGTCTCAACTGAGATCACAAGACGGTTTCCGCCATTGGAACGCGAAAGTATTCCCTCAATTCCGTCGAGTACGCCTCCGCGTACTCTCACCCGTTGGCCCACTTCGAGAAACGGATGCGCGGCAAACGGAACCTTCCTGGCAAGCACAGTTCGTATCTGCTCGATTTCGGAGTCAGGAATCGACGCGCCCTCACTGTTGCCGCCGACAAAATTCAACACACCCGGAGTTCGGAGCACGGCGACTCTGGATTCAGGCGAAGCCGGTATGTTCACAAATGCATAACAAGAGAAGAGCGGGGATTCCACACTCACTTGACGGTCGCTCCATTGACGCGCCTCGGTGATCGTCGGCAAATAGTTGAGAATTCCCTTCCGCTCAAACTCGCCTACTACCTTCTTTTCGTGTCTGGAACGAACATGGACGGCGTACCAGGATTGGGTTGAAGATCCTGCAAAATCCGAATCTTCCTGGCGAATTAGTGCCTGAGTTGACATAATGTCGTCCTCTGCGGTCGCAAACGTGACCGGTTAAGAAATCGCGCGCTTTACCCTGAGAATCGGGTCCTAAATCGGGCTCCGTGGCAATACGCTCCACAGGCTGCAAAAAGCTGCGACCTTTTATAGCTTCTGGTGCGGAATTGCGCACATCTCGGTGGTAATCTCCCACCTCTTCAGTGCACCTTTATTGCCAGACGACAGGAAGGTGCAAACTGCGCGAGCACATTTACAAATTACCAATAGAATCAGCAGCTTAGGTGTTGCATTCCACTTGTCTGGGCAGGTGCCTCAACTCGGTCCCCGGGCAAACATTGTGGAGACTTACCCCGCCGCAGACGTATCCATGTGAAAGGAGATTCTTCTCGTGTGTGAAAAACATTTCCACTTTATTGAAGAGTGCATCTTGGTAAAACGAA
>Ga0134125_10009214_pt1 | contig 11118 bp, 15 predicted proteins | sample KB31751_FD_96464 | JGI IMG/M metagenome (GOLD analysis project Ga0134125, IMG submission 96464) | Terrestrial soil microbial communities with excess Nitrogen fertilizer from Kellogg Biological Station, Michigan, USA - KB3-175-1 | ecosystem: Environmental > Terrestrial > Soil > Unclassified ...
CGCGGCGACGGCGAACGGCGGCTCGCGCGCCCATGCGGCGGCCGCGGTCGCCGGCGTCGGCGCGGCGACGGCGCTGGTCGCGCTCGCCGCCCGGCACCGGGCGCACTAGATGATTGATCGGGACGTCCGTGATGTCCCGGGCGGCTGCGAACCGCAGCGCAAGGACGAAAGGAAGCGTTCATACCCGCTTGGAATGGGCGCGACCGAGGACGCGGCGATGCGACGGTTCGCACGCCGCAGCGCCACCAACCCGCCACATGACCACCCCCGTTCCGTTGCGTCCGGGCGCGCGGGACTCACCGATCAATCATCTACACGTTTCGCAACGGAGGGGCGGTGGTACCGGCACGCCCACCGACCGCAAAGGAGAGGGCGCGATGAAGGCACTGACATGGCACGGCAGGCGGGACGTCCGGGTGGACACCGTTCCCGACCCGACGATCGAGGACGACACCGACGCGATCATCCGCGTCACGTCGAGCGGCATCTGCGGCTCCGACCTGCACCTGTACGAGGTGCTGGGCGCCTTCCTCGAGGAGGGCGACATCCTCGGGCACGAGCCGATGGGCATCGTCGAGGCGGTCGGATCGGGCGTCAGCCACATCCAGCCCGGCGACCGCGTCGTCGTCCCGTTCAACATCTCCTGCGGCCACTGCTTCATGTGCGATCAGGGACTCTTCTCGCAGTGCGAGACAACCCAGGTGCGCGACCAGGGCAAGGGCGCCGCGCTGCTCGGCTACACGAAGCTGTATGGCCAGGTGCCCGGCGGCCAGGCGGAGCTGCTGCGCGTCCCCCAGGCCCACTTCGGGCCGATCAAGGTGCCGGAGGGCCCGCCCGACGAGCGCTTCGTCTACCTCTCCGACGTGGTCCCCACCGCCTGGCAGGCGGTCGAGTACGCCGCCATCCCCCGGGGCGGGACGGTTGCGGTGTTCGGGCTCGGGCCGATCGGCCAGATGTGCTGCCGCATCGCCCTGCACCGCGGCGCCGGCCGGGTGATCGGGATCGACCTCGTGCCCGAGCGGCTCGACCTGGCGCGCAAGTACGGCGTCGACACGATCGACGTGACGGCCAACGGCGACGTGATCGAGGCGATCCGGGAGCGCACCGCCGGGCGCGGCGCCGACAGCGTCATCGACGCGGTCGGCATGGAGGCCCACGGCGCGCCCGTGGCGAAGCTGGCCCAGGATCTCGCGGCGCGCCTGCCCGACCGGGTCGCCGCCCCGATAATGGAGAGGGCCGGCGTCGACCGGCTGAGCGTGCTGCGCAACGCCATCGACTGCGTCCGGCGGGGCGGGACGATCTCGCTGAGCGGCGTTTACGGCGGCATGGCCGACCCCCTGCCGATGATGGACCTCTTCGACAAGCAGGTCCAGCTGCGCATGGGCCAGGCCAACGTCCGGCGCTGGATCCCGGACATCCTGCCGCTGGTCGAGGGCGAGGGCGATCCGCTCGGCGTCGAGGACCTGGCGACCCACCACCTGCCGCTCGAGGACGCCCCCCGCGCCTACGAGATGTTCCAGAAGAAGCAGGACGGCGCGATCAAGGTGCTCCTGCACCCGTCGGCCGCATGACGAAGCCGCTGGCCGGCGATGGTCGGGCGCATCGCCGTCACGCCACCGCAGATCCGCAACCCGGCTGACAGGTGACGGTTTGCCGCTCCCGGGAGCGGGTATCTGCCCACGACCGACGCGTTTTCTGGAAGGCGTCGCGAGCTCTACCAGCACGTCGCCGAGTCCGGCCGGCCGCTCGCCGCGGCCGCGCTGAACGCCGGCGTCGGCATCCGCCGAGCGGGCCCGGCCCCGCTCGGGCAGCGACTTATCGAGGGAGGAGGCCCGCGATGGCGGTGAAGAACGAGAAGCAGTACGAGGCCCTGAAGGACAAGGGCATGTCGAAGGAGCGGGCGGCCCGGATCGCCAACTCGCCGGGCGCGTCCAAGCGGGGTGGGAAGAGCTCGGGCTCCGGGAGCTCGCCGAAGCAGGGCGGGACGACCGCCCAGAAGAAGGCCGCCGGCCGCAAGGGCGGCAAGGCGACCGCCAAGAAGTCGTCCTGAGCGGGGTGAGCCAGATGCCGGAGAAGCGAGAGCGCGAGCGTGAGAAGCGGGAGGGCACGGAGCCCGACGAGGCCGTGCGCGAGGCGGCCCAGCCCGACCAGGAGGGCGTCGGTGAGGCGGTGGCCGACGCGATCCGGCCGCCGGACTACCGCACGAAGACGAGCAGCCCGTCGACCAGCGAGCGGCGCCTCCGCAAGGACGAGCTCCCCGACGACGACGGCACCCAGGGCTAGCGCATGTCGGGGTATTCAGACAAGCCGATTCCGTTGAAGACGTACGCCGCGCTCGCCGCGGCGTTCAACATCGCCCTCGCGACCGGCATCGCCGCGACCAGGGACGATCTGCCGAAGCGGTTCTCGCCGGCCGACATCGTCTTGCTCGGCGTGGCGACGCACAAGTACAGCCGCCTGGTCGCGAAGGACCGCGTGACGGCGTTCATCCGGGCGCCGTTCGTCCGCTACCAGGGCGATGCCGGGCCGGGCGAGGTCGAGGAGACCGCCCGCGGCGAAGGCCCCCAGCGGGCGATCGGCGAGCTGCTCGCGTGCCCGTTCTGCATCGGCATGTGGGTCGCGTCCGGGCTCGGCCTCGGGTTCGTCGCCGCGCCGCGCGTCACCCGGTTCGTCGCCGGCGTGGGCGCCGCCCTCGCGATCGCCGACTTCCTGCACCTCGCGCACGCGGCCGCGTCGCCGGAATGAGGATCCGCGGCAGCGTCGCCTGGATCACGGGCGGCTCGAGCGGGATCGGCGCGGCGCTCGCCCACGAGCTTGCGCGGCGCGGCGCCCGGGTGGCCGTCACCGCCCGGCGCGCCGAGCTCCTCGGAGAGGTCGCGGCGTCGGCGCCGGGCGAGGTGCGGGCGATCCCCGGCGACGTCCGCGAGCCGGAGGCGCTGAAGGCCGCCGTCGCCGCCGTCGAGGCCGACGCCGGCCCGATCGACCTGGCCGTGCTGAACGCCGGCATCTGGGGACAGGTCGACGTCCGCGACTGGGACTCGGCGCTCATCCGCGACCACGTCGAGTCCAACTTCATGGGGATGGTGAACTCGCTCGACGCGATCCTCCCGGGGATGACCGCCCGCCGCGGCGGCACGATCGTCGGTGTCGCCAGCGTGGCCGGATACCGCGGCTACACCCGCGCCGAGGCGTACGGGCCGTCGAAGGCCGCCGAGATCAACCTGCTCGAATCGCTGCGCATCGACCTGGCGCCGCTGGGCATCGACGTCCAGCTCGTGAACCCCGGCTTCGTCCGCACGCCCCTCACCGAGCGCAACGACTTCCCGATGCCGTTCATGATCGAGGCGCCCGACGCCGCCCGCCGTATCGCCGACGCCATCGAGCAGGGCAAGGCCGAGGCGGTGTTCCCGCTGCCCTACCGGATCGGGATGAAGCTCGTCCGCCTCGCCCCGATCCGGCTGTACACGGCCGTCTCGCGCCGGTTCGTCGAGGCCGGCTAGAGGCTACGCGGCCAGGACCGGCGTCGCGCCGCCCGACCGGGCCGGGATGCCGCCGAGCAGCTCCGCGAGCGCGTCGAGCGCGCTCACGTTGGGCGCCCAGCCGAGCTCCTCCCGGGCGCGCGACGTGTCCATGACCGGGACGCCGAAGGCGAGGTCGAGCCAGCCGGGCTCCGTCGCCTGCAGGCGGGCCCGCCACGAGAGATCGAGCGCCGCCCGCACCGCCCGGCGCGGCACCTCGACGATGCGCGCGTCCACGAGCCCGGCGAACTCGGCCGGCCCGATCAGCGGGTCGGCGGCGATGTTGTACGCGCCGCGCGCCCGGTCGTCGGTGACGGCCAGGCGGTAGGCCTCGCCGATGTCGTCCGAATGGACGGCCTGGAAGCTCAACCCCGCGGGCCAGGGCACGGCGGGGAGCGCGCCTGGACGGATGGCCCACGGCGGCACGACCGGGCCGACGAAGTAGCGCCTGATCGCCGTCGCCGCCTCCCGCTTGAAGATCAGCGCCGGTCGCAGCCGGACCACGCGCACCTGCGGGTGCTCAGCCTCGAACCGGTCGAGCATCGCCTCGACGAGCGCCTTGTGGCGGCCGTAGAACGCGCTCGGGATTCCCGTCGCCGGCCAGGACTCGCCGAGCGGGCGGTCGCCCGTCGGCGCGGCGGCGTACGCGCCGACGGAGGACGCGTAGACGAGCGTCTTGACGCCGGCCCCGGCAGCCGCGGCGAACACGCGCCCGCTCCCGTCCACGTTCACGGCCCGCATGTGCGGCTCGCGGTGGGAAGGCTGCAGCAGCCAGGCCAGGTGGACGACCGCGTCGGCGCCTGCGAACGCCGAGGTCAGGTCTGTCAGCCGCACGTCCGCCCGTTCCCAGCGCACCTTCGGGTGGGCCGGGCCACGTGGCCGGCGGGCGAGGCCGACGATCGACTCGACGGCGCCGTCGGCGGCCAGCGCCGAGACGACGCTCGTGCCGACGTTGCCCGTGGCGCCCACGACGACGACGCGCATCAGAGGGCCTTCACCGCTGCGAGCGAGGCTCGCGCGGCGGCATCCCACTCGGCGGCGATCGCCGCGGCGGCCGCCCGCTCCTCGGCGAGCGTCGTCTGCGCCAGCATCGCGGTGTCGTCGTCGCCGGCGAGCTCGGCCACCCGCAGGAGCTGCTCGTAGCCGGCCATCTCCAGGTGCTCGAACGCATAGGCGAAGGCGGCGACCTTGCCCGGCGTGTCCGGGTGGGCCTTGAAGAACGTGGCCCAGTTCATGGCGCCGAGGCGCATCGCGGCGTCCTTCACCGCGGAGGGCCCCGCATCGAGCTGGTCGAGCCGCCCCTCGATCGACCGCATGTGCGCCTGGCTCTCCTCGAGATGCGTGCGGTATGCGGCCTCGAGGACCGATGCCCCGGCGACGTCGATCGCGCGCTCGAGCAGGCCGATCGACTGGTGCTCCAGCGCGTGGGCGTCGGCCAGGTAGCTGACGAGACGGCCTTGCAGCTGCTTGGTGTCGAGCCCGGCGACGGACGCGCGCACGGTCTCGTCGAAGACGTCGGCGATGCGCTTCGCCATCTGCTCCTCGTCGCCCCGGATCCGCTCGGCCATGGCCTCGGTCTCGGCGTCCCCGGCCGACCGGGCCACCCGTACCAGCAGCTCGTAGGCGGCGACCTCGAGGTGCTCGTAGGAGAACGCGTGGGCCGCGAGCTTGCCGGGCGTGTCGGGCTGCGAGCGCGCGAAGACGACGAAGCCCTTGCCGCCCACCGCCATGATCATGTCCTTCAGCCGCGACGGCGCCTCGCCGAGCGCGTTCATGCGCTCGCGCACGAGCCGCTCGTGCTCCTCGGTCTCGAGCAGATGGGCGCCGAGCGCCCCCGCCAGGCGATCCTCGCCGGCGATGTCCGGCGCCGTCCGCAACTGCGCGAGCGCCTGTTCCTCGATCGAATGTGCGTCGGCCAGATACCGCAGAAGCTGGCCGCTGACGTCTCTCTCCGACATGGTTCCTCCTCGTGGGCTGTCGTTCCGATACCCGGTGCGCAACCACCAAAACGGGAGTCGGGGCCAGGCCCCGCCCGTGGGGCCGGGCCCCCGGCCTAGAGCGTCAGCGCCCAGACGGCCGCGACCGCCAGCGTGCCGGCGCCCAGCCAGACCAGGTAGTCGCCGACGATGCCGCTGTGCGCGTCGCGCATGACCGTGACGGGAGGCCAGAGCGTGCGGGCGCCGGCCCGCCGCAGCCCGCCCGGCAGCCGCCGATGCCAGAGCCCGAAGGCGGCCGTGGCGGCCGCGATCGCGAGCGCCGCGAAGCCGTAGAGGGCCGACCCGGTGTCGACGCTCAGCAGCGAGTGCGACAGGTGGGCCGCCATGTCGCCGTGGGCCGCGCCGTGCAGCACGACGGCGCGGTAGGCGGAGGGGTCGGCGAACCGCTCCGCCGCGAGCTGTGTGCGGGCCTCGAGGCCGGGCACGAGCGCGGCCACCAGGCCGAGGACGATCGCGACGCCGGCGACGGTGGCCATCAGCCCCAGGCTGACGTCGCGCTCGGGCGCATCCTCGTCGGGCTCCGGGGTGAGCAGGGCGTCCTCGGCCGCGCCCCAGCCCAGGAAGATCCGCGCGCCCGCCCGCAGCATCGCCCCGGCGCACACCCCGCTCGCGACCGCCCCGACCGCCGCCAGCCATCCGAACCCCTGCGCGCGGGCGCCCTCGTCGAGCAGCTGGTGGGCCAGGAACACCCCCAGGGGCGGGATCCCGATCAGGCCAACCGTACCGACGAGCCACAGCACTCCGGTGCCCGGCAGCCGCCGGCCCGCCCCGCGCACCTCGAGCTCGTCGATGTGCCGCAGCTCGACGAGGACGATGCCGCAGATGAGGAACAGGCCGCCCTTGAGCAGCCCGTGCGCCAGCACGAGGTTTGCGACACCCGCGAGGGAGTGCGGGTCGAGCAGCGCGACCCCGGTGAGCATCACCCCCGCGTGCGAGATCGTCGAGTAGGCCAGAAGGCGCTTCAGGTGGCGCTGCAGGAAGCACATCGCCGCCCCGACCAGGGCCGTCGTCACCCCGAGCCCCACGAGCACGTCCCGCACTCCGGCCTCGTGCACCCCGAGCGGGCCGGCGAACACCGTCCAGTAGACGCGGGCGATGAAGAAGATCCCGAGCTCGACCATCGCGCCCGAGAGCAGCATGCACACCGGCGCCGGCGACGCGGCGTGCGCGTCTGCCAGCCAGAAGTGGAACGGCACGATCGCCGCCTTCACCATGAGCCCGGTGACGATCAGGACGAAGGCGACGATGACGAGCCGGTCGGCCGGCCGGCGCTCCAGGGTGCGCCCGATCTGGGCGAGGTTGAGCGCGTCCGTGCGGGCGTAGAGGAGCGCGATCCCCATCAGGATCATGTACGCGCCGACGGTGTTCGTGACGGCGAAGTTGATCGCCCCCTGGAGCGGCCCGAGCTCCTCGACCATGAAGCCCGCAAGCGCGTATGCGGACACGCCCATCAGCTCGAACCAGACGAACATGTTGAAGATGTCGCCGGTGAGCGCGAAGCCCGCCATCGCCCCGCCGAAGGTGAGCATGAGGACGTCGAACGTCTGCGACTGCCGGCGCATGAAGGTCCACGAGTAGACGAGGGCGAGCAGGTCGAGCGCGCACGCCAGGGCGGCCATCCCGGCGCCGAGCGGGTCGACGGTGAACGAGATCCCCAGGGCAATCCCGTTGTGCGGGTGCCAGCCGCCGAACCAGTGCAGGACGTCGTGCCGCTCCGACGCCTGGAGGATCAGGAGCGCGAAGGCCGTGGCGGCGGCCGCGGCGGCGATGCCGATCGCGTCGTACACGCGCCGGGGCAGGAGTTCGCCGCCCACGACGAGCAGGGCCGCCGCGATCAACGGGATCGCCACGGGGAGCGGCAGCGCCCAGCTCATCCGTTGAGCGTCGAGATCTCGTCGGGGTCGACGCTGCCGGACTGGCGGTGCACGTCGAGCGCGAGCGCCAGGATGAGCGCGATCACCGTCACGCTGACCACCACGTCGGTGAGCGTGAGCGACTGGACGACCGGGTCGACCGCCGCCGTGCCGAGCTTGACGCCCTTGAAGATCGGAGCCCGCCCGCCGTGGCGGTAGCCGAGGGTCAGCAGGAGGATGTAGGTCGACGACTGGGTCACCGTCAGGCACAGGGCGAGATGGATCAGGTTGCGGCTGACGATCGCGCCGTACACCCCGACCGCGAACACCCAGGCGACGACTGCGTAGGCGAGGTAGGTCATCGCTCGGACAGGTGGGGGACGAGGTAGCTCTCGAGGAACTCGGTGTAGAGCACGAGGTTCGCCGCCGCCACCTCGATCGCGACCGCCCAGTTCAGGAGCGTCATGCTGCCGCCGGACAGGAGCGTGCCGGTCGTGCCGTTCCCGAGCAGGTTGTGCAGGAACGGCGTCCCGGCGATCAGCGCCGCCAGGCCGAGGGCGACGTAGCTCGCGGCGCCCCCGCCCTCGAACGGGTCGAGCAGGGCCTCGCGACCGAACGCCCGCCACGGCCGGTAGCCGGCGGCCAGGAAGACAAGGACGATCCCCCCGGCGATGGCGACGCCGCCCTGGAACCCGCCTCCCGGCGTGACGAGCCCGAACGCCGCCAGCCACAGCCCCACGACCACGACGACGCCGACCATGAGCACGCCGAAGAGGCGGATGGCATCGCTCTGAACCGCATCGTCCTTGCTGCCCGCCGGCTTGCGGATGTCGCGCAGGAGCAGGACGACGCCCACGACCGACGCGAAGAGGATGAACTCCTCGCCCATGGTGTCGAATCCGCGGTAGTCGAAGACGATCGCCGTGACGACGTTGGTGGTGTGGCGCTGGGGGACGGCGATCCGGTTCAGGAGGTCGCCGTAGGCGCCGTGGAAGTCGCCGAAGGCGGGGGCGCCGGAGAACCCCCACAGGAGGATGCCTCCGAGCACCGTGAGCACCGGCGCTGCGATGACCCCCCGCAGACGCTGTCGCGAGCTCATTCCTTGCCGTCCTCGCGCCGTGTGCGGCTGATCGCGATGAGGACGATCAGAGGGTAGGCGACGGTGGTCACGACGAGCATCGAGAGGGCCACGTCAGGCGCCTGGAGCACGACGAAGAGCAGCACCAGGAGCAGGCCGTAGACGCCGCTCAGGAAGATCTGGCGCAGCGGGTCGAGGCAGAGCGCGACCGCCGTGGCGGCGCAGGCGACGAGGATGAGCGTCGCGGCCTGGAGCGGTGCGATGGAGTCGAGGACTATCGGACTCGCTCCTCGGGGCGCGGCCGCGGATCGCCGAGCTCGCGCCGGCGCCCCGCGCGCGCGGTCGCGTGGACGACGACCGGCCCGGCCAGGAACAGCAGGCCGACGGTGGCGATGGTGTCGTAGCCGGCCGTGGTCATGCCGGTGTGGAGCAGCACGGCGGCGAGCACGCAGAGCGGGCCGACGGTGAAGGCGGCGGAGGTGTAGTGCAGCCGGTCGGCGGCGGTGCGCATCACCACGAGGCCGAGCGCGCAGAGCAGCTGCGCGACGACCGCGATGATGAGCAGCACGTGGACGGCCAGGGCGGTCATATGTGCCGCCCCAGGAACCGGGCGAACACGAGCCCGCTCACCCAGGTGAGCGCGGCGCAGACGACGGGGACGTCGAAGTAGAACGACCGGCCGAAGCCCTCGGACAGGCAGAGCAGGATGGTCGTCGCGAGCGCGCCGGCCAGCTCGAGCGCGGCCAGTGCGTCGATCGGCCCCGCGCGCAGGCACACGATGCCGACCGGGACGAAGCCGGCGAGCATGACGGTCGCCGCGAGCAGGAACTCGTTCACGCCGGCTCCTCGGAGCGGCGCCACGGCACCAGGTCGTGGACCAGCACGACGTTCTCCTCGGGGTCGATGTCGACGACGTACGCGTTCGGGCTGTACCCGGCGACGAGCACCGTCCAGGCTCGGTGGGCGGCGCCCTCGGGCGTCGTCTTCGGCCCGGCCGCGAACTCGCGCGCCATGAAACGGCCGCGGACGACGCGCCGGCGCCACAGCGACGCCAGGAGTGCGTACATGACGATCCCGAAGTCCGCGAAGACGACCAGCGGAACGGTCAGGCCGTTCCGCAGCGGCTCGAGCCCGACCCGGGGATGGACCCCGGCCGCCCGCCGCGCCCGCTCGGCCAGGGCCGCGGCGACGACCGCGACGATGGCGCCGGCCGCGCCGACGGTGCGGCCCCACATGCCGACGAGGAGCATCCACAGCCAGAAGCAGCCGACCCACCAGCAGATCCATGCAGCGGCAGCATTGGCCCGTCGCACGAGAAGTCGATTCCCCAGACCCGGCATGGGGAAACTGGCAGGTGTGAGAGACGGCGACGCACTGGTGCTCGTGGACGTCCTCGCCGACTTCGGGCACCCGGACGGCGAGGCGCTCTTCGCGGCGTTCCGCGAGGCCGCGCCGAGCCTCGGGGCGGCGATCGCCTCGGCGCGCTCGGCGGGGGTTCCCGTCATCTACGCGAACGACGACTTCGGCACATGGGCCGGAGACCGGGGCCGCGTGCTCGCCGAAGCCCGGCGGCGCTGCCCGGAGCCGGAGCTGATCGACGCGGTCGCGCCCGGGCCGGGCGATCCGTTCCTGTGCAAGCCCCGCTACTCGGCGTTCGACCACACGCCGCTCGAGCTCCTGCTGCGGGAGCGCGAGGTGCGCCGGCTCGTGCTCGCCGGCACGGCGACGGAGATGTGCGTGGCCCAGACCGCCATCGACGGGCGGGAGATGGGCTACCAGATCACCGTGCTGGCCGACGCGTGCTCAGCCGTCGACGCGGGCAACGCGGAGGTCGCGCTGCGCTACCTCGAGCACGTCGCCGGGGCGCGCGTGGAGTCGGGCGTGGAGGCTCGTCGAACCTAGGCGAGATGACGCTCGACCACGTCGTCGAGCTGCTTGGTCAGCCAGGTCGTGAATGCGGCGACCGCGACGAACCCGAGCCACTGCTTCACGGTGACGCGCTCCTGCTCCTTCTTCGTCTGGCGGGCGCGCATGCTGCCGCTGAGGGCCGGACGCGCGATGCCGCTGGCAAGGTCTGCGGGACGCATGGCGGAAGCGTGCCCCGCCGGCGGGAGGAGCTAAACACTGCTCCATCCGGCGCGCGTAAGATGGGGCCGTGCCGATCGCGAACGCGAGCCCGCCGCGCCGGCAGAACGGAGGCCTGGACTCCCTTGCGAGCCGCGCCCGCGACGACGCCCGCGCGCGGTCGGAGCTGGTCGAGCAGCTCCTGCCGGTGATCCGGCGGATGGCGAAGCGCTACGCCGGCCGCGGGGTGAGCCTCGACGACCTGATCAACGACGGCGTCCTCGGGCTGCTGCGCGCCGTGGTCGGCTACGACCCGCGCAAGGGCTCGTTCCCGCACTGGGCGCGCCTGTGGATCCGGCAGTCGCTCCAGCAGGCGGTCGCCGAGCGCTCGCGCCCGTTCCGGCTGCCCACGAGCGTGCTCTGGGACATCCACGAGCTGAAGCAGCATCGCGAGCAACTGCTCGCCGAGCTCGGCCGCGAGCCCGGCGACCAGGAGCTGGCCGACTCGCTCGGGTGGGGTGGCGGCCGCGTCGCGGACGTGGTCCGGGCCGAGCGCATCGACTACGGCGAGGGCGAGATGGATCTCGTCGCCTGTCCGCTGGCCGACG
>Ga0134125_10009216_pt1 | contig 11116 bp, 8 predicted proteins | sample KB31751_FD_96464 | JGI IMG/M metagenome (GOLD analysis project Ga0134125, IMG submission 96464) | Terrestrial soil microbial communities with excess Nitrogen fertilizer from Kellogg Biological Station, Michigan, USA - KB3-175-1 | ecosystem: Environmental > Terrestrial > Soil > Unclassified ...
CGCATCTTGCCGGAGATGTGCGCGGTAACCACGTGGCCGTTCTTCAGCTTCACGCGGAAGGTGGTGTTGGGTAGCGTCTCCACCACCTCACCCTCCATCTGGATCGCGTCTTCTTTGGACATAATGCCCTAATCGTCTCGGGGGCGCGCATTGGAGCACAAAGGCCGCAGGTCTGCAATTTGCGCGCCCAAAAACCACGCGGGTGAGGCGGCAAAGGCCGCCCGTTGCCGGCGAGTGCGAAAAAGCTACGCACGACTTCGCCAAAAGCGCCGAAGGCGTCTTTTGGCCAATCAACTCAGCGGGACGGCCTCGAGCGATACCCATTCCCGAAGTAGCGCCTGGAACTGGGCCCGCGGGATGCCGCGGGCACCGAGGCTCGCCAGGTGCCGGGACGCGAGCTGGCAGTCGATCACGGCTATGCTATTGCGGCGGCACAGCGCCACCAGGTGCGCGAGCGCCACTTTGGATGCGTCGCGGGCCTGGCTGAACATGGACTCCCCGAAGAAGACGCCCCCCAGCCGCACGCCATAGAGACCGCCGACGAGCTCGCCCCCGAGGCGCGCCTCGATGCTGTGTGCATGTCCCCGCCGATGGAGCTCGAGGTAGGCCTCGCGCATTTCCGGGGTGATCCAAGTCCCGAGGCTGTGCGGGCGCGGCGCGGCGCAGCCGTCGATGACCGCAGCGAAATCCTCGTCGGCCGCAACGCTGAAGCCGCCATTGCGCAGGGTCTTCGCCAGGCTGCGGCTCACCCGGAATTCCTCCGGGAAGAGGACCGCGCGCGGGTCGGGGGACCACCAGAGCACCGGCTGGCCGGGTGAGTACCAGGGAAAGATGCCGCGCCGGTAGGCGGCAAGGAGTCTCGCGGGTGAGAGATCACCGCCCGCGGCCAGCAGGCCGGCGGGGTCATCCAGCGCCTGCTCCGGCGATGGGAACCACTCCGGCGCGTCCTTGGGCGAAAGCCAGGTGATGGTCTTCACTTGCGGTAGGGCACGTGCTCCCGGACCTCGGCGGCGTAGTCATCGATGGCGCCGCCCTCGCGCTCGAGATATTCGCCGATCGCGCTGCGGAAGGCACTATCGGCGATGAAGTGCGCGGACCAGGTGAGTGTCGGCTCGAAGCCGCGGCTCACCTTGTGCTCCCCTTGCGTGCCGGGCTCGAAGCGCTTCACTCCGCGCTCGATGCAGAACTCGATCCCCTGGTGGTAGCAGGTCTCGAAGTGGAGGCTGTGGTAGTCGGCGGCCGACCCCCAGTAGCGTCCGTAGAGCGCCTCGGGTGACCAGAAGAAGATGGCCGCCGCGACCGGAGTCTGCGCTGCCTTGGAGCGATGCATGGCGACTTTGACCATGAGCGCGTCTCCGAGCGTCAGCGCGATCTCGCTGAAGAACTCACGGGTGAGGTACGGCTCGTTGCCGTGCCGCAAGAAGGTCTCCCGATGAAAGGCATAGACGCTGTCGAGGAGACGCGCGTCGAGGTCTCCGCCGAAGCGCGTCTCGAAGCGGATTCCGGCCTCGGCCACGCGCCGGCGCTCGCGCCGCGCCTTCTTGCGCTTCTCCGCCGTGAAGGTCTCGAGATAGGCGTCGAAGCTGGCGTAGCCGTGGTTGCTCCAGTGGAACTGACAGTCGCGCCGCAGCAGCCAACCCGCTTCCTCGCAGGCCGCGCGCGCGGGCTCGTCGAGGAAGAGCGCGTGCACGGAGGACAGGCGGCGGCGCGCCGCGTGATCCTGGAGCGCCTCGAGCAGGTGCATCGCGATCGCGCGACGGTCGAGCCCCGCGCGCACGAGAAGCCGTGGGCCGGTCGCGGGCGTAAAGGGTACGGCGACCACGAGTTTGGGGTAGTAGCGCCGCCCATAGCGTGAGTACGCCTGGGCCCAGGCGAAATCGAACACGAACTCCCCGTAGGAGTGCGTCTTGACGTACGCCGGCGCCGCCGCCGCGAGTCCGAGCTCATCGTTCAATGTGATGGGGCAGGGCTCCCATCCCGTGCCCGGGCCCACGCAGCCCGTGTGCTCCAGCGCGGCGAGGAATTCGTGGCGCAGGATCGCGCATCCCCCGCCGCCCAACGCATTCCAATCGCGCGGATCGATGTCGTCGATGGTGGAGTGGACTGTGGCCCGCACCCGCTTCCCTCTCAGCGCGCGGCGGTCTCCAGCCGCTCGAGGTAGCGGTCGGCGTCGAGTGCCGCCATGCAGCCCGCGCCGGCGGAGGTGATCGCCTGCCGGTAGACGTGATCCGCCACATCGCCCGCCGCAAAGACGCCGGGGACGCTCGTCGCGGTCGCATCCCCTTCGGTGCCGCTGCGCACCCGGATGTAACCGTTGCGCATCTCGAGCTGACCGGCGAAGACGCTGGTGTTCGGCTCGTGGCCGATGGCGATGAAGACGCCGGAGACCGAGAGCCGCCGCGTCTCTCCGTCCTTCATGGATTTCAGCCGCGCGCCGTTGACTCCCTGCTCATCCCCCAACACCTCGTCGACGGTGTGGTTCCAGACGATCGAAGCCTTTCCGGCCTCGACCTCGCGAAAGAGGCGATCCTGCAGGATCTTCTCCGAGCGCAGGCGATCGCGCCGGTGAACGAGCGTGACATGCTCGGCGATGTGCGAGAGATAGAGCGCCTCCTCGACGGCGGTGTTGCCTCCGCCGATGACCGCAACGCGCTGGCCGCGGAAGAAGAATCCGTCGCAGGTGGCGCAGGCCGAGACCCCGCGGCCGCGGAACGCCTCCTCCGATGGCAACCCGAGGTACTTGGCGGTTGCACCGGTAGCAATGATGAGGGCGTCGCACGTGTAGGTGCGCGCGTCTCCCACCAAACGGAACGGGCGCTGGGAGAGATCGGCCGAGTGCACATGGTCGTTCACGATCTCGGTGCTGAACCGCTCCGCGTGCCGTCGCATGCGCTCCATCAGCGCCGGGCCCTGCAGCCCCTCGACATCGCCGGGCCAGTTGTCGACGTCCGTGGTGGTCATGAGCTGTCCGCCGGTCTCGACGCCGGTGATCAGAAGCGGCTTGCGATTCGCCCGTGCGGCGTAGACCGCCGCGCTGTAGCCTGCAGGGCCGGAGCCGAGAATGATGAGGGGGCTGTGCCGGGGAGGGGTCATTGGAGCCATCGGGTCTCACTGTGATGGGGTCGGCCGGCATAGTAGCAAGGGCAAACCGCGCATGAGGCACTATGGAGCGGGCCTGAGACCCTCGAGCGCGAAGCGGGAAGGCGCGCCGGGAAACGGTACTGCGCTAAAATCCGTGGCTGCTTCCACTGATTCACCGGAGCCGTAGGAATTGGCCGAATCGCAGGCGCAGGCGCGCCCCATCCGCTTCACGGCCGCCGTCGCGCGCGGCTTGCGCGAGAGTGCCGTTATCGCGATCGGCGTCGCGGCGATCGTGTTGCTCATCGCGCTCGCTACGTACAGCCCGGCGGACTCGGGCTTCTCGTTCGCGGGCGCCTCGCCGGCGGTGCACAACCGCATCGGGCCGGTCGGGGCGTGGCTGGCCGACGTGCTCTTCTTTCTCCTCGGCCGTCCGGCCTTCCTGCTGCCGCTGATGCTGGGCGCGGGCGCCTGGGCACTGCACCGGGGGGTGCAGCCGGAAGCGGCCTCGCGCATCAACTCGGTGGTGCGGGTCGGGGGATTCATTCTGGTGCTCGTCGCCAGCTGCGGTCTGACGACGCTGCACTGGCAGCCGGGGTCTTTGCGCGAGACGGCCGGCGGGGTCATCGGCAGTCTCATCGGCTCCGGCCTCGAGGACGGGTTGGGATTCCTCGGGGCGACGCTCCTTTTGCTGGCCGCCTGGATGGCGGGGCTGTCGCTCGCCTTCGGCGTCTCCTGGTTCACCGTCATGGACCGGCTGGGGGGCTGGTGTTGGGCGGGGATCTCCTGGATGCGGGAGCGGCGCGCCAGCGCGAAGGACGTGGCCGTCGGCAAGGAGCGCCGTGCCGCGCGGCGCGATACGGTGGTGAGCGAGCAGAAGCGGGCCGCGGCCCGCCCGCCGCCCAAGATCGAGCCGCCGGCGGCGACGGTCGAGAAGAGCGAGCGCGTCGAGAAGGAGCGCCAGGTGCCGCTCTTCGATCCGCCGAAGGCGGGCGAGCTGCCGCCGCTCTCGCTCCTCGATGATCCGCCCACCCGCGAGCCGCTCTATTCCGCCGAGGCACTGGAGGCGCTCTCCCGGCTGGTGGAGATGAAACTGAAGGACTTCGGCATCGACGCCGAGGTCGTCGCCGTGCAGCCGGGCCCTGTGGTGACCCGCTTCGAGCTGCGGCCCGCGCCCGGCGTCAAGGCGAGCCAGATCACGAGCCTTTCCAAGGACCTCGCGCGTGCCCTTTCGGTGCTGAGCGTACGCGTGGTGGAGGTGATCCCGGGCAAGAGCGTCATGGGCCTCGAGATCGCCAACGAGAAGCGCGAGGTCGTGACCCTCGGGGAGATCATCCGCTCCAAGGCCTACGACGAGATCCACTCGCCGATCGCGCTCGCTCTCGGCAAGGACATCGGCGGCCAGCCGTACGTCGCCGACCTGGCGCGCATGCCGCACCTGCTCATCGCCGGCACCACCGGCTCCGGCAAGTCCGTGGCCATCAACGCGATGGTGCTGTCGCTCCTCTACAAGTCCACCGCCGAGCACGTGCGCCTCATCATGATCGACCCGAAGATGCTGGAGCTCTCGGTCTACGAGGGCATCCCGCACCTCCTGGCGCCGGTGGTGACCGACATGAAGCAGGCGGCCAACGCGCTGCGCTGGTGTGTCGCGGAAATGGAGCGGCGCTATCAGCTCATGGCGGCTCTCGGCGTACGCAACATCGCCGGCTTCAACCGCCGCGTCAAGGACGCGAACGACGCCGGCAAGCCCATCCTGGATCCCGTGATGCTGCAGCGCGCGGCCAACGATCCAACGCTCGACCAGCGGGAGATCCAGCCGCTAGTGCCGCTGCCGTACATCGTCGTCGTCATCGACGAGCTCGCCGATCTCATGATGATCGTCGGCAAGAAGGTCGAGGAGCTGATCGCGCGCCTGGCGCAGAAGGCCCGCGCCTCCGGTATCCACTTGGTGTTGGCGACGCAGCGGCCGTCGGTGGATGTGATCACCGGCCTCATCAAAGCCAACATTCCCTGCCGCATAGCCTTTCAGGTGTCGGCCAAGGTGGACTCGCGCACCATTCTCGACCAGATGGGTGCGGAGACGCTGCTCGGTCACGGCGACATGCTCTATCTGCCGTCCGGCACCTCCCTGCCGACGCGCGTGCACGGCGCCTTCGTATCGGATCAGGAGGTCCATCGGGTCGTCGAGGGACTGAAGACTGCCACACCGCCCAACTACATCGAGGAAGTCCTTTCCGGACCCCGAACGCCGATACCGGGACTGCCGGGCGAGGAGGGCGAGGCGACGGCGGCGATGGAGGACCCGGAGCAGGATGCGCTCTACGACGAGGCGGTCAGAATCGTCGTCACGGAGCGCAAGCCTTCGATCTCTTACGTGCAGCGACGCCTCAAGATCGGCTACAACCGCGCCGCGCGGCTCCTCGAGGCGATGGAGATCGCGGGGCTCGTCGGGCCCTTGCAGGCGAACGGCTCGCGCGAAGTGCTGGCGCCGGCGCCGGCGGAAGACTGAGCATGCGCAAACGAATGGCGACTGCGGCCATGGCCGCTGGCTCTCTTGTGTGGGTATTGGCGCTCGCACCGATGGCGCATGCCGCGGCGCAGCCGCTGCGATCGGGAAGCTCCACCGCGTCACAGGGGCCGACGCCGCTCGATCGCTATCTCGAGCACCTGAAGACGCTGCGGGTCACCTTCCTGCAGACGGTTGCCGATGCACACGGCGCTGAAGTTGGACGGTCTTCGGGGACACTCATCGTGGAGCGGCCGGGGAAATTCCGCTGGGAGATCCAGCCGCAGACTGCCGCACCGGCGGCTGCGCCGTCCACGGGCGCGACCGCAGGGCAGGGGAGTGGCGCGGGCGGCGGACAGGTCATGGTCGCGGATGGCCGCAACCTCTGGTATTACGATCGCGATCTCGAGCAGGTCACCGTGCGTCCGATGACGGCAGCACTGTCAGCCACGCCTGCGATGTTGCTCTCCGGCACGGTCGATGTGCGCCAGCACTTCACCGAGACGAGCGCCGGTAAACGCGAGGGCCTCGACTGGGTGTATACCGAGCCGCGCGGCACCGATGCGGATTTCAAGAGCGCGCTCTTCGGCTTCGACGCCAAAGGGACGCTGCAGCGGATGATTCTCGAGGACAAGCTGGGCCAGATCGTCACGATCATGTTCAAGGATGTCCAGGTCAACGTCCCCGTCCCGGCCAGCGCGCTGACTTTCACGCCGCCCCAGGGCGCGGATGTGATCGGAACACCCGCGCAGTGAGCCCGCCGGTCGACACGAGCGCGCCCGATCCCTCACGGCCGCTCGCCGACCGCATGCGGCCGCGCTCCGTGGAGGAAGTGGTCGGCCAGCAGCATGTGCTCGCGCCCGGCAAGCCGTTGCGCCGCGCCATCGAGTCGGGACAGCTCCACTCGCTCATCCTCTGGGGGCCTCCGGGCACGGGCAAGACGACGCTGGCGAGGCTCATCGCCAAGCGCGCCGAAGCGCAGTTCATTCAACTGTCGGCGGTCATGGCGGGGGTCAAGGACATTCGCGCCGCGGTGGAGGTCGCGCGCGAGGCGCGCGCCGCGCACGGCCGGCCGACCCTGCTCTTCCTGGACGAGGTCCACCGATTCAACAAGGCGCAGCAGGATACCTTCCTGCCGTACCTGGAGGACGGCACGCTGACCTTTGTGGGTGCGACGACGGAGAACCCGTCTTTCGAGGTGGTGAGCGCGCTTCTGTCGCGCGCGCGAGTGTACGTATTGCGGCCGCTCTCGGTGGCCGACATCGCAGCGCTGCTCGGCTCCGCGCTCTCGGACCGGGAGAGAGGACTCGGCAATGAGGGAATCGCCGCCGAGCCGGCAGCGCTCGAGCTCATCGCGCAGGCGGCGGACGGTGACGGCAGGCGCGCACTCAACATGCTGGAGCTGGCGGCGGGTCTCGCGGACGCGTCGAAGGGCGGCGAGCGACGCATCACCCTCGCACTTGCGCAGGAAGTGGCGAGCGGTGGGCGGCGGCGTTTCGACAAGGGAGGCGACCAGTTCTACGATCAGATCTCGGCGCTGCACAAGGCGGTGCGCGGCACCGACCCCGATGGGGCCCTCTACTGGCTCTGCCGCATGCTCGATGGCGGCTGCGATCCGCTCTACATCGCGCGGCGCGTGGTCCGCATGGCCATCGAGGATGTGGGTATCGCCGATCCCAGGGCTTTTGCGCTGACACTGGACGCCTGGGAAGCCTACGACCGGCTGGGCTCGCCCGAGGGGGAGTTGGCGATCGCGAATGCGGTCGTCTACCTCGCTTGTGCGCCAAAAAGCAATGCGGTCTACGTAGCGATGGGCGAGGCTATGGCCGACGTCGAGCAGTACGGGACGTTGGATGTGCCGTTGCGACTGCGCAATGCGCCGACGCGCCTCATGAAGGGCCTGGGCTATGGCGAAGGGTATCGCTACGCGCACGACGAGCCGGACGCTTATGCTGCCGGCGAGCGCTATCTGCCTGATGAGATACCGGATAGGCGATACTACCGCCCGGTGCCGCGCGGGCTCGAGCTCAAGATCGGGGAGGCGTTGGCGAGATTGAGGAACAAGGCCAAATGATCGATCCGAAGCTGCTGCGCTCCGACCCGGAAGCCGTCGCCCGCAACCTGGCGCGGCGGGGCTACACGCTCGATGTCGGCGCCTTCCGCGCACTCGAGGAGCGGCGCAAGGCCGCGCAGGTGGAGTCCGATCGCGTGCGCGCGGAGCGCAATGCCAATGCCAAGGCCGTCGGCATGGCGAAGGGCAAGGGCGAGGACGCCTCGGCGCTGCTCGCGCGCGGCGAGGCACTCACTGCAGAGTTGGCGGCGGGCGAGCGGGAGCTGACGGCCGTGCAGGACGAGCTCGAGGCGTGGCAGCTGGGGCTTCCCAACCTGCTGCACGAATCGGTGCCCGACGGACGCGGCGAGGCCGACAATCGCGAGGTGCGCCGCTGGGGCGAGCCGCGCCGGCACGACTTCGAGCCGAAGGATCACGTGCAGATCGGCGAGCAGCTGCACGGCCTGGATTTCGAGGCGGCCGCGCGCATCTCCGGGGCGCGCTTCGTGGTCATGCGCGGCCACGTGTCGCGCCTGCATCGCGCGCTCGGACAATTCATGCTGGATTTGCATACGCGGGAGCACGGCTACGCCGAGGTCTACGTGCCGTACCTCGTGCAACGGCAGGCGCTGCTCGGCACCGGGCAACTGCCGAAGTTCGCGGACGACCTCTTCAAGGTGAGCGGCAAGAGCGAGCAGCGCGCGGTCGAGGACGCCTTTTATCTCATTCCGACCGCGGAAGTGCCCGTCACCAACCTCGTGCGCGAGCAGATCGTGCCCGCGGAGTCCCTGCCGCTGAGGTATGTCTGCCACACTCCTTGCTTCCGCTCCGAAGCCGGGGCCGCAGGCAAGGACACGCGCGGCATGATCCGCAACCACCAGTTCGACAAGGTGGAGCTCGTGCAGATCGTGCGCCCCGCGGGCTCCTACGCGGCGCTCGAGGAGCTGACGGCCCACGCCGAAGAAGTGCTGAAGCGGCTGGAGCTGCCGTACCGGACCGTCGCGCTCTGCACCGCCGATATCGGTGCCAACAGCGCCAAGACCTACGACATCGAGGTGTGGCTGCCCTCGCAACGCCGCTACCGGGAGATCTCCTCCTGCAGCAACTTCGAGGCGTTCCAGGCGCGGCGCATGCAGGCGCGCTGGCGCAATCCGGACGGCGGCAAGCCGGAGCCGGTACATACGCTCAACGGGTCTGGCCTGGCGGTCGGGCGGACGCTCGTAGCGGTGCTCGAGAACTGTCAGAACGCCGATGGCACGGTGACCGTGCCGCAGGTGCTGCGGCCCTACATGGGCGGTCTAGAGAAGTTGACGGCATAAAGGTTCACCATGGCCACCCAGGAGCTCAGTCGATCGCTCAAGCCGCGGCATCTCGCGATGATCTCCATCGGCGGGATCATCGGCGCGGGGCTCTTCGTCGGCAGCAGCGCCTCCATCGCGGCGATCGGGCCGGCCATCGTGGTGAGCTATCTCATCACCGGCACGCTGATCCTGCTCGTCATGCGCATGCTCGGCGAGATGGCGATGAGCCTGCCAAAGGTGCATTCCTTCACCGACTTCCCACGCGCAGCGCTCGGACCGTGGGCGGGGTTCGTGACCGGCTGGCTCTACTGGTATTTCTGGATGATCGTGGTTCCGGTGGAGGCCATCGCCGGCGCCAACATCCTGCATACGTGGATCCCGCTGCCCGCGGGTCTGCTCGGTTGCATCCTCATGGTGACGATGACCGGCGTCAACCTGATGTCGGCGCGTTCCTACGGCGAGTTCGAGTTCTGGTTCTCCTCGATCAAGGTCTCGGCCATCATCGTCTTCATCGCGCTCGGCGCGGCCTTTGCCTTCGGCTGGACCTCGCCGCACGGGGCGACATTCGGCAACCTGACGAGCCATGGCGGCTTCATGCCGCACGGCGCGGTGTCGGTGCTGGCGGGCGCCGTAACGGTCTATTTCCAGCTGACGGGCGCGGAAATCATCACCGTGGCGGCGGTCGAGTCGGCGGAGCCCGCGCGCGCGGTGGCGCAGCTCACCAGCTCCATCATCTTTCGCATCCTCACCTTCTACGTCGGCTCCATCTTCTTCATCGTCGCCATCGTGCCGTGGAACGAGATCAAGATCGGCGAGTCGCCGTTCACGCATGCGCTCATGCACATGCATTTCGGGTGGGCGGGCGCGGCGATGGACGTCATCATCCTGACGGCCGTGTTGTCTTGCCTCAACTCGGCGTTCTATGTCTGCTCGCGCGTGCTCTTCGTGATGGCCGAGCACGGCGATGCGCCGCAGGGACTCATCCGACTCAATCGGCGGAAGGTCCCGGTGAGATCGGTGCTGCTCTGCGCGCTCGCGGGCGTCGTGGGCATTCTGGCGGCCGTCGCTGCGCCGGAGCGTGTGTTCGCATTCCTGGTCGATGCCTCGGGCGCGCTCATGGTGTTCGTTTACATGATCGTCGCGGTGGCCCAGGTGAGGCTGCGGCAGAAGCGCGAGCGCGCCGGAGCGCCGCCGCCCGCGCTGACCATGTGGCTGTTTCCCTGGGCGAGTTATGCGGCCATCGCCGGCATGGCCGGCGTCCTCATCGCGATGTACTTCACGCCTTCGCTGATCCAGGAGCTGCGCGTCAGCCTCATCGCGCTGGTCGTGGTGGTGGTGGCCTATCTCGCACTGCGCGCACGCCGCCGGACGCTCGGCACCGCGGGCGCATCCGCCGATTGATCCGGAAGAGCGGCCGTAGTGGCTCTCAGCAGTTACCTGCAATTCACCGCCAACCCATGGCTCGCCGCCGGGTTGGGCGCGGCTGCCGCTGTCGTCGTGGGCCTGATGCTCCACGGCATCTTCCTGCCTATCGTCAGGCGTGTCCTCGCCTTCAGCGTACACGCGTCCACGGTGGTGCAATACATCGCACGACCCACTCGGCTGCTCGTGCCCGTCTTCGCTCTGCAGCTCGTCTGGGAGGCGCAAGGGACGGGGCTCCCGGGCATACGCTACTTGCGTTTGCTGACGGCGGTGTTGCTGACCTTCGCCGTTACGTGGACTGCCATCCGTGCCGTAGCGGGATTCTCCGACGCCGTCGTGCGCGCCCATCCGGTGAACGCGTCGGACAATCTTGCCGCGCGGCGCCTGCAGACACAGGCCCACGTGCTCGCCCGGGTGCTGATGGTGGTCGTGGTGATCATCGGCATCGCGAGTGCGCTCATGCTGTTCCCGAGCGTGCGCCAGATCGGCGCGGGGCTGCTGGCCTCGGCCGGGATCGCAGGCATCGCGGCTGGCGTCGCGGCGCGTCCGGTGCTGTCGAATCTCATCGCCGGCCTGCAGCTGGCGCTCTCGCAGCCGATCACCCTCGATGATGTCGTCATCATCCAGGGTGAGTCGGGTCGGGTGGAGGAGATCACCTCCACCTATGTGGTCATCAGGCTCTGGGACGGCCGGCGCATGGTCGTGCCGCTGCAGTGGATCATCGAGAACCCTTTCCAGAACTGGACGCGAACCAGC
>Ga0134125_10009218_pt1 | contig 11114 bp, 9 predicted proteins | sample KB31751_FD_96464 | JGI IMG/M metagenome (GOLD analysis project Ga0134125, IMG submission 96464) | Terrestrial soil microbial communities with excess Nitrogen fertilizer from Kellogg Biological Station, Michigan, USA - KB3-175-1 | ecosystem: Environmental > Terrestrial > Soil > Unclassified ...
CTGACGGTATTGTTTATTCAGGCGCCGATGGCTTAATTCGCTTTTGGAACCATAGTTCCGAAAGAATATTCGTCTTCTCGCAATCGGACGCACTTGGGAAGACTCTCAATATCATAATTCCCGAGCAATTGCGTAAGCGCCATTGGGACGGATACGCGCGAACGATGCGAACAGGAGCTACTCGTTACGGCTCCGGAGACGTTCTTGCCGTTCCCGCGACGCGAAGGGATGGGTTTCGTATATCCGTCGAATTCACAATCCTTCCCTTTGCCGATCAAGACGGACAGATGATCGGCATTGCGGTAATTTTTCGGGACGTGAGTAGCCGATTTAAGGAAATTAAAAATTTGCGCGCAAAACTTGCGATCGCGCAAGGCGGCAGCGCCGCTGTTTCAGACACAAGCCGGACTAGGTAACGTGCGATCTCACAGGAAATGCCAACCGGACAGTCGTGCCTTTCTGACAATCAAAAGACAGTTTGCCGCCGAGCTGACAGGATAGGCTTTCAAGAATACCCTGTCCCAATCCCTTCGACTTCGTCTCTTGGAATCCTGCTGGAAGACCGCATCCATCATCGGTGACCGTGAGCACGCACAACTCGTCTCGGGCTTCCAGCCTTACGCAAATACTACCGTCCGTTCGATCTCCAAATGCATGCTTGAGACTGTTGGTAATGATCTCCGCAATAATTAGAGAGACAGACATCAGAGATTCGAGGTCAAGCCGAAGCGGGCCCGCCTTCACCGTCAGTTGAACCTCGGGAGTGTCGCTCGCCTTTATGAGATCCGCGCAAAGATCATTGACGTATTGACCCAGCGGCAAGTCAGCTGCAGACGGATCGTGAAGCCGCCGATGAACACGTCCCATGAGATCGAGGCGTCTTTGAGCAGCCTCCAACGCGGTCGCTCCGGCGCTGCCATTTTCCAGAGACTTTCGCTGGCGAAGCAGGAGATGCGCAACAAATTGCAAATTGTTTGCTACCCTGTGTTGCAGCTCCCGAAAGAGGGTATTGGACCTTTCCCGTGCCACAAACAAATCGTTCATCACAACTTTGAGTATTTTAATTACGGAGAGCTCGAGCGTGGCTGTTAAGATAAACATGCCCAGCACGACGGCTTCTCCCAGGGTCAGAATAAATGTCCCGTAAGGCGGAAAAAACCAGGTCCATGCGGTGAACATGCAAATAATAGTAACAGTGACTCCAATTCGGATGCCACCGAACAAACCTGATAGCAATATCGCCGGCAGGAACATCATCGGCCCAAATCCCTCGGCTAACCCGCCGAGAGACCATCGAAGAAATGCTGCCAAGGAAAAGAATATCGCGCCTATAGCGATACCTAGCCAAGGCCGATCGCGTCGGAGATCGCGAAAAATATGTGCAATTCCCTCCCGCATCATCGACCTATCATCCGAAAGGACATCGCCGAATACTCAACACCTTAAGATCGTGCGGGCCGGCGTTCAAGCAGGCGCTTTCAGAGGTGGGTCTTGCATAACGGCACCAAAATTCGTGGGATGCCGAGGTAAAGGGCGGCCGAGGCACCTTTCATCCAAACGTCGCACAGTCACGGTGGCGCATCTCGCCCCAGCTGGGTTGACGAGCTTGTTTAATGCCTCGTCCATTGCTTATGCGGAGACGGATGAATAAGGAGTGCAAGCGGCCGACCTTGGAGCGCGAAACTCGAGCCTTCGACCTCACCTTGCGATGCGTCATCGCGGGGCGTGTCCAGCGGCAGTAGCACCTCGCTGAATGAGCTCGGGACGGTTTTCAAATCCTCGCTGCTGGGCAAACTTAAGCGCTGCTTTCTTAGTATCCAGCTCTGAGGCCGTGAAACAATCCGGTGCGAGCTCAATACTGCGCTTAGGAGTCCGTAGTTTCCGACTCTAGCGACACCGCGATGTCCGGCTATCCTCAAGCCGGGGTTCAGACGGTTGCCGTTGCCCGCGAAAGGATCGAGTCCTCTTGCAACACCTGGGCGAGCCAATTGCAGACTTCTCGATCTTACCGTCATCGCGACGGGGCGCGCGGGCTGCATAGCGCAAGTTGCTGTTTTCCGTACCGCACCGCCCTTAAGGACTAAGCGCCTCTCTTGCCTGGATAGGAAATGCCGTGATCAACAGAGTACTGAAGCCCCTTCCCAACCACCTTGAACTAAGAGAGATGAGGCACGCGCCGGAAAAGGATACGAAAGGCCGACTTATGCGGCCCCAACCGAATAGCCGAGCAATGCGTGTTTTGTTCGTGACGGCGGAGGCAGAACCACTTGCCAAGTCCGGTGGTCTAGCCGATGTCTCCCGCGCATTGCCGATCGCTCTGAGGCAACAGGGAGTTGATGTGCGCGTTTTACTGCCAGGTTATCCCAGCGCCGTCGAGCAACTAGTAAATCCGCATGTCGAGGCGAACCTGGAACCCCTGCTTGGCGTAGAGAGCGTTACGCTCGTTTCTGGATATCTTCCCAATTCCGACGTGCCGGTGTGGCTTGTAATCGCGCCCAGCCTCTTCACACGAGCGGGGGGTCTGTATCAGGCCGACGACGGCCAAGACTGGGCGGATAATGCACTGCGGTTCGCTCTCTTTGCCTGCGTAGCCACAGAGATCGCAACAGGACGTGTCCTAGACTGGAAACCCGACGTGGTGCATTCGCACGATTGGCACGCCGGTCTTGTCCCACTCTTATTGGGGATGCAAAATGGCTTAAAACCGGCCACCGTATTCACGATTCACAATCTGGCGTTTCAGGGAAATTTTCCTCAGAGGGTACTTCCCACTGTAGGCATACCTGAACACCTCTTCAATGGTGATGGGATCGAGTTCTACGGCCAGATTTCCTACCTCAAGGCAGCCCTTCAATATAGCGACAAGATTACGACCGTAAGTCCCACTTATGCGAATGAGATCTTGACGCCTGAATTCGGGTGCGGATTCGACGGGGTTCTGAACGCCCGCAAGGAAGATTTCTGCGGCATTCTTAATGGGATCGATAACATATCCTGGGATCCAGCAACGGACGTCCATATAGCACAGCGCTATAGCAGGAATGACATTTCGGGAAAGCGGGTTTGCAAGAGAGAATTCCAGCGTACGTGGGGCCTGGAGATTAATGCCTGCAGACCATTAATTGGATTTGTGAGCCGGCTCGCGCATCAGAAGATGGCAGACGTGGTTCTCGAGGTTGTCTCCGAAATAGTGGCAGCAGGTGGCCAGTTTATTTTGCTCGGAGAAGGCGATCCAGCACTAGAAGTGGCTTTCCAGAGGCTTCAATATGACTACCCGCAGCGCGTTGCCATTCATATTGGTTACGATCAGGCACTCGCTCATGGGCTGCAAGCCGGCGCAGATATCCTTCTGGCACCTGCGCGATTCGAGCCGTGCGGTCTAACCCAGCTTTACGCGCTACGCTACGGAACCGTTCCCGTCGTGCGTCGGACTGGCGGCCTTGCTGACACGGTGAAGGATATCGAATCGTCAGACCAAGGGACCGGCTTTACTTTCGAAACCGCGGACAGGTACGCGTTGATGGACACTATCCAACGGGCGTTAGCGCTCTATAAAGAACCGCTAGCCTGGCGGCGGCTACAACTCAAGGGAATGATTGGAGATTTCGGCTGGGATGCCAGCGCTGCTCGTTATGTCACGCTTTATCACGAGGTAAGTCGCCTCCAACACCCGGCGCCCACGGTCTCATGGCCGACAGATGAAAAAGGATGGCACATAGCAGGTGAAAGTCGGAAGGCGCTTTACGCAGGCCGGGTTTAGCGTTTTACTTTACCCTAGGAGCTCCCCCCGATGATCCCTGAACAGATCATTCGTCAACGTAGCTATGAAATTTGGGTACGAGAGGGTCGTCCTGAGGGCAAGACCGAAGAGCATTGGTCTCGTGCCCAGATGGAATTGGAAATAGAGCACCGAGTTTCTGTCTTCCCTTGGGCCGGGAACGATTGCCGTGGGATAGTCGTACCATGTCTGCCGATATCCCAACGACCGCAAAGGTTCACTTCGCGATCTATCTGGCGTTAGCAATTTGCTTAGTGTTGCCAGATAACAAGCGGCAATTCTGTCGGAATTAGCACGCTCTCATGATAAGGCACCACACGAACCGTATAATCCGCTATTGCGCGAGACGTTGCGACTCCTCCAGCATAGATATACCCATTGAGCGTGCCAGGAATCAGTGGCCCCTGATGGAGAATGACGACTTCCGCTGGCATTCCAACCTGAGCCTCAGCGAATAATTCGACGCGCACACAAGCAGGAGAAATTTCGCCAAGAAATACAGGCACCGAAAAGCGCCACTCATTGTCAGCGTGCAACGTCGTAGGGCTGCCAATATGGAGGCTCGACCAGTGGCGTCGCAAAGAAACTGCCCAAGCATGTGCGGACTTGGCAACGGCACAATCGTTGGCAAACCGGGTACGTAGAGTCTCGGCGAGCGGTAAGTATGCCTTGTCGACATACTCGCGAGCCATCCGCGCACTCGCAAAAACCGGCGTCAATATCGACATGCTGCGCCGAATGCGTGCAAGCCAAGCGCGCGGTAGACCATCAGCGTCTCGATCGTAAAATTCTGGCACAACGCTTTTTTCGAGAACGTCATAAAGACTTTGAGCGTCTCGTCTGTCGATTTCCCGCGCATCGCCACCGGCTTCATCACCGATTGCCCAACCCACGTCGGATCGATAGGCTTCGTCCCACCACCCATCCAAGATAGAGCAGTTGAGTCCACCGTTGACGAGTACTTTCATGCCGCTGGTGCCACAAGCTTCCCACGGCCGTCGCGGCATATTGATCCAAACGTCAATACCCTGGACTAATTCCTTTGCGAGCGCGAGGTCGTAATCTTCCAGGAAAACAACCTTAAGGCGATAGCGGGGGTGTCGTGCAAGGCGTATCCATTCTTGTATCATCGCCTTCCCCTCAAGGTCGGCGGGATGGGCCTTTCCAGCGACGACAATCTGGACTGGATGCGTTTCATTGGCCAGCAGCCAATCGAGCCGCTTGGAATCGCTTAAGAGAAGATTAGGTCGTTTGTATTCGGTAAAGCGGCGCGCGAATCCGATGGTAAGCGTGTTCGGGTCAAGAACATTCTCCGCCTCCCGTACGGCTTCCAAGGCCAGACCACTTTCGCGCAACTGATCTGCAAGATGGCTACGCACTACTCCGATTAACGACTGGCGCTCGGCACCGCGCATATCCCAAAGCACCTCGTCGGACACCTCGGCAATCCGGTCTCGCAGCTCATCCGGTAAGTCACGCCAACGCTCCTTCCCGCAAGCCTCGGTCCAGATGCGATCTGCGTCGGGTGAATCCCAGGTCGGGATATGCACGCCATTTGTTACGTGGTCGATTGGTACCTCGCACGTTGGCCAACGCGGGAACAAAGGCTGAAAAATGCGGCGGCTGAATTCACCGTGCAAACGACTCACGCCAAGGCAACGCGCGGACCCGCGTTGTGCGAGGTAAGCCACGTTGAAAGGTTCATCTAAGTTTGCCGGATTAATGCGGCCAAGACCGATTATATCATCAATCGTCACGCCGTGGCCCGCCAGTTCGCCCTCAACATAAGGCAGGTATTTACGCAAGAGCTCTGGTCTAAACGTATCAAATCCCGCAGCGACGGGGGTGTGGGTCGTGAAAACATTTCCGGGGCGCGTAGCCCACAAGGCCTCCCAGAAAGAAAGCCTGCTTTTCACTGCCAACTGGCGCGCGCGTTCAATAATAGCAAACGCGGCGTGTCCTTCATTTATGTGACAAATCTCCACATTAGGCCGAAGCGCCTCGACAACTCGCCAGCCGGCCACGCCAAGAATTATTTCTTGCATGAGGCGTATTTCGCTGCCGCCCCCGTAGAGCTTTGCCGTGATACCCCGGTCCGCGGGTGAATTGAGAGGACCATTGCTGTCAAGAAGATATAGTTTCACCCGGCCGACCGTCGCTTGCCAAATGCGAAGCTGTATCACGCGCCCTGGCAACTCGAGTGGGATTTTCAGCCAGCCCACCTGCGGAAGGACCACCGGTTCGACGGGCATCATCGCAGGCTCGTTGTAAGGATAGAGCTCCTGCTGCATCCCATCAGCATCGATGATTTGCCTAAAATACCCTTCCTGATAAAGCAGGCCGATTCCCACAACAGGCAGAGCCAGATCGCTGGCGGTTTTGAGATAGTCGCCCGCGAGAACGCCGAGCCCGCCTGCATAAAGTGGCAAGGCCGTGCCGAGACCAAATTCCATGCTTATATAAGCAACACCGCCGAGGCCTTTGTCACGATGTACCTCCTCAAACCAGCCTGGCCGCTCGAGATATCGCTTTCGTGTGTTGGCGATCTCGTCGAGTTTCTTGCAGAAGACCTCATCCACAGCAAGGCGCTCCATCTTTTGCGCCGATGCGCTTTGCAGGACAAGCCATGGATTGCGAGTATGTTGCCAAAGACGCTCGTCAATATACTCCCAGAGAGAATCCCCCTCGTGGCTCCATGTCCAACGCAGATCAAGCGCCAGATCGCGTAAAACTGCGATTTCGTCAGGGAGCTCTGGGAGCGGTAATGCGACCACGTTAGCTCCTATAATGAGCGATGCAGCGGCTCGGTCGTCGTAAGCGGGCGTTTTGCATCACTCAAAAGGACGGTGGAAACTATCTCATGAGCGTCGGCCACAATATCATTGAGATGTGCTTCGCTGCGAAAGCTTTCGGCATAGATTTTGTAGATCTGTTCTGTGCCGGACGGGCGCACTGCAAACCACCCACTTTCCGTGACCACTTTGATACCACCAATCGGTTTGTCATTTCCGGGTGCACGCGTGAGCTTCGCTCGAACCGGTTCGCCGCCGACCTCGTGCAGGTCAAACTCGTCAGTGTCGATGTTTGCTATCATCTGCTTTTGCGCAAGCGATACGGCAACGTCGACTCGCCGGTAGAACGACTGACCTAACTCTTTAGTGGCGGCCTCAAAATACCGCTGCGGATCATCGCCTTCCCGCGCGGTAATTTCTGCAGCGAGAAGGCCCATGATTAACCCATCCTTGTCCGTTGTCCACACTGAGCCATCGCGCCTTAAGAAGGAGGCGCCAGCGCTCTCCTCTCCGGCAAATATCAGCGATGCGTTGCCAAGACCTCCACTAAACCATTTGAACCCGACGGGCATCTCGACGAGTGCGCGTCCGAGCTTGGCAGTCAGACGGTCTATCATGCTGCTTGAAACGACGGTCTTGCCCACGGCGCTACGGCTATTCCAGTTTGGGCGATTGGCATGCAAATACGCGATTGATGCAGATAGAAAATGGTTTGGATTCATCAGGCCCTGGGCCGGGCAGACGATACCGTGACGGTCCGCGTCGGTATCATTGCCAAAGGCGACGTCAAACTTGTCACGCATAGCAATCAATCCAGCCATTGCGTATGGTGACGAGCAATCCATCCGGATCTTTTCGTCGTGATCGAGATGCATGAACCGAAACGTCGGATCGACCGCCCCATTGACTATTGTTGCCTCGATCTTGTAGCGCTCGATAATGTCCTCCCAGTAGTGCACGGTCGCCCCGCCCAAGGGATCGATTCCTAAGCGTACTTTTTCGAAACGAATCGCATCGAGATTCACAACGTTGGCTAAATCCAAGATGTATGGTGTGACATAATCGTGTGCATGAACGCACTCGGACGTTAGAGCGCGCGCATATGACACTCGGTTTACGCCCTTGAGATTTTCGGAAAGCAACTCATTGGCGATCTGTTCGATGTGCGTCGTCGCTTGGACGTTCGCTGGGCCGCCGTCAGCCATATTGTATTTGATGCCGCCTTCGTCTGGCGGATTATGGGACGGGCTAAGGACAATACCATCTGCCAAGCCGGTCTTGCGACCGAGATTGTATGCGAGAATCGCATGACTGAGTACGGGCGTTGGTGTGTACTCGCCGCGAGCAGCTATCATCGTATCCACGTCGTTTGCTGCCAACACTTCCAGCGCAGTAACAAACGCGGGCTCGGAGAGCGCATGCGTATCCATCGCCAAAAAGAGCGGTCCATCAATACCCACAGCTCGTCGGTACAGGCAGATTGCTTGGGTAATCGCGAGGATGTGCGCCTCATTGAACGCCAAGGTGAAAGCCGAACCGCGATGGCCCGATGTGCCGAACACGACGCGCTGTGATGCGATCCCAGGATCTGGCTTGAGAGCGAAATAGGCCGTCACGAGCTCTTGGACGTTAACAAGCGTCGCCGTGCGTGCCAGGCGCCCGGCTAGCGGGCTCACGCTTTGTATCAGGTCCATTTTATTCACTTCCTCCGAACGCATGTCATTGCAAGCGTATGCCTCCGCTGCACTCGGTTTAAGAATATCCGCCCCCCCGGATGGAGTGGCCGGAGGGCGGAAGTTTCTGCGGCACGGGTGGGGGCTTGGGGTAGGACCCGTGCCGCAGTTGCGGCCGCAATTACAAGCGTCGCGAATAGCGGAGCTTGAAACTGGGGCGTTAGTTTAAGACTCCTCAGGTTTTTCAATTCAACTTCTAGGGCGCGGATGAGCGGCGATGAAGGCCCGGAAACTACCTACTTCCGCGTGCCGAAACTGCTGGAACCTGTTGTGGAAGCCGTCAACTCATCGCACTCGAGCGTTCTTCGGTCGAGGTTCAATCGCGAATGGGTCCGGCGATAGCCGTGCTTCGACCCAAGTTCGCGATCTGGCTCGCCACACCCAGGCAAAAAGCCAAGTTCGAATGACCGTTCGGCGCCTGTCCGGGATGAGCACTACGGCACGCTCAATGGCGGATTTGCCATTGTGGACGGCGATATGACGAGCTACGCGTGGTTAGTCTGCACGTAAAGACCGATCCGCACGGTTGAACTAGGAACGGTAGAAAAGCACATCCTATTATAGGGAAGGCGGTTTTCATTTCCATGCGTTCATCGCGGTACCTCTGGTCCGGCCTGCCAGATCTCAGGGCCGAGTAGGGTAATTTTGAGTAACAGCGAGAGTCACCTGGCGTTCGGTACTGACGCGAGACGGGGGCGCGCACCAAATCAGTTCCGATACGTCGATTCCAGCGCTTAGTGCTGGGACGATTGCTGCTTCAGATAGGCAATCACGTCGGCACGTTCCTGCGCGACCGTTAACCGGTATCCCATAGCCGTCCCACGTGCCATCGCCGCCGGGTTTTGCAGCCAACGATCCAGGGTTTGTGCGTTCCAAACAACGTTCAGTTTTTTTAGCGCGGCCGAGTAGTGGAAACCCGGAACAGTTCCGGACTTGCGACCAAAGACACCCCGGTGTTTTGGTCCAATCCTGTTGGCATCCAACGAATGGCATGCACCGCATTTGGCTTCATAAATGTCCGCCCCCCGGACGGAGTTGCCGGGGGGCGGAGTTTTCTGCAGCACCGGGGGAGGTTGGCGCGGGATCGGCGCTGCAGATGCAGTCGGTATATTGAGCACTGCCAACTGAAGGAACATTACATAGAGAAATAGCTGGGTCTGCATACGTGCCCTGACGAGCGATCAACCAAACATCGGCGCCTTTTTGGGAATCACATCACCTAGCACCTGGCCCAGGACGGCAGCGTGAAATGACTCATCGGCCGCGGTGCGCGCGGCGAGCACGTATAGGTCCGATTGATCGAGGGATGGAATAAGGCCAAGGTACGCATTCGTCGCGCCGCGCTCCAACTTTAGCGCCAAACGCAATACGCCGGTTTGATCCTTTAACGAAGCTGCGTTGAGCGCTTTCGCATACTCTGGTAGCGGCTTCGCCTTAACGGGCGTACCACCGAGGCGCTTGATTGCAGCGATTAGATCGTCTCGATGTTGTTTGTGATGCCCCTGAAAAATTACGGCGACCTTCAACACATCTGGCGTAAGAAGCTTGCTCTCCGCACCGATCTGATAGGCGCCAATTCCCTCATCTTCGAGGCTCAGAGCGGCATTCAAAAGTCGCACGTCTTGCGTGAGATTTTCGCCTTTTGCTGTGGTCCCAGCAGCCCGGGCCGAAACGTTCAACAAAGCGAGCATACCCGCGGCTGACAGCACCGTGGCACTTCCCGAGAATATCTTTCTGCGAGATTGAAGACGGTTCACGTCGATCATCGTATACCTCAAAAGTTGATTCAGCTGGATGTTTCCAGACAAGCTAGGTTGATGACGATAAAGCTAAAAAATAGTGTTCCATTGATCTTGGATCCCCGTTCGCGGAAGTGACTCGCGAAGAACCCGCTTCAAAGCATGGGATCGCTCGCCGAACATTTAGAAAACTCTCTTCAGCATCTGGCGATAGTCATATAGCGTTGCTTACTCGCGATGTAGGCCCGGAAAATACGCACTGGCTTGACTGGAATTGAATTCACCACCTTGCCAGGATCAGCACTGCCGTTGTCCGCCGCGCTTTCTCTGGTTACAGCGCACAGGGTTGGGGTTTCCGAATGAGCATTAAGCGGAAGTCCGAGAGCGGATTGCGGAAGCAGACCCAGCGCCGACGTCTTTAGTCTCCTTCTGACTGTCACATCCGCTGCGTCGATCTGGCACCCCTCCTTCGTTCTCCCATCGCGAAAGAGCCTCATCAATTGACTCAGCGTGCTTATATGTAGCCACATGCTGCTTCAATACCGCGAACCCGATGCGGGGTTCTTGAGACCGGCAACTTCTAATGGAGAGTCTCCTTCGAATTGTAATCATCAAGCGGCCAATGTGTTGGAGGATTGGCGAGCTTCTCGAAAGAATTCACTCACTGTGCTACCTGCAAACGCTCTTTGATCGGATCATACAACGTTGCTGAATCTCATTCACGAGTCGTCTGGCCAGTTGGCAGCTTTGAACCCGGACTGACGATGACTTCGGAATCCTTAATTGCGAGAGGATCTCGGTACCCCTCGCCGAGCAGCCCTCCCGGAGTGACTTCACCGTGAATTCCAGCTCTGAGGTCCGGCAATTTGACCTTATTTCTCTTGCCCTCTTTGTCCTTCTTTTCCAACGCATTGCTCCTGTTCGTTTAGTAACGCCATCCATCCAAGCAGATCGACCCACCTGTGCACAGGCTCGGAAAATACGGGTGAGAACTCGAAAACGCCGCGGGACATCCTCGTATCTCCGTGGTCCCTGATGCCGATTTGTCGCACACGCGGAGCCATACCCGCGA
>Ga0134125_10009220_pt1 | contig 11114 bp, 9 predicted proteins | sample KB31751_FD_96464 | JGI IMG/M metagenome (GOLD analysis project Ga0134125, IMG submission 96464) | Terrestrial soil microbial communities with excess Nitrogen fertilizer from Kellogg Biological Station, Michigan, USA - KB3-175-1 | ecosystem: Environmental > Terrestrial > Soil > Unclassified ...
CGCGACCTCGGCGTACGGAACGGGCGACACAGTCGCCGAAATCTCCACCTGGACGTGACGCTCGACGGTCGGCTTCGCCGACCCGCCATTAGGCTCACCCCACAGCAGAGTCACTTCCGTGCCCGGCTTGCTGTGCTCTTCATCGACCATCGCGAGCGTGAGCATACGCGCGGCATTGGAGCTGTAGCCGATCCAGGTCGACAAACCGACGGTCTTGCCATCCGCAAGCACACGATCGAACGGGTGCATCGAGTAGACGGCGCTGGGGAATTCCATGAACTTAGCGCGTCCGCTTTTCTCGAAGGCGGTGCCGATGACCTTCAGGACATGCTCCGTTTCAAGCGCCAGCGTGACCTTGGTGCGGTGCGGCTTGCTCGCCATCTTCTCGAGGGCGGCGCGCCCGATGAAATCGTGGTCGAACTTCACGATGTGGCCGTATCCGAGCTCCCAGGGATCCAGATAGTAGTCCTCGATATTGGCGGAATAAAAGCTGCCGCCGATCGAAGCCTTCGCTTCGTAGGAATCGGCAGGAAGCCACTCACGGTATGCCTTCAACTCCGCGCCCGTATAAATGGCTGGAAGCGGCGAAGGAATCCAGCCGGATTCGAGTGTGTTGGAAGAATATGCCCGGCCGCCCACCTGATGCAGCCCGAAATCCTTGCCCGCTTCGACCAGCGCGAGGCGCACGGCTTCACCATCGTCCCATGGTCCGAACAATTCGAGTCCCGGCTGGCCAGCCATGCCGTGGCGGAGCGCGCGAACCTTCTTGCCGGCGATCTCGATCCCGGTGATGTGGAAGAACTTGACGTCTGGCGCGGGCTTGCCGGTCGCCTTTTCGATAACCTTCATCGCATTCGGGCCCTGGACCTGAAAGCGATAGTTGCGCCGGCGGCTGGGATCTTTACGGACCGCCGTCCGTTCGTCCAGATCGACCTTGACGTTGTATCCGCCAGTCTCGGCGTGATACCGGACCCAGTTGATCGCCGGGATGCGGCCAACCATGTTGAAAGTGTTGTCGGCGAGATGGAAAAGGATCACATCCCCGATCACGTATCCCGCAGGAGTGCATGGCACAAACTGCTTCGCCCGGTCGAGGCCAAAGTTCGCGAAGCTGTTCACCCCCAGATAGCTCAGCAGTTTCAGCGCGTCGGGCCCCTCGATGAGGAGCTCGGCCATGTGGTAGGACTGGTTGAATAAAACACAGGTATCCTGCCAGGCTTTCTGTTCCAGACGCCAGTTGGTGAATTCAGGCGGAACGCCGGGGTAAACGTTGGGACCGGTCTGTTGGTTGTAGAGATACTGCGCGATCCCGCTCGTCCGGGACAGCGCGGCTTCCAGATTGGATTGTGTCATTGCAGAACTTACCAGGATACCTGTTTTCAGAGCAGCCTGCCATCAACGGAATTGAATTTGATCCATCAACTTCAATGAATTTGGGGGGCGGTGGCGCGGCAAGGGCGCGGGTCGAGCCTGTGACCGTCACGAAGAAGCGGCGAGATCGGGATCGTTCCACCGGGGGCGCGCCAGCGCGGCGAAGGCGTCCCGAATCACGTCGTCCGAGACGAGTTCCGGAGTCATCACACGCTGGATCGTCAGGCCTTCCGTCAGCGCATGGATCACACGAACGAGATGATCCGCCGGCATAGGCAGTTCCGCGCTTCTGACGACGGCTCGTAGCCACGCGGCGCCGAACTCATAGCTGTTGGCGGTGGTCTGCGCGACGCGCGCACGCATTCCTTCGTTTGCGATTGCGTAGGCCATGCCAGTCAGGCGCCCGACGATGGCGGCAGCGCGATCCGGAATGACAGCGATGGTGGCCTCCGCCATCGCCTGCATGATTTCGGAGAAGGTGGCCCCCCCTTTCACTTTCGGCCGAATCGGAGCCCAATAGGCGTGGCCGAGTGCAATGAACAGGTCGTCACGGTTCCGGAAGTTCCCGTAGATGGCGCCCGTGGTCATCCCAGCTCGCTCGGCGATCTCTTCCAGAGTCGTGCGTTCGAATCCTTTTTCACGGATCAGCGCTCGCGCGGCTTCGAGGAGCCGGGTGCGGGTGCGATCACGCTTGTCGCCTTTCGGGCACCGAGAATCTGCGGTCACGACTTTACTATATTCTGCTGAATGGTTGATTGTATAACTAATTTATTTTGTAGTTACTATATATTTTATGAACGCGACCCGAAGAGCAGACGAGATCGGAGCCCGCAGTGCAGGACCTGGTCAACCAAGGGCAGCTTGCCGGAGCCGCCACCCTGATCTGGCGCGGTGGAGAGGCATCCGTAGCGTGCGCCGGCTGGCGGGATGTGCAAGCCGGGCTCCCCATCGAGCCCGACACTATATTTCGGATTGCGTCGATGACCAAGCCCATCGCTTCGGTCGCCGCCCTGATGCTGAGTGATGAAGGTCGAATTTCACTGAACGATCCCATTTCGCGCTACGCGCCCGAGTTCGCTCGAACGCGCGTGCTGCGCTCTCCCGATGGGCCGCTGGACGCGACAGACCCGCTGGACCGCCCCATCACGTTCGAAGACCTGCTGACCCATCGTGCGGGCTTGACTTACGCCGACTTCCATCAGGGACCTATCGCCGCCGCCTACCGTGAGGCGCTGGGCGGCGATATCGACAGCGACGTGGCGCCGGATGACTGGATCGCGCGGCTCGCGGACTTGCCGCTCATCGGACAACCCCGGAGCGCCATGTACTATGGCCGCGCTACCGACCTGCTGGGGATTGCTGATCGCGCGCATTGAAGGCGAGCCGCTCGCATCAGTGCTGCGGCGCCACATTTTCGATCCGCTGGGCATGGGCGATACCGGCTTCTTCGTACCCGTCACGAAGCGAAACCGCCGCGCCGCCGCTTACGGATTCGATGATCGGGAACGGCTGATCAAACGCGAGACCTGGGGCGGGGTGGTCGTCACCGAACGTCCGGAAAATATGGGCTACGCGTCGGCGGGTTCGGGATTATGGTCCACGCTGAACGACTACCTGAAGTTCGCGCGGTTGGTCGTGAATTGCGGCGAGGTGGATGGCGTCCGGCTGCTGCGGCGGGAAACCATGGTGAAGATGATGACGAATCAGCTCACCGATGAGCAGCGTGCGAAGTCCGCATGGCTGGGGCGGAAACCCTTTGCGGTTGGCCGCGGCTTCGGTCTGGGTGTCGCAATCATCCTCGAGCCCGACAGGAGCGATCTGATGCGGCGTGGCAAGCCGGGAGCAGTGGGCTGGCCGGGGGCTTTCGGCGGCTGGTGGCAGGCTGATCCGGAAGAAGGATCGGTTCTGATTTTCCTCGCGCACAATATGGTGACTCGCGAACAGATGGCCAAAGGCGTGGGCCTGGGCGTCTGGGCGGCGCTGGAATCTTTTCAGACTTTGGCGCAGGCCAATCGGCAGGCGTGAGATGTCCAGCCGGCGAGCCCGGGGCAAAACACAGGCCGGTATAGCGACGTCAGTAAAGAGAGATGCCCTGTGGGGCAAGCAAACAAAAGACGATCGCCCGGCCCCACAGGTTGATATTAGAATTCAAACCGCGCCACGATTTGTCCCGACCGCGGAGACCCGTACGTCGTGCCGACGTTGATATAACCGAAGCCGGCTGTAGTCTGGCCCGCGGTGTTGCGCGTCTGCGTCGCGGTTGCATTGGTCGCCGTCGGATTGTTCATCTCGGTGCGATTGAAGATGTTGGTGAACTCCGCGCGAATCTGCAGACTCATCCGTTCCCTGACGCGGAATATGCGGGCGAGACTGAGATTCTCCGTCGGCCGCCGCTGATAACGGTAATCGCTGTAATAGGCAGCAGCCGTGCCGTACTGTCCAGCGGGCGGGTTCACCCATGCAGCCGGATTCAGCACGAACGTCGTGTTGGGGTCAAAGCAGTGGCAGTTGAGGTCCTGGGTGAACAACGGCACGCCGGGTACGCGATTCATGAGTGTCGACTGGAAGGTGTACGCCGCGAGATTACTTGTAGCCGTGGGCGACTGGATCGGCAGCCCGCTGGCATACCGCAGTAACGTGCCGAGCTGCCAGTCGCGCGACAACCATCCCAGCGCCTTACCGGTGAATCCGCTTCCGATGTTCCACTTCGGCGTGAGATAGCTGCCGGCGATCACGAGCAGAAACGGCTGATCGTAAGCCGATATCGTCTTCTGGTTGGCGCGGTTGAAAACGTTGTTCACGAAAACGCCATCGCCGCGCCCGAAATCGTCTTCAACGCCGGACGTGAGCTGCTTCGACCAGGTAAAGGATCCGGTCGCCTGCAGTCCATGCGAGAACCGCTTCGTCGTCTTCATTTGCAGGGCTTCGTACCACGTATCGCCGTCCGGCACCCAATGCCAGTTCGTGATCGCGCCATATTGCGGAAATGGCCGGAGCGACTGCGCGACTGTCGCAGTCAGCGGGAAACCGGGATAAGGCGGATTGCCGAACCCGGCAGCGATCGCGGTCGAAGAATTGAGGGGCGAGGCGAGGATCTTCAGATCGGCCGGATCGCTCAGGCTCAGACCGTGCGCCGCCAAAAGCTGTTCGGAGATCGCATTCGGGTTGATCATACCGCCCGCGTTCCACCAAACCCCGCGATTTCCCACATACGTCGCTTCGACGAGCAGATTGGGAAACACCTCGCGCTGAATGCCGACGCTCCACTGGATCTGGCGCGCGGGTCGGCCGGCGTTCTGGTCCATTTCCTGCGGCGCGGAACCGAGAGATCCCGGGAAGAGATACTGGCCCGGATCGAAGTTCGGGAAGGTGATCTTGTAAGGGACGCCGTTGCGCATGTAATACGCCGGGCTGCCATAGGTGCTTGTGCTGTAGAGATATTCCGAGCCGGCGGAGAATCCGACCTGGTTGTCGTCCGTCTTGAAGTAGGAGACGCCCGCGCCAACGCGCAGTACCGTCTTCGGCATGAACTGCCAGGCCACACCCAGCCGCGGGCCGAATGCATACGGATAGTTGTGCGCCAGAACGCAGTTGCAGCGCCCTCCGCCGCTTCCTTCGTAAATGATCGCGCCGGGAAGTCCGCCAGCGCCTGGATTCGGGGTGCTCGGTGAGAAGACACCGTAGTAGCCGTTGCCGTCCTGCAGGTAAGTAGAAAAATCGTAGCGGAGGCCGTAATCGACAGTGAGGGTACGGGTGACTTTCCAGGTGTCCTGCGCAAAACCGGAGAGCGAGTGAGCGCCCATGTGCGTCGTCGCGGGGACGGCATCGTAGCCGTTATCGACCGCGCCCAGCAGGAAACTGGCATAGGAATATCCGACCGATCCCGGCAGGCTGACTCCATTGAGAGAGGGCAGACCGGTTTCATTCGGACTGAACGTCATCCACACCATGCTGTAGGTCTCGTTGAACATCTGATATCCGTTTGCCATCGCCTCCGCGCCGAATTTCAGGGTGTGGTTGTTGCGCACCCAGGTGGCGCTCGCGTTGAACGTCGGCTTGCGGAGGATTACGTGAATCTGATTACCCGGACCGGTGCCGGAAGAAAGCCCGCCTTGCGCCCCGCTCAGACCGCCGAGGACCGGGAACAGCGTGGAGTTGGTGCCCGTAAGCCCGAGTTGCGCCGCCGAATCGAAGCGCGAGCTGTGGTCGTTGACCTTTGTATCCAGCAGGCCCGCGCCGAAGTGAAGCAGCAGGGTCGGCGTCAGAGACTGATCGAAGTTGACCCGGTATGTATTCGAATTGATGGCACGCGGCTGGCTGTTACGGATTGGCTCGGGGAGGAGCCCGTTGTTGGGGTTGTCCTGACGGTTCAACGACCAGAAAACCGCTAGCTTCGAGTTGGAGCTGATCTGGTAGTCGCCTTTCAGCGATGGGATCGTCGTCGCAATCGGGTTCTTGTAAGTGGGAAGGTAGTTGTTCACGACGCCGCCGCTGGTTGGCTGGGGAATCAACGCCTGTATCTTCGCGGCCACCGGGTCTATCCTGCTCGCGGGAATCGTATTGTTCGCAAACGGGGTGCGCTCCAGTAAGCCGTTGGCGTCGGTGTAAGTAGTATCCGGGTCATAGATCGTGTTCTCGAACAGCGATCCTCCGGCGGGACTCGGCCCGAGATTCTTGCCCGTCAATGCCTGCTGGAAGTTCCCGGCGCGATACGCGAGCGTAGGTACGGTCGTCAAGACATTGTTGGTGATGGTCGTCTGGCGGAACTGCTCCCAATTGAAAAAGAAGAAGAGCTTGTCATGGCCGTTGAACAGTTTCGGGATTCGGACAGGCCCGCCAAGATTGAAACCGTAATCGTTTCGCCGCTGACGCGGGCGCAGAAGATGGCCGTTCTTGTCGTTGGTGAAGGGCACTCCGGCATTGAGCGCCTCATTGACGAAATAGTCGTACACCGTGCCGTGGTACTGGTTGGTGCCCGACTTCATCGTCGTGTTGAACAGGCCGCCGCCTACCTGCCCGAACTCCGCCGCGAAATTGCTGGTCTGGACGGCGAACTCCTGAATGGCTTCGACGCTGGGCTGCGTTTGGGATTGGGTGCTGTACCAGCCGTTCGTGGCATCCTGACCTTCGATCAGCATCGCCTGTGTATTGGCGGGAGCGCCGTTGATCTTGACGGTGATATCGGCTCCGGCCGATCCCGGCCCGGCGTTCTGTGGAGCCACGTTGCCGCCTGGAATGAGCGCGACCACTGAGTAGGGATTGCGAATCCCGGAAGCGCCTGCCTGTGAGCCCGTTGGCAGAACAGGCAGATCGTTGATTGCGCTGACGGAAATGTTATGGCTCAGCTCACCACTATCCGTCTTGAGCAACGGAGCGGCCTCGGTGACGGTCACGGCTTCGGCCTGCGCGCCCACTTCGAGCGATACATCGACACGGTACGTCTGCGCGACATCGACGACCAGCCCCCGGCGGATGAAGGTCTTGAATCCCGGCACTTCGACTGTCATCTCGTACTGGCCGGCCGGCAACTGGGCGAGAGTATAGTTGCCCGTTCCGGAAGTCGCCGTAGGATAAACCGCACCCGTCTCCACGTTCCGGACTTTTAACGCGGCGTTGGCCACGACCGCTCCCGTAGAGTCGGCAACCGTGCCGGTGATAGTACCGCGGTCACTTTGCCCGAATGCCGTTGCTGCAATGGCGAGTAAGACTGCTCCAACCGAAAGAATACGCATTTCGACTCCTCTGGCGAGACTTCAAAACCGTACGCGCACAGACACAACACCGTGCGCGATGACAAAGAACAAGCACAGGCCGCGGGGCCGTGTGCGCGATGACAAAGCCGACAAAGAACGATGAAGCGAGGAAATCATATAAAAGCGTCGCAAAAAGCACAATGCTTAGGCCCAAAGCAATGTGCGTTACAGTGCAAATTCGGGAAATATTTTCTTAGCGACGTGTTTCGGCATAGTAAAAGAGGATGTCGCAATCCCCGGGAGAGTATCCCAACTCACGGAGCAGCAGGGCGATCTGGCCGCGATGGTGAACGCCATGAACGGCTGCATGATGCATCATTTGTCCGATCGTCAGCGTTTGCGCCGGACCGGCGCCGAGAGCAAACTCCACCATGTCGCGGTCGAAATCCTCATCGCGCTGTGCCGCAAGAAATCCGCGGATTTGCGATTCAACCTGCTTCCATTGACGCGTGACTGAGGCGAAATCCGGGAAGTCGGCCGCATTAAGCCTGGGCCCGCGCTTCGGCCCTCCGCAACGCTCCAGCCAACCCCACTCGGTGCTCATCATGTGGACCATTGTGTTGCGAATCGAGCCGTAGCTGCCCGACAGGTTCCTGGTGAACTGCTCGGTCGTCAGCCTCGAAATCACATCAAACAATCTGGCATTGGCCCAGTAGCAGTAGTCGTAAAGCGCCCGCAGATCGTTGACGGTCATGCTTGATGATAGCCGTGTGAATGGGTACGGTCTTATCCTGAAACGTGGCTTTTTCGCGGACCATCTCGCGTCTCGTCCGGTGGCTCGTGGCGGCTATTGTGGCGTTTTATGCGCTGATCGCCTTAAGCCTCGCCGCGCTGCGCGTTATCCACCCACTTACTACTGCCGTCCAGATCGAGCGGCACGTCGATGCTCTGATCCATGATCGTGCCTATCACAAAGCGTACACGTGGCGTCGTCTTGATCTGATCTCACCCAACCTGCAGCATGCAGTTGTGGCAGCGGAGGACGCCCGCTTTTATGTGCATCATGGATTCGACTGGAAACAAGTCCGGATCGCCGTGCAGGACGACATCGAGCGCGGAAAGAGCCGCGGAGCCTCAACGATCACCCAGCAGCTCGCACGGAACCTGTTTCTCTCGACGAACCGCTCCTGGATCCGCAAAGGCATCGAGTTCACGATCGTACCCTTGCTGGAGCTTATTCTCGGTAAGCGGCGAATCCTTGAACTTTACCTGAATGTCATCGAGTGGGGACCGGGCGTCTATGGGGCCGAAGCGGCCGCGCAGCATTACTTCCACGTACCGGCGCAGAAGCTGACGCGGGACCAGGCGATTGCCCTTGCGTCGGTCCTTCCGGCGCCGCTGCGCCGGAAGCCAGGGAGGTGGACTGAGTACGATCGGGTCATCGGCGAGCGCATGAGCCAGGCAGGCTGGTGATGACCGATATGACGAATGGAACAGAAAAGGGATACCGCCAGAGCGCAGGATGCGAACCGTCAGCGCACCTGTAAACGGCAGGCCGTTAAGATGGAGCTTTGGCAGCTCTTCAACAAACGGCGGTTCCCTGCGGCGGATGCAACGAGTGCTGCAAGAGCGGACAGGGGCTTGTATTGCATCCGGAACTGGGGGATGACGCCGGTTCCTACCACGTGCAGATGTTGCCTCGCGCCAACGGGGACATGCTCTACCTGCTTGCGACCACGCCTGAAGGCGCTTGCGTCTATCTGGGCGATGGCGGCTGCACGATCTATGCGCGGCGTCCCGCCCTTTGCCGCAGTTTCGATTGCCGCAAGCACTATTTGATCCTGCCGCGTGAAGACCGGGACAATCTCGTCCGGCTGAAGCTGTCGTCGCGCGCGGTGTTCAATGCCGGGCGTGCGCGGTTAAAATCTCTGAGCGGCGGCGAGCGTGAGGAATGCCTCGAGAAGCGCGCGGAATTCTTCGCCTGAACGTCAAAGCATAATGACGCCCAGCCGGATGCCGGCGCTGACAGCTTCCGCCCGCGATGCGGCGCCAAGCTTTCCCAACAATGCTGAGACGTGAAATTTCACGGTATGTTCGGATATGCCGAGGCGCCAGGCGATTTCTTTGTTGGGTAGACCTTTGGCAATCAGCCGCAGTACTTCAATTTCGCGCGCCGTCAGAGTGGCGCCGCTTCGTACGGGCGCGGAATCGATGTGTTGCGGAGTAAACACGCCAAGCCCGCACAAGATCGCATCCAGCGCGGCGCTGATCTGCGCCGCCGAGGCATCGAGCGGAAGAACGCCGCGCGCTCCCGCACGAATCAAATCGAACGCCGCACCCGATGCGAGCAGGACGGTGTTCTGGTCCGCGAGCAACCGCAGCGTCGGGCCCGCGTCTTCATCCGGTGCAAGCTGCCACAAAATCGCATCCGGATGAAGATCGGTTGCGAATTCAGCGAGTTCCCCGGGAGTGGCGGAGCCCGCGACGGCGTTCCCGCCGTCCCGCACCAGAGCCTGCAAGCCCGCTCGGCTGACGGGCGAGGGCGCCGCGACGAGTACATGTCTCATCCCGTCCTTTTAGATGCAGCCGCTGGATAATCGTCGCCGCGTGCTTCGACGCCGCTGTCAAAGCCAGTCGATTCATGATCATCGTGGTGATGCGGATGACACTACCGGCGGCGCCGGGCGAAGAAGCGGACTTACCAGGGCCACGACCTGGAGAACTGAATGTAAGACGGGTCCAGGTCGTTGATCGATGGACAGCCGAGCAGCACCAGCGTTCGTTGAATATCGGCTTTGAGGATCGCGATTGCCCGGGCGACTCCGGCGTATCCGGATGCGGCCAGACCATAGCCGTACGCACGGCCGATCAGCACAGCTTTCGCGCCCATACAGATCGCTTTGACGACATCCGCTCCACGGCGAATGCCGCCATCGACGAGGACTTCAACCTGCCCGTTGACGGCTTCGAGGACTTCCGGCAGAGCGCGGGCAGTCGGGAAGCAGGTATCGAGCTGACGTCCGCCGTGGTTGGAGACGATGAGTCCTGAGCATCCTGCATCGATTGCGCGACGCGCGTCATCGCCTGTGATTACGCCTTTGACGAGAATGTGTCCCGGCCAGGCTTCGCGGATCCACTTGAGATCGGCCCACGTGACGACGGAATCCCGCAGTGCTTGTTGGACGTCGAGCGATGGCAGCGGTCCTTTGCCCGGAATGATCACGTTGGCGTAGTGCATCGCCTTCTCGCGGTCGCTGAGAAAGCCCATCGCCCACTGCGGGCGCACGATGACTTGCGACGTGAAGGGGAGCATGGCGAAGATGCTTTTCCCCATGAGTTGGGGAGCGCCGTTGCGGAAGTCGCGTTCACGCAGGCCGGGTCCGTTGGTGTCGATCGTGACGGCGAGGGCTTTGAATCCGGACTGCCAGGCGCGCGCGAAGGTTGCTTCGGAGACTTCGCGTCCGCCGGCAAGATAGACCTGATACCAGAGCGGGGCGCTGGAAACGGCGGCGAGCTCCGCGAAGGTATAGCCGGAGAAGGTGGAAAGCGTGTAGCCGATGCCGGCTTCGCCCGCCGCTTTGGCGGCGGCGCGCTCGCCGTCGGGGTGGAACATTCGGCTCGATCCGAGCGGCGCAAGAACCATCGGCAGCGCGAGTTCGCTCCCGAGGACATTCACACGCGTGTCGGTCTGCGGAGTGTATACGGCGTTGTGAGGACGGAAGAGGATTTCGTCCCACGAGCGGCGGTTGTCGCGGAGAGTGACTTCGCCGTCGGCGCCGCCGTCAATGTAATCAAAGACGGCGCGCGGGACGCGGCGTTTGGCCATCCTCCGAAGGTCGTCGATGTTTACTGCGCGTTCGACTCGCAAACCGACGACGTTAGCACACTGGAGACCGCCGGCACTAGCGCCGGCGCTGCTGGCGCCGCGAATCGGGATAGGGAGTAGCCTCGCGGCTACTTCCCTCCCACACCACCGTACATGCGGGTCCGCATATGGCGGTTCGGCGGGTTAAACAGTCGGGCGCACCGTCAATCCGGGAATCCCGAGCG
>Ga0134125_10009222_pt1 | contig 11113 bp, 10 predicted proteins | sample KB31751_FD_96464 | JGI IMG/M metagenome (GOLD analysis project Ga0134125, IMG submission 96464) | Terrestrial soil microbial communities with excess Nitrogen fertilizer from Kellogg Biological Station, Michigan, USA - KB3-175-1 | ecosystem: Environmental > Terrestrial > Soil > Unclassified ...
CCGAGGCGGTAATCGCCCGATCCGCTGGTTCCCACAGATATCCCCTTGCCGAATGGATTCATCGTGGCGGCGCGGTTTTGCCTTGCTCCGCCAAACGTTCGAGTGTCGCGATCTGCCCATCGAGTCTGCCGGCCAGGTTCATGCGACGCAGCGCATCGATCTGCTCGAGCGCGCGTTCGGTCTGGCCGTTGCGTGCGTACAGTGCCGCCAGATCCTCCCTGTATGCCGGCTCGGCAGGTTCTCCGGCAACCGCCAACGCGAGGTATTTTTCTGCCTGCACGTCGTCATGCAGGATGTCGCGCTGGAAATCCGCGTAAGCGCCACACAGGCGCGCGATGGGATGGGGCCGCGAGAGCGCGGCTTCGTATGCGCGCCGCAACCGCGAGATGTCGAACTTGCAGATGTCCGCTTCGTAACAGTTCGTCAGCGAGACCAGCGCGGAAATGTCTTCCTGCCGGGTCGGCTGATCGCGCAGCTTGCGGATCATCGAATTCCAGTATTCGGTGTCGCCGCCTTGCTGATGATGATCGGCGATCATGATCATGGCTTGGTCAGACAGCGCCGAGGAACCGGGGATGGCAGAGGCTTGGCGCAGGTATTTCCATGCCCCATCCAGTGCTTTGCCAGATTCGTACTTCGAGGTGATCAACAGCAAGCGACCGGCTTCATACACCGCCCGCGGCGATTCCGGATGACGGTTCGCTTCGGCAATGGCCAGGCGCAAAGGGTTCGACCATTCCTGCGCACGCAGATTGGTGGCTGCCGCGAACCACACCAACGCCACCGCGACCAGAAACCCTCGCAAGAGAGGAAGCGCGATCTTCCAGCGCAAACCAAGCAACAGCGATCCTGCTGCAAGCAGCACGCCTATTGAAGCGAAATACATACGCTGCTCGTAGACCAGCTCCAATGGAATGAAAGTTGCGGTCAACAGTTGCGCCGCGAAGAACCAGCCGATGCCGAGCGACACGAGCGGCCGCCGGTTGCGCAGCCATACGGCAACGGCGACAAGTGCGACCAAAAGCAGCATCGATCCGAGCGTGGTCCACGGCGCCAGGATGCCGGTCGATGGCACGATTTCGTCGTGGTAAAGACTCAACACCATCGGGTTGGGCAGCAGTGTCCAGTGCAGGTAATCCACCAATACGCGCGGCTCGGTCAACAGCCGCTGCGCCAGCGTGAAGTCGCGTCCGGCATACGCGGCGGGCATCAGTGCCCTCTTGAACTGCCATGCAATCCCGAGCAGCGCTGGCACGAACAACGTAACGACAAAAGTCCACCAGATGCGGCGATCTTTATCCCCTTCACTGGCGGAGGGGATCGCGCCGCAGGCGCGGGGAGATTCGGTGACCTGGTCCGCAGCAGCTACATGCACGCGAGCGAATCGCAACAGGATCCACTCCGCCAGCAATGCGAACACCGGCAGCAGTACCGCCGTTTCCTTGGAAGTCAGGCCGAGTATCGTGCCCAGCACGATTCCGCTCACCGCCAGCACAAACCCGCGACGATCGCGACGGGCATCGATGGCAGTCAGCATCATCCAGCGGCCATGCAGGTAGGCCCAAAGCCCAGCCAGCACAAACACCTGGCACAGGCTTTCCATCCGCTGCACCACGTACAGCACAGCCATCAGGTTGATCGGCAGAAGCATCCAGGCCGCACTGACGACGAGTGCCAGGCGCGTCGCCGCGGCTTCGTCGATGCGCGATGTGTCGCCCTCCCCGGTTCCGCTGCGCAACGCCAACAGCCGCAACAGCACCCGCAGCATGCAGAACAGCAGTACGCCATTGATCAAGTGAATGGCGATGTTGGTGACCTTGAATGGCCACGGGTTGCCATTGCCCGCCATCCAGTTCATTGCGAACGTGATCGACGCCAACGGCCGATGCAGGAAGCTTGCGGGAGATGAAAGTGCCGCGTTCACCCACGACACCAATGTTCCGTGTCCACGGGTGATGTGGATGGCAGCGTTATCCACGATGTTCGGGTAATCGTCGAAGACCCAGCCGCCGTTCACCCCCGGCCAGTAAACAATGGCGGTAACGATAACGGCTGCGCCCAGCAACAGCCACGGTAACCACGTGCGGGTGCGGTCATTCAAACGCATGGGATGATCCGTGGGATGCAAAGGCATGCATGGTAACGAAAAGCTCGCGTCGAACCTGCGTCACGATCGCAAACCGGCGGCAGCCTTCGACGTGGCGTCTGCTTCCAGCGTCTTGCGCAAATACGTGGTCTCCGTTTTCCACCAACCTTGTTCGCGCAATACCCAAGCATGGATGCGAGGCATCCCGAATCCGGGCTTCGGTCCTGGCGGAAGGTTGGCGAAATAGTCGAGGTGCGCCAATCCGAGCTTTGGATAGCCATGTGCACCCAAGTAAGCGGCTTGTTGAAGGGCGGAGCCCGGATCCGGCGCCGCAGCCAGCGCGCGATCGAACGCCTGCAGCGCGGCTCCGGGTTTGCCTTCTGCAAGGTCGAGCTGTCCCTGCAGGTGATCGAAATCCTGCTGGCGTCCCGGGATGCTGCGCCAATAGGGATTTCGCTGTGCGGCATCGAGCGTCGCCTGCAGTGCCGCGAAGTCCACGCCCGTGCATGCGTGACGGGTGACCAGGTCCAGCGCCTCACCAAACCATTTGAACGTCGTTTCCCCACCCTCGCGCGTGTGCGACAGCGCATTTTCCGCGGCCGCTAATGTTTCGGGTCGAACCGACCCCAATCTGCATTCCGCCCCGATCAGATTGATGGGCGCCTGGATATCGTCGGGGTGGCGTCGCATCGAGAGGCGCAGGCGCGCCGCCGCCAGCCGGGCACGATCGTGTTGCAGGTCATACAACGCTGCGTTGGCCTGCGCGCGCGCCGAATCGGGATTGATCGCCGCCCATACCTGCGCCTGCCGGAATCCATCGCCCCACAGGGTTGCGCGTTGCGATGTCATCGATGTCAGCACCGCCAGCACCACCACGCCAGCGGCAACTTTGAAGAACCGCAGCGGACCGACTCTTCCCAATGCCAATCCTATTGGCCAGAACAGCAGCATCGCCGGCAGGTAGTTGCGATGCTCGTAATATAGTTCCAGCGGCAGCCAGCCCGATTCCATCAGTTGCGCGCCGCAGTAAAACAGCAACGCCAGTGCGATCGCCGGGTATCGCTTGCGCAGGGCGAACCCGGCGCCGATCAGTGCGAGTATCAGTGCGATGCATGGCAGCGTCGAAGCCGGATGCAACCAGCCGGTGGAAATCGCGAATTGGTCATTGAAAAGACCGGTCGAGTGGATATGCGGAATGAACAGCAGCCGCAAGTAATCCGTGACGACGCGCGGTTCGGTGAGCAATCGCTCGCCGATCGTCCAGCCACGCAGCGCCGGTGTTGTACGCATGTAGCCAGGAATGACAGCCAGCAGATATGCGAGCAGCAGCACGCCAGGCACAATCAGGAAAACCGTGACTGCACGTTTATGCCATTGCTGCACGCGGAGATCGGGCATTGAATGGCGCGAAAGCACGATCCACTCGGTCAGCAGCAGCAGAACCGGAAGCAGGGCGCCATTGGCTTTCGACAGCACTGCCAGAAGTGTGCACAGCCAAGCCGAAAGAGCCATTCCCGCGAGCGCACGTTTCAATTGGCCGCGCGCCAAGGCATCGCGTGACGCCATCCAGCCCAGCATGCCGACCAGTACGAACGTCGCCGGCAGCATCGCCTCGCGTTGGATGATGTAGAGCGTGGTGGATACGAACAGGGGGTGCAGCAGCCACGCGCTTGCACCGAACAGCGCCGCAATGGCGACGCCGCGCCGGTCCACCGTTTTCCCAAGGGCGGCGCTACCGCCACCGCTGTTCGCCATTCCGGGACCGGTCGCGAGCGCCACGCCCAGCCTCCACAATACCCACGCCAGCAGCGCGCCGTTGATCAGGTGCAGGATGACGTTGGTGACCTTGAACGGATAGGGGCTGGCTGGCCAGTTGCGCGCGTCGATCAGGAACGTCAGCAGCGTCAGTGGCCGCCCCGTCGGGTCGGCCGTGCCGGAGGTGATGTAGCGCCAGAATGTGTCCCAGTTGTCTACCGGTCCGGAAGCGCCGATCGTCGGCAAGTTGCCAAAGTCATCGAACAGGAAATCGCCGGAGAGCCCCGGGTGGTACACGCACCATGCGGAGGCAAGGACCACCAACAACGCTGATGCGAACGCCAAGAGGAAAAAAAAATGTCGCCCTGGCTTGTTGGCGAGCGGGTTCACCATAAAGTGATCGTGAATATCAAGGTATGCAAGGCACGTGATCCTCTTCTGCCACCTTGAATCATAGACTCGCCATGCGTCCGGATAATCGCGCGTCGTCGTTTGTCCCGACATGGAGAGGAGGGCCGAAAAAAAAGGGCCGCGCAAAGCGGCCCTTCAAGTCTTGCTTCACAGTGAGGCAGGATCAGTTAACGGCAGCTCGACGGCAGGTATTTTGAGGGAACCGTGCTTGCCGTTTGGCAAACCCAGTGGATGCTGCCATCCGATGCAGTCTTTGCTGACAGGATCAAGTTCTTGGTGTTGATGGCATCATTCGCTTTCTGGGGCGCAACGTTGCTGTAGGTTACAGTGATGATGCCAACGCCAGCGGCTACCTGACTTACATATTTGCCGTTGGTGCTGGTCGCCGTCCCGGGCAGGCCTGCCGATAACGGTGAGGCCGGAAAGTGGCCGGCGTTGCTGTAGAACTCGGCCTCACCTGTCTGATCCCCTCCCGAAATACTCATCCCCTCGGCAACCTGCGTACGGATCAGGTAGTTCTGGTACGCCGGAATGGCGATGGCCGCCAAGATCGCGATGATCGCAACGACGATCATCAGTTCGATCAGGGTAAAGCCCTTCTGCATCGATTTCATGGTTGATTCCTCTGTGCTTGTGGAAACTGGTCAACTGGTTTGGGAAATGCCCCAAGGTGCAAGCCCCTGAATCAGTACCCCCTGGCCAGTCGGCCAGTGAGCCAGAAGCTCGGGATGGATTAAGCAGCTTTCGTGCCAATCCCCGTGGCTGCTTCCCCGCGGGAAAATCTATCCGGCCGCGATCCTTTTGACTTGGGAACCGGTTCACAATTTTTCACATCGCCAAATTTGCAATCGTTGACGTTGCGCGACAGGTGACGATTTGTGTCACGTCCATGGGTGTGCGGCTTTCCTGCGAATCGGACGCATGCTGCCGCCCGATCGGCCCGCGCTAATCGCGACAGGACAAAGGCAGGTATTTCGTCGCCACCGTGCTTGGCTTGCAGTACCAGGTAATGCTGGTTGTCGTGGCAACCGGGGACAGCACCAACGTTGCATTCCGGATGTTGATGTTGGCCGTGGTGTTGTTGAATATCGCAACGATCTGGCCATTGGTGACTTCGACTTGCGAAACGTATTTGCCGGCGATCGACGCGGGAGAAACGAGGCCCGCGGATTGGTTGTCGCGCGGGTACACGCCCTTGGTCGACATGTATTCCCAAACCATGGGCTCGGCGGCTGACGCAAGGTTCATCCCTTCGGATACTTGCGCCCGGATCAGATAGTTCTGGTATGCCGGAATCGCAATGGCAGCAAGAATGGCGATGATCGCGACCACGATCATCAACTCGATCAGCGTGAACCCGCGTTGGATCGCGTGCATGCGCATGGCAGCGGAACCCCCGTTCCTGAATGTCACGAACTGTGACAGCACGTTGCATGCCAGCTTGAAAAAGAGCGTGACGCCCATCGCTGGGTATCGGCGGGCGCCGCCGGGCAAACAAAAAACGGCCGCGCCTGGCGGCGCGACCGTTCGCGGAGCCCCTGTTCCTGACCAGAAGTTGCTCCGCCCCACATGCAGCATGATGCGTGCCAACCCAAGCGCGGCAATGCTTCCGACACTCGCCGGAATTGCGGCAAACGGCAGCGACGGACTGTGCGCATCCCCGCGTATGCCAAAATGCGCACCTTTCGCGATGCATCGGGACAGGAATGACGACTCTTCTGGTCACGGGCGGTGCCGGTTTCATCGGCGGCAACTTCGTGCTGCAGGCCGTGGCCGACGGACTGACGGTGGTCAACCTCGACAAGCTCACTTATGCCGGCAACGTCGATACGCTGAAGCCGCTGGAAGGCAACGCACGCCACGTGTTCGTGCGGGGCGACATCGGCGATCGCGCGCTGGTCGCGATGCTGCTGGCGGAACACAAACCCGATGCGGTGGTGAACTTCGCCGCCGAATCACACGTCGATCGTTCCATCGACGGCCCGTCCGCTTTCATCGAAACCAACGTGGTCGGCACGCTGGCGTTGTTGGAAGCCGCGCGCGATTACTGGAAAGCACAGGACGGTTCCGCGAAAGATGGATTTCGTTTCCTGCACGTCTCCACCGACGAGGTGTATGGCTCGCTGGGCGCAATCGGCAAGTTCACCGAAACCACGCCGTATGCGCCGAATTCGCCCTACTCGGCTTCCAAGGCGTCGAGCGATCATCTGGTGCGTGCGTTCCACCACACCTACGGCCTGCCGGTGCTGACGACGAATTGCTCGAACAATTACGGGCCGTACCAGTTTCCCGAGAAGTTGATTCCGTTGATCATCGCGCGCGCGCTGAAGGGCGAGCCGCTGCCGGTGTACGGCGACGGCAGGAACGTGCGCGACTGGCTGTTCGTGCTTGACCACTGCCGCGCGATCCGCCGCGTACTGGAAGCGGGCAGGGTGGGTGAAACCTACAACGTCGGCGGCGACTCCGAGCGCGAGAACATCCACGTGGTGAAAACCATCTGCGCGCTGCTGGATGCGAAGCGTCCCCTGCCCGATGGCCGCAAGCGCGAATCGTTGATCGAATTCGTGAAGGATCGCCCGGGCCACGATCGCCGCTACGCGATCGATTCGTCCAAGTTGCAACGCGAACTCGGCTGGAGACCCTCCGTCGATTTCGAAACCGGCATCGCCCGCACCGTGGACTGGTACCTTGCCAACCAGCCGTGGGTGCAGCGCGTGCTGGACGGCAGCTACCGGATGGAACGGCTGGGAGCCTTCGCATGACGACCCAAAAAGGCATCATCCTGGCCGGCGGCTCCGGCACGCGGCTGTACCCGGTGACGCAGGCCATCAGCAAGCAACTGCTGCCGGTGTACGACAAGCCGATGATCTATTACCCGCTGTCGGTGCTGATGCTGGCCGGCATCCGCGAAGTACTGGTGATCAACACGCCGCACGAGCAGGCGTTGTTCAAGAATCTTTTGGGCGACGGTTCGCAGTGGGGCATCAAGATCAGCTATGCGGTGCAGCCGTCGCCCGATGGCCTGGCGCAGGCGTTTTTGATCGGGCGCGAATTCATCGCGGGCGAGCCGTGCGCGCTGGTGCTGGGTGACAACATTTTCTTCGGCCACGGCTTCACCGAATTGCTGAAGCGCGCCTCGACGCGCGATCACGGCGCCACGGTGTTCGGTTATCTGGTGCGCGATCCGGAACGCTATGGCGTCGCGGAGTTCGACAAGTCCGGGCGCGTGATCGGGCTGGAGGAAAAACCGGCGAAGCCGAAATCGAGCTACGCGGTAACGGGCCTGTATTTCTACGACGGCCGCGTGTGCGATTTCGCCGCGCAACTGAAGCCGTCGTCGCGCGGCGAGCTGGAAATCACCGATCTCAACCGCTGCTATCTCGACGATGGTTCGCTGATGCTGGAGCAACTCGGGCGCGGTTACGCGTGGCTCGACACCGGCACCCACGAATCGATGATGGACGCGGCGAACTACATCGCCACGGTCGAAAACCGGCAAGGCCTGAAGGTGTGCTGCCCCGAGGAAATCGCCTACCAGCAGCGCTGGATCGACGACGCGCGTGTGCGCGAGCTCGCGGCGCCGCTGGTCAAGACGGGTTATGGACAGTACCTGTTGCGGTTGATTGAAGGTTAGTTTTTTTAATCCTTCTCCCTCCGGGAGAAGGTGGCGCGCAGCGCCGGATGAGGGTCCAGCTGTGCCTGAACACCGGTCACGCAGTGGTTTTTGAGCAAGACCCGCACCCTCATCCGCCCCTTCGGGGCCCTTCTCCCGAGGGGAGAAGGGAGAGAAACAGTATGAGGATCGCCTAGCATGACCCAACACCCCCGCCTCAAGCGCATCGACACCAATCTGCCCGGCGTGTACGTCATCGAACCCGTGGTGCACGGCGATGCACGCGGTTACTTCTTCGAAAGCTTCCATGCGAAGAAATATGCGGAACTCGGCATCGACGCGCGCTTCGTGCAATCGAATGTATCGCGCTCGGCACGCGGCGTCCTGCGTGGCTTGCATTACCAGTGGCCGAATCCGCAAGGCAAGCTGGTGTCGGTGCTGGAAGGCGAGGTGTACGACGTCGCGGTCGACATCCGCCGCGGCTCGCCCACCTTCGGGCAATGGGAAGCGGCGATGTTGACGGCGGCCAATCACAGGCAGTTGTGGATTCCGGAAGGTTTCGCACACGGCTTTTGCGTCGTCAGCGAGGCTGCGACTTTTATGTATCAATGCACTGCGCTTTACGACGCAGCGTCCGACGCAGGCGTGCGCTGGAACGATGCCGCGATCGGCATCGACTGGCCGGTGGCCGAACCGGTGCTTTCGGCCAAGGACGAAAAGGCGCCGTTTCTCGCCGATGTTTCGGCCGACGAGCTGCCGGTGTACGTCGCGTGACTTTTCTGTTGCCGGCTTGCTGCTTTTGCTCGTCATTCCGGCGCAGGCCGGAATCCACTTGCTGTTTTGTCCGGAAGGCTGGATCCCGGCGCTCGCTGGGATGACCGGGAAGATGTCGATGCGCGTTCTGATAACCGGCGCAAACGGCCAAGTGGGCCACGAGCTGCTGCGCGCGTTTGCGGGTTCTGCCGCGGAACGCCAAATCGTTGTGGCTACCCGCGGCGGCACGCTCGAAGATGGCACGCGTTGCGAAGCGATCGACCTCGCGGATTTCGATGGCTTGACCCGAGCGCTGGATCGCATCGCGCCGGACATCATCGTCAACGCTGCCGCCTACACCGCGGTCGATCGTGCGGAAGATGAACCAGCCATCGCGCAGCGCATCAATGGCGATGCGCCCGGCGTACTGGGCGCCTGGGCGAAGCAGCGCGGCGCACGCGTGGTGCATTACTCCACCGACTACGTGTTCGATGGCACTGCAACCCGGCCATATCGCGAGACCGACGCCACCCATCCCGTCAGCGCCTACGGCCGCTCCAAACTCTTCGGCGAGCTTGCATTGCGCGACAGCGGCGCGCGTCACCTGATCCTGCGCACGGCGTGGGTCTATGCGGCCCGCGGGCAGAATTTCCTGCGCACCATGCTGCGCCTCGGCGCCGAACGCGACGCGCTGCGCGTGGTGGATGACCAGGTCGGCGCGCCCACGCCGGCGGGCTTGATCGCGGACGTGACTGCACGAATCGTCGCGCAATGGCGCAATGACGACGCTGGAACACGCGATGGCATCTATAACCTCGTGGCTCCCGGACAGACCAGTTGGTGCGGCTTCGCGCACGCCATTTTCGAACGCGCGCAACACGCAGGATTGATCGAGCACGTACCGGGGGTGCATGCGATCAACACTGCCGATTATCCGACCAAGGCAAAACGCCCCGCGTTTTCGGTGCTCGATACGACCAGGCTGCGCGAAACATTCGGCATCACGTTGCCCGATTGGCAGACGGGGCTGGATGGCGTGATGAGGGAACTCGCAGGCTCGCGTTCTTGAGCCTTCCCCGGCGGAGAGGGAAAGCCGCTGACCGCTTATCGGCCCAATCGCGCCGTTCGTCGGCGGGTGCTTGGCAAGCTCGCGGCCGGGCAGGATGATCCACCCTGCATCGTCGGCTTCAACAGGGGCAAAACCGTCGTGCTGGGGAAACAAGCAATCATGCGTATCCGTTTCGCGGCTCGCCTGCGTGCGTATTGCCGCGCCCGCGGCTTTACGCTGGTCGAACTGATGATCACGCTGGCGGTGGCGGCCATCCTCGCGATGATCGCCGTGCCGAGTTTCCGGCACATCCTCATTTCGACGAATCTGTCGAATATCAACAATGATCTCGCGGGCGATCTGCAATACGCCCGTACCGAAGCGGTGTCGCGGCAGGTGAGCGTGCAGGTCGCGGCAACCGGTAGCTGGCAGAACGGCTGGACGGTACAGGTTCCACCGGCCAGCAGCACCGGGACAGCAACGGTCCTGCGTACGCACGCCGCCATTCCGACCCCCTACGTGCTGAGCGGAGCGGCCACGCCGGTGACGTTCCAGCCGCAGGGCACCAGCGCCCTCAACTGCTTCACTGTTTCCGCACCCAATGGTGCTGCCAACAACCAGCCGCGGTTCCTGCAGGTGCTCGCGGCCGGCATGTTGCAGCAAACCACCAGCAGTACCACTCCCCCCGGTTGCCCGGCTCCCGCACCATGACCCTTCACCGTGCCCATCCTCGCCAACGAGGCTTCTCGATGCTGGAAGTGCTGATCGCCGTTCTGGTGTTCAGCCTCGGCATGATCGGCCTTGCCGGACTGATGATCTTCGCGATCCAGTCCAACCATGTCGGCTACCTGCGCACCCAGGCAACCTTCCTCGCGCACAACATGGCCAATCGTATGGCCGCGAATCCCGCAGGGTTGTGGGGCACCGGCGGCACCAGCTCCTACAACATCACTTCGATCCTTGCGCCGGGCGCCGGCATCACCATGACTTGCGCGGCAGGCTGCTCTCCCGCCGACCTTGCTACCCATGACATCCAGGTGTGGAGCCAGCAGCTCAATACCTTCCTGCCGAATGCCAAGGGCGCCATCAACTGCAGCGCCGCGAACCTGACGTACCAGCCGACTGGACCGCAGATCGCCAACCGGCCACCGTACGGCGGCACCTGCCAGATGGTGCTGCAATGGAACGAGGCGACTTCCGGCAACGACGCCACCCAAAGAACCAACACCTTCGCATGGACGTTCCAGCCATGATGAACATCCATCGCTTCCGCCCGACGCGTCGCCGCATGACGGGCCTGTCGCTGATCGAAATGATGATCGCACTGGTGATGGCGCTGATCGTCGCCGCCGGCATCATCACGGTGTTTGCTTCGACCTCCAGCAGCAACAAGGTGCAGCAACAGATGGCGGCGTTGCAGGAGGAGGGCCGCTTCGCGATCCAGAGC
>Ga0134125_10009223_pt1 | contig 11111 bp, 8 predicted proteins | sample KB31751_FD_96464 | JGI IMG/M metagenome (GOLD analysis project Ga0134125, IMG submission 96464) | Terrestrial soil microbial communities with excess Nitrogen fertilizer from Kellogg Biological Station, Michigan, USA - KB3-175-1 | ecosystem: Environmental > Terrestrial > Soil > Unclassified ...
GATGTAGCCTCTCAGCCCCTTGCCTGCCCGCTCCACATGCGCAATGCAGAACCCCGCAATTCCGCCAGCATCACCTTCGGCAACGACAGTCAGCGCGTTCCGTGCCTCCGCAAACTGTTGCATCACCCGCGCCGAGAACCGGAACGGAGGCTCAAAGCAAACCTCATCCAACGCGATAATAGTTCTCAAATCGCTGCTGTTGTAGTCGCGCAATCGCATCCCTGCTCAGCTCTGGTTAGTTGCGTCGTTGCGTTGTAGCTCCATTGCCCGCGCTGCGCGTCACCCGTTTCGTAGGTGGGACCGCCGCCTTCTCTTTCATCTCGGGCTCATCTGTATCACTCGTCAAATGCTCTTCCACATGCTGCAGGTGCCGTCGCATTGCACGCCGCGCCTCGTTCGGATCGCGCGCAGCAATCGCCTTGAAAATTGCCTCGTGGTCCTCGAGCGCCGCGGCCTGGTGCTGTTCCAGGCCGGCTCGCTGGCTGAGCCGGTGATACATCGGCGCAAACATCCCCGCCCACAGACCGTTGATGATGCTTGCCAGAACACTGTTCTTCGCCGCCTCACCAATCGCCACATGAAACTGGCGGTCGGATACCTGGGCGTTCACCTTGCCGTCGACCATACGCCGCATCTGTTCAAGCGTCTTCTCAATCTTGTTCAGGTCACTCGCCGACGCATACAACGCTGCATCCGCCGCGGTTTCGCCCTCTATCAACAGTCGTGCACGCAGCAGTTCAAACGGCCCTGGACCGGAATCCAGCACCAGCGACATGGGGTTCACAGCCTCACGTACATAGGCCCCCGAGCCGCTCCGAATCTCCAGTTCCCCAGCAATCTCGAGCGCGATCATTGCCTCGCGAATCGTCGGCCGGCTCACGCCGCACACCTTCGCAAGATCGATCTCCCCGGGCAGCCTTGCCCCCGGATGGAGACTGTTCTCAGCGATATAGCGCGAGATGCGTCCTGCAATCTCCTGATATCTACGGTGGGTCTTGACCATCGGTTACATCCAACTCCCGGAGCTTAGTATCCGCAACATGGTACAGCCCTATCGTGCCACACGAGAAGGGGCCAGCTTCTTTCGTTTTGGGCAGTTCGTTCCGGCTAGAAGTTGAACGCCAGCCCCGCCTGAATCGCGCGCGGCATCTGAGCCAGGTATAACGTGTGTCCGTCCGCCGCCAATACCGGCTGGTAGCCCTGCTCCAGCAGATTCGTCGCCTCCACCACCGCATCCAGGCCGTTCGGCAGGAACCGCCCACGCCCCAGCCGCTGTCGCAGGTAGAAGCTCAGGTACGCTTCATTGGGGTCGGCATTGTAAGCATTCACCTGGGTCAGGCTATCCTGCGGCTGCCAGCGATACTCCGCGCGCACCGTCGTGCCGGAACGCAGGATCTTACCGTTTAGCACTAGCGTCACCGCCTCTGCAGTCCGCGCGTGCAGTTGGGCCACGGCCTCCGCCAGTGTTGCCAGGTCGCGTTCGCGCTCCACCGCAGTCCCGAGGTCATACCTTACCGACGCAGCCAACACTGGCGTCAGGTGTTGCTGCAGGCTGATGCTCAGCCCGCGGCCATCAAACGATCCCGTGGCGAGTTGGAAGGTTCCCGTCACCGGATCAGCCACCATGGCCATCCCTTGTTCGGCCTTCATATCCATCACGCCACTGCCACCGACCGAATCATGGTTCACGTGGTCTATATACGCCGCAGCGCTCACCACGCGGCTTCCCATCTTCTTACTGATGTTCACCTCATTGTGCATGCCGCGCCCGCTCAGCGGCCGCCCCTGGGCGTCTGCCAGTTGAGGATTGACTGGCTTCAGGCGGTCCAGGTCGTCGGCGCTCTGGAGTTCGCGGCCGGTTGCATACCGGTACACGATCAGCAGATCCTCCCCAGGCCGTACGGCAACGCGCAGATACGGCTCCGCTTCGAAGATCGTCTGCGCCAGCCGCTCCGCCATCATCAGCGTTCCAGCGTCGACCATCACCGCATCGCCTATGGACATCTGCTGCGTGGTGGCCAGCCGCACCATCCCATAACCCGCATTGCCGCCTGCCACCGTTAGTTCCGGATGCGTCTGCATCGCTCCAACCAGCCGCGTGCTGCCAAACTGCGACCGCCGCTCATACCCCGCGCTCACATCAGCCGCAAACCGTGGACTCGCTGTCGATCCAAGGTCGGAAACATCCGCCCGCAGAATCCCGCTATCGCCATCCTCCATGGACCGATTGATCATCAGCACCTGGTGAAGACCGCCGTGCCCGAACCCTCCATCTCCGTTCGTCACCTCGACCCGGCCCTGCGATACAGTCTTGCGCCGCTCCGGCGCACTCGAGGAGACCTCCTCGCCGTTCTCATCCGTCAACCGCAGCAGCGGACGGCTGGCCGTCGACCGCAGCGTCCACTTCCAGTCGTCTACCGGCTCGTCGGCGCGGCGACCTTGTGCGGGTAGCCAGTTGGCCGCCTCATACAACGTGGTCATGGTCAGGTTGATGACAGCCTGCGCGCCCGCCTGGAGCCGCAGATTCCCACGCGTTATCGGAACCAGAAAAGCGGCCGTCGCACGAAGCTGATATTTGCCAGGAAGGACTGCAGGGATAATGTAGCGGCCGTGGTCGTCGGTCAGCGCGGAAGCAACCATGGTGGCATCCGCGGTCAACAGCTCGATCAACGCACCCATCTGCGGTGTTCCGTGACTGTCGCGCACCACACCGGAGATCGCCGCGTTACTGGGCGCACCCTCACTGGAGCTCGTCCACCCGAGCACCAGTACGACCAGTACGAGACCTGCCACAGCTCGTCTCACCGCGCTTTGAGACTCCTTACGCGCGTCGAAGGCTTCTCCCGAAATCCCAAGCTGTACTTCAATACCATCCTGGGATGTTTACGCCGAGCGGGTCATCGCTGTCCAGTCCTGCGTGACCCTGCCCCTGCTGCAAGGGAACCCGAACGCGTCGCCCGGTCCCAAAAATCAACCGGCTACTGCACAACGTTGAATGGCGCACTCTCCGCAATCTGCTGCTTCGAGACCCCGTCATTCACCTTAATCAAAACCTGGTACCGTCCTGGCGTCAGGCTTGCCAGCGGCATCGTCTTCTCCAATGTCAACTGGTCCGCGTTCGGATTCAGCTTCGCGGCCGTCTCCTGCGTGACCAGAATCTGCTTGTTCGTCGCCAGATCCAGGATCTGGTACTCGATGGTCGCGTTGTTCTTCTTATCGTCGCCGATCCCGAGATTGTAGACCTGCATCCAGAAGTTCAAGTTTTGGCCCTGGTGGAACGTTACTGGCGTTGAAATCGTCGGCGGCACACGCGGTATCACATGCGTGTTGCCGATGACGAAGTTACCCGCGCCCACATCCTTCGTCGGCACCCGGTTCATCTCACTCGCCAATATCAGTGACGAACTCGCCAGCCGTTCGTCATCATACTTCGGCACATCCACACTGCGCTTCCATGTTCCTACATGCGACGTGTTGTTGCCGTCCTTGATCGCAATCTCAACCTTGTAACGGCCCGGCGGCAGCGGCAGCGCCTTCCAGTAAACCTTGAAGCCATCTTTGGTCTTCGGCAGCAGCTCACTCGGCGTCTCCACCGTAACCGTGTCTTCAAAGCTCTGCACAATGTGACCGGTGATGTTGCTCACGCGGCCCATGATGTTGACAACGCCCTTCGAATCGCCGTCCTGCGTCTTGTACGTTAAATCACCATTCCGAATCTGCAGTGTGATCGGCACCATGACCGTGTTATTGGTCAATTTCACATAATCCGTGCGCACGTCGAAGATAAACGGTGTGCCATTCAGCACCTTAGCCGACGCCAGAAAGTCATCCAGGTTCGCGTACTTCACCGGCGGCGGAGCCATCAGCTTCGAAAACGTGTCCAGCCGGTCAAACTGCTTCGACTGCTGAGAACTCGAGAGCGGCCCGTTGCCCAACTGCTCCAGCCCGCCGTTGAAGCGATCCTTCTTCTGCGCCATGCCCATCTCTTCGTACTGGGTCAGGCCGGCTCCTGGCGTGTGCTTCAGGGCATCCTTCTCCGAGCGATCGATCGTCGCATGGTAGTCGCCGCACATGCACGTATCCACAAACTCGATGTCGATGTTGTCGCCGATTCCTGCGATATAGCGGTAGTGCCACGTCTCAAACGGGAAGGTCGAGGTGTTTCCGCCACCCTCCTCCATCGGACGCTCATAGCTTCCGCCCGAAGGATGCGAATCAATCGAGTCTGGTTTGCCGAACGCGATATAGATATGCCCGCGGTCCGTCATCCATCCCGGCTTGCCCGCCGCAAAATGCTCGTTCGCATAAGCGATGCGCGCGTAGTGCTCGTCCCGGAATTCATTATCGGGTGAGTCAGGATTCGGGTTGCGACGCTGCCAGAACTGCTCGATGAACTGGTCGCGCTCTTCATCGTTCGTGAGGCTCTTAAATGCCTTCGCTTCTGTATCCGTGATAATCCAGCGCACGTCCTGGTCCAGCCAGGTCTTATACGTGCCCTTCAACTCCTGAATCGCAGCCTTCTTGCGCTGGCGCTCCTGCGAGTCGCTTAGGCGTCGCTTTAGCGGGTCCGGCTTCTCTTCCTGAGGTTGCGATTTAACGACCCCACCGTTGTCCTGCATGGCCGGGGTCGTGGCGCTGTTCGTCGCTTGTGCGCGCGCCCCCATCCCCCATCCCACGAGGGTTAGAGCAGTGATTCCAACAAACAAAACGCGCAGTCGCATTTGGACCGACTCCTGAAGGTATAGACGCCCCTATTTTACTTGGCTTTCACTCGCAAAGACAAGGCAATCCGACCCGGTTCCCTGTTAGAATCCGGTCGAGACCCAGCCACTCGAAGCCGCGTCGCGAGCCCGTTCCCGTAGCCCCGGAACTACCGGCCTTCGTTCTGCGTACCTTCGACTACAACCTGGAGTCCAAGTTCACGCCGGGAACCTCGTCCGCACCCGGGCAGCCGCTCCGGGGGAAAGCCGTATGAGCCTAAAGAAGATCCTGCTTTTCGTTGCCATCTTCATTGTCATCGCCGGAGTCGTCATCGGCTCCATCATCCATAGCCGCAATAGTGTCACCGCCGTCGCCACGGGTAAGGCAGTGCAGCAGGAACTCATCGCCACCGTCAGCGGAACCGGCCAGATTAAGCCCCTGACCTACGTAAACGTCGGCGCCACGGCCTTCGGTCGTATCACGCACCTCTATGTCAAAGAGGGCGACCACGTAAAGAAGGGCCAGCTCATCGCCACGGTCGAGAGCGAGCAGCCGGCCTCCCAGGTCCAGGCTCAGCAGGCCACCATCGCCGCCAACCAGACCAACGTCCAGTCCTTCTCCGCGGCCGAAAAGACCGCTGAGGCCAATGTCGCCCAGGCCAAGGCCGACCTCGAGCAAAAGCGGCTCGACTACCAGCGCGCCCAGGAGCTCTACAACCAGAAGCTCATCGCCAAGCAGGATTTCGACGCCAAAAAGGCCCTCTATGACGTCGACGTGGCCACGTTGCAGCAGCGGGAAGCCGCCGTCGCCCAGGCAAAAGCGCAGACTCTCTCGGCCCGCAGCCAGGTCGCGCAGTCCCAGGCCATGCTCAAAGGCAACACCTACAACCTCGGCCTCACAGAGAGCCGCGCTCCCTTCGACGCCCTCGTAACCAACGTTCCCGTGCGCGAGGGTGAAACCGTCGTCGTCGGCATCCAGAACGCCGAGGGATCAACCCTGATGACCCTCGCGAACATGAGCGTCATCACCGCCGAGGTCAAGGTCGATGAGACCGACATCGTCAACGTCAAGCTCGGTCAGTCGGCCGACGTGACGATCGACGCCTTCCCTGGCCGCGTGCTGAAAGGTCATGTCACTGAGGTCGGCGACCAGGCCCTGCTCCGCACCACCGGCCTTGCCACCTCGCAGTCCACCACCGGCACCGAGGAAGCCAAGGACTTCAAGGTCGTCGTGACTGTCGACAACCCGCCCAGCGACCTTCGCCCCGGCCTTTCCTGCAACGCGAAGATCACCACCGCCAACAAGCCTAACGTCCTTACTGTCCCCATCCAGGCCCTCGTCGAGCGTGACACCAACACCGAACAAACGCTCTACAAAAACCACGGCAAGGAGTCCGAAGGCGGAGCCGCGGCGGCCACCAAGACGGTCGACACACAGGGAGTCTACCTGCTCGTCCATGACGGCAACCGCCTCCGTGTCCGCTTTGTTCCCGTCACAACCGGCGTCGTCGGCTCAACAGACATCGAAGTACTCAGTGGCCTCAAGCCCGGCGACGAGATCGTCACCGGCCGCTACAAAATTCTTCGCACCCTCAAGAGCGGCACCGCTGTCAAACGGGACAACTCGCCGGTTAGCATCACCGCCGACACCTCAAGCTAGTCTTTCCAAGGGAACCTCTTTCGGAGTTAATGATGGCGACCACCACACTTCCCGCCGAGCCCACCACAACCACGGCCTTCGAGCCACCGCACTCCGGTGAGGTCATCGTCACCCACAATCTCTGGAAGACCTACGAGATGGGTGACCAGCAGGTGCACGCCCTCCGCGGCGTCGATATCCGCATCCGCCACAACGAGTACGTCGCCATCATGGGTCCCTCGGGCTCTGGCAAATCCACGCTGATGAACCTCATCGGCTGCCTCGATACGCCAACCAGCGGCCAGTACTGGCTCAACGGTCACGACGTCTCCTCGCTCAACGACGATGAGCTCGCCCGCATCCGCAACAAGGAGATCGGCTTCGTCTTCCAGACCTTCAACCTGCTCGCCCGTGCCACCTCATTGCATAATGTCGAGCTCCCGCTCATCTACAACGGCACCCCTGCCACCGAGCGCATCGCGCGCGCCAAAGAGGTCCTCGAGCAGGTCGGCCTCGGCTCCCGCATGAACCACAAGCCCAACGAGCTCTCCGGCGGTCAGCGCCAGCGTGTCGCCATCGCCCGCGCGCTCGTGAACCATCCGTCCATCATCCTTGCCGACGAACCCACCGGAAATCTCGACTCCAAGACCTCCATTGAGATCATGGCGCTCTTCGACGACCTCCACGCCCACGGGAACACCATCGTCCTCGTCACCCACGAGCCCGACATCGCCGACTTCGCCAACCGCATCATCTCCATCCGCGACGGCAGCGTCTTCTCCGACGCTCCCAGCACTCGCCGCGGCCATGGCGGAGCAAAGACTGCGCACTAGTCTCCCGCCAGGCTTAGAAGCTTTCACCCGCCATCAACTGCCCCAGGCTCTCCGCAAGTTGCGGATCCTGCACCGCGTAGAACGTGCCCCCACGTCCGTTCTGCGCCGCGGCACACCCCGGCGTGCCCACCGGTCCCAGTCCACCCTGCTGGTTTTCGTCTCCGAAGATCGCCATAGGCTTTCCGCTTGTCGTCACTCCGATCTTCGCGTGGTTGCCATTGCTCGGCGACGACCCGAACTGCAACGTCACCTTGTCGCCGGTCGAAGGATCAGGCCAGCTGCCGGTCTTCGCGTTTTCCACTTCTCCCGGCACACCTAGCGACGCGTCCCAGCAGGCCGGCTTTTTCGCCTGTGTCGTGCTCGCGATCTTGTCCGTGCCATAGAACGTTGCGACGCGCAGGTTCAGCCCGCCCAACTCTGCGGAGACAAACTGCCACGACGGCACATCCATCCCCGAGGACTTCGACAGAAACGTCACCCCGGAAGACAGCTTGGCTTCGACAACATGCCTGGTGGTCGTGTCAGGTTTCGTCCCTAACGACGAAACCAGGTCCTGGATATCCGTCGGGCCGCCGTTGCTGATCATCATCATCGAGCTGTCGGTGTTGTTGTCCGTCGCCACGCCCGCATTCGCCAGCCCCTTCAGCACCGCCACCACGTCCTCTTTGCTCAGCAGCAGCGCAAAGAAATGCTGGCTCAGCAGCACGTTATCCGGGCTCTTCAGGCACCCCAGCGTATTGCCGCTCTGCCGCGCCGCATTTGCACTCCCGGAGATAGGCCACGATGGCGTCGAGACCTGCATCACAAAGCCCTCGCCCGCATCGTTCCACGCCAGCACGCCCTTGGAGTGCGCCCACGGAGCCCCGCAGTTGTCATTGCTGCTGCTGCACCCTTCAATCTTCGGGTCACCATACGGCTGATCGTTCCAGATCACGTAGTGAAAGTCGCCGTTGTATATCTCATCGAAGCTCGCTCCCACCGGATCGTCTGTAGTCGCGCCCAGGCACCCACCCGCTCCATCCGCCAGCTTCGGCGCATCACTGCTCGCAACGGCATAATGCTGACCAACCTTGTAAGTCTGCAAATCTCCACCGAAGGGACACTTGTTCTTCCCTTCGCAACCCGGAAAGCTCTGCGCGTTGAACTTGAAAACGAACCACCACGACACCGCCGGCTTGCCCTTCGCCAGCAACGGGCACGGCTTCTTCGTCACACAGCCGGAAAGTGACGGCGCTGAACCATGCGCAGCGCTCGGCGAGATGCGTTCAATCACAGCGGCGCTTGCGGGTTGCTTTCGAGTCGCGGTCTTCGGCGCAAGTGCCTGATGTGCCAGTGCGATCGCCAGCGGAACCATTGGCGCGAGCGTCCGCACCACCGTCCCAACATGGTTCTTCCTCGGGTTTGTTTCGCTCGCCGCAGGCATCGGTCAGGTCCCGCTTAGTGGGGTTGCTCAGAACCGGCAGCAGGCGGCGGTGGCGGAGGAGAAGAGCCGGTGTCCGGCTGTTTCACCAGGCCCTCGACCCGCGAGAACGTGATCGCCTTGCCCGTCGCATACGTGCTCGCGCTGATGCCCAGCAGGATCAGGATGCTGTTTGGAATATCCGGCAACGTCAGCGTGTGCAGGATAGACAGGAACACTCCCACGGCGACCACCAGCGAGAAGACCAGCAGTTGAAAGCGAGACATGCTCGCCTGCCCATTGGCCTCCTCAATCAGGCTGCAGAGGTTGATCTCGTTCCTCCACATCTTGATCAGCAACATCAGGCAAAGCAGGCCCATGATCACCATGAACGCGATGCCGATCGGAAGCAGCAGGTAGACTACCTTCTCCACGTACGTCGAAGTCGTTGCAGAGCCCATCGTCCCTCCTCGTCAGCTCTTCATTCGAGTTGCCCGAAATCCCTTCACCGCGAGGTGCACTCCACACGTCGCTGCAAACATCCAGACCCAGCCCGTCCCCAGATCGCCGGCCCACGGCATCATGGCCATTCGTCCCACGGTAACCAGTGCGCCCGCCAGCAGGAGCCAATCCTCCGCCTTGGCGGCACGAACCAGCGCGCCCGCCTCGCGCACTATCAGGCGCACCATGACACCCAACAGGCAAAGCGCAACCGCCCCGAACTCAACCTGCCAAAGCCACTTCACAAGATTTCCTTTTCCCCGGGAAACCGCGAGCATCTTAACACCGCCCGCAAGTGCAAGTAATCAAAAATCTTCCGCCCAGCCACTGATTTTGACCTCTTACCCGGCTTGCTAACACACTCGCCTTCAGGGCATCTAAACTTAAAGCATGGCCCGTTGCGCGCGACGGCTCGTCCGTCTGCTCATTCTCCTGTGCACCGTTCTCCTCAGCTTCGTTCGAGGAAGCTTCGCTGTCGATGCGCGCTTTGACCTCGTCGGTCCGCGCATCAATGTCCGTGTCACCCGCAACGGCGTCACCCTTCCCATCGCAGAGGTCCCGAACCTCCAACCCGGGGACCGCATCTGGCTACACCCTGACCTCCCACCCACGCAATCGGTCAAATACCTGCTGATTTGCGCGTTCCTCCGCGGCAACACCAACCCTCCCCCTGAAGACTGGTTCACCCGGATTGAGACCTGGCAGAAGGACGTACGCGAAGAGGGCGTCTTTGTCACGGTGCCCAAGGACGCCCAGCAGGCCGTCCTCTTCCTCGCTCCAGAGACCGGGGGCGACTTCTCCACGCTCAAGTCCGCCGTCCGCGGCCGCCCAGGCATCTTCGTCCGCGCCTCGCAGGACCTCGCCGAGGCCGGTTTTGAGCAGTCGCGTATCGAGAAGTACCTTGCCGACATCCGCCGCGTCCCGCCCGCCGACGCCGCCAGTGAGCTCCAGAAACGCTCTGACCTGCTCGCTCGCACCCTCGCCCTGAAACCTAACGAGACCTGCTTCCACCAACCCGTCGATACACAGTTCACCTGCCTCACCCAGACCGGCGCGCAAAGCCTGCTCGATGACGGTCACGGCCAGTCCGTCGCCACTGCGCTCTCCAGCGGCCCCAACTCCGACCTCATCGCCGCTGCCAGCTATACAGCGATTGCCGGCGGCGGCCTCTACTCCGCCTACGTCGGCGCGATCGTCGATTTGGTCCGCGTCATGGCCAACATCCACACCGCGCAATATCAGTACATCCCGGCCATCGCCTTTCCGCAGAACGACGCCATGAACCTGCGGCTCAACACGCCGCCCTCCTTCCACAATCCGAAGTCGGTACTCGTCATCGGCCTGCCCGCCGTACAGTCTTCGCCCTCGCCGCCCCTGCGTCCAGCAGACCCCAACCACGTCGCCTGCCTCATCGAACCGACAGTCACTCTCCCCATCGAGGGCGCACCGCTCGTCTTTTCCACCGCGCTTGCGCATGACCTCGTCCTGCACCTGAACACGCCCCCCGGCGCTCCGCATGAGCCCGACATTCCCCTCGTTCCCGATGCCTACCAGGGCGGCCTCGTGCTCCAGCGCAACCCCGAGCACCACGTCCCCATCCACGACCTCCTGCACGACGGGAAATCCGGAGACAAGAAGCCCGCAGACAACAAAAACGCCAAGCCCGCCAAGCCGCAGCCCGAGCCCATCCGGCTTACCGGCACGATTCAGGGGCAGTGGGGCTTCGACTCCTTCACCGGCCCCACCGTTCCCTTGCAGCAGCTCCCCGGCGGCGACTGGCAGATCGCCAACGGAAACGCCAGCGCCGACGGCCCGCTGATTGCCGGCAAATCCTCGCAGCTTCTCATCACCTCCACCGGCTCGGCCTGCGTCCACACCATCACCGCGCAGCCTCGCGGCTCCAACACTGCCCAGAACATCACCTTCAAGCCCGCGCCTACGCCTGAGCAGCCGAACCTCCTCGCGCTTACCCTTCCGCTCGAGCACGACATCACCCCCGGCGATCTCCATCTCGCCATCCAGCAGTTCGGCCAGCCCAA
>Ga0134125_10009224_pt1 | contig 11111 bp, 10 predicted proteins | sample KB31751_FD_96464 | JGI IMG/M metagenome (GOLD analysis project Ga0134125, IMG submission 96464) | Terrestrial soil microbial communities with excess Nitrogen fertilizer from Kellogg Biological Station, Michigan, USA - KB3-175-1 | ecosystem: Environmental > Terrestrial > Soil > Unclassified ...
ACTGACCGGCACCCACGTCGGCTGCGACACGAGCCAGTGCGGGGCGTGCACGGTGCACCTCAACGGCATGGCGGTGAAGTCGTGCACGCTGCTCGCGGTGCAGTGCGAGGGCGCGCAGGTCCTCACCATCGAGGGCCTCGCGAAGGACGGCAAGCTCCACCCGATCCAGGAAGGGTTCTGGGAGAAGCACGGGCTGCAGTGCGGGTTCTGCACGCCGGGCATGATCATGTCGGCCCACCAGATGCTCTCGCGCAACCCGCGGCCCACCGAGCAGCAGATCCGCCACGACCTCGAGGGCAACCTCTGCCGCTGCACCGGCTACCACAACATCGTCAAGGCCATCCAGTACGCCGCCGAGAAGATGGCGGGGAAGTAGGAGGCGACCATGGCCACCGCCCGCCTGCTCGGCGCGAGCATCAAACGGCGTGAAGATCCGCGCTTCATCACCGGGAAGGGCAACTACACCGACGACCTCAAGCTGGCCGGCATGACCCACGCTGCGTTCGTCCGCAGCCCGCACGCCAACGCCAAGATCCGCAAGATCGACACCAGCAAGGCGTCGAAGGCTCCCGGAGTCGTCGCGATCTTCACCGGCAAGGATATGACCGGGGTGAACTCGCTGCCCTGCGGCTGGCTCCTGCCCGAGCTGAAGATCCCGGCCCACATGCCGCTGGCCTCCGACGCGGCCCGCTACGTGGGCGACCCGGTGGCCATCGTCATCGCGGAGAGCCAGTCGGCCGCGAGCGACGCGGCGGACCTGGTGGCGGTGGACTGGGAGGTCCTGCCCTCGGTGACCGCCACCGAGCAGGCGACGGCCAAGGGCTCGGTCCAGATCCACGAGGTGGCCCCCGACAACGTGGCCTTCAAGTGGCAGATCGGCGACGCGGCGGCGACCGACGCGGCCTTCAAGTCCGCCGCGGTCACGGTGAAGAAGCGCATCGTCAACCAGCGCCTGGTGGCCAACCCGATGGAGCCGCGGGCCTGCGTGGCGCGCTACGAGGACGCCACCGGCGAGTGGACCCTCTGGGTCACCTCGCAGAATCCCCACGTGCACCGGCTGCTCATGACCGCCTTCGTGCTGGGCATCCCCGAGCACAAGGTGCGGGTGATCGCCCCCGACGTGGGCGGCGGGTTCGGCTCGAAGATCTTCCTCTACAACGAGGAGACGGTCTGCACCTGGGCCACCCGGCAGATCAAGCGGCCGATCCGCTGGACGTCGTCGCGGCGGGAGGCCTTCCAGACCGACGCCCACGGGCGGGATCACGTGACCGACGCCGAGGTCGCGGTGGCCAAGGATGGCAAGCTGCTCGGCCTGCGGGTGAAGACCACCGCGAACCTGGGCGCGTACCTCTCGACCTTCGCCCCCGCGGTGCCGACGTACCTCTACGCCACCCTGCTCAACGGGGTCTACGAGTGGCCCGCGATCCACGCGGAGGTGACCGGCGTCTTCACCAACACCACCCCGGTCGACGCCTATCGGGGAGCCGGACGCCCCGAGGCGTGCTACCTGCTCGAGCGGATGATCGATGCGGCCGCGGCCGCGATCAAGATGGACCCGGCCGAGATCCGGCGGAAGAACTTCATCCCCAAGTTCGACAACGGCTACCAGACCAAGGTCGCGCTGTCGTACGACAGCGGCAACTACGGGGCCGCCTTCGACAAGCTCCTGGGCATGCTCGACTACAAGAAGTTCCGCAGTGACCAGGCCGCGGCGCGGGCCCAGGGCCGGCTCATGGGCATCGGCTTCTCGACCTACATCGAGGCCTGCAGCATCGCCCCCTCCAAGGTCGTGGGCTCGCTCGGCGCGCAGGCCGGGCTCTGGGAGTCGGGCAAGGTGCAGGTGCACCCCACCGGCAAGGTCAGCGTCTTCACCGGGTCGCACTCGCACGGGCAGGGGCACGAGACGACGATGGCCCAGATCGTGGCCGATCACCTGGGCATCCCGATGGACGACGTGGAGATCGTGCACGGCGACACCGGCCGCGTCCCGTTCGGCATGGGCACCTACGGCAGCCGCTCGGCCTCGGTGGGCGGCACCGCGATCGTGATGTCGCTCGACAAGATCAAGGAGAAGGGCAAGAAGATCGCGGCGCACCTGCTCGAGGCGAACCCGAAGGACATGGAGTACGTGGGCGGCCAGTTCGTGGTCAAGGGCTCGCCCCAGAAGGCGATCCCGTTCGGCCAGGTCGCGCTCACCGCGTACGTGCCGCACAACTACCCCGAGGGCCTGGAGCCGGGCCTCGAGGAGACCAGCTTCTACGACCCGGCCAACTTCTGCTTCCCGTTCGGAGCCCACGCCTGCGTGGTCGAGGTCGATCCCGACACCGGCCACGTCAAGATCCTCCGCTATCTCGCGGTGGACGACGTCGGCAACGTCATCAACCCGATGATCGTCGACGGCATGGTGCACGGCGGGATCGCGCAGGGCGTGGCCCAGGCCCTGTGGGAGGAGGCGGTCTACGATCGCGACTCCGGCCAGCTGGTGAGCGGCAGCATGATGGACTACACGCTGCCCAAGGCCGACATGCTGCCCTTCTACGAGACGGCTCGCACCGAGACGCCCACGCCGGTCAACCCGCTCGGAGTGAAAGGCGCGGGCGAGACCGGCACCATCGCCTCGACGCCGGCGGTGGTCAACGCGGTGGTGGACGCCCTGTCCGGGCTCGGCGTGGACCACATCGACGCCATGCCGCTGACGCCCGAGCGTGTCTGGAAGACCGCCCAGGCCGCCAAATCGAAGAAGTAAGGGAGACGCCGACAATGTACCCAGCCCAGTTCGAGTACCACACGCCGGGGACGATGAAGGAGGCGCTGGACCTGCTCGGGCGCCACAAGGACGACGCCAAGCTGCTGGCGGGCGGGCACAGCCTGCTGCCGGCCATGAAGCTGCGCCTGGCCCAGCCCAAGCACCTGGTCGATCTCCGCAAGATCTCGGGGCTCGCCGGCATCAAGGAGGAGGGCGGCGCGCTCGTGATCGGCGCGATGACGACCCACTACCAGGTCGAGACGTCTCCGGTGGTGAAGTCGAAGTGCCCGGTGCTGGCCGCGGTGGCCGCGCAGATCGGTGACCCGATGGTGCGCAACATGGGCACGATCGGCGGCAGCCTGGCCCACGCCGACCCGGCCGCGGACTACCCGGCGGCGATCATCGCCCTCGGCGCGGAGATGGTGGCGGAGGGGGCCAAGGGCAAGCGCACGATCAAGGCCGACGACTTCTTCAAGGGGCTGCTCACCACCGCGCTGGCGGAGGACGAGATCCTGACCGAGGTCCGCGTGCCCGCACTCGCGCCCAAGACCGGGGCGGCCTACATGAAGTTCCCGCACCCCGCCTCGCGCTTCGCGGTGGTGGGCGTGGCCGCGGTGCTGAGCGTCGACGGCGGCAAGGTCGGCAAGGCGAGCGTCGGCATCACCGGCGCCGGGACCAAGGCGGTGCGGGCCAAGGGCGTGGAGGCCGCGATCACCGGGAAGGGCGCCGACGCGGCGTCCATCCAGGCCGCGGCCGAGAAGGCGGCCGAAGGCGTCGACGTGCAGGCCGATCTGCAGGGCTCGGTGGAGTACAAGAGCCACCTGCTGCGCGTGTTCGCCAAGCGCGCGATGGAGGCGGCCGCCGCGGCGGTGAAGTAGACTCTCCGGGTGACCCGACCGCAGGACCCCGAGCCCCGCGGGCCGCGTCCCGCGGGGCTCTTCTTTGGACCCGCGGCGTGATCGCGGCGGTGGTGCTCGCGGCCGGCCTCTCCCGCCGCATGGGCAAGGCGAAGCTGCTGCTCGAGATCGCGGGCCGGCCCATCGTGCGCCACGCGGTCGAGGGGGTACGGAGCGCCGGCCTCGATCCGGTCCTCGTGGTGACGGGGCCCGAGCCGGCTCCGATCGAGGCCGCGCTGCACGGTCTACCGGTGCGGATCGCGGTCAATCCCGCGCCCGAGGCCGGCCAGGCGGGCTCGGTGCGCGCGGGCATCGCGGCGCTGCCCCCGGAGGTCGACACGGTCCTGATCGCGCTCGGCGACCAGCCCGCGCTCGATCCCGGCATCATCCCCGCGCTCCTGGCCGCGCACCGCGCGGGGGGTCGCCCGATCGTGGCACCCCGGTACCAGGACGGGCCCGGCAATCCGGTGCTGTTCGATCGCGCGATCTTTCCCGAGCTGCTGGCCCTCACCGGCGACCAGGGCGCCCGGCCGGTGATCGCCCGCGATCCGGGCCGCGTGGAGTGGGTGCGTGTCGAGCGGCCCATGCCGCCGGACGTCGATACTCCCGCCGACTATGAGAAGATCCGGAGCGTTATTCGACCCCAATCCCGCGGTGTAGACTGAGAGGGCCATGAGAGCCGAGATCGAGAAGATCCAGCAGATGATGGAAGACGCCAACTACGTCACCGACCCCGCCATCGCCACGTCGGTGCACCTGGCCATGACCCTCAAGAAGCCGCTCCTGATCGAGGGCCACGCCGGGGTGGGCAAGACCGAAGTGGCCAAGGTGATGTCGCGGATGCTCGACGCCCACCTCATCCGCCTGCAGTGCTACGAGGGGCTCGACGCGGCCCAGGCCCTCTACGAGTGGAACTATCCCAAGCAGCTCCTCCACATCAAGCTGGAGGAGAGTACGACCCACACCCTACGGGAGAAGGAGGCCACGATCTTCTCCGAGCCGTTCCTGATCCGCCGGCCGCTGCTGCAGGCCATCGGGCAGGACGGCAAGCCGCCGGTACTGCTGATCGACGAGGTCGACCGCGCGGACGAGGAATTCGAGGCGTTTCTCCTGGAAGTCCTCTCCGAGTTCCAGGTCACGATTCCCGAGATCGGGACCATCCGGGCCACGCACCCGCCGTACGTGATCCTGACCTCCAACCGGGTGCGGGAGCTCTCCGACGCGCTCCGGCGCCGCTGTCTCTACCTGTGGATCGACTTCCCCGGTTTCGACAAGGAGGTGCGGATCGTCATGCGCAAGGTGCCCGGGGTGAACGAGGCCCTGGCCCGGCAGATCTCGCGCTTCATGGAGAGCCTGCGCACGATCCGGCTCGCCAAGGTGCCGGGCGTGGCCGAAACCCTCGACTGGGCCCAGGCGCTGGCCTCGCTCCACGCCGACCACCTCGACGAGGAGCTGGTGCTGGAGACCCTCGGCTGCGTGCTGAAGGACGCCGACGACGTGAAGCGGTTCAAGCGGGAGCTGACGTCGAGCGGCCTCAAGCGCTTCGTGGCGACGGAGGGGTAGGTGGCCGGTCCGCGCGACCTCACCACCGCGGTCCTGCGCTTCGGCCAGATGCTGCGCGCGTCCGGGATGCCGCTGACCATCACCGAGATGATGGACGGGGTGCGTGCGCTCGACGCGGTGGACCTCCTCGACCGGCGGGACGTCTACCTGGCGCTCCGGACCACGCTGGTGGCCCGTCGCGAGGAGTTTCCGATCTTCGACCGCTGCTTCGAGACGTTCTGGCGGTTCCAGGCCGAGGAGGGGCAGGGGCTCGAGGGGCTCACCGGCCCCGCGACGCCGGCGATCCCCGAGGAGCACGCGGGCGACACCGGGGCCGAGGCGGCGCAGAAGAAGGTCTCGGTCGCGCTGGAGGGCTGGGAGGAGACGGGGGACGACGACGGAGAGCCGCTCGAGGTCCCGGGAGTGAGCGAGAAGGAAATCCTCATGGATCAGGACTTTTCGTCCTTTCCGGTTGAGGATCTAGACGAGGTAGCTCGCCTGACCATCCTGATCGCCAAGCGCCTGGCCCGTCGCATCAGCCGGCGCAAGCGGCCCACCCGCCGCGGCGGGATCATCGACATGCGGCGCAGCATCCGGGCCAACCTCATGAAGGGCGAGATCATCGAGCTGCGGAGGAGGGAGCGCCGGAGGCGCAAGGTCCGGCTGGTCCTGCTGTGCGACGTCTCGGGCTCGATGGACCTCTACAGCCGGTTCCTGCTCCAGTTCCTCTACGCGCTGCAGAACGTCTTCGGGCGGGTCGAGACCTTCACCTTCTCCACGCGACTCACCCGGGTGACCGAGCATCTCAAGGGTGCGTCGTACCGGACGGCGCTGGCCCGCCTCGCCGAGGTGCGCGACTTCTCCGGTGGCACGCGGATCGGCGAGTCGCTGCAGGAGTTCAATGCCCGATGGGGGAGCCTGGTGGACCGGCACACGATCGTGCTGCTGCTGTCGGACGGCTGGGATACCGGGGAGCCGGAGGTCCTGGCCAACGAGATGCTGGCCATCAAGCGCAAGGCCGGGCGCCTGATCTGGCTGAACCCCCTGCTGGGCAATCCGTCCTACGAGCCGCTCACGCGGGGGATGGCGGCGGCCCTGCCGCTGGTCGACCACTTCGCGGCGGCGCACAACCTGGCGAGCCTCCGGGATCTCGCCGGGCATCTCAACCTGAGGTGAAGTCATGGCCGACGAGCTCTTCGATCACCTGAACCAGCTCAAGCAGAACGAGTCCAAGGTCGCGGTCGCGACGCTCGTCAACACCCGCGGGACCACGCCCCGGAAGGAAGGCGCCAAGATGCTGGTGGGCGAGGGCGGCCGGGTGCTCGGCTCGGTGACCATCGGCGGCTGCGTGGACGCGCAGGTCATCGAGGAGTCGGCCGACGTGCTGGGCAAGAACGTGCCCCGGCTGCTGGAGCTGGACCTGGGCGACGAGGAGGCCTGGGAGATCGGCCTCACCTGCGGCGGCACCATCGAGGTGTTCGTCGAGCCGGTGAGCCTCGGCCGGACCGACGACGCGACGCTCGCCTTCTACGAGAAGGCGCGCGCCCACGCGGAGAAGGGCGGGCGCGCCGCGATCGTCACCCGCCTCGACGCCCCCCACAACGGAGCCAAGATGCTGCTGCTCGACGGCGGCGCCCGGGAGGGCACGCTGGGCGACGCCTTCCTCGACGAGCGGTTCGCGACCGAGGCCCGGCAGGCGCTCGCGGCCGGCAAGTCGCGCACCCTCGTGCTGGAAAACGTGCGGGCCTTCGCCGAGGTCTTCAGCCCGCCCGCGATCATGCTGATCGTGGGAGCGAGCCACGTGGCGATGCCGCTGACCGTGATGGCCAAGGAGCTGGGCTTCCGCACCATCGTGATCGACGGGCGGCCCCGGTTCGCGACCCCGGAGCGCTTCCCCCACGTCGACTCGCTCAAGATCGGCGTCCCCTCCGAGCTGGTCCAGCAGGTCCCGCTGATCCCGACCACCGCGCTGGTGCTGGTGGCCCACGACTACAAGTACGACCTGCCGGTGCTACGCCACGCGCTCTCCACTCCCGTCGGCTACGTGGGGCTGCTCGGCAGCACCCGCCGCGGCGCCGCGATCCTGAACCTGCTGCGCGAGGACGGGGTGAGCGAGGACGCCCTGGCGCGGGTGCGGGTCCCGATCGGTCTCGACCTGGGCGCGCAGTCCGCCTCGGAGATCGCGCTGAGCATCCTGGCCGAGGCCCTGGCCGCGCAGCGGAACGCCACCGGGATGCCGATCTCGGAGAAGGTGCGCCGGGGGCTCAAGTAGCGGGAGCCATGAAGGCCATCGCGATCCGGAAGGAGGCGGCCCCCGCCGCCGCGGCGCTCGTGGGCCGCATCATCTGCCACGACGTGCGCGACGAGGCGGGGCGCGTGGCCGTCGCCAAGGGCCAGACCCTCGACGCGGATGCCGCCGCGCGGCTGCTCGCGCTGCCGTGGCGCGACCGGGAGGTCCACCTGCTGGAGCTGGACCCCGGCGACATCCACGAGGAGCCGGCCGGCTCCCGGCTGGCCGCGGCCGCCTGCGGCGAGCACGTGGAGGTGAAGGGCTACGCGGGCGGACAGTGGACGCTGGTCGGCCGGCGGCGCGGCCTGGTGCGCGTGAACGTGGATGCGCTGCGGGCGGTCAACGCGCTCGAGGGCATGTCGGTGTTCACCCTCTACGATCAGCAGCCGGTGGAGTCGGGCGAGGTGGTGGCCCGCGCCAAGATCACCCCGCTCGCGATCCCGGAGGCCCTGGTGAAGGACGCCGAGACCCGCGCCTGGAGCGCCAAGGGCCTGGTGGCGGTGAGGACCTTCCGGCCGCACGTGCTGGGGGCGCTGAGCCGCGAGAGCCTGGCCCCGCCGCAGCGGCAGCGCTTCGAGTCCTCGCTCGCCGAGAAGGTGGACTGGTTCGGCTCGCGCCTGCTGCCGGTGCGCTACGCGGCGGGCGACGCGGCGGCGGTCGCGGGGGAGATGGAGGGCCTGCTGTCGGCGGGCGCCGACATCCTGATCGCGGCGGGCGCGGGGTCGCTCGACCCGCTCGACCCCGTCTTCGCGGGGCTCGAGCGCCTCGGCGGCCGCATGCTTCGTCACGGGGCGCCCGCGCACCCGGGCAGCCTCCTCTGGATCGCGGACCTGCGAGGCCGCCCGGTGCTGGGGATGCCCGCGTGCGGGATGTTCTCCCAGGCCACCACCTTCGACCTCGTGCTGCCGCGCATCCTGGCCGGCGAGCCGGCCGGGGCCGGAGACGTCGCGGCGCTCGGCCACGGAGGCCTGCTCTCGCGCGACAGCGCCTACCGATTCCCGCCCTACCGCAAGTCGGGCGCCCGCGGGGAGCTGGCCGAGTGACATGGCCCTCTACAGCGACGTCATCCGGGAGCGGTTCCGCAAGCCGCGGTTCCGCGGCGCCCTCGAGCGCCCCGACGTGTCGGGCGAGGACGTGAACCCGCTCTGCGGCGACCGGATCCGGATCCAGGCGCGCCTGGACGGCGGCCGCCTGGTCGAGGGGCGATGGACGGGCGACTGCTGCGCGATCTCCGCCGCCTCCGCCGACGTGCTGCTCGAGATGATGGTGGGCCAGCCGGCGGCGCGGGCGCGCGAGCTGACCCCGGCGAGCATCCTCGAGCGCCTGGACGCCGACATCCGTCCCTCGCGGATGAAGTGCGTGGCACTGCCGCTCGCCGTGCTGCAGGAGGCGCTCACCAAGGAGGGCACGCCATGAGCCTGGGCGAGCGCTGCCGCCCCGACTTCCCGATCCTCTCGCGCATCGTGAACGGCCACCCGCTGGTGTACCTGGACTCGGCCGCGTCGAGCCAGAAGCCGGCCTCGGTCATCGAGGCGATCCAGCGCTACTACGAGACCAGCCACGCCAACGTGCATCGCTCGATCCACACCCTGGGCGAGGAGGCCACCGAGCTGTACGAGGCCGCGCGCGACGCGGTACGGGCCTTCCTCGGGGCGCGCACGCGTGAGGAGATCGTGTTCACCCGCGGCACCACCGAGTCCCTCAACCTGGTGGCCCAGGCGGTGGGCCGCACGCTCCAGCCGGGCGACGAGATCGTGGTCAGCGAGCTCGAGCACCACTCCAACCTGGTGCCGTGGCAGATGGTGTGCCGCGACCGGGGCACGGTGCTGAAGGCCATCCCCGTCCTGCCCGAAGGCTACCTCGACCTGGAGGCCTACGCGCGGCTGCTCTCACCGCGGACGCGGGTGGTGGCGGTGGCCCACGTCTCGAACGTGCTCGGCACCATCAACCCGGTGGCGCAGATGGCGGAGCAGGCGCACCGGGCGGGCGCCCTGGTGTGCCTCGACGGGGCCCAGGCGGTGCCGCACCTGCCGGTCGACGTGAGCGCGATCGGGGCCGACTTCTACGCCTTCTCCGGGCACAAGATGCTGGGGCCCACCGGCATCGGCGTCTTGCATGGACGCCGCGAGATCCTGGAGCGGCTCGAGCCCGCGTGGGGCGGCGGCGAGATGATCAAGGAGGTCTGGATCGACCACGCCCAGTGGAACGATCTGCCCTGGCGCTTCGAGCCCGGCACCCCGCCCATCGCGGACGCGGTCGGCCTGCACGCGGCGGTGGAGTATCTCGGCAAGCTCGGCATGGCGCAGGTGAGCGCGCACGAACAGGCGCTGACCGCCGCCACCATGGAGGCCCTGGCGGACATCCCGGGCGTCACCCTCTACGGGCCCCGCAATCCGGAGATGAAGGGGGCGGTGGTCGCCTTCAACCTGGAGGGCATCCATCCCCACGACGGGGCGGCGCTGCTCGACCAGCGCGGCATCGCGGTGCGGGCGGGCCATCACTGCGCGCAGCCGCTCATGAAGTGCCTGCAGATCGCGGGCACGCTGCGGGCCAGCTTCTCAGTCTACAACACCGCCCAGGACGTCCAGCGCCTCGCGGAGGCGGTCGCCACCCTCCGCGGCGAGCTCTGATCGCCCGGCACGGAGCCTCCCCGTGAGCGACTGGCCGCGGCCCCGGGACGGCTTCGCGTCTCCGCGCTTCGCGCAGCCGGCGACCTTCATGCGGCTGCCCTATCTGACGTCGGTGGCCGGGCTCGACGTGGTCCTCTGCGGCATCCCCTTCGACGGCGGCTGCTCCTATCGCTCGGGGGCGCGCATGGGCCCGCGTCACGTCCGCGAGCAGTCCTCGCTGATCCGGCCCTGGAACTCGGCGCTGCGCGTGCATCCCTTCGAGCGGCTGCGAGTCGCCGACTGCGGCGACGTGGACGTGGTGCCGGTCTCGATCGAAGGAACCTTCGCGGCCATCGAGCGGACCCTGGCCCCGGTGGTGGAGGCGCGCGCGGTCCCGCTCTGCGTGGGCGGCGACCATACCGTGACCCTCGCGGTGCTTCGCGCGCTGGCGCGCCGGCACGGCCGGCTCGGGCTCGTGCACTTCGACGCGCACCCCGACACCTGGGACCGCTACTTCGGCCTGCCCTACTACCACGGGAGCACCTTCCGGCGGGCGATGGAGGAGGGCCTGATCGACGGCCGGCGCTCGATCCAGGTGGGCATCCGCGGTCCGCTCTACGGCCCCGAGGACTTCGACTTCCACCGCGAGCACGGCTTCGAGGTCGTCCGCATCGAGGACGTCAAGGAGCGGGGCGTCGGTCCGGTGGTCGAGCGGCTGCAGCGCCTGGCCGGCGGGCCGGTCTACGTCTCCTTCGACGTGGACGCGTGCGATCCCGCCTACGCGCCCGGGACGGGGACGCCCGAGGCGGGCGGGCTCACGTCCTACGAGGCCCTGGGCCTCGTGCGCGGGCTGCGCGGGCTCGAGCTGGCCGGCGCTGACATCGTCGAGGTCTCCCCGCCCTACGACGGGCCGGGGGCCATCACCGGCGTGCTCGCCGCCAACCTGCTCTTCGAGCTGCTCTCGATCGTCGCGCTCGCCCGCTAGGGCGCGTCCGCGCGTGCTAAGATGACGCCCGTGAGATCGGCCA
>Ga0134125_10009229_pt1 | contig 11106 bp, 10 predicted proteins | sample KB31751_FD_96464 | JGI IMG/M metagenome (GOLD analysis project Ga0134125, IMG submission 96464) | Terrestrial soil microbial communities with excess Nitrogen fertilizer from Kellogg Biological Station, Michigan, USA - KB3-175-1 | ecosystem: Environmental > Terrestrial > Soil > Unclassified ...
GAGCTGGAAGAGCGATCTCGAACGCACGGGGGGGCAAGGGCGGCATGCGGGATCCGCGCTTCGTGATCTCATACAATGGTGACCCGGAGTACTCGTTGATCACTCGCTAGAGCGATGGCCAGATGATCTTCCCCCGATTTCATGGACACCGCAATAAGCCCAAGCATAGTCCGGGCGGAGGTGCCATCGGCCATATCCCATATCGGCAGAGGCATCCCATGCGACCCATGTTTGCCGTGGCGCTTCTCGCGTGTGCGCTCGGCTGCAGCAGCGATAGGGGCCCCACGCAGCCGAATGCATCGCCCTTCCCGAAGAATGGGTGGTGGGCGCTCCGATCCATCGATGGGGTCCCGCTGCCCGTCGATGACGGCAATGTCATTAATGGCCGGCATGAATACCTCGTCGGGAGCACTATCCACGTGGCACTGCCGTGTTGTGCCTATCTGTATACGAGCGATTCGCTCGCGGGCGCAGCTTACCGCTCCACCAGTTCTGATCAGGTCGCATTCCAGCGCGACGCCGCGGGCCAAGTGATGATGTACGCGCTGGACGCGCGCACCGATGCACTCCCCGTCGCGGCGCAGGATGACGTGATGACCATTGGTTTGGCCCCAGCCCGATATGAATTCACTGGGCCCGTGCCGCCTCCGGACCGCATCAGACGTTGAGCGTCTCCGCCGCCCCTGCTATTTCACGCTCTGCTTTGACAGCAGCGTCTTGCGCACGAGCGCCGTTTGTGTGCGGACCGCGGCCTCCATGCGGTGGAGGACGTCGTCCTCACCCACTGTGCGTTCGACATCTCCCAGTATTGTTGATACCGATGCGGATATGCGGTCGCAGACATCCGCCGTCAGCTCTCTTGCGCGCGCCGGCGCAAGTCGGAACTCACGTGCGGCTTTGACGAGTGAGTGCGGCGTGAGTGCGGCGAGAGCGAGCTGTCCGCCAAAGCGCAGGGGCAAGACGTCATCCAGCTCCGGATACGCCAGCGTGCACACCACATCGTATGCGGGCGCGAGGCGGATAGTCATCGGTTGGATGTGCAAGACGCTGACGTTCTTCGCGTGCGCGTCGCGATTGCCGAGCGCGAGATTGGCCACCGCCCAGCGAAAGAGTCGCTCGCCGTCCTCCAGTGGGTCGGCGCCGTAGCGTGCAAGCGCCGCGATGAAATCCGCGAACGTCGGGCCTCCCCGCTGCGCGTACTTGGCCACGGAGGCGCGGCCGGTGAGCTGGCATCCATCCTCCGCGTGCTGGCGCATGACAGTCCCGTCCGGCAGGAGCGCTCGGTCGAATCGCGCGGTTTCATACAGGGTGCTGTCAAGCGCATGTCGCGCATGCGATGCCGTCGGTACGCCCGCCGCCTCCATGAGGCTCATTGCGGCCAGCTCGTTCTGCACGAGTCCCGGGAAGCGCGAGCGATCGCGCTTCACCAGGACTGTGCTCGGTGCCCCGGCCACGGGCAACCTGTACTGAGGCGAACCGCCACGGGCACCGGGGCCAATCGCGGGACGGCGGTACAGCACGACCTTGTCCTGCGTGCCGCTCATCGACAGACGTCCGAGTCGTAGCGCGCGGGCCAGCCGCGCCCGGCCGCGCGCCATACCGAATGTGCCGCGAATCTCGGCCGCGGTACACGATCGGTACTCTGGAGTTCGTGACGGCGCGGATCCCTCCGGCCAGAGCGACAGAGCGCCCGCGCACTCCCCACCGAACACCCCGAGCTGGCCGACGATGTCTCCCACTGAAAGGTGGACGGACGTCGCAAGGAGCGAACGGAGCTCTCCTTCCGGGAGGAGGTTCTCGAAGCATGGAAGCGCCTGATGGTCCGGATATGGTTTGCGTCGTACAGGCAGCCGCACACTCACGACGGCCGAGGGATCCTCGAGAACATCTTCGTCGTACGTGAACGTGATACGCCCCGCGGTATCACTGCTGAGCATTCCCACGCGCCGGTCTTCCTTGAAGACCTGAAGGCGACTGGACTCTCGCGTGGCCGGGTTCATGGCCGGCGTCGCGACGTGGTGGGTGGCGTACCATGCTCGCGCAGTGAGAGAGCCGGATCGCGCGGCACGAGCACCACGTCGTAGCCGAGACGCGCCAGGACATCGAGCGCCGTCTGCAGTCGTACGCCGCGGTCGCCGCGCTCCATTCCTCGCAGCAGTTCAGGACTGACCCCGAGCGACGCGGCGACCTCGTCCTGCGGGAGTTGACGCACTCCGCGTGTCCAGCGCAGTACCATGCCGATGTCGACTGCATCCAGTACACGCACGCCGTGCGTCAGCGTGTTCACACGCGGGGCAGGGAGCTCAGGGAGGGCAAGACGTGGGACCGCGCGTGGCATGGCGACCTCGGGCAGTGGCGGTGATCTATTCCGCGTGATTGTGCGCGATCGGGACTGGCTGTTACTATTCCGCGCACATATACGCGGAATAGTAACAATTCGGTATTCCGCGTGCAAGTGCGCGGAATATGCGGATACTCGTCAGCGGAACCGCCCGCGCCGGTCGCTCGTCCCGCCATGCTGAACGAGGCGCAGCAAGAGGGAATTAATGCGAGTGACCATCCGGTAGTGTCGAGTCGTGGGACGCATGCGGGCGAATTTCGACTGTCATATGCCGGCGCTATACCATGACTCCACACCCTGATCTGTTCTCCGGAGGTCCCGATGCGCGCTGGCCGGATCGTCCTTTTGTTGCTGGCGCTCGCCCTGTCCGCGAGCGGCGCCAGCGCGATGTCGCTGTCCGCGTCGCAGCCCGCCTGCTGCCGCCGCGGCCACTCGTCACATTCCTCACGCACGCGGAGCTATCGGCCGCGAACACACGCGCCGCGCACGTATCGCTCGCCACGGGTGTCGCATCCACGCGCGCCCCATGCACGGGCGCCGCGTGCACATGCTCCGCGCGCGCGCGTCCCGCATGCGCCTGGTGCGCGCAATTCGCGGGGACGACTCCGGCGGAGCGCGGAGGCAAAAGACCAGTTCATGCGGCAGACCGGGCACCCACATGGTTGGCCGGGGCACGTCGTGGATCACATTGTCCCGCTGGCCTGTGGCGGCGCCGATGCGCCGGGCAATATGCAATGGCAGACGACGCAGGAGGCGAAGGCGAAGGATCGAGTCGAGCGGCGAGGCTGCGCGCGGTCGCGGTGAGCCGGGTCCAGTCGCCATATGGCGCGCGTCGCTCAGCTCAGAACATCACGAGCCCGCGCCGCGCAGCCTCCATGATCGCTTCGGCGCGCGACGATGCCCCAAGCTTCTCGTAGAGCGATCCCACGTGCGTCTTCACCGTATGCTCGGAGATTCCGAGCCGGGCCGCGACCACCTTGAGGGCGAGCCCTTCGGCGAGGAGCGCGAGCACCTCGCGCTCGCGTGGCGTGAGTGCGCGCTGCCCGGTGTGAGAGTCAGCGATACGCGAGCGGTGCGGTGCCACGCGCATCGGGCGTGTCGCCGTCGTCGCCGCCCCCTCGACGACGGTGAGCCCCGCTGCCGCGCACACTATCGCGGCGACGAGTGTCTCCGGTGTCGCGTCGCGCCGAATCACGCCGCGCACGCCCGTGCTCACGATCGAGGAACGCCACTCGACGCTCGACGCCTGGGCGGACGTGAGCACCACCAGCCCGGCCGGCGCGATGTCGACGGCGAGCGCCGCCAGCTCGGCCTCCCACTCCCCCTCGTTCTCTGGCGGGAGCTCCACCAGCAGGACGTCGAGGCCCATGCCGGATGCCATCGATCCGAGCATCTCATTGAGTGGCAGCGTCGACACCATCTCGATCGAGGGCGCTTCGCGCATGGCCGCCGCCAGTCCGGCACGCGCCAGCGCTGAAGCGGCTGCGACGGCGATGCGCGTCACGCGACTCTCGTCAGGCCGCTCGCCGAAGCGTCACGTCCACCGATCGTACGTGACCGCGGCGCACGATGTCGAATGCGAGCCGGTCGCCGGCCTCTTCCAGCACGCCGGCAAGATCGCCAGGCGCGCCGAAGGGCTCATCCGCCGCGCGCACAATGACGTCGCCCGTGAGAAATCCGGCCCGCGCGGCAGCGCTCTCCGGCTCGATGGCCATCACCAGCAGGCCGAGCACGGGGGGCGCGTGGCGGGGCTTCACCGCGACGGGTTGAACGGTCACGCCCAGGTGCGGTGCTGCCAGTCCCGCCACGAAGCGCACCACGGCTTCGCTGGGCACCGCGAGCGCCAGCCCTCCTGCCACCATGCTGTTGACGCCGACGACGCGCCCTTCCGCATCGGCGAGTGGGCCGCCGGAGTTGCCCGGCGCGAGCCGCACGTCGGCGGCAATCCAGTGGCGCCCACCTGGGCCACGCACCAGCGGGCGGTGGACGATGCCCAGCGCGACTGCGCCCGTATGACCGAGCGGATGGCCCACGGCGAGCACCAGCGCTCCTGCCCGCAGCGCACCCGCATCGCCGACCGGTACCGGCGTCGCGCCCGCGAGCTCGCTGCACGCGAGCAGCGCGAGATCGCGTCCGGTGTCGCGCCGCGCTACATGCGATGTGAGCGCGCGGCCGTCCGCGAGTCTCACGTGCGTACCCCGTCCATGCACGACATGCGCGCTCGTGACCACCATCTCCGAGTCCCAGACGATGCCGGCTCCCATTCGTATACCAGGCCCGTCGACGACCTCGACGACGCGCTCGAGCAGTCGGTCGGGCACGCCCGCGGTCTCCGGGGAGAACACACCGCCAGAGAGCGGCTCCATCTCGCTCGACATCTCATCGCCTCCCGCTCGGCCGCTCGCCGAGCTGCACCGTCACGTCCACGGCCGCGCCGCCACGAACGAGTCCGAGCGTGAGCGGCTGTCCTACGCCGGTATTCGCCATCGCCGCGAGCACGTCATCCACGTCACGCACCGGCGCATTTCCCACCATCAGCACGATATCGCCGACGAGCACGCCGGCTTGCGCGGCTGTTCCGTCGGGCTCTACACCAATGACAATGAGTCCCGTCTCGTTTTCGATCCCTCCCCCGAGCGACCTGGCCTGCGCCGGCGCGAGACGGACCGGCTGCATGGCGACACCGAGATGCCCGCGACGGACGCGTCCACCCTCCAGGAGCTGCTCCGCGATACGCGTCACCGCGCGTGCCGGAATCGCCATCGCGGCGCCGCGGCCGAAGCCGGAGGTGGTGAGCCCGACGATCTCTCCTGCCGCGTTCACGAGCGCGCCGCCGGAGAAGCCGTCGTAGACCGAAACGTCCAGGCGAAAGAGCCGGTCGAGCGCGCCCAGGCCGCGCGTGCGAGGCTGCGCCGCGACGGTCGAACTGACGATGCCGAGCGCCGCACTCACGTCTCTCGACGCCCGGCCGAGTGCGAGCACCAGGTGACCAGTGCGCATGGCATCGGAGTCGCCCAGCGCAGGCGTGGGGTGCTGCGTCGCGTGCGCGGCATCGACCGTGAGCACGGCCAGGTCGGTGGCCGGATCGCGGCCGGCGATCGCGGCATCGATGGTGCGTCCGTCATCGAGCGTGATGCGAACGCCGTCCTCGTTCCGGATGGTGTGGTCAGCGGTGACAATCGCGCCCGCGCGCCACACGATGCCGGACGACGGGATGCGCGGACGCGCATGGATGGACACGAGCGCACGTCCCGCGCTCGACACGGCGTCCGCAAGGGTCTGCGACAGGGCGACGAGGTCGCCCGGTGAGGTGGATGTCTTCGGCATGCGTACACTCCGTTGTGTAGGGCCCTGGAGTGAACGATGCGGTGGCGCATGCGCCGCGACGATCGGCCGAACGGGGGAGGCGTGGCGGAGATCGCGTCTGCGCCAGTATCATGTCTGCCACCACACAGCCCCTTTCGATCACACGCCGGCGCAATCCACGGTGAGGAGACCATGAGCCCTGTGAGCATCGAGCCAGCCCCTCCGAGCTCCGCGGGCGAGCTCCTCTATCTGCTGCACCGCGATCCCACCGAGCTGGCCGACGCCATCGCGGGGATGCGCGCGGCCGACATCGCCGAGGCGCTGCGCGATCTGCCACCGGACGCCGCCGCGAAGGTGATGGCGGCACTTCCCTTCGATCTCGGCGTGCAGGTCTTCGACGAACCCGAACTCGAGCGTTATCGCTCCGGCATCATCCAGCACATGGAAGAGCGGGACGCATCCGCCCTCATCGAAGCCATGTCGGCCGACCAGCAGGCGGACCTCTTCCGGGAGCTTCCGGATAAGGACCGCTCGCGGTTCCTGCGCCTGCTCGACTCGCCGACACGCCAGTCGCTGACCCTCCTGCTCCGCTATCACCCGGAGACGGCGGGCGGCATCATGACGACGGAGTTCGTCTCGATGCCCACGACGTGGACGGTGCAGCGGGCGCTCGATTACATCAGTGAGGTCGGCCGTGCCAAGGAGACGATCTATGCCATCTACGTGCTCGACCCGGGCGATCAGCGGCTGGTACACGTCGTCTCGCTGCGCGACCTGATACTGGCCGCCGATCGCCAGCAGCAGGTGGGGAGTATCGGCACGCAGCGCGCGCCGCTGTCCGTGACGCCCACGACGGATCGCGAGGACGTCGCCCGGCTCATCTCGAAGTACAATCTGCTCGCCGTGCCGGTGACGGATGAAGGTGGCCATATCCTCGGCATCGTCACGGTGGATGACGTGATCGACGCGATCGTCCGCGAACAGACCGAGGATGTTCAGAAGTTCGGCGGCATGGAGGCGCTCGACGAGCCGTACAGCAAGATCTCCTTTTCCCGCATGGTGAAGAAACGCGCAGGGTGGCTCTGCGCGCTCTTCCTTGGCGAAATGCTCACCGCCACCGCCATGGGACATTTCGAGGGTGAGATTGCGAGAGCTGTCGTGCTGTCGCTGTTCATTCCGCTCATTATCAGCTCAGGCGGCAACTCGGGCTCGCAGGCCACGTCGCTGATCATCCGGGCGCTCGCGCTGCGCGAGGTCGAGATCGCGGACTGGTGGCGGGTCGCACTGCGCGAGCTTCCGGCCGGTGTCGCGCTCGGGGCGATCCTCGGGGTGATCGGCATCATTCGCATCGGGCTGTGGCAGAAGCTCGGGTGGTACAATTACGGCGTGCACTGGCCGCTCGTCGCACTGACAGTGGGTGGCGCGCTCGTCGGTGTGGTCACCTTCGGCTCGCTCGCTGGCTCGATGCTCCCATTCCTGCTCAGGCGACTCGGCTTCGACCCGGCCAGCGCGTCGGCGCCGTTCGTGGCGACGCTGGTGGACGTCACGGGGCTGGTCATCTACTTCAGCGTCGCGCTCCTGATCCTCCGGAACACGCTGCTGCAGTGAATCGCGCCAGCCAGCACTCACACGTGCAGGCGATCGCTCCTGCGCACCCTGCGCTAACCTTTCCGGGCCAGGACGGTGTGCGGATGCTCACTCGGCACGATTTCAAATCCGTATCGGATCACCTTCTCGTCAAACTCGCTCGCCGCTCGCGAGTCGTTGTGAAACTCGATGGCAATCGCCCCAACGCGCGCCAACCACGACAAGTCCTGCATGGAAAACAACTCGCGCTCCGCCCCTTCGATGTCAACCTTGAGAAGATCCACTCGTTCGAAACCGGAATAGTCCATGATCTCCGTCATGGTGTAGCCTTCCACGACTGATGGTTCGTTTGTCGAAGCGGCGCGCACTGCAAACGCGCTGTATCTGTCCGCCGGGATCTCGTCGATGGGCGCGAGCCGCTGGTGACTACCCCAGACTGCAGCGTTCAATGTCCTGCACCGGCCTGAACGATTGAGTGGACTCAGATTCCTGTTCAATAGCTCGTAGGTTCCAGCATTCGGCTCGACACAGAGCAGTCGACAGGTCGGATAATTGCTGGCGAAGTAAAGCGAAGCCAGCCCGATGTTCGCGCCCAGGTCGACTACTGTCTCGATGTTTTCAACCGCTCCGACCACCACGTCGTAGACTTCCTCCACGACGATCTCCTGAAAGGTTGCCAGATCGGACCCGCGCTCGCGCAGGGAAATCTCTGCCTGAAAGGGGCGCTTCAGGCGAAGCGACAGAACAGCATCAGCACGCAACTGACCTGAGCGTTCTCGCATCAGATAGTTCCGGAGGCGGACTGCCGAGGCCAGGCTCATTCGCCTGGCCGACTCTCTCAGAAACGATAGCGTCCACGATCCCATGCTGATTCACCTGCACGTTGTGGCGTGTTCCGAGTCCCGTTGAGGGTCGGGCGACCACGCATCACGATCCGGCCAGCACCATGCGGTACACCTCCGCGTATTTTTCCGTGGTAGCTTCCGGCGAAAAGTGATCAGCGATCGAAGCTCGCGCCTGACCACTGAGTCGTTGGCGCAAGCCGGTGTCGAGCAGAATGCGCCGTAGCGCGTCGGCAAGAGCCGGCGCATCATCCGGCGGGACCAGCAGCCCGTTGACGTCGTCCCTGACCACTTCAGGCAACCCATCCACCGCCGTCGCCACGACGGGGACCCCAAGCCAAAGCGCCTCCAGCAGGACCAATGGCAATCCCTCCGAACGGCTGGGGATGACCAGGACCTTCGTTGCGCGGTACGCCGCGGACAGGTTCTCACGCGACAGATTTCCGAGGAACTCGACGTTGGCACCGAGCCCGAGTCGGACGACGTGCGCGCGGAGTTCGCTTTCGAAACGGCCGCTACCCGCGAATGCGGCGTGCACTGTCGGGATCTCTTCACGCACCAGCGCCAGAGCGTCCAGGAGCACGTCGCCCCCTTTGCGCGGAGTCAACTGTCCCGCGAGGAGAACCTCCCATCGTGTCGTCAGGGCATCGGTCGCCCGCGGCCCATCGGCTGCCGCGGCGAACGCCGTCGGAACACCATTGTGCAACACGGTCAGTCGCGGTGCGATTTCGGGAATCGCAGCCTTCAGGCGATCAGCGAGCGTGCGGGACACGGCCGTGATGTGGTCGGATGCCGCAACGAGTTCTTCGACCATGTACCGTGTTGCGGGATCCTCCAGCGTATTGTTCACGTCCGATCCGTGGAAGGTCGTGACAACCTTCAGGCCCATCTCGCGCGCGAGCCGTGCGAGAACAGGATACTGCTCGATGGCATAGGAGAAGTGAACGACCCTGAGGTCCTGTTCCCGCACGATGCGACGAAGGGCGTGCTGCGCAATTTCGAATCGCATGTAATAGCCGGCACGCTGCGATGGTGTCCCGACGGCTGCGGCATGGGGACGCACGCACAGTTCCACGATTTCTTCGTTTGCGGTCCCATACCGCGTTCGAGGAATCCAACCGTCCGGAACGAGTCGCATGGTGATCGCCCTGCCGCCGGCCCTGATGAGCCCCTGAACCAGGCTTTCAACCGCAACGGCAACGCCACCGCGTGTCCCGCCGTACCACGGAGTGACAATCAGTGCACCTGGCGGGCGCAGCCATGCCGACGTAGTCATGTCGAATCAGCTGTTGCATCAGGCGTGCCGTGCGGGTCTGGCCGCGGGCTTTTCGACGCTACTTGAGCCCGATGCGCTGCACCAGATCCGTGTAGCGCGAATCCCCGCGCAGAGGGCCATAGCCTGGATCCAGGTGCAGGTAGATGAGTCCCGCTGAACGCGCCTGCCAGGCGCGCTCGAGGGACCGGAATGCCCGGTCGAGATCCCCGACCGCGGCGTAGCCCATGGCGAGAATCTCGGAGCGCATGTACTGCTTGCGCGATTCATCCTCGAGCCGGGCGAGCATGGCTTCGGCCTCGTCGCGCTGCCCCAGCGCGGCAAGGGCACGCACGATCATCGCGTCGTAGGAGCGCACCGATTTTTCGAGCGCTTGCGCGCGGCGATACCATGTGAGCGCCGTCGCCGCATCGCCCAGGGCGAGGTACGCCGATCCGATGTAGTGCGGCGCGCGAATGCACACCTCGTCCATCTCGAGCGTCCGGTGGCCTTGCGCGATTGCGCCATCATAGTCGTGTGCGTAGAGCAGAAATCGTGAGAGCCACTCACTGTAATGCACGGACAGGGGATCGAGCTTCAGCGCCATGGCCAGTGTATCGATGGCGTCGTTGAGCCGGCCCACGAGCGGAAGCGCGGTGCCGTGCACGTAGTGCGCCTCCGCGTAGTTCGGACTCAGCTGCACCGCACGGGCGAGCTGCGCCTCTGCGCCCGCGAAATCCCACTCGTGCCAGCACAGCACCTTCCCGATGGATGTGATCGCCTCGGCGAGCTCCGGATCCCGCTGGAGCGCGCGCTCGGCCGCGGCTTTCGCGCGAGGGTACGCGTCGTCCGGTGCCACCCAGTCGTCCGCCAGATTGCACCACACGTCAGCGATTCCGGCGTAGGCCCGCCCGAAGCCGGGATCCTGCAGCAGCGACTGTTGAAAGAGGTCGAGCGCCTTGCGCAGCGCCGGCTCGGAGAGCTTGACGAAGAAGAAGCGACCCTTCAGGTAGAGGGTATACGCTTCGAGATTCTTCGTGGGCGCGACGACCTGCGCCGCGTCGTCAGCGAGCCGCAGCTTGAGCGCGTCCACGATCGCGTGCGAGATGTCGTCCTGCACGGCAAAGACATCCTCGAGCTGCCGGTCGTACGTCTCGCTCCACAGGTGATAGCCGTTCTCGATGTTGATCAGCTGCGCCGTGATCCGGATGCGGTTGCCCACCTTCCGGACGCTCCCTTCGAGCACGGAGCTGACGCCAAGCTTCTCGCCGATCTGCCGGACGTCCACCTCCTTTCCCTTGAAGGCGAAGGAGCTGGTGCGCGACGCCACCTGCATGCCGGGAACCTTCGCGAGGGCGTTGATGATCTCCTCCGTCATCCCGTCCGCAAAGTATTCGTTCTCGGGATCCGCGCTCATGTTGGCGAGCGGAAGGACGGCGATCGCCTTGGCGGCGGGCTTTGCGGGGGCTGACGTCACGCGCTGCATTCCCGTAGCGGAATCGCGGCTGATGATTCGCAGCACTTCGGCGAATTCGGCGGCCGACGGGAAGCGGTCCGCCGGCGTGCGGGCGAGGGCCCGGGTCACCGCATCATCCACCGGCTCCGGCACGTCACGTGTGGCGCGCACATGGGGAATTGGCGCGACGAATCGCTTGGCAATGATCGCCTGCGCCGAAATCCCGGTGAAAGGCGGCTCGCCGGCCAGCATCTCGTACAGCACACAGCCCAATGAATAAAGGTCGCTGCGCCCATCGGTGTCGAGCTCGCCGGACGCCTGC
>Ga0134125_10009230_pt1 | contig 11106 bp, 8 predicted proteins | sample KB31751_FD_96464 | JGI IMG/M metagenome (GOLD analysis project Ga0134125, IMG submission 96464) | Terrestrial soil microbial communities with excess Nitrogen fertilizer from Kellogg Biological Station, Michigan, USA - KB3-175-1 | ecosystem: Environmental > Terrestrial > Soil > Unclassified ...
CGATATAGCTCTGCGGCTGCACCGGATGGGCGAGGGGGCCGGCGTCTTCCTGGAACTGGCGGCCACGCAACGCGCGCACATCCTGAATGCGCTCGACGCCATGGCTGCGCATGTCGCCGGAAAAACTCTGGTCGCGGAACACGGTGAGGCCCTCTTTCAGCGACAATTGGAACCAGTCGCGGCAGGTGATGCGGTCGCCGGTCCAATTGTGGAAATATTCGTGGGCCACCACGCCTTCGATGCGGGCGTAATCATCGTCGGTGGCGGTTTCGGGCGACGCCAGCAGCACCTTGTCGTTGAAGATGTTGAGGCCCTTGTTTTCCATCGCCCCCATGTTGAAGGCCGACACCGCCACGATCATGAAAATGTCCAGATCATATTCGCGGCCGTAAGTCTGCTCGTCCCATGCCATCGCCCGCTTGAGCGCGCCCATCGCGTAATGCGCCCGGGGCTCGTTGCCATGCTCAACATAGATGGCGAGCGCGATATCGCGCCCCGACATGGTGGTGAAGCGGTCATGGACCGAACCCAGATCGCCCGCCACCAGCGCGAACAGATAGGACGGCTTGGGGAAGGGATCGTGCCAAACGGCGAAATGACGCCCGCCGGCAAGGTCTCCCGCCGCGATGCGATTGCCATTGGAGAGCAGCACCGGATATTGCTCCTTGGCCGCCTCGATCCGGACCGTGAAGATGGAAAGATTGTCCGGCCGGTCCAGGAACCAGGTGATGCGGCGGAAGCCTTCCGGTTCGCATTGGGTGCAGAACATCCCTCCCGATTGATAGAGACCTTCCAGCGCCAGATTGGCGGCGGGCGCGATCTCGCACACCGTCTCCAAGGTAAAGCGGTCGGGCGCGTTGGGCAGGGTGAGACCCTTGGCGTCCCGGTGATAGTCACGGTCCGGCAAAGGGCGGCCGTCGAGTTTGACGGAGAGCAGCTTGAGTTCCTCGCCGTGAAGGACAAGCGGTGCGCCAGGCGTCTGGCGCAGAATCGCGAGTTTGGCCGTCACCCGTGTGGCTTCAGGATCGAGCGCGAAGTCCAGATGGACCGTCTCGATCCGGAAATCGGGCGCCTTATAGTCGGCAAGATGGATGGCGCGGGGCTCTTCGGTGCGCATGGGGAGGGGTCCGGATGAATGGGCCGCCTGTATAGCGGCAACCCGGACCTCCTTCACCTGAAATCAGAAATATGGAGGTGTTCAGCCCTGGCCTTTGACCTGGGCCAGCACGTCCTGGGCGTTGTGCGCCAACTCCGCCAGCGCGTTGGGCATTTCCTCGCCGGATTTGCGCGCCCATTCCACCAGGTCGCTGGCGAAGACCATCAATTGCGGTGCGCTGGCGATCAGCCGTGCCTGCTGTTCCACCGCTTGCGGGTCGAGATCATATTCGGCGCCGGGCACGCGCCAGCCGCCCCATTCCGCATCGCCCGTGAGCACGACGGGGAAAGTCCCGGGTTGGGGATGGCGGGCGCAATCCTCGGCCGGCTGCCATTTGTTCCGCGCACGAATGATTCGCCACGCCTGGCCGCCATTGGGCGCGGTTCCATTCACCGGCTCTTCGCTCTGCAATTCCTCGGCGGCGAATTCGCGACCCAGGCCCACATCGTAATAGATGCGCAGCGGTTCCTCGATGCCCTTCGCCCAATGCGGTACCACGCGCTCGACCAGGGCCCAGGTGCCCACCGGCCTCACATAGACCCGCTGGTTCTTGTGAAACTGCGCTTTCGCCATCTGTTCGGTTCCCGCGCTTCCCGCGCGAAAAGCTTATGATTGCGCTGTTTAAGCGGGGGTTAAACGGCGCGTTTATGGCCACGACATGACTATCGCTTCGCTACCCGGGTCCATAAAGTTGCAACGAATGACCATCGAATCTCCGTGCCGGCAGATCTGCACCTACGAATCCCGCAGCGGGCTCTGCACGGGTTGCGGGCGCACATTGGACGAAATCGCACGCTGGAGCGAAATAAGCGGCGAAGAACGGCGGCGCATCATGGCGGAGTTGCCAGCGCGGCTGGCGAAACATTCGCGCGATTGAACCTTCGCTCAGGTTCCGCGCGTGTTTTGGCCGGCGGAATGTCATGCTCGAAGGAACGACGCGAATGGCCCCGCGTTGCCGCTTCGAGATTTTCCAAACTCGAGGCGAGGATGAGTGAAAAGGTAGGCGAGACCGTGCGCGACAGCGCCGATTACCGCTGCGAACGTTGCCACCAGATGCTCCGGATGAGCCGGGGCGCCTTGATCCAGCCTTGCCCCCATTGCGGTTATGACACCTATGACATCGCCAATCCCCGCTTCGAGCGGCGGGATGGAAGCCTGGGTCCGCACGAGCCGGGTTGAAGTTCAATTCAGTCAATCTGCATTAGACAGGGCGGGACGCCGCCGCTAAAACCCCTTTCGTATTTCTTGAAAAGATATTGATGCCAAAGCCCCGTTCGGACCTCAGGCCCAATACGGCCGAGTATGAAACCTTGCCCTTGGTCACGGCCAATGGTTTCCGCGAATATGACGCGCGCTGGCTGTTCGGCAAGGAGATCAATCTTCTGGGCATGCAGGCGCTGGGCCTGGGCCTGGGGACTTATCTGCACCAGATCGGCGTCAAGCCCAAAGTCGTGACGGGGCACGATTATCGTTCCTATTCCCTCTCCATCAAGCAGGCGCTGATTGTCGGGCTGATGCGCGCGGGCTGCGAGGTGCACGACATCGGTCTGGCGCTGTCGCCGGTCGCCTATTTCGCGCAATTCGCGCTCGACTGTCCGGCGGTGGCGATGGTGACCGCCAGCCACAACGAGAATGGCTGGACCGGGGTGAAGATGGGCGCGCAGAAGCCGCTCACTTTCGGGCCCGACGAGATCAACGCCTTGAAGAAGATCGTGCTGGAGGATTTGGGCCAGGAACGTCCGGGCGGCTCTTACGTCGCCGTGCCGGACATGCGCGAGACGTATCTTCAGGCCGTGACCAAGGGCCACAAGCTTTCGCGGCCGATCAGGGTGATCGCCGCTTGCGGCAACGGCACGGCGGGCGTGTTTGCGCCGGAGGCGCTGAGGCGCATCGGCGCCGAAGTGATCGGGATGGACACCGAGCTCGATTACACCTTCCCAAAATACAATCCCAATCCCGAAGACCTCCACATGCTGCACGCCATGGGTGCGGCGGTGAAGGAGAAGGGGGCCGATCTCTGCCTGGGCTTTGACGGCGATGGCGACCGCTGCGGCGTGGTGGACGATCTGGGGCGCGAGATTTTCGCCGACAAGATCGGCGTGCTTCTGGCGCGCGATCTTTCCGCCAAATATCCCAGCCCGCAATTCGTGGTGGATGTGAAATCCACCGGGCTTTATCTCACCGATCCGGTGCTTAAGGAGCGCGGGGTCAAGACCGATTACTGGAAGACCGGCCACTCCTACATCAAGCGGCGCACCACTGAATTGAAGGCGCTGGCAGGCTTTGAGAAGTCGGGCCACTTCTTCTTCAATCCGCCGCTGGGCCATGGCTATGACGACAGCATCGTGGCGGGCATCCAGGTATTGGAGATGCTGGATCGCGCCGGCGGCAAGAGCATGTCGGCACTTTATGATGGACTGCCCAGGACCTATGGCTCGCCCACCATGGCGCCCGAATGTCCCGACGACAAGAAATATGCCGTGGTCGCGGCGCTGACGAAGGAATATTCCAGTCTAAAGGAAAAAAACGAAAAACTTCTCGGCCAGCCCATCGCCAGCATCGTCACCGTCAATGGCGTGCGCGTCACTCTGGCGGACGGGACCTGGGGCCTGGTGCGCGCCTCGTCCAATAAACCCTCCCTGGTTGTGGTGGTGGAGAGCCCGGTTTCCGAAGCCAATATGCGCGCCATGTTCGCCGACATTGATTCACGCTTGTCGAAGCATCCGGAAGTTGGCGCCTATGACCAAAAGATTTGATGAATTTGCCGCTCTTGGCGCAGGGGCCGCACTGACATAGGCTTCCCCCGCAAATTTGGGCGGGGACTCCCATGCAACGCTTGCTTCCGGTTGTTCTGCTTTCCCTTTTGACGGTGGGCGCCAGCGCCCAGCCTGCCGACCAGGCCAATTATCAGGGCCCGCAGCCCACGCCGCTCCCGCCACCGATTCCCGCACCCCAGGACATTCCTTACCCGAACGGCACGATTCAATTGTCGGTGGACGGCACCAACACGGGGCAAGGCATCATGCAGGTGCATGAAGTGATCCCGGTGGCCAAGTCCGGTCCGCTCACTTTGCTTTATCCACGCTGGCTTCCCGGCAATCACTCCCCCAGCGGTCCGCTCGATCTGTTGGCAGGCCTTACCTTTCATGCCGGCAACACCACGCTCGCCTGGACGCGCGATCCGGTGGACGTCTTCGCCTTCCATATCGACGTGCCCGATGGCGCGCATGAAGTGACGGCCGATTTCCAATATCTCTCGCCCACCCAGTCCAACCAGGGCCGGGTGGTCTCCACCGACGTGATCCTCAATCTGGAATGGAATGCGGTGGCGCTCTATCCCGCGGGCTATTTCACCCGCCGCATTCCGATTTCAGCCGAGCTGAAAGTGCCGCAAGGCTGGGGTGTGGGCACCGCGCTGGAGCCGGCAGGCAATGGCCGCTTCAAGACCACCACCTTCAACACGTTGGTGGATTCGCCGGTTCTGGCGGGAAAATATTTCTCGCGGGTTGATCTCGATCCGGGCGCCAAGGTGCCGGTGCATCTGGACATCGCGGCCGACCACGCCGACCAGCTCAAGATGACGCCGGAGGAATTGACCGCGCACAAGAATCTGGTGCAGCAGGCCTACAAGCTCTATGGCTCGCACCATTACGACCATTATGACTTCCTGTTGGGGCTTTCCGCCCATGTCGGCGGCGAAGGATTGGAGCATCACCAGTCCAGCGAGGACGTCACCACCGCCAAATATTTCACGCAATGGGACAAGGTGAGCGCGGGCCGCGATCTGCTCGCTCACGAATACACCCATTCCTGGAACGGCAAGTTCCGCCGTCCCGCCGATCTCTGGACGCCCAACTTCAATGTGCCCATGCGGGGCAGCCTGCTCTGGGTCTATGAAGGCCAGACCCAGTTCTGGGGCTTCGTGCTGGCGGCGCGTTCGGGACTTTGGACCAAACAACAGGCGCTCGATGCCTTTGCCGACGACGCCGCCTATTACGGCACCCTGCCCGGGCGGCAATGGCGCTCGGTGGAAGAGACCACCATGGACCCTATCATCGCCAGCCGCCGGCCGATCCCCTGGCGCACTTATCAGCGCAGCGAGGATTATTACAGCGAAGGCCTGCTCACCTGGCTGGATGCGGATTCGCTGATCCGGCAGAAGACCAACGGCAAGAAATCCATGGACGATTTCGCCAAGGCCTTCTTCGGCATCCATGATGGCAGTTTCGTCACCGTCACCTATACCTTCGACGATGTGGTGAAGACGCTGAACTCGGTGATGCCCTATGACTGGGCTGGCTTCCTCAACGCCCATATCAACCGTCTTCATCCCACGCCGCCCTTGGACGGCATCACCCGCGGCGGTTATCGCCTGGTCTATACCGACAAGCCGTCGGAGCGGGATTCCTCCAGCGACATGCAGAGGAAGCGCGACAGCTTTGCCTATTCGCTGGGCTTCGTGGCAGACAATCGCGGCAATATCACCGACGTGACCTGGGGCCTGCCGGCTTTCAAGGCCGGCGTTTCGCTCGGCACCCAGATCATCGCCGTGAATGGCGACGATTACAGCGCCGACATGCTGAAGGATGCCATCACCGCGGCCAAAGGCGGTGAGGCTCCGATCACGCTCCTGGTCAAGAAGAACGACGCCTATCACACCATCTCGATCCCCTATCATGACGGGCTGCGTTATCCGCACCTGGAGCGGGTGCAGGGAACGCCGGCGTTGCTGGACGAATTGATCGCCGCCAAGTAAGCGCGGCGGTCAGGCGGCGGCGCGCTCCGGCGAAAGATACGCCAGCGCGTCACGCAGCACCTCGATGCCGGCGCCATCGCGCGGCGCATATTCGCTCAGATGGCGGCGGAAGGCGCGTGCGCCCGGCCGGCCCTGGAACAGCCCCAGCATGTGCCGGGTCATGGTGGAAAGCCGCACACCGTCCTTGAGCTTGCGCTCGACATGGAGGCTGAATTCCGCCAGTGCGGCGTCGAGATTGCGCGGGGCATCGCCGAAGAAGCGGGCGTCTATCTCAGCCAACAGCGCCGGATTCTGATAAGCGGCACGGCCCAGCATCACGCCATCGACATGGGCGAGATGGCGCTCTGCTTCGTCGAGCGACGGGACGCCGCCATTAAGGATGATGGTGAGCGCCGGTTTCTCGGCCTTGATGCGATAGACCAGATCGTAATCCAGCGGCGGCACCTCGCGGTTCTCCTTGGGCGACAGGCCTTGAAGCCACGCCTTGCGCGCGTGAATGGCGAAGATGGAGACACCTTGATCGGCACAGCGCGCGATCAGGGTACGAAGTGCCGCTTCAGGGTCTTGATCGTCCACGCCGATGCGGCATTTGATCGTGACGGGCAGCGCGACCGCTTTGCGCATCGCCGCCGCGCAATCCGCCACCAGTACGGGCTCTTTCATCAAACAGGCGCCGAAGCGGCCCGATTGCACCCGGTCGGAGGGACAACCGATATTGAGATTGATCTCGTCATAGCCGAAGTCTTCGGCGATGCGCGCCGCTTCCGCCAAGGCTTGCGGCTCCGAGCCGCCCAGTTGCAGCGCCAGGGGATGTTCGCAAGATTCGAACCCCAACAACCGCTTGCGATCGCCGCGCAGGATCGCGTCCGCGGTTACCATCTCGGTATAGAGCAGGGTGCGGCGGGTGAGCGCGCGGTGCAGCACCCGGCAATGGCTGTCAGTCCAGTCCATCATGGGCGCGACGGCGAAAGTGTGGTTAAGGCCATTCATTGCAGCATTTCTGCGGTTGTGATTAGCTCTCCATCCGTCAATTCCAGACATTTAGCAAGACGCGGCCATGGAATCAAAAACCGCAACGGAAGGTTCCGGAGTACAACGTGGCGTGGTGCTGCCCGGCGCGATCTTCGCCTTGAGTTTTGCGATTTATGCCGGTTCGGCGGTCGGCGCGGTGCTGGCCGGGAATATGGGATGGAAGATCGGCCTGGCGGTTCTTTCCGGCACTTTTATCGCCAATCTGGCCATCATCGGCCATGACGCCGTGCATCGCAGCTTCACGCGCCTTCGCTGGCTGAACCGGCTGATCGGCACATGGGCGTTCCTGCCGGCGCTTCATCCCTATGGCCGCTGGGAACATCATCACAACCGCGTCCATCATTGCTACACGGCGCAGTTGGGCGTGGACAATGCCTATCCGCCGATGACGCCGGATGCCTATCGCGCTGCGTCGCCCGCGCGTCGCCTCCATTACCGCTTCATGCGCAGCCTGCTCGGCCAGCCCTTTTTCTACATGGTGGACATCTGGGCGATTGATATGTTTTTGCCGTTTGTCCGGCGCCGGCATGGCCTCAGAACATCGGATTGGCGCGATATCGCCATCGTCTATTCCTGGCTTGTGCTTTCGACATTCGGCCTGGCTGTTCTATCCTGGGACCTTGATGGCGGCAGTTTCCGCGCCGCCCTGTGGAATGGCGGCATCTATGGCGTGCTGATCCCGTTCCTGGTGTGGAACGTCTTCATCTCTTTCGTCACTATCGTGCAGCATACCGGTCCCAGGGTGCGCTGGGTGGTGCCCACCGGCCGTTTCTCCACCCACCAAGAGCGCTTGGGCGGCACCGTGCATGTGGTGTTTCCGGAAGCGCTGGACTGGTTCTTCCACCGGGTGATGCAGCATGTGGTGCACCACGTGAACCCCATCATCCCGCTCTACCGGCTCAAACACGAAGAGAAAAAACTCCTTGGTGGAGAACCCGCACCGATCGTAGAGACATGGACGCCGCTTTATCATTGGCGGATGACGCGCGACTGCAAGCTCTATGATCCTGCCACCAAGAGCTGGCGCCGCTTTCCCGCCGCGCGGGGGCGGTTCAAGGACGGAGCGGCCGCGCCCGCATAGGAGCATATAAGCCCGTGCATGGCGCTGTGCGCTATGCTTGCCCTCTGCAGGAGGGACCAATGACCGATTCAGTGCGGATGAAGGCCAAGGCGGATGCGTTCTACGCGCTCCATCATGGTGCCAAGGCCTTCATCATTCCCAACCCCTGGGACCGCGGCACCGCGCGACTTTTGGCGCATCTGGGATTCAAGGCGCTGGCCACCACCAGCATGGGCTATGCCTTTTCCATCGGCCAACGCGACAACACGCTTTCGCGCGACCAGACCTTCGCCAATGCCGCCGATCTCGCCTCGGCCACCGAATTGCCGGTCAGCGCCGATTTGGAGAACGGCTTTGGTGATTCTCCGGAAGAGGTTGCCAACACCATCCGGGGCACCGCGGCTACCGGCATTGTGGGTGGCTCCATCGAGGATTCCAGCGGCCAGCCCGACGCGCCCATCTATGATTTCAGCTTGGCAGTGGAGCGGGTGGAGGCTGCCGTGGCGGCCGCCAAATCACTGCCTTACAAATTCACTCTTACCGCGCGGTGCGAAAACTATCTTCACGGCCGGCCCGACCTCGACGACACCATCAAGCGGCTTCAGGCTTTCGAGAAAGCGGGTGCCGACGTGCTCTATGCGCCGGGCCTGCGCTCGCGCGAGGACATCGCGCGTCTCGTGAGTGCGCTCAAGCGCCCCGTCAATGTGGTGATGGGCCTTTCCGGCGTGCAACTGGGTCTTGAGGAATTGTCCGCCATGGGCGTCAAGCGCATCAGCGTCGGCAGTTCGCTGACCCGGGCTGCGCTGGGCGCCTTCATGCGCGCGGCGCGCGAGATGCGCGATCATGGCACTTTCACCTATGGCGCTGACGCCGCGATGCCCAAGGAGATGACCGCGATCTTCCGGGAATTCGAGGCCAACCGCTAATTCTCAAGCGTCCCGGCGCGGGCTGGTGAAAATAGTTTCCGCCCGCTAGGCTTCCTCCCAAAGAGCGGGACAAAGCCGCATGCATGGGGGCCAATCACAGCAGGAAGAGAAGCTGCAGGAAATGGAAATGCCACGTCTGTGGCGGTCCATTCTCGCGGCGGCAGCCGGCAATCTGCTGGAATGGTACGACTTCGTCATCTACACCTTCATGGCGCCCTATATTGCCGCGAAATTCTTTCCTTCCAGCGATCCCTTGGCCGGACTGCTGGCCGTTTTCGCCACCTTCGGCCTGGGCTTCGTGGTCCGTCCCCTGGGTGGAATCCTGATCGGCCGGCTGGGCGATAGAAAAGGCCGCAAGGCCGCGCTGCTTCTCACCATTTTCCTGATGGCGGCCGGCACTGCCGGTATCGGCCTGGTGCCGTCGCGGCAATCCATTGGCGCGCTTGCGCCGTGGCTGCTCTTGCTCTGCCGCCTGGTTCAGGGCTTTTCGGCGGGTGGCGAATGGGCCAGCGCCACCACCTTCATCTATGAATGGGCGCCGCCCAGGCGCCGTGGCTTCTTCTCCAGCCTGCAGCAATCCAGCGTCGCCTGCGGCATGCTGTTGGGCTCGGGCGTGACGGCCTCTTTCACCTCGCTCTTGAGCAAAAGCCAGATGGCGGATTTCGGCTGGCGCATTCCCTTTCTGCTGGGCGCGCTGATCCTGCCGGTGGGGTTCTACACCTGGCGGCGGGTGGAGGAAACACCGGTGTTCAACAGCAGCCTGGATGCGCCGGTCGCGATGGGGACGGGGCTGAAGCTTGCGGCCAAGGCAATCGGCGTCACCGTGATCTGGACGGTGGCCTATTACGCGGTCCTCACTTACATGCCGGTGTTCACGGCGCATTTCTCGCGGCTGGGTCCTGCCGCCGCGCTATGGTCGAACGCGTTAAGCCTTCTGGTTCTAGCCCTGACCACGCCTCTGTTCGGCAGCCTGGCCGACCGTATCGGCCGCAAGCCCTTGATGATCGCAGGCGCCCTGGGCTTCGCGGTGCTGACCTATCCGCTGTTCCTGCTGATCGTGGATAGCGAGACGATGGCTCCCGTCATCCTGGCGCAGATCCTGTTCGCGCTGATGACCGCGGTCTATTCCGGGGCCACGCCCGCGGCGATGAATGAGATTTTTCCGCCCGCCTCGCGGCTGTTGTGGATGTCCACCGGTTACAGCCTGGCGACGGCATTGTTCGGCGGCTTTGGGCCATTCATTTCCACCTGGCTGGTAAAGGCTACGGGTTCGCCATTGTCGCCCGCGCTCTATATCGTGGCGGGGGCGTTGCTCTCGCTGGTGGCGATCGTGCCGCTCAAGGACAGATATAATGGATAAGGACTTGCATCCCTGGCAATGGCCGGAAGCGCATTGGCGCGGCCTGGTGAACCAGGTGCGGGCGGGGCGCAGCCTGAGGCCGAAATCCTGGCCGGACGGCGCGCGTTGCGCCTTCGCTTTGTCATTCGACTCCGATCACGAAACCAATGAACTGCGCGACGGCGGCAAATCCATCGGCCGCATGGCTTGGGGCCAATATGGCGCGCGGGTGGGCGTGCCCCGCATCGCCACCCTTCTGGCGCGCCATGATGTGCGCGCCTCCTTCTTTGTTCCCGCGGTGTCGGCGCTGCTTTATCCCGACGAGCAGAAAAGCCTCACCGCAGCGGGGCATGAGATCGGCGTCCATGGCTGGATTCATGAGCTCAATTCCGGCCTCACTTATGAAGAAGAGCGCGAACTGATGCTGCGTTCCTCGGATGCGCTGGCCAAAATCACCAGCAAGCGCCCTGTCGGCCTGCGCACGCCGTCATGGGATTTCAGTCCACATACGTTGCGGATCGAGAAGGAAATGGAGTTGCTCTACGATTCCTCCCTGATGGCGGATGAGGATTGCTACGAGCTGTTGCTCGATGGCGCGCCCAGCGGGGTGGTCGAACTGCCGGTGGAGTGGGTGCGGGACGATGCGGTTTATTTCATGATGAACCGCTTCCAGGCCCAGCGGCCCTATACGCCGCCCACCGACGTGTTCGAGATTTTCCGCCGCGAATTCGACGCAGCCTATGAGGACGGCGCCATTTTCCAGCTCACCTGCCATCCCCACATTATCGGCTACCGCTCCCGCATCTGGATTCTGGACGAGCTGATCCGCCACGCCAA
>Ga0134125_10009231_pt1 | contig 11105 bp, 11 predicted proteins | sample KB31751_FD_96464 | JGI IMG/M metagenome (GOLD analysis project Ga0134125, IMG submission 96464) | Terrestrial soil microbial communities with excess Nitrogen fertilizer from Kellogg Biological Station, Michigan, USA - KB3-175-1 | ecosystem: Environmental > Terrestrial > Soil > Unclassified ...
CAAAGAACAGCGGCGCCTGTTCGAGCAGTTGCAGGAGCTGCTGCCCACCGAGAATAAGCCTCACGAAAAGAGCGTGTTCGAGAAGGTGCGGGACTTCTTTACGCAATAGTCCACTATCCGTCCAATCCGCAGGTTTGGCGTGGACTGGCGGGGCGCGGCACGTGAGTACGGGCGCCGTTCCGTGAAATCACGGGCCGGAGATGTCACACTGGGGAGAGAAATTCGCTGTGTTTGAATGGCCGACCACGCGGCATCATCGCTAAAACTGTCGCTTGCCGACTTACGGGAAAACTATACCCAAGGCGGACTAGATGAAGCAGCCGTGGACACGAACCCGATCGCGCAGTTTGAAAAGTGGTTTGCGGAAGCGCTGCGAGCGGGCCTGAAAGAGCCAAACGCAATGACGCTGGCTACCGCGACGCCGGATGGCCGTCCATCCGCTCGGATTGTTCTGCTGAAAGAAGTGGATGAGGCCGGGTTTGTGTTTTATACGAACTACGAGAGCCGGAAGGCGCGGGAATTGCGAGAAAATCCACGAGCCGCTCTGACTTTATATTGGGCGGAACTGGAGCGCCAGGTACGGGTGGAAGGGATAGTCAAACGGGTTTCGCGTGGCCAATCTGAACATTACTTTCAGAGCCGGCCGAAAGGGAGCAGGCTAGGAGCGTGGGCATCGCATCAAAGCGCCGTGATTCCCAATCGCACGTCGTTGGAAGCGCGGCTTAAGGACCTGGAAGCGCGCTATTCGGAAATCGAGGATGTGCCGCTGCCGGAGTTCTGGGGCGGCTATCGTGTAGAGCCGGAAGTCATTGAATTCTGGCAGGGACGGCCGAACCGGCTGCATGACCGTTTACAGTACTGGCGGGACCAGGATCAGTTATGGCAACGGGAGCGGTTGGCGCCGTAAATGGCCAGCCGACACAGCGCGGGATGCCCACACACGGCAGGAAAGAAAAACTGGCGCCCCTGCTCGTCGCGCCAGCTGTTACTTGGGATTGAAGTTAAGTAAACGAATCTATTTTGTGATGCGTCAATCGGGATTGATGTGGCTGGTGTGCGTGGCGATCGGTTTGCTGTCCGCCGAAGGCGTCTTCGCCGGCCCGACAGAGCTTCAGACCCTGATCCGGGGAGTGGAGCACCGATATAACGCCGCTCGCACCCTCTCGGTTTCGTTTACCGAGACATATCGGATCGCGGGGCACGAGCGGTCGCCCGAATCGGGCCGTCTCGTACTGCGTAAACCGGGACGCATGCGTTGGACGTATGCTCAACCGGAAGGAAAACTGTTCATTTCGGACGGGAAAGAAGTCTATTTATATACCTCGCAAGACAACCGGGTGGAGAAGTCTACTCTAAAAGCGAGCGACGATCTCAGAGCGCCGATGGCATTTTTGTTAGGAAAACTGGATTTAAAGAAAGAGTTTCGAGAGTTTGAAACCCACGGCGGAACGGGCGGAACCTGGCTTGAAGGTAAGGCCGCAAACGATCGCCTGCCTTATGAAAGGGTCGCCATGCTGATTGCTCCGGACTATTCGATCCGCGAACTGAAGATCACCGGACGAGACGAGTCTGTTTTGGATTTCACCTTCAGCGATGAAACGGTGAATCCCAAAGTAAGCGACGATCTGTTCGCGTTTGCGATCCCAGATGGGGCCGAAGTGGTGAACGCCGTGAACACGGGAGAGAATTAGACGCGTGGCGGAATTTTTGTTGCGATACGCGGATACCCGCGGACACATCCACGAGCAGGTTGCCGAAGCGGCCACGGAACGCGAGGCGCGGGAACGTCTGTCTCAACAGGGATTTCTCGTCTATTCCGTGCGTTCCCGGGATCTCGGGGCCCGGATGGGCGGGTTCCGTAGAAAGAAGTCAATCAAACTCGAAAAGTTCCTGATCTTTAACCAACAGTTCGTCACGCTCGTCCGCGCCGGGCTGCCGATCTTGAAAGGCCTCGATCTGCTGGCGGACCGGCTGACGGACCCGAAACTTGGGCGCCACGTGAAGGCCGTCCGCAACGAAGTGAAAGAGGGATCGATGCTGTCGGACGCGTTCGCCCGGCAAGGCGTCTTTCCCTCAATTTACGTCACCACGATTCTGGCGGGTGAAAAGAGCGGAGCGCTGGTGGAGGTTTTGGACCGGTATCTCGCGTACCAGAAGCTGACGCTGGCGGTGCGTAAGAAGCTGCTGGTGTCGCTGATGTACCCGGCGGTCTTAATCGTCGTGGTGATCTGCCTGATCGCGTTCCTCGTCACCTACGTGGTGCCGAATTTCGCCGTGTTGTACAGCACCATGCGGGTGCAGTTGCCCGCGCCGACGCGCATTCTGATTGCGGTGGGAACCACGGCGCGCAGTTATGTGCTGCTGGGAATTGCGGCCTTACTGGTGGCGGGCGCGGGCTTCTGGCTATGGTCACGCAGAGAATCCTCGCGCGAGACCCTCGACCGCTGGAAGCTGAAAATTCCGGGTTTCGGCGAGATCTGGATGAAATACCAAGTGGCGCAGTTCTCGCGAGTGCTCAGCACTTTGCTGATCGGCGGAATTCCGCTGATGCAGGCGCTGGATACTTCGGGAAGATCCATTGGGACCGTCTTGCTAAAGAAATCTCTCACCAAGGCAGCCGGCCTGGTGCGGGAAGGCCGGTCTTTATCGCAGGCCTTGAGCTCAACCGGGATTTTTCCATCGCTGGCTGTTGACATGATGGAAGTGGGCGAATCCACCGGAGCGCTTCCCCAGATGCTGAACAGCGTGGCCGAGTTCTATGATGAGGACGTCGCGACACGGACCACGGCCGTGTTATCGCTGATCGAGCCGGCAATCATGATTTTCATGGGCATTTTCGTGGCGTTCGTGCTGGTGGCGTTGTACATGCCGATTTTCTCGCTGGCAGGCTCGATGGGGTGATGAATGGCCACCGAAACGATTAGAATCAACACTCCGGACGAGGAACAAGCGCAGGCCCGCACCCTCGCAACGCGTTATCGCTGCGAGTTTATCGACCTCAAAGAAGCGCGCATCGACGCGGACCTGTTTCGCACGGTTCCGGTCGATTTGATGTTCCGGTATCACTTCGTGCCTCTGCACCTGCAGAACGGCATCCTCGAAATCGCGCTGGCGGACCCCCGGCAGATCGTGCTCGTCGACGAACTGGCGGTACTGCTGGGAAAGAAGCTCCGGGTCAAGGTTGCCACCTATACGCAGATTTCCGATCTGCTGAAGAAAACCGAACAATCGCAGCGCGTGCTCGAAGAAGTCACCGAGGGCTTCACGCTCGACGTGGTGGGCGACGAAGAGGGCATGGAGGAAACGCTCTCAATCGACCGCCTGACGGCGGAAGACGCGAACATCGCGCCGGTGATCAAGCTGGTGGACACGACGATTTTCAATGCGCTCGAGCGACGCGCGAGCGATATCCACATCGAGACCCGCGACCAGGAAGTAGCGATTAAATACCGGATTGACGGCGTATTGCAGTACGCGATGAATCCGATCTCGAAAGAGTGGCATTCGGCGATTATTTCGCGCATTAAAGTGATGAGCGAATTAGATATCGCCGAGCGGCGCGTCCCGCAGGACGGGCGCTTCCGCGTACGGTACAAGACCAGGCTGATTGATTTCCGCGTTTCGATCATGCCGACGATTTACGGCGAAGACGCCGTGCTCCGAGTGCTCGACAAAGAGTCGATGAGCGAAAAATTCGCCAAGCTGTCGCTCGACGTTGTCGGTTTCGAAGAAGAGGATCTGCTGAAGTTCCGGCGCTATATCAAGGAACCGTACGGGATGGTGCTGGTGACCGGACCGACGGGATCGGGCAAAACGACGACGCTCTACGCCGCCTTGAGCGAAATCAAGAACGACGAAGACAAGATCATCACGATCGAGGACCCCGTCGAGTATCAGATCAAGGGCATCACGCAGATTCCGGTGAATGAAAAGAAGGGCCTGACGTTCGCGCGCGGCCTGAGGTCGATTCTGCGCCACGATCCGGACAAAATTCTCGTCGGCGAGATCCGTGACCAGGAGACCGCCCAGATTGCGATCAATGCGGCGCTGACCGGCCACTTGGTGTTCACGACGGTTCACGCTAACAACGTGCTCGATGTGCTGGGCCGGTTCCTGAACATGGGCGTTGAACCGTACAACTTCGTTTCTTCGCTGAACTGCATTCTGGCCCAGCGACTGGTGCGCGTCATTTGCCCGCACTGCCGGACCGCCGCGCAATATGACGACGAGTTGCTGCGAGAGAGTGGATTGAACCTGGATGAGTGGCGCGGATTTCAGTTCTACGAGGGCCGGGGCTGTATCGAATGCAGCGGCACCGGGTTTCACGGCAGAACCGCGATCCACGAGTTGCTCGATTTGAGCGAGCGTATTCGCGAAATGATTCTCAGCCGGCGCCCGTCCTCAGAGATCAAGCGCGCGGCAAAGGAAGAGAACATGACGTTCCTGCGGGAATCCGCCGTGCAGAAAGTGCGCGCGGGCGTGACGACGCTTCGCGAGATCAATAAAGTGACATTTATCGATTAGGTGTTAAGGAAGTTCGAATTGTCTTTGCTTGACCGAATACAGGGCCTGGTCGCCGAACCGCCTCCCGAATATCTATTTGAAGTGAGCGAGCAGGGGCTTGCCTGGATGCAGTTGCGCGACCCGGGCAGCGGCCGCGTTGAGCCGTTCGCGGAGCGGGCGTTGACGGCTTCTCCTGCCGTTGCGAATATCACCCGACCGGATCTGTTTCAGGCCGTCTTGCCTAAAAGCGGGAACGGATCGAGCCAGCGCAAGCCGAAAGCGGCGATGGCCATCCCCGATTACGCGACGCGTATGGCGGTTCTCGATTTTGAGGAATTTCCGAGCGATGAAGAACAGCGGCTGGCGCTGGTTCGCTTCCGGCTGCGTAAGAGCGTTCCATTCCCCATCGACGAGGCGCAGGTTTCCTGTTCGGTGCAGGTGCAGGATTCGACGCAGAAGCGCATCGAGGTTTTGGCCGCCGCCGTCGCGCGGCCGGTTCTGAGCGAATACGAAGATCTGCTACACCGGGCGGGTTTCCAAGTGGGACTGGTTCTTCCATCGAGCCTTGCCGCGCTCTCGCTATGCGCCAGACAGGCGGAAGGGCTCACACTGGTGGCCAAATTATGTGGAGACGTGATATCCGTGGTTTTGCTGGAGGAACGCAGAATACGGCTGGTTCGATGTCTTGACTTTAGCAGCGAAGAGGAACAGGCGAGCGACGCCGCGGCCGCGGTGACAACGTTGTTGCAGCAGACGATTGCTTATGCCGAAGATGAGCTTGGCCATCGGGTGCGTCGTCTGCTGCTATGTGGATTCGGGCGGGACTCAGAGCGTCTCGGGGAATCGCTGGAGCGGGAATTCGATCTTCCGTGGGAACCCCTGCGGTCGCGCTTTGGAGCCGTGACACAAGAGAACGCCGGCCTGCTGGGCCTATTGGAGCAATACGCCGCATGAAAGCCCCTCCCGCAGGAATCAATCTTGCATCTCAGCCCTTTGGCCATGAGCGCGCGCAGACCGCGCTACTGGCAGCTGTGTGTTCGGTGCTGTTGGTATCGCTGATCGTATTCACGGCGCTGATCTTCAAAGAAAGAAGTCAGGCATCGGTGCTGCGCAGGACAATTAATGGAGAACGCGGCAAACTGGCGCAGATCAGCCGCGTGCAAGCGCAATTCCAGGGCATCATCGCCAAGCCCGGTAATGCCGACGTCTTTTCGAAGAGCGTTTTCTATAACGAACTGATTGCGCGGCGCGCCGTCAGTTGGACGCGCGTGTTCGAAGATCTTGGGAAGGTGATGCCGTATAACGTGCGGCTGGTCTCGCTGCGGCTGCCGCAAGTCGCCGCGGAAAACGCAGGCGGAAAGAACCACGTGCAGTTGGATATGACGGTAGGCAGCGAGCAACCACAGGCGGTGCTGGAGCTGTTCAAGCGCTTGCAAAGTTCGGGTCTGTTCGGCGCTCCCTATATCATCAGCCAGGATGCGCCTACGCAGAACGAGCCCCTTTTCCGGTATCGCATGAGTGTGCCCTATGTCCAGAAATTTTAATTTCAGTCTGAGCGGCATCCGCGGACCGGGCGCACGGCTTCGCGTTTTAGCCATTGTTCTGGCGGTCCTGAACGCGGCGGCGATCTATTTCTATATCGCTCCACCCGGTGGCTCGCGGCGCGACCTGCATCATCGGGAGGCCGAGATCCGAAGCGATATCGGCTTGCACCAGTTGGCGACGCAACGTCTGAAAAGCGTTTCGCAGAAAGTTGAGTTGGGCGGAGAACAGACGGACCAGTTCGCCAGCCAATATTTTTTACCGCGGCGTACGGCGTTCGCCACGATTGTGGGCGAATTGCTGCGAATATCGAGCGCGGCCGGCATCAACGAACGCCAGCGCAGCTATTCCGAAGATCCGATTGAGGGGACCGACGATTTAACGCTTTTAACGGTCAATTCGAGCTATCAGGGCACTTACGCCGATCTGATGCACTTCGTGAACCAGGTGGACCATTCGCCGCTATTGTTGATCCTGGATTCGTTGAGCGCCACGCCGCAGCAGGAAGGCGCCGGAATTTTGAATATGCAGATGCGCTTTCTTGCGGTGATTCATGAGGACGGAAGCGCCGTGCCCGGTGGCGCGTCGCCGGGAGGCCAGCCATGAGTGCGGCAGCGCCCTCTAAGGCAGGGCTGAAATTCGGCGCGGAGCCAAAGAAACTCGTGATCCTGGGCGTGCTGCTCGCCGTGGCTGCGGGCTTGCTGATCTCGAACCTGAGTAGCAGCGATTCGGGATCGCCCGCTCCTGCCACGACGGCGAGCCATCCGGCAGCGGCGCCGGCCACGCTTACGGCTCCGCCCGCCGCGCACGAACAAAGCGCGCGCCGGCGCCTGAATCAAAAATCGAGCGAGAAGAACGCGCTTCGGATGAGAACCGTGACCCTGGAGGCGCAGCGTGGCGATATCGACCCGACGCTGCGGCTGGATCTGCTGGCGAGATTGAAGAACGTACAACTTACGGGCGGTGAGCGCAGCCTGTTTGAGGCGGGCGCGGCGCCTGCGCAGGCAGCAAACGCTCCACCGACGAAGATTATGCCCGGCCCTCTACCATCGCAGGCCGCGCCGGCTGCGGTAACACAACCCGCGGGGCCGCCGCCGGTTACGATTCCGCTGAAATTTTACGGCTTTTCCGCCCCGGCGACTGCCGCCGACCCGCGCGCCGGGTTCTTTCTGGACGGCGACAATATCATCATCGCGAACGAGGGAGAAGTTGTTAAAAATCGCTACCGCATCGTGAAGCTGGAGCCAAAGTCGGCGGAAGTGCAGGACATGATCGGCAAAGTGCAGCAGACTCTGCCGCTCACGCCGGAGGGTACGGAATGAGTTTGTGGCGCACGATTCATCGTGCCGGCGGACAGTTTACGGCCCCCTCGGCTTCCATCTGCCCGGGCCGGCGAACTGAAGTCCGCCGCGGCAAGCTGAAGCTTGCACCACGAAGCGAAATGAATCGCGAGCGGGAACGCGGGTCGGCGCTGCTGATCGTATTTTTGCTGGCTGCATTCGTCGCGATCATGCTGTACAAAGAAATGCCGGACGTACTGTTCGAGGCGCAGAGGCAGAAGGAACAAGTGCTGATCGACCGCGGCGACGAATACGAGCACGCCATCAAGCTGTTTTACCGCCGCAACCAGAGGTTTCCGACCTCGCTCGATCAACTCGACAAATTCAACAACATTCGATATATTCGCCATCAATTCAAGGATCCGTTAACAGGCAAAGACGAGTGGCGATTGATCCATATTTCCGGACCCGGCTTCAATTTGACGGATTCGAAAGTCACTCAGCCGAAGACCCAGGCCGGCCAGAACGGCGCATCCGCATTTGGCTCTTCGAGCACATCGAGCGCTTTTGGTTCTCAGAGCAAATCGAGCACTTTCGACTCGCCGGATTCGGGCACGCCCTCGTCGCCTGAGGATTCACAGGCGGGAAGCGACCAAACCGGCGGAGCGGAAGCCGCGGCCCTCGCGCGCCGGCGTCCTCCCGAAGCGCCCGCGAACACCTTCGGCGGCTCGCCACAGAGCACGGGAGGAGAAAATGCCAACGAGGACGGGTCGGGAATTATACCCGGAGCGGATGCGAATGCACAGCCGGCAGGCAATCAAATGGGCGGAGGAGTCCCGGCGCCAAACGGCACGTTAGGGCCGAACGGCATGCAGAATGGAACGAATCCGGCTACGGGCAGGGCTTCTTCGGAGAACGGAAACGCTCTACAACCGCAAAGCGGACAGCAGCCACAAGGAGCCCAGCCGCAGAACGCGCAGACCGCCGGACTCGCGGCCGTCAACAACGCCTTGCGTCAGCCCGGACAGGCAACTGCGGTTGGCACAAGCAGTATGGGAACCATGTTCGCCGCCGGATCGATTGCCGGAGTAGCTAGTAAAGGAAAGGGCAAGAGCATCAAGGTGATCGATAAGCAGACGGACTACTCGAAATGGGAGTTCGTCTACAACCCTCAAAAGGAAATGGCGCAGAAGATGAACGCCGCGATGCCATCACCGAATGCGAACGGGCAGAATCCGACGAGCAGCCCTTTCTTCAGTCCGTCGAACGGCACAACTCCAAACCCCTCGACGAGCACGAACAGTCCCTCCCAGTAACGCTGGCGGAGGCAATTGCGCCCTTGGTCGCGAGGCGACTGTGGCGGGGACATTCGTGCCTGCGGCATCGAGGCAAGTCTCGACGAGCCGGAAATCTAGTCTGGTGAGGTTGCGGCGGTAATCACGACGGCTCGGCGATGGCCGATATCGCGCTGATTCTTACATGCCTCCAGACGATAATTGAATACATGAACGTAAAAGCAGTTTTGAGGGTGCTTCCGGCCGGGCATGAGTGAAAAACGAATTGTAGTCGCCATCGACGGACCCGCCGGCGCTGGGAAAAGCACAGTCGCCCGTCGGGTTGCGGACCGGCTTGGGTTTGTTTACATCAATTCCGGCGCCATGTACCGCGCCGTCGCATTATGGGCGCTCCGGAATGGGACCAATCTCAACGATATGCACCGGCTGGAAGTTCTGGCGCGTACGGCGAAGATTGAGTTCGGTGTCGGCGACGGCAGCGTCCATTTGAACGGCGAGGACGTCACGGAAGCTCTCCAGACCGCGGAAGTCTCCATGGCCGCCTCCCAGGTCTCCGCCGTTCCCGGCGTCCGCCGCGCGCTGATTCCCCTACAACGAGGAATCGCGGAAAGTTCGAGCGTCGTCATGGAAGGCCGGGATATCGGCTCGGTGGTATTCCCCGATGCGAAAATCAAGGTCTATCTGGACGCGAATCCAGGCGAACGGGCCCGGCGCCGCACGCTCGAATTGCAAGGCCGGGGTGAATCCGCGGACGTCGAAGCCGTGACGGCGTCGCTCAGGGAACGCGATGAGCGGGATCGTACCCGCCGGGAAGCGCCTCTATTGCAGGCGCCCGATGCACAATTGATCGATACCACCGGCCTCTCTCTGGACGAGGTGGAGGACAAGGTGCTGCAGCTTGTCCGGTTACGCACGTCGAATGGGAAAGAGGTCAGCCGTTGAAAGAGTTGCTCGTCATGAAATTCGGCGGCACCAGCATGGGGAGCGCCGAACGAATGCGCGCCGCCGCCGAAATCATTTCGAAGGAAAGCGCAAAGCGGCCGGTCTGTGTCGTGGTTTCGGCGATGTCGAAGGTCACCGACCTGCTGCTCGATACGCTCCGTCATGCCGAGTTGGGCGACCGGGCCGCCGTAGATAACAACTTGCGAATTCTGCTGGAGCGTCATACTCAGGCGTGCGATGATCTCTTGAGCGGGTCCCCGACGGCAGTGCGGCTCCGCGAACTGGCGGCGAACGCGGTGCAATCGCTGATGGCCGAGTTCTACCGGATCGCGAACGGGATGTTTATGCTCAGCGCCTGTCCGCCGAGGTCCATGGACGCGGCGATCTCGATCGGCGAACGATTGTCTTCGGTATTGCTTGCGCACTACCTCGAATCCACGGGCATTCCCGCAAAATCCGTCAATGCGGCGGAGGTGGTCGTGACCGATGCGGTATTCGGCAACGCGTCGCCGCAAATGGAGCCGACGCGCGCGAAATGTACGCAGCGCTTACAGCCGTTGCTTGAGGAGGGCATCGTCCCGGTGGTGACGGGCTTTAACGGAGCTACCGCGGACGGCCAGCCGACTACTCTCGGCCGGGGCGGTTCCGATTTCTCGGCCTCGATTCTGGCGGCCTCTCTCGATGCCGGCGAACTGTGGATCTGGACGGATGTCGACGGCATTATGAGCGCCGACCCGCGCCTGATCGAAAACGTGGCGGTGCTCGACGAAGTGACCTATGCCGAAGCGGCGGAGCTTGCCTATAACGGCGCGAAAGTGCTGCATCCGCGCACGCTCGCGCCGCTGGTTGAAAAGAAGATTCCGGTCTGGAGCAAGAACAGCTTTGCTCCACACAAGCCGGGCACGAGGATCGTGGACCGGTTGAGTGGGCCTCCGGGAGTGCGCGCGGTCACGTCGATGTCCAACGTGGCCCTGATTTCGATGGAGCCCGCGAACTCAATTGCCAGCGGGACGAGGCTGATGGCGCGCGCGCTGGACGCTCTGGCGCTGGCGAACGTCGAAATTCTGGTTTTCACCAGTTCGAGTTATCGCCAGGTCTTCTGCTTTTTGATTCGGAAGCAAGACGTTCCGGTAGCGCTCGAGGCAATCGAAAGCAACCTGTCTTTGGAATTGAATCACGGATACCTGAAGCCGGTGGAAGTGGATGAGAACGTGGGCCTGCTGGCGGTTGTCGGCGAGGGGATGCGGGGGACACCGGGCCTCGCCGGCCGCGTGTTCACGGCGGTCTCGCGGGAACGGATCAATATCATCGCCATCGCCCAGGGGTCGAGCGAATTGACGATCGGAATCATCGTGCGGCGGGCCGGCCTTGAACGGGCCGTCCGAGCCGTCCACGATGAGTGCGGGCTGGGAATTGCCGCGATCGGCGAAACGGTGAAAGCGGAGGCTTGATGTTGGAGTGGTTTTCTGAATGATCGCTCGCTCCCGCTTCGCGGCTCAGTTTCGGTGGAGCTAGTTCGGATAACCGTACAACCGGCGCACTC
>Ga0134125_10009232_pt1 | contig 11105 bp, 8 predicted proteins | sample KB31751_FD_96464 | JGI IMG/M metagenome (GOLD analysis project Ga0134125, IMG submission 96464) | Terrestrial soil microbial communities with excess Nitrogen fertilizer from Kellogg Biological Station, Michigan, USA - KB3-175-1 | ecosystem: Environmental > Terrestrial > Soil > Unclassified ...
CGCTCTCGGCGGCGCGCTCGGGCAAGCGAAACGATCTCATTCATGACGAGCTCCTCGACCTGACGCTTGAGCACCCGGCAGCTCATGACCCAAGTGTCTACCTCCAGCGCATCCCCGATCGCTGTCGTGATGACGACCGAGATGAGGCCGTGATCGCCGAACCGATCGGCGAGACGCATCGTGAAACACGAGACCTCGGGCACGCCGAGCAGCTGCTGGACCTCGGCCTCGCTTCGTCGTCGCGTCGTGGGATTGAATTGATTCGACTTGTTGATGAGCTGCGCCGCCCGCGGGACGTCGAGGCTGGCCAGCGGCGCCGCGATCGCCACCATCTCCAGCGACTTCAGGTACCCGTCCATGTCGACGGAGGCCGTCTCTAGCTTGCGGCGTTGCTCCTCGTTGCGATAGCTCTGGGCCCGCAGCCGATCTTCCTCGGTCAGCTGCTGCGGCTCGAAGCACCGCGCCTCCTTGAGCTGAACGATGTAATGCGCAGGGTCAGGGCCCAGGTGGATGCTGGTGACCTCGGGACAAGCCTGGCGAACCTGTTCGATCTCCGCTGGGTTGTCATCCACGAACACAAAGCTGTCCAGCCCGAGCGAGAGCTCGTCGGCGATCGCGCGCAGGTTCTCGGACTTCGGCCGCCAATTGGCCTTGAACGACGCGAAGTGCTCCCGCTTGAGAACCATCTCGGGGTGGCGGACGAACGGCTCCTCGGCGGTCGCCTCTTCGTTCTTACTGCAGGCGGCGAGCAGCACCCCTCGTTCGTTGAGATCTCGCACATACCGCTGCCAGGCCTTGAACGCCTCGCCGCGCGGGGAAGTATCACCTATCTCGATCCCTTCGAGGCCGTCGTCGCCAATGACGCCGCCCCACAAGGTTCCATCTAGATCCAGCGCCAGCACCTTCTTCGAGGGGCGATGGCGCCAGGCGACGAGGTGGGCAATCTCCCGGGCCACGTCCACAAGGAAATCAGGAGCTCCGAGTTGCTTGCTCTCGAACCACGCGCGTTCGTCGCGCGATGCCAGGAGGCCGCGGCGAGCGGCCAGGAACTCCAGATCGCAGAAGTGAACGAAGGGCGGCGCCGAAAGGCCAAGCTCGAGATTGACCAGCCGGGGAAAGCTCCAATCCGTACCGAGCGAACGCAGGCGGAAAGGCCCGAGGTCGTGATACGGCAGCGGGACAAAGTTCGCCAACACGATTGCGGCGTGGGAGCGTTCGTGCGCGAGAGCACACCTACCCAGGAGATCCTGCGCCGCGCGGAGCGCAGCTTGACGATAATGCTCGGGCGAATCGCCGAGCGCGCCTTGCCTCTGGACGTGCCTTTGGGAGGGGAAGACAACGACGACGTCGGGCTTGAATCCGTAGAGCGGGCTCTCTTCCTCCATGATTTCCGATATGTAGTTGTCGAATGCGCCGGTGAAGATCTGAGCATCGACCCCACTCACGTCGAGGAGGTGCGAGACGAAATCACTGAGCGGCTTCGTGGTGACCGCGCCCACGAGCGCGAGCCGAACGCTCGAGGTCGGTGCCGGCCGGCCCGGCACACCATCGCGCTTCGCTTTGAGGCTGGCACGGCAGAGGCGGAACATCGCCTCGAAGGAATCCGCCACCCCTGTCTCCTCGGCGAGTCGCGCCCACAACGTAGGACTCCGATCTTCCAGTAACATCCGCAGCTCGTCGGGAACAGGAGGATCTCCGGGCGTGGCCCCAGCGTGACAAAATCGCTCCATCGCGGCGCGAGTATATGTGCCTCGCATCAGCCGAGGCAAGCGCGCCCCAGGACGAGGGAGGAGCCACGCGCGTGAGGTGCCGCCTGCGCGAGTGACCGGATTGGCGCCCCAGCAGGGAATGACCGAAAGTTCCCAAAACCTTCTTTACAGTGGTCGTCGATCAGCCTTGTCGGACGTCTTTCGAGTGGATCGATTTTTCGCTGGGAACTTTCGGGACTTGCTTCTGCGGGGTGGACGGGACTTGGCGCATCCATCGGGCCGAGGCAGGGCGAAGCTGACTGGAGAAATTGCTTCTTGGCTCGCCAGGCGCTGACAAGAGACAGCGACCACGGCGGCGTACCGCTCCAAGAAAACAGGACTGCGCAGCAACAGCAGCGCCGTTCCGGATGGGTGAAGCAATAGTCAGTCGGCTGCTGCGACTGCACCGGGAGACCCGGAGTCTTCTAGTTAGCGCGTCCGCTCCTCGCGGATCCCGCGCTCCTTCACAAACGCGGTCCGTCGAACGGGTCGCGCAGGCGAAGCCCGGTAGCCACAAAGGGGAGAAGCCAACGTTTCCTGCGGTATCGGTGCATCGCCTCTCGATAGACACGCTCCTGGAGGGCGCGAACGGTCGTGGGGTGGTGACGCCGGAAGGTCACCCGCCGCGCCGCCTCGGCCATCGCGGCGCGTGTCTGCGGCTCGTTGGCAAGTCGGACGATGTTGCGCGCCAGCGCTTGGTGATCGTTCTCGGCACCGAGGAGGCCGGTGACACCGTCTCGGACGACCAGAGGGATGTCGGCGTGTGTCGTGGCAAGCACGGGGAGGGCACGGGCCTGTGCCTCAATCAGGGTCGTGGGATAGCCTCCCTCCGTGTCGCCATTGGCGGCGGTTCGGCTAGGCTGCACGTAGGCGTGAGCCCACGCGAAGTGCTCCGACAGCTCGCGGTGCGCCAGGAAGCCGGGGAGCGTGACGACATCGCCCAACCCGAGCTCCCGGATCAGCGCCTCGAGGTCGGCCCGGAGCGGACCCTCCCCCACGAGCACGAGCCGCGCGTTTACGCCGGCGCGGCGTGCCACGGCCAGCGCGCGCACCGTGACGTCAATTCCTTTCTTTTCGACGAAGCGCGCGATCTGCAACAGGTTGAAGCCGCCACCTCCCTCGCGGCGCGCCGGTTCCGGCTCGGTCAGCAGGAAGTCGGGCAGAGCCAGGGGGAGGAGCTTGACCTTCTCTGGCGGCGCTCCCAGCTGAATGAGGGCGCGTGCCAGCGCCGGTCCTTCCGCCGTGAGCACCGCCGCCGTCGCGAACAGGTGCCTGTAAACACCTGCCCTGCCGATCTCCCGAGGGAGCGAACCAACATCGAACCCGTAGAACGAGGTGACGAGCGGGATTCCGACCAGCTCGCACGCTCGGGCAACTGCGACGCCGACCGTTCCGAAATGCGCGTGGACGACGGCGGGCGCTGACCGGACGAGGAGCCCGCCGATGTCGAGGGTCTGGTGGGCCAAGTTGACTGGCCGCATGAGCCGGCGGGCGACGCGCACTGCCATCGAGCTCGACCTGCGCCGGGCGAGTCGCTGCGGAAGGATGACCGAAGGACACGGCACCTCCAGCCCGCCGGTCACCCGCTCCCAACCCGCCACTGCCGAGCGAAAGCGGTCGCCCCGGAGCCGCTGCTGTACGAAAGTCTCCGATCGAGGCAGGACTGCACTGGAGAAATGGAGCACCCGCGGCGCTGCGGCTTCGTCGTGCGGCGGATGGTTCTCCAGGATCATCGACGTCATACAGCGCCGTCCTGCTCGGAGTCAATACTGTCGTTCAGCTGGGCGAACTACCGGTCGTCGCAAGGCGCGGGGTCGCGCCATTGCTGCCGCGGGAAATGATCGAGTACCATCGCCGCAGCGGGGAGGCACGGATTTGGGTTCACAAGTCCCCTGATTCGCGCCCTACAAAAAGATGGCCTTGCCGCTGTTCGTTGCTCAAATGAAAGACGCCGTGAGGCTCGGTCCTCATCGAGCGATGCTCATGCGTTCGATCCGCGCGCGACTGGTGCGGGAGAACCCCCGCGCCGCGGTCCTCGACTTGGGCTGTGGCGAGGGACCCTACGGAGCGCTGCTGCAGAACCTGGGTGCGAGGGTCGTCGGTTGCGATCGCCGCCCGCACCCACCCTACCCTGCGGTCTGTGCCGACGTGGTCAAGTTGCCTTTCCGGGATGCTTCTTTCGACATGGTCTTCAGCACGCAGGTACTCGAGCACGTCTCCGATCCGCAAGGCATGCTCGAGAGCGCGTGGCGCGTGCTGAAGCCCGGTGGCGTGTTGCTCATGACGGCGCCCCAGATGGTCGCGTTGCATGAAGCACCGTACGATTACTTCCGCTACACGTACTTCGGCGTGGAGCACCTCCTCAACAAGGCGCGCTTTCGCAACGTCGAGGTGACCGGGATGGGGGGGTTCTCGTCAATGATTGCTCAACAACTTGAATTCCGCCTGCTCTGGGATCGGGGCCTCCGCGGCCGCTGGGCGCGCCGCCTGGAGCTTGGCGTGGGACGCCTTCTTCTGAGCGGCCTGGCGGCGCTCGATTGGAACGAGGGTCGTTCCCCCTACACCCTCAACATGATGGCGCGCGCGGAAAAGTAGCTTCCTCCCGGCGATACAACGTCCGGTGAGGGGGCAGATCAGGCCGCCGCGTGCGGCCCCTGGTCGTTCGACTGATGCATCAGCGCATTGTCGTACGCCTCGATGACGCTATCGAGGATGCGATCCCAGGCGCGTTCGGCACGCAGGGAAGCTGCGTCCGCCGGATCCACCTGCAGCTGCGCTTGGATTGCGCGTCCGACCAGAGCGACGAATTCATCATTGTTCGACCCAAGATAGAGGTGTCGCGCCAGCCCGCGGATACCAGGAATGTCCACGGAGATCACCGGGATGGCTGCTGCGAGAAGCGGAGGCAGCTTATAGGGACAACTGTAGTAGATGGCTGGATTCCCAAGATCGTAAGGGATGACCGCGGCATCCCACGAAGCAGCGCGCTCGAGAACGCCTGACCACTTGAGGAGGCCCAGCGGCCGCACCCGCCCTGGAAAGTCACGAACGATATCGCTCATGGTCTCCGCCGCGGCTGTCGCCTCCAGAATCAGGGTGGGGTGTGCGCTGAGCAGGCGTCGAACCAAGGCCAGATCAAGACGGCGCGGGTCCCAGAGGCCGACGAAGCCGACGATGCCCGTAGGTGCGCGCGTGCTTCCCCGCTGCCGGGCGATCGCCGCGCTCAACGTGGAGTTCTCGCCGGTGATGCCGTGTCCGGTAGCCATCGTTCGGGGATTGACCCGGCGTTGCACGTCAGCAACGGCCGATGACGGACAGACGCAGAGCGACGCGATTCGCGCCATCCGGCCCTCGGCCGCACCGTCGGTCTGAATGTCAACGTTGTGGAAAACGAAGCTCGGCCGGAAGCGGGAGCTCTCCATCGCCGGAACGAGGCGAAAGTCGAGGACCCACGTGAGAAGGCGCCGCCCGGCTGGTGCCGTGTCCGCCAGCGCCCGCCACATGGCCACCCCCAAGTGGAGGTTCGTCTGCCAAATGGCGTTCGCGCGCGTCCCTCGCGGAATGGCAGGACCAGCGACGACCGTCGGGCCTCCATCATCGAACGACACCGGCCAGGGTCGCCGGTTACCTTCCCAGCTGGGCTCCAGGAACACCGTGGGCCCTCGTTCAGAGAGTGTCCGCGCCACGTCGTGCTGAGAGATGCGCGGGGCATTCCAGACACTCCCCGCAACGACCAGAAATGCGCGGTCCCCGTGCCTGCCTGCGCGTGCCCAGGTTCGCTCGGCCACGTTCCGTAGGAGCCTGGACACCCCTTGTGAAATCAGCGGCGCGAATGGACCCATGTTTTCAACCCGCGGGGACGCTCGCAGGGGAATCTGGCGATGGCCCCCACGGCGGCGATGGATTCTTCCAGATTCCAACCGTTCAGGCTAGGGTCGCGCTGGAAAAAGAGCGGATCGTGAATGTCTGGATCGTCGCCGACGTCCCTGGGGCCGTCCCCGGAGGAATGATGCGGCACATGCTGTCGCACGCGGACGGGCTGCTCAGGCTCGGCCACCGGGCGACAGTCTTCTTTTCGGACGCCTTCTGGTCCAGCGGCATCGCCGGCGTGGATCTTCGTAGTTCCGGCCTCCGATCGTGCGCGTCGTTGCTCGCGCGCTGCCGGCATGAAGTTCCGGACATCGTTAATGTGCACTCCTTAATCGCGCCCACCTGGATCCTCGCGCAACGGCTGGGCCTCCTTCAGGCCACCAAGATCGTGGTCATGTCGTACGGCGCGGACGAGCGCGCCCTTCCCACCCAGCCCGGAATTCGACCGGCGCTCGCCAGGCTAAGAATCGCTCTGCCAGCCCGATCCGCGATCCCCCACGCCGCCGGAATCTGGTGCCTCAACCGCGAAGACATGGAATTCTACGTCAGCCGCTATAAGGTCGACGAGAAACGCATCTCCCTCACACCCCACGCGGTCGGGGACCTGTTCTATGAACCGACGGGCAACGTGAGGCGCACCGTGCTTCAGCTGCTCTTCGTCGGGACGTGGATTGAGCGCAAGGGAATCGGAATCCTGAGCGCGATGCTGCCCCAGCTTCTGTCGCAGTACCCCGACTTGAAGCTCGTGTTGGCTGGAACGATCGCCGCGGAGCGCGAGGTGCGCGCGACCTTTCCTGAGCAGGTTCAAGGTGCCATCCGCGTCCTCCCGGTGCTGGGCCCTGAGCAACTCCGGAAGTTGTACGACGAGAGCGCGTTGCTCCTCGTGGCCTCCGAGCTCGAGGGCCTGCCGATCGTCCTCCTCGAGGCGATGGCACGCGGATGTCCGAGTCTCTCGGCAGCAAACTCAGGAATGAAGGACGTCATAGAAGACGACCAAAATGGCTGGTTGTTGGAGTCTCGAGATCCAAAGGTCTGGGCAGACCGAATTGGATCGTTGCTATCCGATCAGGCGGAGCTGGAACGGGTGGGTGAGCGGGCCCGCACGTTCGCCGAACGGTTTCGCACGGAGACGGTCGCGCGACGAGCCCTGGAGTGGTACGGGAGCCTGCTGGAAGGTCGAACCCGCTCTCCGTGATCGGCCTGGCCTACCTCGTCAGCGCGCGACGCGCCGCGCACGCACGAAGTGACCAATCGGGTTCGTCTGCAGCTCGGGCCAGCCGTCGAGATTCCCCAGCAAGGGCCGGTGAACCCGCCACAGAGCGCGCACGTAGAGAGAGGCCACCCGCGCCAGCGGGCCCTTCGCCGCCATCGCCTTCGCCAGATGGGCGATGTCATTCCCGAGCTTCGCGAAGTCTCCCTTTTGTGGACGGAGGAACTCTATGGTGAAGCCGCGCTCCTCGAGAAGGCTGCGGAGCCCGAAGGGCGTGTAGCGAAAGAAGTCGTACGGCACTTGGTGTTGCGGCTCGCCCTGCGGGCAGGAGAGAAATAGCACGCCCCCCGGCTTGAGGACCCGGCTCAACTCGTCGAGTGCCTGCCAAGGCTTCTTCATGTGCTCGAGCACCTGAATGGAGATGGCTGCGTCGAACGAGGAGTCGCGGAGCGGCAGCGCCATAAGATCGGCTTTGGCGTCCAGGTGCGAATAGTCGACGGCCTTGTCACCCACCCCGAGGTCGACGCCCACGTAGCGGACATCCTTGGGCAGGTGGTCCCTCCAGTGGCCGTCCCCGGACCCGGCGTCTAGAACCCGGTCGCCGGGCCGCAGCGTGTTGCGGATGTCCGCGATAAAGTCGTCCCAGTAGTACATGCAGGCGTTAGACGGGGCGTTCGACCGGCGCGAACAGGTAATTGCAGGCCGACAAGTCACCGTGGATCCCGAATTCGTCGAGCTTGGTCGGGAAGGCGTCGGGACCGATCCGTTGAATAGAATAGCGCCGCTGGCGCAGAAACGCCTCGATCTCCCGCTGCCGCTCCAGCCGGAACTGTCCGATGACAGAATTGTCGTCGTACACCGGGAGCACCTCGCAGATGATGAAGGGCCGATCTCGATCGATCGTGGTGGTCAAGCCCTTGATGACATCCCGCTCGGCACCCTCGACATCGATCTTGATCGTGGAGATCTCGCCTTTTCCCGTGGCGCCGAGGACATCATCACCGGGAAACACCGTGGCGAATTGACGGAAAGAATAGTGTTCGTCGGGGCGAAAGCCCTCCACGACGCTGGCCGCCTGGTCCGCGGCGCTGCTCTGGAACAACTGCACGATCCCCGGTTTCTCGCCGAGAGCGAACGGGTAGACCTTGCACGCCGGTAACGAATTTAGCGTGACGAGGTCGCTCACGTAACAATAGCATCGGGGATTCGGCTCGAAGCCGAAGTAGCGCACGTCGGGCGCCACGGCCTTGACCTTGAGCAAGGTCTGCCCGAGGTTCACGCCCACGTCGACGAAGCTCCCCGGACGGACCGTCATGAGTCGCCGAATGAGCTCGTCGAGCCATGGCTCGAGATTGCCGGCGTCCAGTCGAATGCCTTCCTTGACTGGAACGCGGAAGGAACGCCCGCCCACCTGGGTTCGAATCGTGAGATTGAGATGCGGGAGCAACTTCGCCCGGGCCAGAAACGAGACGTGCAAGCGTCCGCGCGCCGACTTCAAACGACTCAACCAGGGGCCCACTGCCTCAAGCACGGCGGCAACACTATCGTCTGGATCGTCCAGCCGCAACCCGCGCGGTTAGCTTCCTGACCTCTCGCAGCGGATGAGCCGGTCCAGGTGCCCGAGCAGCGTGGACGCCATCACGTCGATGCTGAAGTGCGCCCGCACGCGCTCCTGTCCGCGGGCGCCCAGCCGCGCCCTGCGCTGAGGATCGTCGACGAGCTCCCGGATCGCCGCCGCGAGCGCCGCCACATCGTCAGGGGCGACCAGGACGCCTTCGTCCGCGGAGCTGATGATCTCGCTCGGTCCCCCACCGGCGGTCGCGATGACCGCGCGGCCAAGCGCCATGGCCTCGACGATCACCATCCCGAACGACTCCGACGCGCGAGAGGTATGACAAACGACGTCGCACCCGGCCATCAGGCGGGGAACGTCCGTTCGGAACCCTGTGAAAGTGACCCGGTTCGCGAGCTCGGGGACCGCCGCCGCGCGCTCGAGCTCCTCGACATACTGGCGCTCGAATTCGAACCTTGGGCCGCCCACCACCACGAACCGCGCCGCCGGGCGGTCGGCCGCAACCTGGCGCGCGGCCGCGATGAAGACGTCCTGTGCCTTCCCTCTTTGCAGACGTCCGAAGCAGCCGAACAGGACGTCCCCCTCCTTCACGCCCAGCTCGGCGCGCGCGGAGCGCGCCGCCTCCGGCGCAACCTCGCGCATCGGCGTCCCGTCATAGAGGAGGCGACTCTGCACCCCGGGGCGGAGGCTCGCGAGCGCGGCCTGCGCTACCTTCGAGACGGGCATCATGAGGTCGCAAGGGCCGAAGAGCGCCAGGAGGTCGCGGGGATCGTTTTCGCGCAGCCTGGTCGGGTAGATGGCGTGCACCACGAACGCCGAGCGCGCGCCGGTGAGTCGGGCCACCAGGCCCCCGACAATCTGGGGATGCCCGCCGTTGCCGACGACGACGCGGGCGCCCGAGGCGAGCGTCAGCCGGCGCAGCGCATGGAACGTCGATGCGAGCTTCCACGGGTGTCTGAGCCGGGCCATCTTCAGCTCCACCACCTCTGCCCCCGCGCTGCGCAATCGCTCCGGCAGATCTCCGTTTCCAAATCCCAGCGTCGCGATGAGACTGCGCCGACGGAGCTCCTCGCTGGTCTCGAAAAGATTCAGAAGCACCGTCTCCGCGCCGCCGACCTCGGTCGTAGACTGAACGAACAGAAAGTCCCGATGGGCGCTTGGCGTTGCCGGCGTCGCGTGGAGCACTGGCGCTATAATCTCCACTCCGCCGTCGCAGGTCCACCGTCTCGGAGGCGCAAAGTTGCTACAATCGCCGTCCACCCGAGAGCCCATGACCAGGCGCTTCGCGATCGTTTCGCCCAACTTCTATCCCCGCGTCTGCGGGGTCGGTGACCACACGGCCCGCCTAGGGAGCGAGCTGCGCGAGCGCGGTCACGAGGCGAAAGCCTTCTCCCGACTGCCAGTGGCCCGCCACCCCGAGGTCCCGGACCTGGAGGTGTATGGCGCCGAGGGCGAAACGCCCACTACCGTCGCCCGGCGCCTAGGGGCCGCCATCGAAGACTACCGGCCGACCGACCTCCTGCTGCAATACACGGCGCAGATGTGGAACGCGTGGCGGTTCGGCAGCCCGGCGTTCCTCCGGTTGGCCGCCCAGGCACGCCGGCGCGGCGCACGCGTGACCCTGATTGCGCACGAGCTCTACGTGCCCTGGCACGCTCGGCCAGATCTGATGATGGCCGCACTGCTCCAGCGGGCCCAATTGACGAGCCTGCTCAAGGCCTGCCACCAAGTCTTCGTCACTACCGCGACGCGCGCCGCCCGCATCGCGCCCGCGTGCCGGCTGTTGCGGCTGCCGGAACCTCGGGTAATCCGGGTCGGACCGAACGCGGTGCCGATCGCTGCTCCGGAACGCCCGGCCAGTCCCACCTGGAGCTCCGGACCCCGGATTGGATTCTTCTCGACGGTGACCTATGGCAAGCGCTTCGATGTTGTCCTGGAAACGTTCGCCCGGTTAGCGCAGGAGTTTCCCGCCGCGGACCTGGTCATCCTGGGAGACCTGGGGCCGCCGAATGAACCGAGGGTAGCCGCCGTTCTCGCCGCCGTCGAGGCGCACCCCGCCCGCGCGCGCATCCGGATCACGGGGAGGCTGGCGCTCCAAGACATCGCCGCGGAGGTGGCCCGGCTCGACCTCTACCTGTTCCCGATGGACACCGGAGCCAACACCCGGAGTGGAACCATCCCAGTGGCGCTCGGGTCGGGCGTCCCAGTGGTCGCGGTGCGGGGCGCCGATACCGATGAGGCCTTCTTTCGAGATCAAGAAAATGTTGCCTTCGCCCGCGCCATGACCGCGGAAGCCTTCGCCGAGGCCTCCTTGCGGCTCCTGCGCGATCCCGTCGCGCTTCGCCGCATCGGCGAGGGAGGCCGGCAGCTCTACGAGGCGCACATCAGCTGGCCGAGGATCGTCGACGATCTGCTGGCGGCCGGCTAGGTCGTCGCGCTCGTGGGCATCCTGGTCAGCCATCCGCACGTCGCCGCCGTCTCAGCGAGGCTCGCGGAGGGACTGGCGCGCGAGGGGAAGCTGGCCGGCTACTTCACGGGGCTGGCCTTCGCTGCCGGGAGTCAGCCGGGACGGATGGCCGAGGCGCTCAGTGAGCGGGCGCCGCTGCTCCGCAACCGGCGTTTGGACGATTCGCTTGCCGGCCGGCTCCACAGCTACGCCGCCGTCGAGCTCGGCGCGCGCCTCGCCGCGCGCGCGTTCGGCCGC
>Ga0134125_10009233_pt1 | contig 11105 bp, 17 predicted proteins | sample KB31751_FD_96464 | JGI IMG/M metagenome (GOLD analysis project Ga0134125, IMG submission 96464) | Terrestrial soil microbial communities with excess Nitrogen fertilizer from Kellogg Biological Station, Michigan, USA - KB3-175-1 | ecosystem: Environmental > Terrestrial > Soil > Unclassified ...
GCTCCATCCCGCTCCCGCCTTCCCTGCGCCTTCGGCGCCCTCCTTGACGCTGCGCCGCCCTTCGGCGGTTGGCCTGGCGTCCAGAAGCGTAACGCGACCTGCCGGTCGCTATCGCTTCCGGCCGAAATCCACTGGGAGAACCAACCATGCGTCTACGCCACCCCAACACCATGCCGGTCGAGCAGATCGAGATCCAGCGTGCTGCGTTTGCTGGTTGCGGCACGAACGACAAGATTCGTCGGGAAGCGATCACAGGCGGTGTCATGTTCCTTTCCGAAGGACAAGGCCGATTCTACGCCACGGGCTTCGCAGGCAAAGCCGTGCGGCCGGCGTTCCATCTCTACTTTCGCACCGAGGAATCGCGCAGCGCCTATATCGAGAAGTGGGCGCAGTCGCTGGAGGCGAAGGCGAAGCACAAGGCGGAGCGGGTAGAAGCACGCAAGGCCGTGGGACGGGCAGCCAAAGCGCTGCACCTGGTACGCCTGACGAGGAGGCCGAGCCTGTTCTAAGCAAGGGCGTGCATTTGACTCGCTCAATAGTCCGTATTATATACATGATACGGAAACACCAAACGGAGAAGCACAGTGGATAGAGCCACCGACACTGCACTGCCCCTGTGGGCGTTCATCGACAATCGCGACTTCGGCCAGGGCCGCCGCGTTCCGCAGTCGACAGCCCCGGTTATTGGAATCGTCCGGTACGAGCGGGGATTCCATGCGATCCGCACTTTCATCACGGCCGACGAACTGAACAAGGCCGGGAATGTCACGCCGGCTCAGCGCGAAGCGATGTTCGCCGGTTCAGTGTTCGGCTTCCATGTGCCCGCTGCCGATCCGACCCGGTACGACGACGCTGGCAACCTTCGCCACGCGACGCCGAACGTCCATTCGTTCCCGATGGGTTGAGGGCGCACCGATGCCACAGATCAAGATTCGTACCTTCCACATGTGCGGCGCCATCGGCGGCGGCGCCAAGGGATTCCAGCGCGCCCAGGCACGGCTAGGCAACCTGACCGCCTCCTGCGAGACGCTGGGATCGGTCGATGTCGATGCGGCGGCGTGCCGCGACTTCAAACGCATCACAGGCGTGGACGCTACTGTTCTCGACCTCTTTGATCGGCAGCAGTACATCGCCTGGCACGGCCACGAACCGCCGAAGGATTGGCGCGAAGCAACCCCAGCGGATATCCGCCGTGCGGCGCAGAATCGGCGGCCGCACATCATTTTCACTTCCCCACCGTGCAAGGGATTTTCTGGGCTGCTGCCACAGGGCAAGGCCGGCACCGACAAGTACCAGGCGCTCAACCGTCTTACCTTGCGTACGGTTTGGCTCGCGCTGGAAGCATGGTGCGACGATCCGCCGGAGTTCTTCCTGTTGGAGAACGTCCCGCTCATCATGACGCGGGGGCGACACCTGCTTGACCAGATCGTCTCGCTGCTCGCGCAGTACGGCTATGCCGTGCGCGAGACCAAGCACGATTGCGGCGAACTGGGCGGCCTCGCGCAGAGCCGGCGCCGATTCTTGCTGGTTGCACGCCACCAGGAGAAGGTGCCGCCCTTCCTGTACGAGCCAGTCTCACGGCCACTGCGTGCCGTGGGCACTGTTCTCGATCGCTGTCCGCTTCCTGGCGATGTGGAAGCGGCTGGCCCGATGCACCGTGTTCCGTCCCTGCAATGGAAGACGTGGGTGCGACTGGCTTTCGTCGAGGCCGGCAGAGACTGGCGTTCGCTGCAACGACTCGATGTGGCGGCGAATGGTACTTTGCGGGACTTCTGCATCGTGCCCGAGCGCCACTACAACCACGGCGTCTACGGCGTACAGCGCTGGGACGAGCCCAGCGGATGTGTGGCAGGCGCATCTCGGCCAGGGAACGGCAATTTCTCCGTTGCCGATCCTCGTTTCGATCAATCCCAACGCTGGAACGATGGTCAACAATACGGCGTGCGGCGCTGGGACGAGACATCCGGCGCGATCATCGGAGTGAAATCGCCGGGGCAAGGCACGTACTCTGTCGCCGATCCGCGGTGCGCGGGCGGCGGGCACTTCAAGAACGTGTACCGCATCGTTCCCTGGAGTGCGGTGGGGCCAACAGTGACTGGGCAGGCGCGGCCCAGCAATGGAGGCTTGGCTGTTGCCGACCCGCGTCAGCCTGGCCAGCCGTTTGCAAAGTACGCCGTCACGCCCTACGACGCCACTACTGGCACGGTCATCTGTGGCAGCACCACTGGACAGGGCGCCTTCGCTGTCGCCGATCCGCGTTCGAGGCTGGATCGCTCGGCAGGCCATTACCTGACCGGCGGTCATTACGGCGTGGTGCCCTACGACGCCAGTAGCTATGCAGTGACAGGTGCGGCATGCCATGACAACGGTCATTGGTCGGTGGCCGACCCGCGGATTCCTGCAGCCGGCGATAAGGTCACTGCAATCATTCGGGCACTCGATGGCACGTGGCATCGGCCATTCACGACCTTCGAACTAGCAGCTATTCAGTCGCTGATCGAGCCGCAAGAACAGCTCGAACTGGACGGCCTCAGCGACCAGGCGTGGCGCGAGCGCATCGGCAACGCCGTACCGCCGGACGCGGCGCAGGCCATCGCCGAAGTGATGTTTCGCACATTGCTCGCCGCGTGGAGCGGCGAAACGTTCCTCATCTCCAACGAACCTGTCTGGGTGCGCCCGGTTGCTGCTGCGATCGCGCTTCCTGGCTACCACCACAACTAAGCCAGTACGGAAGGAGCCTCTAATGAATGCCCAACTGAAAATCCCGTCGTCCACCTTTGACCTCGAACTGGTGCCCGGCGGCGTCAAGAAAGTGAAGACCGAGAACCGCCGCGCCGATGCCATGTCGTGGATGGATCCACACAAGATCCGCGTGATGAGCGGGTTCAACACCCGTATCCGCACGCCGGACTACCTGGAACATCTCCGCAGCATCGTCGAGTCGATGAAGACCGATGGCTACGACGTCGCCAAGTCCATCAGCGTGTACGTCGCGCGGGACGAGGATGATGATGTCGTGTACGTGGTCGACGGGCACACGCGCCTGGAGGCCGCGCTGATCGCGATCAAGGAAGGTGCGGAGTTCACCGAGATTCCGGTGATCCTGCTGCCGAAGTCGCTCAACATGGTCGACATGACGGTCGGCCTGTACCGCAGCAACACTGGCCGACCACTGACGCCCTACGAAACCTCGCTGGTGGCCAAGCGCCTGAACCGCATGGATCTGTCGGAGGCGGAAATCGGCCGGCGGCTGGGCCTGGCTCAGTCGCACGTCAATGGGTTGCTGCTGCTGGCCGCCGCGCCGCGCGCAATCGCGCACATGGTCATCGCCAACGAATTGTCCGCGTCCGAGGCAATCAACGTCCTGCGCAAGCATGGCCCGAAGGCGATCGAAATACTCGCGAAGGCGAAGCAGAAGGCAGAAGCCGCAGGCCAGAACCGCGTCACTGCCGCGCACCTGCCCGGTGCTGCGTTCACCAAGGCGATCCGCAAGTCTGCCCCGCAGCTTTTCGCCACGGCACGGCAGATCGCCGAAGACCCCGGCTATGCGTCATTGAGCGCCGATACGCGCACTCAGCTCGACGAATTGCTGGCCGAGCTGCGGAAGATGGAAGAAGCCGGCCAGGCCGATGCCGGCGGTGAAGCACTCGGCCGCAAGACGGCCTGAACGACAACGACTCAAGGAGAAGCACTCATGCTCGTTCTTTCCCGCAGGCCCGGCGAAACCCTTCGCCTTGGCGAACACGGCCACATCACCATCACCATCCTTGGCGTCAAGGGCAACCAGGTGCGCATCGGCATCGACGCGCCGAGAGACATGCCAGTACATCGGCAAGAAATCTTCGAGCTCGTACAGGAGGGCGGTCACGTCGTGGCCGGCGCGGCCCGTGACTGATTCGACCGGCGTGCCGCACACGATCACCGTGGAGCGGGCCATCGAGCTGGCAGACCACGCCAGCCCGATGCCGCAGGAAGCCAGTGCGGCGCTGCGCGTGCTGCGCGATCGCATCCACGAACTGGAGCGTGGCGCTGCCGCGCCCGGATGGCAATGGGTGCCTGTCCAGCCGACCGAAGCAATGATTCAGGCGTGCATTGACACCTGGCAGGCTCGACTGCGCGAGAAAGCGGCGAACGGCACGCTGATGTGCGGCGGGAACCCTCGCAAATCGTTCACCGAGAACTACGCAGCGATGCTTGCCGCGGCTCCTGTCCAGACAGGACGGGGGTAGCCGCGTGACGGGCGTGACCAAGCCAGCTCTCCGCTACCACGGCGCGAAGTTCCGTATCGCGTCGTGGGTCGCCGGATTCTTTCCAGCGCACCGCTGCTACGTGGAGCCGTTCGGAGGCGCCGCCGGCGTCCTGCTGCAGAAGCCACGCGCATACGCCGAGATCTACAACGACCTCGACGACGACATCGTTAACCTGTTCTCCGTGCTCCGAGATCCAGCACTGGCTGCGCGGCTGATCGAACTGCTGCAGCTCACCCCTTACGCTCGCAGCGAATTCCAGCTGGCCTACCAGCCCACTGACGACCGCCTGGAAAGGGCACGTCGCACTGTCGTCCGGGCCGGCATGGGCTTCGGCTCTGCCGGTGCCACGAAGAACCGCACCGGGTTCCGCGTGGATTCCAATCGAAAGTACGGCACCGCGCAGGATCTGTGGATTAAGTACCCCGGCACGCTCGCGCCTATCGTTGAGCGATTGCATGGAGTGATGATCGAGAACCGCCCGGCGCTCGACATCCTCACCCAGCACGATGCTGAGGACACGCTGTTCTACGTCGACCCGCCTTATCTGCTGGACACCCGGCAGATGCAGGGCGGCGTGCGCGGGTGCTACCGCTTCGAGATGACGGATGAGCAGCACGCTGCCCTGCTCGACGCGCTTCGCCAGTTGAAGGGAATGGTCGTGCTGAGCGGGTATCCCCACCCCCTCTACGACCTGGCCCTCACGGGCTGGACTCGACACACCACAACTGCCCGCATTGCGGCCGGCCGCGGCTGCACGACCCGCAAGGAGGTTGTCTGGCTCAACCCGCACTGTGCGGCCGCCCTGGCCGCACAGGACACCCCTCTTTTCGCACGCAACTTGAGGTGACTCATGAACCAAAACACGTTTCGCCACCAACGCCTGCAGATGATCCGGCGCGCAGCGGAAGGTGAATCAGCGGCAATGCCGCCGGCACCCGTCGCGAAGCCCGCGGTGGCTTCACCACGCCCCCGCAGGCGCTGGGGAATGGTGCCGCTCATTCCGATGCGCAGCGAAGGAAAGCACCCAGCCCTGCCGAACTGGATGTTCACCACGCTGAGGCGTATGTGACCACCGCCGCCAGGCGCCCATGAATTACTGAACTCCGAGCAGCTGGATTCGTACAGTAATTCAGCAGCCTCCCGCCACACCGTCTCATAGTGAGGATCCCATGTTCTTTCGCAACGCTACGCTGTTCCGCTTTTCGACCGCTGTCGCCGCCGACCTGAAACGTCTTGATGAAGTGCTCGGCGAACACAGGTTGCGCCCGTGTGGCCCGATGGAGATGTTCACCAAGGGCTTCGTTCCGCCAGTCGGGAACGATGACGATTCGCCGCTGTTGAACACTGTGAAGCATTGCACGTGGCTCACCGTGGGCGGCGAGGACAAGATGCTGCCCGCGGCGGTCGTGAACGACGAGCTGCAGCGCAAGATGCGCAAGATCGCCGAGGAGCACGGCCGCAAAGTGGGCGGCCGCGAGCGCAAGCGACTGAAAGAAGACGTCATCACCGAACTGTTGCCCCGCGCCTTCGTGCGGAGCTCGCGGCTGTCCGGCTACGTCGACACCCGGCACGGCTGGCTGGTACTGGACACCTCCAGCCGCAAATCGGCAGAGAACGCCATCACCCAGGTGCGCGAAGCCTTGGGCAGCTTCCCCGCGGTGCCCCTCGCACCGGAGGAAGGCCCCCGCGTACTGATGACCGACTGGCTGGCAAACGGCAGTCTTCCGGAGGGTCTGGCGCTTGGCGACGAGTGCGAGTTGCGCGATCCGGCAGCCGCCACCGGCGCACGCTGGAAGGGGCGGGGCGCCGATCTTGAAGGCGAAGAAGTGAAGGAGCACCTGCGCAACGGCAAGCAGGTGTTCCAGCTCGGCCTGGTGTTCGACGACCGCATGAGCTTCGTACTGTGCGAAGACTTGATCGTGCGCAAGCTGAAGTTCTTGGATGTCGTCATGGACGAGCTGGGCGATGGTTTCGAGAATGCCCAGGCCGAGGCCAATGCCGCCTTCGCGCTATTGACGCTGGAGCTGGAAAAGCTCCTCGCAAAGCTGGAGGAATGGTTTCGCATTCCTCGCCCGAGCGACGAGTAAGGGCAAGCCATGAGCGATCGAGAAACCACCGCGACCTTGCAGCACGCGCTGGTGAAGGCATTCCCGTTGCCGGAATACGTCACCTTCTTCGAAGTGGGCGATGCGACAGGTGGGCGACACTCACGATGGGCGGACGCCGTGTCGATGTCGTGTTGGCCTAGTCGCGGGCTGCACATCTACGGCTTCGAGATCAAGGCCAGTCGAAGCGACTGGTTGCGTGAAAAGAAGAAGCCTCAGAAGTCGGATGCAGTGCAGCGGTACTGCCATCACTGGGTGCTGGTCGCGGCCCCTGACGTCATCCACGACGGCGAGCTTCCGCCGACTTGGGGGCACATGGTGCTCGCCAGCGGCAAACTGCGCACGGCGGTTGCCCCGCCGCTACTCGAACCGACGTCGCTTGAAGCGCCGTTCGTTGCCTCGATGCTACGCCGGTGCGGCCAAGTGTCGGCCGAGCAGGTAGCCGTCGCCGTCCGCGAGGCCACCGAGCATGCCCGCGAGATGGCGAAAGTCGAAGCGGAACGGGAGTTCCAGCGGCGACTTGCACGAAGCGATAAAGCTTTGCAGGCCGTAGAACGATTTCTGGCCGAGACGGGAGTCGATCTCTTGGGCTTCGACGGTCTGCAAGCAGGCTATGCCTTCGCCGAGTACATGAAAGCGCGTGGCGAAGTCAGGAGAGTGCTTGCCTACAACACATCCGCCAAGGCGCTGCGCGCTGCCGCTGATGCCATAGAGGCCGCGGCGGTGGCAGTGACTGCGGCCGGAATCCCGCTGAAAGATGCGTGACCACAGGAGTTGTCCATGAATCCCCCTACCCGCGTCCTCACCGTGGTCATTCGGCTGCCGGATGATGCCTGCGCCCGCGATCGCCCGCGATGCTGTCGTGCGCGACTTCCAGTTATTCGAGAAGTACAAGGAGGCGGACGTCACAGCCTTGTACGCCGGCGACGCCATCACCGAAAACGAACTGCTGGAGCAGCACGTCTCGCACGTGGAGCTTCGCCTCATTCGCGAGCAGGCCGGCAGGGACATCCCCAGTACGGCGACGATCGCGGCGTGATCGCGACCCGAAGCTCTAACGACTACCTGAACAGGCCGTTCTCCCATGAGCGAATCCGCCCAGGCACCCCTGCAGATCCTTGCCGAAAGGCTCGCAGCCATCGACGAGCAGCTCACCAACGTCGAGCTGCAACGAACTATTGGTGAAGGGCTCGTTCGCGAACTGAGCGCAGCCATCGTCGGATTTCGACAACGGCACGTCGGCGTGTGGCCATCTCCACAAGCCGAGCTTTTCTGATTTTCCACCGCAAGAGAGGACGTATGCACAAAGCCGTAAACCTCGTCGTCAAGCTGGCCCGCTCGTCGCTGGGCTACCCGGTCGCCTTGGAGAACTGGATCGCCGACACACCGCACGAGGGTCTTCGGGTCGCGCTCACGTCGACCGGGCCGTCGATCGACCACGGGCAGATCATCCACTGGCACGACTTTGGCGAAGACCACAGCATGGAATACTGGCGACGGCACGCTCGCGGCACGATGCGCGGCTGGGGCAAGAGTCGCGGCGGGCATTACGAATCGGCCGAGCACCAGTGCCAGGCGCTGGCCGATCTTGGCCAGTGCAACAGCATCGAGTCCTACGAGCTCGACATCGCACAGGTCGACGGCTTGGGCGCGTCGAAATCCGACCTGGTCGACTACAACTCGATGGCGAGCTTCGCCGAGGCGCGCTGCAGTCACCTGATCGAGCCGTTGACCGAGGAGCAGCTTCAGAAGAACCTCGCTTGGAGCGAGGTGCGGATCATGCGCCCTGGCGGCGGCGACCATTTCAGTCGCTATTCGTGGGACAGGCGCATCTTCCTCAACAACAGCGGCGGTTCGCACCATTTCGCAGCTGCCCAGTACATCGCGGGCAAGCTCGGGCGCAAGGTGCCCTTGACCGGGAAGCTCTACGACTACAGCCTGAACAAGCAAGCGGTCGACGCGCTCAGCCGAGAGTTCGAGGTATACGCGCTCCCCGACGAGAAGCCGGCCATCTCGAACGCGTTCCACGACAGCATGGCCGCGTTCGGGGCAACGTATTACCGGCTTCCGCTCCCGCGGGCACTCCCGCATGTCCGCGCGATCCTCTTGCCGAAATCGGAAGACCGCAGCCGCCAGGTGGCCGGACTGTTCCGCGAGGCCGGCGTGTTCGACTTCGCAAGCGCTTTGCGGCAATGGGCGCATCAGCCGCTGCTCCAACACCTTCCTTCGGCCGCTTCGCGGCCTGCAGCGCGCTGACTCGCGTCAGCGCTCGCGCGTGCATACGGGCTCGGCAGGCCGAATAACGGCCTGCTCGCCTCGTACCGGGCTACCGCTCCTGCGGGCGATTCCTTCGCCCTCGGCCTGACGGCACGTCGCTGGCCGGTGTTCCCACCACTCCAGCCCCTCCAGGGGCTTCCGGGTGGCGCGTGCGCATCCACGTATCGGAGGGTGGTTGTCCACCCTCCCCGCGGAGGCGCGCTGGTGCGCGTCTCCGCTCTTGCCTCACGTCGTGCCTCCTTCCGTAAAGGGCACGCTGCGCCGCCGCGTCAGTCGCCTGCGGCTCCATCCCGCTGCTCGCTGCGCCCTTCGGGCACTCCCTTGACGGCGGCACGCCGCTCGGCGCCGGGCGCCTATGCCCGTAGCGGACGGGGCTGGGCCTGCACAGCAGGCCAGCCCAGACCACTCCGAGCAACCGGCGACAGGAGCACCAAGCGATGAACGTCATGCAATCCCCCTACCTCGACGCGGCGATCAACCGCGAGCTGCACTTGGAAGCCTTGGGCCTCGACTGGACAGGCGAGTTGGTCGTGAACGCGATGCTGGACGTCCCCAACCGGGATGGCGTGGTGGCCCTCGGCATCGAGCATGCCTCGCACTGGGCGGTGTATGCCGTGCAGATGACGGGCGCTGATGCGCACGTTGCCGACTTCGAGCGCGAGGAGCTGGCACGCGCCTTCGCGCTGGGTGCCCTGGCAGCGGCGAGCAGGAGCTGAACCCATGACTATCTACGCGACCACGGCCGCATCCATCGTAGACACCCAACTTGACCCATTGACGCTGGCCAGCACGTTGCTGGCGATCGAGCGAGGCGTCCATCCCTTGTGCCACCGGCGCGGATGGAGTGCCGTCGTGGGCTACTGCGCCGAGCTTCGCTTCTGCCGGCCGGAGGAGGCCGATCGCTTGGCTGGGCGGCTGTCGACGCGGGCGGCGCACTGGGCGGCCCTGATCGGCTGCACGGTGGCCAAGGTGCTGGCTCTATCGAACCAGCTCCGCGGCGGCGCCGAATTGCTCGCTGCGGCGTAGCTGCACAACCAAGTGTTGTCAAAACCATAAATTGTCCGATATGGACAACTTATGGTTTAGACAACACCAAGGCTAAAGTTTCGCCCCGTTGTGCCGACAAAAAAAGTCCGTATGATGGATACGACGCGGAAATCTTGGGCCGGCCAGAGTGGCCCCGGCGCGATCCTTGCTTGGAGTAGGAGCTTTGTGCCGGCGACATCCATCGCCGTTTGAAACCACTTCGTCACAGGGGAACAGGGAATGTCATCTGCAGTATCAGTCACCGTCTTTGAGAAGCTTCATGGCCGCCGTACCGCGGCCGTTCCTGCGCCTTCGCTGCCGGAGACCACGGTCAAGCTCATACACTCGCGAGACGCCATGCAGCTTGTCGTGACGCAAGGATCGCGCCTCAACGGCCCAACGATCTTCGCGTGGGTGGAAGCGATCCGGCCCTTCCCCCTGGCCATTCCCCGCAAACCGATCCTCACCTTGGAGGCGCCTGTCGTCGATTGCTGCATCCGCCGCGACGGCTTTGGCGGTGTGTCGGCGCACATCGGCGCAGCTAACTTCGTGATCGAGGAAGGTGACGCTCGCGCTCTGGAAATGCTCCACGGCTTCATGTCGATCAATGCCGATGATTGAGCGACTGCGCGCGGCGTGGAGGGATGCTCGCGTTCGCTGTGGACTCGCCGCTCTTATCTGGCTGGCCACTGCGATCGCGTTGGCGTGGCTCCGCCATCGGCACGGACAATAGCAATCGGAAGAAGATGCCCACCACTGACCCCCAACCATCCCCCGTGTTGTCGATCGAGCAGTACGACGCTTTGCAGTTGATCCGTCAAGCAGCGCTGGTCGGCGCCGAAGATATCCGCTTCACCGCCTACCGCCCGGCCGACGAGGTAGGCATCCGTTTCAAACTGACCAGTCCGGACGGCAGACCCAAGTTCGTTACATGCGATGAACCGACGTATCGCGGCGGCGTGCGTCTGATTCGGACAATCTGCGGCACCATGTGCACAGTGTGCAGAGACGTCGTGGCCGACGACGAAGCAGAGTTCGTCACCGAGCTGGCTTCGACTTTCGTCGAGCAGTGCGGCCTGGCCGGCGCCCAGGTGTATGCCAAGGGCATTCGCGACGGGTTCGTTCTGCTGCTGACGCTGCAGTACCCCCAGACCGCGCAAGCCATCGGCAACCGATAAAGCAAGATCACGAGCAGAGTGTCGGGGGCAGCGCCCCCCTGTCCGCACCGCTGCGCGGTGCCCCACTTCGACCCCCCGTGGAGGGGCTTCGCCCCGTCCCCCGTTCCGGCTCCCCCTCCCCTGCCTTCGGTCTGCGCTTCCCGCGTCAAGGGCCGGGAACGCCCGTGTCAGTCGCTGCGCTCCATCCCGCTCCCGCCTTCCCTGCGCCTTCGGCGCCCTCCTTGACGCTGCGCCGCCCTTCGGCGGTTGGCCTGGCGTCCAGAAGCGTA
>Ga0134125_10009234_pt1 | contig 11105 bp, 10 predicted proteins | sample KB31751_FD_96464 | JGI IMG/M metagenome (GOLD analysis project Ga0134125, IMG submission 96464) | Terrestrial soil microbial communities with excess Nitrogen fertilizer from Kellogg Biological Station, Michigan, USA - KB3-175-1 | ecosystem: Environmental > Terrestrial > Soil > Unclassified ...
CGATTACGGCTTCTACTACACGTCCGAGCGCAACATGGGGAACGGCGAAAATTATCTGCGCGTCTACCACTACGTCATGCCGGCGATCCAGATCCGCGGCAACGTGACGGCCTGGCACAAGGTCGAAGGGCACGCGCACGTGCCGCGAATTCACGGTCACTTCTGGCTGCCGATCGACGACGAGCACACGTGGGTCTTCAACTTTCAATACGGTTACGATCCCAACACCCCGATCAGCCGCGAGGAAGCGGAGAAGGACGAGGATCTCTTCGGCCGCGGCAAGGACGATCTGATCCCGGGGACGTTCCGCCTCAAGCGAAATCTTTCGAACGATTTCATGATCGATCGCCAGCTGCAAAAGACGAAGACCTTCACCGGGATCAAGGGCATCAACACGCAAGATTTCGCGCTGCAAGAAGGCATGGGCCCGATCGTCGATCGTTCGAAGGAACACCTGGGGACCTCCGACCGCGCGATCATTGCGACCCGGCAGCTGCTGCTCGATGCGGCTGACACCGTCGCCGCCGGGGGAACGCCGCGAGGACTCGAGCCGAAAACGCATCGCAGCGTGCGCGCGTACGACAATTTCATCAAGAGCGGCGACGATTGGCATTCGGTCTTCGCCGAAGGTCTGGCGGTGAAGTGGTGAGCGTCTGACGTGCTGACGCGCGAACAGCAAGAGTTTCTCGTGCGCGTCGGTCCCGGCACGCCGATGGGCGCGCTGTTCCGCCGGTATTGGGTCCCGGTGCTGCTCGCGGAGGAGCTGCCCGAGCCGGACTGCCCGCAAGTCCGCGTTCGCATCCTCGGCGAAGACTTGATCGCGTTTCGGGACACGGCGGGTCGCCTCGGACTGGTCGACGAGTTTTGTCCGCACCGGGGCACGTCGCTCTACTTCGGCCGCAACGAAGAGAACGGCATCCGCTGCTGCTATCACGGCTGGAAGTTCGACGTCGACGGGCAGTGCGTCGACATGCCCTCCGAACCCGAAGAGAGCAATTTCAAGAACAAGGTTCAGATCACCGCCTATCCGTGCATCGAGCGCGGCGACCTGATCTTCGCGTACCTGGGTCCGCGCGAGCACAAGCCGCAGCCTCCGGAGATCGAATGGCTGACGGTTCCGGCATCGCAGCGTTTCGTCAGCAAGCGCATGCAGTACACGACCTACCTGCAAGCGCTCGAGGGCGGCATCGATTCGAGTCACGTTTCCGTCTTGCACCGCTACGATCTCGACGGCGACCGGCTGCACGTCCGATCCGAGGGCTCACGTTATCTCAAGGGCGACACGCGTCCGCGTTTTGAAGTCGCGCGGACCGAATGGGGTCTCTCGGTGGGCGCGCGGCGCAACGCGGGCGACGAATCGTATTACTGGCGGATCACGCCGTTCATCATGCCGTGGTACACGATCATCCCGCCGTATGCCGATCATCCGACGGGCGGCCACGCGTTCGTCCCGATCGACGACGAGAACTGCTGGGTGATCAGCATGTACTATTCGCCCGACAAGCCCGTTTCCGACGAGCTGCGTGCGAGCCTGAAAAACGGCGGCGGAAACATCTCGGTCAACATCCCGGGGACGTACATTCCGCGCGCGAACAGGACGAACGACTACCTCGTCGACCGCAAGGCGCAAAAAGAAAAGAAGACGTTCAGCGGGGTCGTCGGGATCGCGATTCAAGACCAGGCGACGCAAGAGAGCATGGGGCCGATCCAGGATCGCACCAAGGAGCGGTTGGGCACGAGCGACGCCGGAATCATCGCCGCGCGCCAGCGCCTCATCGACGCTGCGGTTGCCCTGCGCGACGGCGGCGAGATGCCGCCCGCGCTCGATCCGGCCCACCAGCGCGTGCGCTCGACCTCGATCGTCCTCCCGCGCGACGTCCCGTTCCAAGAAGGCGCGCGCGAGGCGATGGCCGCCCGACCGGGGACCCCGCTCGTCTCGATATAATGTATGTGGGCCCCCTCGGGGGATCTTTCCAAATTGCAAACGTTGAAAGGGCCCATATGGCTGGGGGCCCCACGAAGTGGGGGGCGCGCAGGCTGGGTCGGAGCGCCATAAACTATGACCACGATTGAAGGGCGGAGCCGCGCCGCGGTCCAGACAGCCCCCCACCAACTGAACATTCAGGAGCTCCCGCTTCCCGAGATCCCGGCCGACGCGGGGATCTTGCGCGTCTTGCGCGCCGGCATTTGCGGGGCCGACGTCCCGATGTACGCCGACTCGAGCAAGGTGCCGCGCATTCTCGGTCACGAGAACGTCGGGATCATTCACAAGCTCGGCGAGCTCGCCGCCGAACGGTGGGGCGTCAAGGAAGGCGACTACGTCGCCCTCGAGGAGTATCTGCCGTGCGGGCACTGCGATTTTTGCCGGACGGGCGAGTATCGCGCGTGCGAGCTGACCAACCACAAAGGTCCTGACGGTCTGCGCTACGGCTCGACCAAGACGACGGTGTGGCCGGGACTTTGGGGCGGCTACAGCCAGTTCACGTACATCCATCCGCGCGCGGTCATGCACAAGGTCCCCGAAGGCGTCTCGCCGCGGATGGCCGCGATGGCGCTTCCGCTTGGAAACGGCTTTCAGTGGGCGTATTTCGACGGCGGCGCAGGGCCGGGCCAAGTCGTCGTCGTGCAGGGTCCGGGCCAGCAGGGCCTTGCGTGCGTCGTTGCGGCGAAGGCGGCCGGCGCGAAAACCGTCATCGCAACGGGTCTCGCGCGGGACGATCAGCGTCTGGAAGTCGCCAAGCGACTCGGCGCGGATCACGTCGTCGCGGTCGATCGCGAGTCGCTGCGCGACCGGGTCAAGGAGATTACCGGCGGTAAGGGTGCCGATCTCGTCCTCGACGTCTCCTCGGGCGGCGCGACGGAAGTGATCAACGGGGGTCTCGAGATTCTCAAGAGCCGCAACGGCCGGCTCGTGACGGCTGCGTTCAAGCGTAAAGCGGTCGACGGATTCGATCTCGACATGGTGATCACGAAAGCCGTTCAACTGCGCGGCGTGCGCGGGCACAGCTTCCAATCCGTCGAGATGGCTCTGGCCTTGATGAAAGCGGGGACCGTCGATCTCGAGGCCATGTCGACGCACGAGTTCGGTTTGGAAGGCGCCGACGAAGCGTTGCGTTTGGTCGCGGGCGAGATTCGCGACAAGGACGGCAACAGCGCCATCCACGTCACGATCAACCCCTGGCTGTAGGCCCGCCTTGAAGAACGTTCCGATTTCGCTGGCATGCTGGGACTACGACAGAACGGCAGCCCTGGCGGACGGGCGCGTTGCGGTCAGCGGCGTCGACCTCACGTATCTAACATTGCGCGTCGAAGAGACGTTTCTTCGGATGATCGCGCATCGTGAATTCGACGCCGCGGAGATGTCGCTCTCGTCGTATACGATGTCGAAGTTCCGCGACGACGCGTTCGTCGCGATCCCGGTTTTCCCGTCGCGCGTTTTCCGGCACGGCAGCATCTATGTCTCGGAGAAGAGCGGAATTCGCGAACCGAAAGACCTGGCCGGCAAGCGCGTCGGTGTTCCGGAGTACCAAATCACCGCGGCGGTTTGGATTCGCGGCATCCTCGCCGACGAATACGGCGTCCCGTTTTCGAGCGTGTCCTACTTCACGGGCGGTGAAGAGCACGCGGGGCGCGCGGAAAAGCCGGGATTGAAGCTGCTCGCCGACGTCAAGGTCGAGCCCATCCCGCAAGATCGCACGCTTTCAGAGATGATCGCGACCGGGGAAATCGATGCGCTCTACACGGCTCAAGCGCCCTCGACGTATCGCATGGGCGGCCCGGTCCGGCGTCTTTTCCAAGACTACGTTGCCGAGGAGCAAGCCTATTTCGGGCGCACCAAGATCTTTCCGATCATGCATACGATCGTGTTGCGCCGCGAGCTCTACGAACGCCAGCGATGGCTCGCCGTCGAGCTCTACAAGGCGTTCGTCCGCGCGCAGGCGATCGCGTACGAGAACCTGCTCCACACCGGCGTGACGAAGACGATGCTCCCGTGGGCGCCCTCTCACGGCGAGGCGACGCGGGCCCTGATGGGCGAGGATTTCTGGCCATATGGCCTCGAGAAGAACGTGAAAACGCTCGAGACGTTTTTGCGGTATCATCATGAGCAGGGTCTGGCGCCGAAGAAACTCGAGCCGCACGACCTGTTCGCACCTGAAACCTTGGAGTCGTACAAAGTCTAGCCATGCTGAAGCCTGAAGAGAACGAACGCCTCACGCGAGTCGGCCCCGGGACGCCGATGGGGAAGCTCTACCGGCGCTACTGGATTCCGGCCGCCCTCTCCTCAGAGCTCGCCGAGCCCGACGGACCTCCGGTCCGCGTCCGGCTGCTCGGCGAAGACCTCATCGCGTTTCGCGATTCGAGCGGGAAGATCGGCCTCGTCGACGCGTACTGTCCGCACCGGCGCGCGCCGATGTTCTTCGGCCGGAACGAAGAGTGCGGCTTGCGTTGCGTCTACCACGGCTGGAAGTTCGACGTCGACGGCGCCTGCGTCGACATGCCCTCCGAACCGCCGGACTCGCTCTTCAAGACGAAGGTGTCGATCAAGGCATACCCGACCTGGGAAGGCGGCGGGATGGTGTGGACCTACATGGGCCCGCCGGATCTGCGGCCGGAGCCGCCCGACTACGAGCTCGTCCGTGCTCCCGCGACGCACCGGTTCGTCTCGAAGACCTACGAGAGCTGCAACTGGGTCCAGGCGCTCGAAGGCGGACTCGACACGTCGCACTCCTCGTTCGCGCACAACATGAGCATCGGCGACAAGTCGTACTTGCGCAATTACGACACGGCGCCGCGTTTGGAAGTCGACCGGACCGACTACGGCTACACGTACGCCGGGATTCGAAAGGTCGGCGAACAGCACTACGTTCGCGCCTATCACTTCCTCATGCCGAATCAGCAAATGCGCGGGCGCGTCATGGGCCGCCGCGGCGGCTTCGAGAAAGTCCCGACGATCAACGGACACCTTTGGGTCCCGATCGACGACTACTCGACGAACGTCTACAACTGGATGTACTCGTACGATCCCAAGATCCCGCTAGATCCGGAAACCGCCCACGAGCTCGAAACGAACTACGGGCGCGCCCCGGAGCAGATGATCCCCGGGACGTTCCGGCTCAAGCTCAACTTGAGCAACGACTACAACATCGATCGCCAAGTGCAGAAAACGACGACGTTCACCGGCATCGTCGGGATCAACACCCAGGACTTCGCATTGCAGGAAGGGATGGGGAACATCGTCGACCGTTCCAAGGAGCACCTCGGGACGAGCGATCGAGCGATCATCGTCATGCGCCAACTCTTGCTCGAAGCGATTGCCGCGAACGAGGCCGGCGAGACGCCGCGCGGCGTCGATCCCAAGACGTTCCGTCACGTTCGCGCCGTCGATCTGCAGGTCAATCTGACGGGGCCCTGGCGCGAGGTCCTCAAGAACGACATGTTGGCGAAATTCTGATGGCTCTGGCTTCGAAAGAACTACCCGCTCTGGATTTCGGCTGCGGCGGCCTGATCGCGCGCGCGGTCCGCATGATCAACCACGCGGGCTGCATGGACATGAACGGTCACGTCAGCATGCGCGATCACGAAGATCCCAACATGATGTGGATCAACTCGCGCAAGGCAAGCCGCTCTTCGCTGACCGCGCACGACGTCGTCCCGGTCGATTTGCGTACGGGGAAGAGGATCGGGATCGGCGACGAGCCTCCGAGTGAATTTCACATCCACCGTGAGATCTATCTGCGCCGGCCCGACGTCGCCGCCGTCGAGCACTCGCATCCCGAGCACATCGTCACGCTTTCCATTGCGGGCAAGCCGCTGCAGCCGGTCTTCGCGGTTGGTGCGTTCCTGCCCGAAAACGTCCCCATCTTTCCGCACGCCTATTTGATCGATACCGTCGAGCGCGGCAAAGCCGTCGCGCTGGCGCTGGGCGAGGGGACCGCGGTGACGTTGCGCGGGCACGGCTTCGTGATCGCCGGCCCCAGCGTCGAGCACATGGTCAACTGGATCGTCTCGGCCGAAGACAACGCCAAGGCGCAATTCAACGCGCTGCAGATCGGCGAGCCGCATGTCTTCCGCGGCGAGGAGCTCGAGTTGATGCGCGCTCAGATTGCGGATCCGAAGATCGTGCGCAAGAACTGGGATTATCACTACGAAACGGCACGGCGCGCGGGTGCGCTCGACGGTGTCGACGGCTAGAGGACGAGCGTGAAACTAGAGCAAGCTGCCAAGAAGGCGATCGAAGCCATCCGCAATGCCGCCGCGGAGGCGGGTTTTTCTTGCGCGATCGTCATCGTCGACGACCACGGAGACATCGTCGCTGCGCTGCGTATGGACGGTTGCCGCCCGCGCTGGATGCGCGCTTCGATCCGCAAGGCGTATACCGCCGCGGTTTGGGATCGCGACACGACGGAGTTTCACAAACAGATGATCGAGCGACAGTTCGAAGTCGGTGACTTCCCCGAACCCTATACGGGGCTGCCGGGCGGGATCACCGTCGCGGTCGACGGCGAGACGGTCGCCGGCATCGGCGTCACCGGGAAGGGTAACGACATCGCGTACGCGCGCGCGGGTCTCGCCGCTTTCGGCGCCTGATGGCAAGCGCGCTCATCGACGGCATCACGACGCACTACGAAGTGGTGGGCTCCGGCCCGCCGCTTTTGATGTATGCGCCCGGCGGCTTCGACGCCACCATCGAGAAGTGGAGCACGCAGGGCATCTACACGACGATCAAGCTGCTGGATCATCTCCCGAAAAAATACACGTGCGTTCTCTTCGACAGACGGGAGGCCGGCCGGTCGGGCGGACGCGTCGAGCACATCACCTGGGCGCATTACGTTGCGCAAGGCAAGGGATTGCTCGACCATCTCAAAATCGACCGCGCGCATATCATGGGCGCGTGCATGGGATGCTGCCCGGTCCTTGCGTTCGGCGTCGCGCATCCGCAGCGGACGCTCAGCATGCTGCTCTACTGGCCGGTCGGCGGCGCAAAGTATCGCATGAGCAGCCACCAGCGTTTTGCGGAACATCTGGCGTTCGTGCAACAGAACGGCCTCAAGGCGGTCGTCGAACTCGCGACCAAGGACGGCAAATCGTTCGGGGCCGATCCGCGCGGCGGTCCGTGGGCCGCCGTCCTCAAGAGCGATCGCGCGTTCGCCGCCGATTATGCCGCGCTCGACGTCGATCGCTACAAGCTCGTGGTCGCCGGCATCTCCCGCACGATGTTCGACCGCGACACCTCGCCCGGAGCGGAACCCGAGGACTTGCTGCGCCTCGACATCCCCGCGCTCGTCGTCCCGGGCCACGACGCGTCGCACGCGACGTCTGCGGCGCGCTACGTCGAAGAATGCTTGCCTCGCGCCGAGTACTGGGACGTCCCCGTCGCCGGTCAGACGGAAGAAGCAGCATCGGCGCGCATCATCGAATTCCTCGATCGCACGGCCTCGGGAGATTCACAACGATGACTGCCTCGGGAGATTCACAACGATGACTGCCTTGGGAGATTCACAACGATGACTGCCTTGGGAGATTCACAACGATGACTTCGGAAACCGGACTCACCACCGATTACGGCCTGCTCCTCGATCTCGTCAGCACGCGCACGAGCGTGCGAAAGCTGAAGCCCGATCCGGTGCCCGACGAGTATATCGAAGCGATCTTGGAAGTCGGGCGCTGGGCGATGTCCGGCGCGAACTCGCAGCCCTGGGAATTCATCGTCGTCAAGGATCCCGAGACGAAGGCCAAGCTCTTCCGCGTCTACGCCGAAACGGATTACGAGTTCGCCTACTGGATGGAGCAGCAGCGCGTGCCGGAGCTGCGCCATCCGTCGTTCCAGATCTCGCATGAAGAGGCCGTCATACGCAGCCGGACGCTGAAAGGCTGGGGGATCGCGCCGTTCTTGATCGTCCTCCTCGGTGACGGCAGGCGGCAATGGGGCACGGTGCAGAGCGCGCACACGTATGGGATCGATCAAACTCACTTGACCGACGGGCTTGCCAACGTTTCGATGCTCATGCACCTCGCGGGCGCTGCGCTCGGCTTGGGCAGCCAACACGTCACGATCCAGATGGAGCAGCCGTTCAAAGCGGTGCTCGGCGTTCCCGAGCCTTTGCGGCTGGTCCTGATCATGCCGTTCGGCTATCCCGAGTTCGACTCGATGCCCGGAACGCGGCGCCCGCTGGAGGGCATGGTCCACCGCGACCGCTACGACATGTCGAAGTTCATGACGCACGAGGACATTCTCAAGTATCTCTACGAGCTTCGCGGGAAGATGGTCCCGATCTACCGCAACGCGTACACCGGAAACGCAAAACCGGAAGAGCGCCCATGAGAAGAATTGCAACAGCAGCAGCGTTGATCGCGCTGTTGATCGCGCCAGGCCAGCCGCGCGCCCTCGCCGCAGCACCGCTCGAACTGGACTTCATCCTTTCGCTGACGGGCCCGGGAGCGTTCATCGGATCGACGGAAGCGCAAGGTCTCGGCATTCTGGAGGCGTCGGTCAACAAGCAAGGCGGGGTCGCAGGGCAGCAGGTCAAGTTCAACATCAGCGACGACCACTCCAACCCGCAGGTCGCGATTCAGCTCGCGAACTTGCTGATCGCCAAACATGCGCCGGTCATCCTCGGCCCGAGCTTGACGACCGGCTGCAACGCCGTCGCGCCGCTCGTCGAGAAAAACGGTCCGGTAGACTATTGCTTCTCGCCGGGGATGCACGCGAGCCCCGGGTCCTTCGTCTTTTCTTCCGGCGCCGGAACCGATGCGAGCGCGAACGGCGAGTTACGATTCTTCCGCGAGCTAGGACTCACGCGATTCGCAATACTCGCGCTGACGGACGCGAGCGGTCAAGATCACGACGAGCAGGTTGCCGCCGCGCTGCGCCTGCCCGAAAACAAGAACATGCGACTCGTCATCGACGAGCACTTCAATCCGGGCGACGTGAGCATCAGCGCGCAGATGGCGCGCATCAAGGCCGCGGCTCCTCAGGCGCTCATCACGACGGCGACCGGGACGGCGTTCGTCACTGCCCTGCGCGGCGTCCACGACTCGGGGATCGAGGTCCCAACGACGGCCTCAGCCGGCAACATGGTCGTCGCGCAGATGACGCAGTACAAAGCCTTCGTTCCGAAAGATCTCTACTTTCTCGCGACGCACGGCGTCGCACCCGATCCATCGCTGACGCGAGGCCCGGCGAAGGAGGCGCAGACCGCGTACTTCGGCGCGCTCGAAGCGGGCGGCATTCAACCCAGCTATCTCGCGTCGCTCGCGTGGGATCCGACCTTGATCGTCATCGGCGCTCTGCGCCGGCTCGGCGCGCAAGCGAACGCGGACCGGCTGCACGCGTATCTCGAGGGGCTTCGCGGCTGGACCGGGATCAACGGAACGTACGATTTTCGCAGCCATCCTCAGCGCGGGATCGGCGACACCGCGCTCGTCAACTACCGGTGGGAGCCCGAGAACGCGCGGTTCGTCGTCGTTCCGAGCAAGGCCGGGACGAGCCCGAGGTGACGCGGGACTACGCCGCGCTGGTCGACGCGGAGCGCGGATTCATCAGCCGCGAGATCTTCGTCAACGACGAGATCTTCCGGGAGGAGCTCGAGCATCTCTTCACCCGCGCTTGGCTGCTCGTCGGGCACGAGAGCTTGATTCCGAAAGCGAACGACTTCTTCGCTTCGCGCATGGGGACGGAGTCTGTGATCTTGTGCCGCGACCGCAACGAGAAGATTCACGTCTTCCTCAACACGTGCCGCCACCGCGGGATGAAAGTGTGTCGCTACGACGAGGGAAACACGCCGCTTTTCACCTGCCCGTATCACGCGTGGAGCTACGCAACGACGGGCGAGCTCGTCGGCGTTCCGATGTACGACCAGCTCTACGAAGGCGTCCTCGACCGCTCGCAATGGGGCCTGATCGAAGTCGCGCAGATGGAGAACTACAAGGGGACGATTTGGGCGACGTGGGATCCGAACGCGCCGTCGTTCCAGGAGTATCTTGGCGACGCTCGAGCGCATCTCGACCTCGTGCTCGACGCGCGCGACGGGCGCGAAGGCGGGTCCGAAGTTCTCGCCGGCATCCAGAAGTGGATCATCCCGTCGAATTGGAAGTTCTCGGCTGAAAACTTCAGCGGCGACGGTTATCATAACGTCAGCCACCGCTCCGTCGACCTCGTCGGCATCAGCCCGAGCGCGCGCTCCGGCGTCAAAGGGCGCCGCGACCAGTACACGCCGGGGAGCCGCCGTTTCTTCGCGTCGTTTCCCCAAGGCCACGGCGTCCACAGCGTCATGCTGCCCGAAGACAACTGGTATGTCGAAGGCTTCCGCGACAATCCGGCCGTCGAACGCTACTACCGGGATTGCTTCGACGCGCGAAAGCAGCGTTTGGGCGAGAAGGCACGGCTGGTCGGATTCAACGGGACCATCTTTCCGAACACCTCGTTTCTCGCGCACCAGCCTCGCATGATCTGCTCTTGGCATCCGCACGGACCGAACCAGACCGAGGTGTGGCGTTACTTCCTCGTCGATCGTGACGCTCCCGAAGACGTGAAAGAGTTCCTGCGCCACTACAACATGCGGTACATGGGCCCGGCCGGCATGACCGAGCAAGACGACATCGAGAATTGGAATTATGCGACCGCGGCAAGCCGCGGGACCATCGCCCGGCGCTACCCCTACAACTATCAGCAGTCTCTGAACGCGAGCAAGATGGGCGATCCGGTGCCCGGTCAGGTGAGCATGCAGATCACCGAGCAAAATCCTCGCGGATTTTATCGCCGCTGGGCAGAGTACGTGAGCGGCAGCGCCTAGCGTGTCCGTCGTCATCGTCAGCGGCGGGACGTGGGGTATCGGAAAATCGATCGCCGTCGTCTTGGCGGAATCCGGACATCGCGTCGTCACGTTCGGCCCGGAGTCGCGCCAGCCGACCAGCATCGCCGAGAACGGCGGCGCGTTGCTGCGAGAAGAGGCCGGACGCAAGAATCTACCGATCGAGGTTTTCGAAGCGGACGTCTCTGTCGCAGCCGACGTCGCGCGGATCGTCGACCGCACGCTCGCGGATCACGGGCGTGTCGACGCCCTCGTCAACCACGCGGCGCTCGGCCCGCTCGGCACGATCTTGGA
>Ga0134125_10009235_pt1 | contig 11105 bp, 9 predicted proteins | sample KB31751_FD_96464 | JGI IMG/M metagenome (GOLD analysis project Ga0134125, IMG submission 96464) | Terrestrial soil microbial communities with excess Nitrogen fertilizer from Kellogg Biological Station, Michigan, USA - KB3-175-1 | ecosystem: Environmental > Terrestrial > Soil > Unclassified ...
CGCGCTTGCGCTCGAGCAGCGTCGCGATCGTCTCGTCGACGGTGCCAGCGGCCAGCAGGTAGTACGCCGTGACCGCGTCGTGCTGGCCGATCCGGTGGCAGCGGTCCTCGGCCTGGTCGTGCATCGCCGGCGTCCACTCCAGCTCCAGGAACGCGACGTTGGACGCGCGCGTGAGCGTGATGCCCTGGGCGGCGACGCGCGTCGCGCAGACGATCAGCTTCGGCGCCTGCTCGTCCTCCTGGAACGCGCGCACCGTCGCCTCGCGCGCGGCGGCGGAGTCTCTTCCCAGCAGATGGAGCGCGTCCGGGAAGCGCTCCCGCACCGCCTCCTGCACCTCGACATGCCGCGCGAACACCACCAGCGGCTCGCCGGATGCGAGGAAGTCGTGGATCCACGCGAGCGCGGCGTGCAGCTTCCCGCCCGCCGCCAGCCGCTGCAACGTGCCGAGCTGTGCGAGCCGCTGGGCGCGCAGCGTCGCGGCGATCTTCGCGCTCAGCTCCGAGAGGTCGAGCGGCTGCTCGCGCAGCCACGCGATCACGTCGTCCTCGGCCAGCTTGTACTCGCGCGCGTTGTCGAGCGCGACCGGCACGACGACCTGGCGCTTGTCGGGGAGCTGTGGCAGCACCTCGGCCTTGCGCCGGCGCACGAAGCAGCTCCGGCGCAGGTGCCAGTGCAGCCGCTCCTCCGTCAGCGGGCCGCGGAACTGCTGCTTGAAGCGTGCGCCGGAGCCGAAGTCCTCCAGCCGGCCGAGCACGCGCAGCTGCGAGATCAGCTCGTCGGCGTGGTTGAGCACCGGCGTCCCCGTGAGCGCGAGCCGCAGCGCGTCGCGCGGCAGGCCCTCGGCGAGCCGGCGAACCGCGCGCGTGCGCTTCGCCTGCGGGTTCTTGACGTAGTGCGACTCGTCGAGCACGAGCGCGCGCGGGCGCCGCAACGCCAAAGCCTCGCGCTGCGTCGGCACCAGCTCGTAGTTGAGGATCAGGATCTCGGCGCGCGGCGGGACCGCCACGCGGCCCTCCACGAGCGCGACCGAGCGGTGCGGCAGCCAGCGCGCCGTCTCGCGCTCCCAGTTGAGCTTCAGCGAGGCTGGGCAGACGACCACGGCCGGGAACGCCTCGTCGGCCTCCAACGCGGCGAGCGCCTCGACCGTCTTCCCCAAGCCCTGCTCGTCGGCGAGGAATGCGCGGCGTCTGTCGAGCACGTAGCGCACGCCCGCCCACTGGAACGGCTCCAACGTCCCGCCGAGTCTCGCGGCCACCGGCTCGATCGGCGTCCCCTCGGTCGCGCGCGAGGCGCGCACCGCGGCCGCCGCGTCGGCCGCGTCCGCACGCAGCCGCTCCAGCACTGGTGCCGCCAGCGGCGCGACCTCGACGCCGTGCAGCGCGAGGAACGCGTCGAGCGGCTCGCACAGCCACGGGTCGACGGGCACGCTGCGCTCGCCTTCCGCGCCCGGCAGCTCGCCGAACGCGAGGCCGCTGTCGGGATCCCACATGACCTCCAGCCGCAGGCGCGCGCCGTCGACGCCGTGCGTCGCGACGAGCCGCGCCGGCGGCGGCGCGTCGCCCAGCTCCAGCGCGGCGACGCAGCGCTCGGCGGCGACGTCGAGGCGCGCCGACTCCTGCGCGCGCAGCGCGTGCGCCGCGGGCTCGGTCAGCGGCACGAGCAGCGTCGGCGCCGCCGCCGGCACGCCGTCGGCCGCCGGTCGGCCCGGCCGCTCGATCGCGCCCGCGCGCAGCTCCGCCGGCACCTCGCCCGCTGCCGTCTCCAGCACGAACCAGCCGCGGCCGTCGTAGCGCGTGGTGGAGATGCGCCCGAGCCAGCGGCGCTCGACCTCGCCGAGCCATTCGCCGACCGCCTCGCTCGGCGTCAGCTCCGGGAAGCGCCGCAGCACGTCGGCGACGTGGTGCGCGACCCAGTCCTCGACGGGCGCCCACCACTCGCGCGCATCCCAGTCGAAGCGGCGGTGCGGGATCTTGCGCACCGCCTCGACGAGGTGCGGGTCGTAGGGGAAGGACAGCACGACGATGCGCCCGCGCTCCGGGTCGCTGCGCAGCTCGACGTTCGGCGGCGAGGGGGCGAGGCGCACCCGGTGACCATGGCACACTGTCGCGATGACAGACGGCTACGCGATCACGCAGGAGGGGCTCGACGCGCTGCGCGCGGAGCTCGAGGATCTCGAGGGGCGGGCGCGCGCGGAGATCGCCGCGCGCATCAGGACCGCACGCGAGTGGGGCGACCTCAAGGAGAACGCCGAGTACCACTCGGCCAAGGAGGATCAGGCGCACCTGGAGACCCGCATCAAGCGGCTGCAGGAGCGGTTGCGCGGCGCGAGAGTGACCGACGCCGCCGCGACGCCGAACGGCGTCGTCGGCTTCGGCTCGACGGTCGAGGTGCGCGACGAGTCCTCCGGCCGCGTCGCGACCTACACGCTCGTCGGCGCCGCCGAGGCGAGCGCCAGAGACGGCCGCCTGTCGATCGAGTCGCCGGTCGCGGAGGCGCTCGTCGGCGCGCGCGCGGGCGACGCGGTGACCGTCAGGACGCCGGCCGGCGAGCGCATCTTCCACGTCGTGCGCGTCGGGACGTAGGCGGCCGCTCAGCCGCCCGCCGGCTCGACCGCGCGCGAGGTCGCGCGTCGGTCGAGCGGCCGGTCGTGCGCGCCGAGCGCACGCACGGCGACGAAGCGCGCGTGGGTGCGGGCGTGCAGGGCGGTCTCGAAGTCGCTGCGCGGCACCGGGGCGCCGAGCGGGCGCAGCGCGGCGGGCGAGGGCCCGGCGAGGAGCTGCCAGGCGCGCACCGCGGTCGCGCCGTTCCAGCTCGCCCACGCGGTCAGCGCGCCGTCGGCCGTGCGCTGCGCGGCGAGCGCCGGGCGGTCGAGCGGCGCGCCGTTCCAGGGGAAGCGGAACGCCTGATAGGTGTCGGCGCCCGGCGGCACGACGAGGTCGAACAGCAGGCGGCCGTCGCGGCTGAGCTCGGAGACGTGGCGCGCCATGCCCCAGCTCGTGAAGACGTGGCCGTCGGGCAGCGTCTGCAGGTTCCCCTCGGCCGGGATCAGCAGCCTGTCCGGGTGGCGGTACCGCCGCACGACGCGCGCCGTGTGCGCATGGAGGTCGAGCCGCAGCACGAGGCCGCGCGACTGTTCGGCCTGCGGCGGCGTCGCCTCGTTGTCGAACAGCGAGAGCGTGTCGTGCCCGAGCCAGGTGACGTCGTGCTGGAAGGCGAAGCGCGCCCCCGGGCCGAAGCGGAAGTCGCTGCGCCTGCCGCCGAGCCGCCACAGCACGCGCCCGCTGCGCCCCTCGACGTCGTAGATCGCGTGCGTGTTGCGCCCGCTGATCAGCAGCGTGCCGTGCGGACCCGGGGAGACCGCGTTGACATGGAAGAAGTCGTGCGGGACGCCGGCCTTCGGCGGCGTGACGCCGTCGGTCACCGGCACGTGGTCGGACGCGCGCCACCGCCACACGACGCGCCCGCTCGCGACGTCCACCTCCTGCACGACCGAGTCGAAGATCGTCCCGTCGCGTGGGCCGCCGACCGCGCGCAGGTCCATGCGGCGGCGCACGTAGGCGCTCAGGAAGGCGGTGCCGCGCGGCGTCAGGTCGAACACGTGGTGGTCGCCCATCAGCCCGTCGCCGGCGCGCACGTGCGCCACCGGACGGTAGTGGCGGTCGAGGATCACGTAGATCCCGCGGCCGTGGCCGTATCTCGTATGGCCCTGCCACCACGTCAGCACCGGCTTGCCGCGGTAGCGCTGCACCCGGAAGAGCGTCGCCGCCAGCCCGCGCGGCACGGGGTGGAACCAGACGACGTGGCCGGCGTCGTCGACGATCATCGGCCCGTCCTGTCCCGGCCCCCGCTTGACCGCGAGGAACACGTCGCCGGGCGCGGCCCGCCCGCGCGACGGCACGGCCACGCGCACCCGGTCGGGCGCGAGGTCGGGGCGCGAGTGGAAGCGCAGCATGTCGCCGCGATCGTGCGCGCCGCCGCCGCAGCCGAGCAGGCCGACGGCCGCGGCGGTCGCCAGCGCGCCCGCCAGCGCGGCGCGGCCGACGGTGCGCGCGCGTCTGCTCATCGCGCACACGATGTCAATTCGCGACCGCCGAGTCGGTTGCGCCAGCTACGATCGCGCCGGCGGGCGCAGCCCGTCGAGCAGCAGCTCGAGGTAGCGGCGCCAGCCGTCGCCGCCGGCCTGCACGACGCTCGCGAGCGCGCAGAAGAGCGCCGGCATGTCGGTCGCGACGAGGTCCTCGCGCACGACGCCGGCGGCGCGCGCTCTCACGAGCAGCGTGTCGAGCAGCGCGAGCAGCTCGTGCTTCTGGTCCTCGCGCGGGCCCATCATCCCGCCGGCCATCTCTACGAGCGCGCCGGCCCAGGCGCGGTCCTTCGCCTGTCTGGCCGCGCAGTGCTCGAAGCAGCGCTCGAGCGCGCGCCACGCGTCGGGCTCGTCGTCGACGAGCCCGCGCACGTACGCGATCGTGTGGTCGAAGCGCTCCCCGATCAGCGCCTCCGCGAGCGCCTGCTTGGTCGGGAAGTGGCGGTAGACGGTGCCGACGCCGACGCCGGCGCGGCGTGCGACGTCCTCCATCTGCGCCTCGCTGCCGTGCTCGGCGAAGGCGCCGCGGGCGGCTTCCATCACCTTTGCGCGATTGCGCACGGCGTCAGCGCGGAGACGTCTGGTGGCGAGGGTCTTGGTCGAGGCGGTTGACAAACGGAATCTCGCTTCCGTATCTTTGGAACCTGAACCGGAGTTCCGGTTCCGTATTGTACTCCACCCGGGAAGCGAGTCGCCATGTCAGCCACCGCCGTCGCATCGCATTCCTCGCCGTCGAGCGAGCCGCTGGACCCGCGCCGCTGGGCGGCGCTCGCGGTGCTCGCGGTCGCGCAGTTCATGGTCGTGCTCGACGCGTCGATCGTGAACGTCGCGCTGCCGTCGATCCAGACAGCGCTCGGCTTCTCGGAGAGCAGCCTGCCGTGGGTGGTGAACGCCTACACGCTGGCGTTCGGTGGATTCCTGATGCTCGGTGGGCGCGCCGCCGACCTGTTCGGCCGCCGGCGCATGTTCATCGTCGGCCTCGGCCTCTTCTCCGCCGCGTCGTTGCTCGGCGGCCTCGCGTCGAGCGCCGGCTGGCTGATCGCCGCGCGCGGCCTGCAGGGGCTCGGCGCCGCGATCGTCTCGCCGGCCGCGCTGTCGATCGTCACGACGACGTTCACCGAGGGCGCGGAGCGCAACAAGGCGCTCGGGATCTGGGGCGCGCTGGCCGGCGCCGGCGGCGCCGTCGGCGTGCTGATGGGCGGCATGCTGACGCAGTGGGCCGGCTGGGAGTGGGTCCTGTTCGTGAACGTGCCGATCGGGCTGGCTGCGGCGATCGCCGCGCCGCGCTTCGTGCGCGAGAGCCGCTCGCACGAGCGCACGTCGCTCGACATCCTGGGCGCTGTGACCGTGACCGCCGGGCTCGTCGCGCTCGTCTACGCGCTGGTCGATGCGCACAGCGCCGGCTGGACCTCGTTCCAGACGCTCGGGCTGCTCGTGCTGAGCGCCGTGCTGCTGGCGTCGTTCGTCGTCACCGAGCTGCGCACGCGCTGGCCGCTGATGCCGCTGACGATCTTCCGCAACCGCAACGTCGCGAGCGCGGACGCCGTCGCGCTGCTGGTCGGCGCATCCCTCTTCTCCATGTTCTTCTTCATCTCGTTGTATCTGCAGCAGGTGCTGCACTACGACGCGCTGAAGGCCGGGCTGTCGTACCTGCCGCTCGCGTCGGCGATCATCTTCTCGGCCGGCGCCGCCTCGCAGCTGGTGACGCGCGTCGGGCCCAAGCCGGTGCTCGCGACGGGGCTCGGGTTCACGACGGCCGGGCTCCTGCTGTTCACGCAGATCTCAGCCGGCGGCTCCTATCTCGGCGACGTGCTGATCCCGTCGGTGCTCGTCGCGATCGGGCTCGGGCTGTCGTTCGTCTCGCTGACGATCACGGCCGTCTCGGGCGTCACGCACGACGAGGCGGGCCTGGCGTCGGGGCTGCTGAACACGGCGCAGCAGGTCGGCGGCGCGCTCGGCCTCGCGGTGCTCTCCTCCGTCTCCGCCTCGAAGATCGCCTCCTCCGGCGGCCAGGGGGCGGATGCGCTGACGAGCGGCTTCCAGGCGGCGTTCACCGTCGGCGCCGGCTTCGCCGCGCTCGGCGTGCTGCTCGCGCTCGTCGCCGTCCCGCACGTGCGCCCCGGCCAGCTCCAGGAGGCGGCGACGGCGGCGTAGCGCGGCTCACGCGCGGGCGCGTGCTGACGGCATGAACGCCAGCACGCGGTCCGAGGCCGGGTAGTAGCCGCTTCTGGCTCGGCGGATCAGGTCGCGGCCGACGAGGTCGTCGAGGTCGCGGGTCAGCGTGCGCTCGGTCCTGCCGGCGTACAGCTCGGCGAGCTGCGGACTGAGGTGGCGCAGCTCGCCGCGCGGGACCGGCGTGAGCCCAGGCAGCCCGACGCCGGCGGCGGGGACGATGCTGGCACGTGAGATGTCCTTGACGAGACGCAGGCGGCGTCGCTCCGAGGCGGCGCGGATCTCGCCGAACGTCTCGTAGACGAACTGCTCCCAGCGATCGGCGTACTGCATGCTCCAGATGCGGTCGAGCTGCGCGCGCAGCTCGTCGACGAAGCCCTCCACGGCGTAGTGGATGAAGGCGAGCGGGCTCTGCGTGCCGCTGGCGGCCTCGAGCTGGCGGTAGTACTCGCTGCGGGTGCGGTTGTAGTGGTTGCTCAGGAGCTGCGTCGTGGGCGCCGCCAGCCGCGCGGACAGCAGGATCTGCAGCTCCAGCAGGCGCGCGGTGCGGCCGTTGCCGTCGCCGAACGGATGGATCCAGGCGAGGTACAGGTGGGCGACCGTAGCCTTGACGATCGCGAGCGGGACGCGCATCCGCGGATCCTCCGTGCGGAAGGCGTCAGAGTTGAGCCAGTCGCACAGGCGCGAGAGCAGCTCCTCGCAGTTGGCGGCCGGCGCGCCGCGGTACGTGCCGACAACGACCGAGTGCGTCCGCAGCTCGCCCGGCTCGACGTCCTCGCTGAGCGCGAGCCCGTCGAGGATCAGGCGGTTGTAGCGCTTGATCTTCTCGACCGTCAGCGGGATGTCGGCGAACGGCGCTCCGTCGTGGTCGAAGACCTCCGCGACGATCTCCTCGAACGCGCCGAGGATGTTCTCGATCTCACGCCCGAGGTACTCCTGGGAGGGCGGCAGTCTCAGCGTGCCCTCCGCGATGCCGAGCGCCTGCTGCTCGGAGAGTGTGTTGCCCTCGATCGCGGTGGTCGCGAGCGCTCCGCGCACGAGGTAGACGTGCAGCAGATCGCTCGCTGCTTCGGGCCGCAGCAGCGCCCAGTGCACGTGGTCGCATTTCGAGGCCGCCTCCCCGAGCAGCAGCCATGTCTTGTAGGTCAGGTCGCGAAGGTCGAGGCGGAGGGTCAGCCACGGATGGGAGCGCTGATATGACATACGAGATGGCTTCTAGCATGTCCAATCCCAATCGGCAAGGAATGCCATATATGAAGGGAAATTTTCAGCTTATGACAGTCGCGATGGCAGCAGACATGTCCACCGCCGGTGTCTACGCTCAGGCGCGGCGGCGGCGTCTCGGCTCGGAGCGGGGATCGCGGGGGCGCGGCGGGTTGGCCTTGCGCTCCTCCGGCGTCATCTGGCGGATCGTCAGCGTCCCCTGCTCGAGCTGGCGTCTGATGTCGGCGAGCTTGCGCTCACGCTCGTCGCGCTGGCGATCCTGAGTCGACTTCATCGCCGCAACGACGATAGCGTGCAATTGACCAAATCGACGGTCTTCTCAGCGCAGCGGCTGAGCGCGTCCTACGGCTTGGCGTTCCAGACGACGCGGTCGAACGCCGGCAGCGCGGGGTCGGCGGCGTAGCCGAGGTGCTGGAGGTCGAAGAGGTCCTCGATGCTGCGCAGCAGCGAGTAGTGGTTGTACTGCTCCGTCAGGTTCACCGAGCCCGCCTGGACGAACTGCGAGATCAGCAGCAGGCCGACTCTGCCGCCGCCGGGCGGCGTGCCGGGTGCGACCGGTGTCGGGACGGTCGTCGTGGGGACGGTCGTCGTCGTGGTGTCGGTCGGCGTCGTCGGGGTGGTCGCCGTCGTGGTCGTGGTCGGCACCGTGGCGGTGGTCGTCGTGACGGTCGTCGGCGTGGTGGCCGTCGTGGTGGGCGTCGTGCCCGTGCCGCCGGCGGGCCCGCCGGCGCCCGCCGTCAGGTTCGGGAAGGTCGGCTGGTCGCAGCACGAGCTGGGATCGGCGAGCGGGCCGCTCTGCGGCGCCTGGTCGAACGTGATCGCGATCGCGCCGTCGTCTCTGCATCCGGGCGAGGCCTCGATCTCCGGCACGACCGTTCTCAACCACGCGTCCGTCGCCGCCAGGCCCGCAGGCTGGCCGGGAGCGCACGGCGCTTCGGAGCCGTCGTGGCATCGGTCGGGGACGATGTAGGAGAACGTCGGCGTCGTCGCTGCGCTTCTGAGGTCCAGCGCGAGCTGCCCGAGGTCGACGTCGCCGGTCGTGCACGTCGGCGTGTCGATCACCGAATGGAAGTAGACGAACGGGTTGCGCCACGTCACGTACGCGTCGCCGGGGCGCGGCGCGAGCTCGTCGTCGGCGGCGCCGAGCGCCGGATGCCGGCATGTCGCCGGGCTGCCGGCCGGGCCGCTGCCGACGTCCTCCACGTACGCCTTCCAGCTCAGCCCGGCGGCTGTGAACTGGTCGGCGAGCGTCTGCGCTCTCGCCGGGTAGACGCAGCCGTCGCCGGCGACCTCGCCGTCGCTGTCGAGCGTGCCGGGCGCGACGTCGCCGTACGTCGGGCAGTTCGCCGCCGTCTGCGGCGTCGGGCCCTGCCCGCTGACCAGCGCGATCTCATTCGCCAGCTCGCTCTGCGCGACGCCGTAGTAGTTGGCCAGCAGCTCGCCCTGTCTCGGCAGCGCCTGCGCCAGATACGGGGCCGGCGATCTCGGCCCGAACGTGTCGTCGTAGCCGTGCCCGGTGAGGACGATCAGGAACAGGTGCCGGACGTCGGGCAGCGGCGGCGTGTCCGGCGGCGCGGGCGCCTCGTCGCTGGCCGGCGTCGCGGGCGCGGCGGCGGCCGGTTCGGCGGCCGCTTCCAGGTCGGCCGGTTCGGCGGGCGCTTCGTCGTCGCCGCTCGCGTCGTCGGTCGGCGTGGGCGCCGCCGCTGCCGCCGGCTGCTGCAGCGCGACGAGCACCGGCGAGGTTCCAGCGCTCTCGGCCGGCGGGCTGACGACCGAGCCGACGACGACGCCGAACCCAAGCAGCGCCATCACCGCCAGCGCCGCTGCCCGCGGCTGCGGCATCCAGCGCGCGAGCGGATGCTCGGCGTCCTCCCGCGCGGCGGCGGCCAGCGCCCCGTCCTGCGGGAAGGCGCCGCTGGCGCGCAGCCCCATCGCGATCAGCCGCGCGATCTGCGCGGGCAGCGCCCCGCGCCGCGCGCCGCAGGCCATGCAGTAGCGCTGGTCGTGGGCGAGCGGCGTCGCGCACTGCTCGCAGCGCGTGCTCGCCGGCACGCCGGCACGGTCTTCGGCGGGGTCTGTCACGAGGCCTCGACAGTCTGTCCGCCGCAACCGCGGGAGACGTGAAGATTTGGAGATCGCGAGCGCGCCGCCGCGTTGACCGCGCCCTAACAGGGGCTTTACAACGTCCCGTAAACAGATGCTTCACAACTCGGCGCGGTCGATGCCGCAGACTGCGCTCAGATGGATCTATCGACGCCAGCGGCGGGCGACGACCAGCCGACGCTCGCGCTTCCGACGGGCGAGCAGTGCGCCGCCTGCGGCGCCCCGCTCGCCCGCGACCAGCGCTACTGCGTCGCGTGCGGCGAGCGCCGCGGCAAGCCGCGGCTGCCGTTCATGGACGGGCGCCCGCGCCATGCGCCGGCGCCCGCGCCGACCGCTCCGGGGGGCCCGGCGCGCGAGCGGCGCGCGGGTGCGTCGGCCGGGGCGACGCTCGTGGCCGGCGTCGGAACGCTCGTACTGGCGATGGGCGTCGGCGTGCTGATCGGCCGCTCGGGGGGGAGCGACAGCGGCGGTCGCGCGGCCGCGCCGCCGGTCCAGGTCGTGACGGTGGCCGGCGGTGGGAGCGGAGCCACGGACACGACGGCGACGACCTCCACCGACTCGACGTCGTCGAGAGGCAGGGCGAAGGTCAAGGCGCTGCCGAGATCCAAGCTGCCGCCGCCGACCGTGAGACTCGGCCAGAGAGGCTCCGGGCCGGGCTTCAGAAGAGGCAGATTCACCGGCGACTTCTTCGGTCCCTAGTAGACGGAGGCTGTGCGATGAGGGCGATGCCCACCAAGCTGCTCGACGTCGTGCGCGGCCGCCGCGACGGCGCGCCGGCGACGCCGACCGCGTTGCCGCCATGGGCGGCCGACGCTCCGGCGCACGACACGCGCATCGTCGACCTCGAGCGCCGCCGCGACCAGCTCGCCACCCGCGTCGCCGAGCTGCAGTGGGACCTCGGCGGCCTCGTCTACGAGATGGCCGTCCGCGACCGCATCGCCGTCGACGTGCTCGTGCAGCGCGCGGCCGCGCTGCAGGTGGCGGACGCCGAGCTGAGCGAGGTGGAGCGCATACTCCACACCGAGCAGACCGGCACCGCCGGCGCCTGCGCCACCTGCGGTGCGCCGCACAGCAGCGGCGCCGTGTTCTGCTGGCAGTGCGGCCAGCCGCTGCTCGCGCACGTCGCGAGCGAAGCGATCGGCTCGTAGCGGCGCCCGCGCGCCCGTGCCCGATCCGCGGTGCGCGTTGAGACACGCGCCCCGCCCCCGCCTCAGCCGAAGCGGCCGCTGACGTAGTCGCGCGTGCGCGAGTCGCGCGGGCGGCCGAAGATCGTCTGTGTCGCGTCCTCCTCGATCAGCGCGCCGACGCGTTCGCCGCCGTGCTCGTCGAGGCTGAAGAAGGCGGTGCGGTCGGCGACGCGCGCGGCCTGCTGCATGTTGTGCGTCACGATGACGATCGTGTAGCGGCGCTTGAGCGTGTGCATCAGCTCCTCGATCGCCGCGGTCGCGATCGGGTCGAGCGCCGAGGCGGGCTCGTCGAGCAGCAGCACGTCGGGCTCGATCGCGGTCGCGCGGGCGATGCA
>Ga0134125_10009237_pt1 | contig 11104 bp, 8 predicted proteins | sample KB31751_FD_96464 | JGI IMG/M metagenome (GOLD analysis project Ga0134125, IMG submission 96464) | Terrestrial soil microbial communities with excess Nitrogen fertilizer from Kellogg Biological Station, Michigan, USA - KB3-175-1 | ecosystem: Environmental > Terrestrial > Soil > Unclassified ...
GTTGATCGGCACGCCGCCGATGGCGAGCGCGATCTCGAGCGGGCGGATGTGACGGCCGTAGGCGCGGAAGCTGTCGGCGATCTGGCCGGACAGTTCGCGCGTCGGCGACAGCACCAGCACGCGCGCGGACTTGCGCTCGGGCCGGCGGCGGTTGGCGAACAGGTGATGCAGGATCGGCAGCGCGAAGGCCGCGGTCTTGCCGGTGCCGGTCTGGGCGATGCCGATGACGTCGCGCTTGGCGAGCGCGAGCGGAACGGTCTGGGCCTGGATCGGAGTGGGGGTGACGTATTTCTCTTCCGTGAGGGCACGGAGGATCGGCTCTGCGAGGCCGAAGTCGTTAAAAGAAGTCAAAAGAGCTCTTTCTCATATGGCGAAACGGCCGGCTCGCCTCGTGCGAGGCGGCGGTATCGCGGGGTTTCAAGACATCCCGCGTTGCCAGGGTTGTCGGTCGGTTCGGATTACGGATGGGCGGGGCGAAATTCGTGTAATCGAGCTTCGTGCACGCGGCCCGCGACCCATTTCGGAAAGGGTCGAATCATCCGTTGGCGTCCATATGGCAGGGGTCCGCGGCCTTTTCAAGGCGCATAGGGCCGATTGTTCCGTTCAGGATGAACGAATTGCCTCTTTTTGCCGCGCTTTGCGCGGTTTCAGCCATGTCCGCAGCCCGATTTACAAGGCCGGACAGATCGGGGATTGTCATGCCCCCAAAGTATTAGACGCAGCAGCGTCCCGTCACTCCGGAGCCGTCGAAATGCCGTTTCCCAGGGCTTCTCAGGCCCTTTCCCGTTTTACCGTGCTCGATCTCACCCGCGTCCGTTCCGGCCCGACCTGCGTGCGCCAGCTCGCCGACTGGGGCGCCAATGTCATCAAGATCGAGACGCCGCCGCATCTGGAAAAGGGCGAAGGCCCTGGCGGCCCGCGCGACAACGCCGACTTTCAAAACCTGCATCGCAACAAGCGGTCGATGACACTCGATCTGAAGTCGAAGCAGGGCCTCGCCGCCTTCAGGCGCATGGTCGAGAAGGCCGACGTCGTGGTCGAGAATTTCCGCCCGGACGTAAAGGATCGTCTCGGTATCAATTATGAGGACTTGAAAAAGGTCAACAAGCGCATCGTGCTCGGTTCGATCTCCGGCTTCGGCCAGGACGGCCCGTATCGCGACCGCCCCGGATTCGACCAGATCGCGCAGGGCATGGGCGGGCTGATGTCGATCACCGGCGAGCCGGGCCGCGGGCCGATGCGCGTCGGCATCCCGGTCGCCGATCTCACGGCCGGGCTGTTCTGCGCCATGGGCATCCTCACCGCGCTGCTGGAGCGCGAAGTCTCGGGCGAGGGCCAGTGGGTCTCGACCTCGCTGCTGCAGGCGCAGATCTTCATGCTCGATTTCCAGGCCGCGCGCTGGCTGCAAATGCAGGAGGTCGCCAAGCAGGCCGGCAACGATCATCCGACCTCGATCCCGACCGGCGTTTTCAAGACCAAGGACGGCCATATCAACATCGCCGCCGCCGGCCAGGTGATCTGGGAGCGCACGTGCCAGGCGCTCGGGTCGCCGGAAATGTTCGCGCGCGAGGACTTCAAGACCGGCGCGCTGCGCTCGAAGAACCGCGTCGCGGTGAACGAGGCGATCAACAAGATTACCTTGAACAAGACCAGCGCCGAATGGATCGACATCTTCAACAAGGCCGGCGTGCCGTGCGGGCCGATCAACTCGATCGACCAGGTGTTCGCCGATCCGCAGGTCAAGCATCTCGGCGCGGCGATCGCCGGGCACAAGGCGGACGGCAGCGAGCAGCTCTTCGTCGCGCAGCCGTTCAAGATGTCGCGCACGCAGACCAAGATCGCCGCCGTGCCGCCGAAGCAGGGCGAGCACACCGACGAGGTGCTGAAGGAATTCGGCTTCTCCGACGGCGACATTGCCGATCTGCACAAGGCGAAGGCGGTGTGATGCCGCTGCGCGCGGTCTACTCCCTCGTCATCCCGGGACGGCGCGTAGCGCCGGACCTGGAATCCATACCCCGGAGCCGAAATGTGGCGGTTTAGGCTGTCCGATATACTGCGGCGTATGGATTCCGGGCTCGCTCGCTCTGCTCGCGCCCCGGAATGACACCCGAAAAAGGATTGCCCATGCCCTTCACCGACAAAATGCAGGCCCGGAAAGAGGGCAGCGTCGGCTATCTCGTCTTCAACAATCCCGAACGGCACAACGCCGTGTCGCTGGAGATGTGGGAGGCGGGCGAGCACTACCTGAAGGACTTCAGGGACGACCCGGCGGTGCGCGTCGTGGTCGTCACCGGCGCGGGCGGCAAAGCCTTCGTATCGGGCGCCGACATTTCACGTTTTGAAAAGGAGCGGTCGACCAAGGAAGCGATCGATCGCTACAACGTCGTCGTCGACCGCGCCTACACGGCCTTCTCGGAATTCCCCAAGCCGACCATCGCCATGATCCGCGGCTATTGCATCGGCGGCGGCGTCGGCCTCGCGCTCTGCTGCGACATGCGCATCTGCACCGAAAATTCGAAATTCGGCGTGCCGGCGGCCAAGCTTGGCCTCGGCTACGGCTTCAAGGGCATCAAGAAGCTGGTCGACGTGGTAGGCCCGTCTTTCGCCAAGGAAATCTTCTACACGGCGCGGCAATTCACCGCGGCGGAGGCGCAGGTCATGGGGCTCGTCAACCGTGTGCTGCCGGACGGCGAACTCGAGGCCTACGTCAAGAATTACGCCGACACGATCAGCGCCAACGCGCCGCTGACCGTCGATTCGGTGAAATTCATCGTCAGTCAGGCGGTGATCGACGAGTCCAAGCGCGACCTTCAGAAATGCGCCGATCTCGTCAGCGCCTGCTTCGCCAGCGGCGACTACAAGGAAGGGCGCACCGCCTTCATGGAAAAGCGCAAGCCGCGCTTCACCGGAACATGATAGGGTGAGGCGGCCGGCGGGACTACGCGGCCGCCGCGGTTGTTACAATAAAGCGGCACAAGCCGAGACAATCGGCGGGCACGTGGGAGGAGAGAGGGGTGGCTTCGGTCGAGTTGCGTTCGCTGACGAAGCGCTACGGCGAAGCCGCCGTGGTCGATAACGTGTCGCTGACGATCGCGCACGGCAATCTGGTCTGCCTGCTCGGGCCGTCCGGCTGCGGCAAGACCACGACGCTGCGGCTGATCGCCGGCTTCGTCGAGCCGAGCGCCGGCGAGATCCGCGTCGGCGACCGCCTGGTGTCCTCGCCGGCGCAGACCGTGCCGCCCGAGCGTCGCAACATGTCGATGATCTTCCAGAGCTACGCGCTGTGGCCGCACATGACGGTGGCTGAAAACATCATCTACGGCCTGAAGCTGCGCAAGCTCGACCGCGCGACCATCGCCAAGAAGCTCGATGCGATCCTCGCCACCACCAAGCTCGCACCGCTGGCGCAGCGCTATCCCGGCGAGCTGTCCGGTGGCCAGCAGCAGCGCGTGGCGCTTGCACGCGCGCTTATCGTCGATCCGGAGACGCTGCTGCTCGACGAGCCGCTCTCCAACCTCGACGCCAATTTGCGCGAGGAGATGCGCTTCGAGGTGCGGCGCCTGCACGACGAGTACCGTTATACGACCGTCTACGTGACGCACGACCAGTCAGAGGCGATGACCACCGCCGATCTCATCGCGGTGATGAACGGCGGCAAGATCGAGCAGGCCGGGTCGCCGGAAGAAATCTACGACCGGCCGAAATCGGAATTCGTCGCGCGCTTCATCGGCGCCAGCAACGTCGTCCGCGCCAGGGGGCTCGACGCGACCCACGCCGAGTTCGCCGGCGTCGCGCTCACCTGCGTCGGCGAGCGCATGACCGCGGGCGTCGACGTGCCGATCTCGATTCGCCCGCACGATATCGCGCTCGCGGCCAAGCCGCCGCAGCAGGACACCAACGTCGTGCCGGCGAAAGTGACGCGGCAGGTCTTTCTCGGCGGCACCCGCGACTACGTCGTCGAGACGAAAAACGGCATGCAACTGCGCGTGCTCACCGCCGCGCCAGAGAACATCCCGGCGGGCACCGATGTCTGGCTGCATCTGCCGCCGGAATGCTGCCGGGCGCTCAGCCGGTAGCCAACAACAAGAAACATCAATCAGGAACCAGGAGGATACGCGATGAAGGACTTCCGGATCTCACGCCGCGACCTGATGATCGGATCGAGCGCGCTCGCCGCCGGCGGCCTGTTCTCGACGCAGGTGCTTTCGGCCGCGCCGCCGGCCAGCGCGGTGACGCCGCAGCTCGTCGAAGCCGCCAAGAAGGAAGGCAAGGTCGTCTGGTACACCTCCGTCGACCTGCCGCTCGCCGAAAAGATCGGCAAGGCGTTCGAGGCGAAGTATCCGGGCGTCGCGGTGCGCGTCGAGCGCTCGGGCGCCGAGCGCGTGTTCCAGCGCATCGGCCAGGAATACGGCTCGAACATCCACGCGGTCGACGTCGCCAATTCGTCCGACGCCGCGCATTTCATCGTCTGGAAAAACCAGAAGATGCTCGAGGCCTACGTCCCGGAGGACGTCGCCAAGTTCTATCCGGCCGAGCACAAGGACCCGGATGGCATGTTCGCCAGCTTCCGCGTCTGGCTGTGCATCATCGCCTACAACACCAACCTGGTGAAAAAGGAAGAGGCGCCGAAGAGCTACGCCGACCTGCTCGACCCGAAATGGAAGGGCAAGATCGTCAAGGCGCATCCCGGCTACAGCGGCACGATCATGACCGCGACCTACCAGATGCAGCGCGACCTCGGCTGGGGCTACTTCGAGAAGCTGGCCAAGCAGAATATCATGCAGGTGCAGTCGTCGGCCGATCCGCCGAAGCGCCTGGCGCTGGGCGAGCGCGCGGTGATGGCCGACGGCAACGAGTACAACATCTTCCAGATCATGGAGAAGAAAGGCCCGGTCGCGCCGGTCTACGCCACCGAGGGCTCGCCGCTGATCGTCGGCCCGACCGGCATGTTCAAGGCCGCGCCGAATCTGAACGCGGCGAAGCTCTTCTGCAATTACAGCTTCTCGCCGGAATGCCAACAGCTCATCATCGATGTCGGCGGCCTGCGCTCGATGCATCCGCAGACCAAGGAGAAGGCCGGCCGCACGCCGTTCAAGGATATCAAGACGATGAAGGACGATCCTGCGGCCGTCGAGAAGATGGCCGACGAGATCAAGCAGCATTACGTCAAGCTGTTCCACGTCTAGTCTGACCGCAAAACAACGCGGCGCGAAAATGGGGAGGCGACCATGCGCAAGATGACGATCAACCGGCGCGACGTCCTGAAAGGCGGCACGGCGTTGGCGGCGTCAAGCATGTTCGCCTCGCCGCTTCGCGCCGCGCCGCCGCCGGCCGAGGCGATGACGCCGGCGCTGATCGCGGCGGCGACGAAGGAGGGCGCGGTGACGTTCTACACCGCGATGGACCTGGCCTTCGCCGAACGGCTTGGCCGCGTCTTCGAGCAGAAGTTCGCCGGCATCAAGGTGCGGGTCGAGCGCTCCGGCGCCGAGCGCATCTTCCAGCGCGTCGGCCAAGAGTACCAGAGCAACATCCACGCGGTCGACGTCGTCAACACCGCCGACCAGTCGCACGTCATCTACTGGAAGCGGCAGGGCTGGCTCGCGCCTTATCTGCCGGAGGACGTGGCAAAATACTACGACAAGAAATACTACGACCCTGACGCGCTGGCGATCGTGACGCGCGTGCTGGTGTCGCCATTCGGCATCAACACCAATCTCGTCAAGATGGCGGACGCGCCGAAGAGCTTCGCCGACCTGCTCGATCCGAAATGGAAGGGCAAGATGGTCAAGGCACATCCCGCTTACAGCGGCACGATCATGAACGCGACGTTCCAGATCGCGCGCGACCTCGGCTGGGACTATTTCGAGAAGCTGGCCAAGCAGAACGTGCTGCAAGTGCAGTCGGCGACCGATCCGCCGAAGCGCATCGCGCTCGGCGAGCGCGCGATCATGGTCGACGGCGCCGGCTATCTGGTCATTCGCGGCAAGGAAGCCGGCCAGCCGGTCGACGTCATCTATCCGTCGGAGGGCACGCCGGTCGCGACCAGCCCGAGCGCGCTGATGAAGGCTGCGCCGCATCCGAGCGCGGCCAGGCTGTTCCACAACTGGATGCACGCGCGCGAGGGCCAGCAGCTGCTCATCGACTATGCGCGGCAGTATTCGCCGCATGCGCAGGCGGTGGAAAAGCCGGGCGTGCGCAAGCTGTCCGAGATCAAGCTGATGAAGGAGGACGCCGCGGGCGTCGAGAAGTCGGCCGACGAGATCAAGCGCCGTTACACGCAGTATTTCAAGGTGTGATGGTGGTGATCTGCCGCAAGCACAGCGCGCTCCCTCTCCCCTGTGGGGAGAGGGTTGGGGTGAGGGGGTTCATGACTCTCAGATGCTGTAACCCCTCACCCGGACCGCGTCGCGGTCCGACCTCTCCCTATGGGAGAGGTGAAGACAGGTTTGCTATGGGCTGCTGCCAATGACCGTCGCCGTTCCGGCAACGAGCGCGCCGCGCCGCTTCGGCTTCGACCTGACGAAGCCGGTGCTCTATCTGTTTGCCGCCGTGCTGTGCGTGCTGATCGTGCTGCCGCTGTCGTGGCTGTTCGTCTACAGCCTGACCGACCAGAAGGGCGCGCTGACGCTCGCCAACTTCTACCGCCTGTTCAGCGAGTCCTCTTTCTACGATCCGCTCGTCACCACCTTCGTCATCGCCGTCTCCTCGGCCCTGATCTGCTGCACGGTGGCGGCGCCGATGGCCTGGCTGGTGGCGCGCACCGACCTGCCGTTCTCCGGGACGGTCCGCGCACTGGTGACCGCCTCGTTCGTGACGCCGCCGTTCCTCGGCGCCATCGCCTGGGAATTGCTGGCCGCGCCGAACAGCGGCCTGCTCAACAAATTGTTTCGCGACGTGACCGGCGCCGATCAGGACGTGCACCTGTTCAACATCTACACCGTCAGCGGCATCGTCTTCGTCATCTCCTGCTACACGTTCCCGTATGTCTTCACTTTGGTCGCCAATTCGCTCGACCGTACGCCGGGCGAACTGGAGGACGCGTCTTCGATTCTCGGCGGCGGCCGCTGGTACACGGCGCGGCGCGTGACGATTCCCTTGGTGCTGCCGGCGCTCTTGGCCGGCGGCCTCGTCGCCTTCCTCCAGGCGATGACGCTCTTCGGCTCGCCGGCGATCCTGGCGCTGCCGGCCGGCTTCCATACCATGACGACCAAGATCTGGAGCTTGTTCCAGTTTCCGCCGAAGCCGGAGCTCGCCGCCGCCGCCTCGCTGCCGCTGCTGGTGCTCACGGTGCTGCTGCTGCGCGCCGAGCACATGATCCTCGGCCGCCGCGGCTATTCGATCGTTGGCGGCAAATACGGCGCGCCGCGGCTCATTCCGCTGCGCGGACTGCGCTGGCCGGCCTTCGGCCTCTGCGTCACGGTACTGATGCTGCCGGTGTTCCTGCCTTATCTGGCGCTGCTCAACGCCGCCTTCTCGCCGATCGCCACGTCCTTCGTGACGTTCAAGACCGCGACCTGGCAGAACGTCCACTTCGTGCTGTTCGAGCTCTCGGCCATGACGCTGGCGCTGAAGAACACCGTCATCCTCGGCACGTCGGCGGCGACCATCGGCACGGCGATCGCGCTGGTCATCGCCTATGTGACGACGCGGCAGGCGGTCGCCGGCTGGCGCGTGCTCGGCTTCCTCGCCACCGCGCCGATCGCGATTCCCGGCATCGTGCTCGGCGTCGGGCTGTTCCTGAGCTACACGCGCGAGCCGTTCGTTCTCTATGGCACGCTGTGGATCCTGCTCATTGCCTTCGTCACCATCGCGCTGCCGTCCGCCTACCAGCAGCTCCAGGCGGCGTTCCGCACGATCCATCCGGAGCTCGAGGACGCGAGCCGCATCCTCGGCGCGACGCGCCTGCGCTCGCTGTGGCAGATCACCGCGCCGCTGTTGCGCACCGGCGTCGTCGCCACCTGGTGCTTCATCTTCGTCGGTGTCATGCGCGAACTGTCGGCGGCGATCATTTTGTTCACCTCCGAGACCAAGGTGGTCTCGGTGCTGATCTACGATCTCAACGAGAGCGGCGATCTCGGCGCCATCTCGGTGATCGGCCTCGGAATGCTCATCATCACCTTCGCCGTGGTCATCGCGGTCAACAGGATCCCCGGCTTTGGGACGGTCCGCTTCAGAAACTGAGCCCCATGGACGCGACGCTTCCCGCTATTTCCCTCGCCGAACAAATGGCCGGGCGCATCGTGCGCCTGCGCGCCGGGACTTTGCCCGCCGCCGTGCGCGCCAAGTGCGAGGACCTGCTGATCGACGTCGCCGGCCTTTGCCTCACCGCGCGCAACGAGGATTACGTCAAGGCGACGCTGGCCGGCCTCGACGACGACGGCCCGTGCACCGCGATCGGGCATGCGCGCACGCTGAGCTCGGCCGGCGCCGCGCTGGTCAACGGCACGGCCGCGCATGGCGAGGATTTCGACGACACCTTCGAAGGCGGCCCGGTCCACGCCGGCGCTGTCATCGTGCCGGCGGTGCTCGCCGCCTGCGAGCGGCACGGGCGGAACGGCGCCGACGCGCTCGTCGGCATCGCGGTCGGCTGTGAGGTGATGTGCCGGCTGTCGACCGTGGTGCCGAAGGCCGTGCACAAAGCCGGCTTCCACCCGACCGCGATCTTCGGCGCGATGGGGGCTGCCGCGGGTGTCGCGGCAACGCTCGGGCTGACCGAGAAGCAGGTCGTCGACGCGCTCGGCATCGCCGGCTCGATGGCGTCCGGCATCATCGAATATCTCGCCGAGGGCACCTGGACCAAGCGCATGCATCCGGGCTGGGCGGCGCAATCGGGTCTGCGCGCCGCGCTGCTGGCGCGGGCCGGGTTCCTCGGACCGCGCACCGTGTTCGAGGGTGTGCACGGGCTCTTTCACGGTTTCGCGCACACGACCAAGGGTGACTACGGCCAGCTCGACACGTTCGGCGATGCCTGGGCGATCGAGACGCTGGCCTTCAAGCCCTATCCGTGCGGGACGATGGCGCATCCGTACATCGACTGTGCCCGCCGCCTCGCCGCGAAGGGTATCAAGCCCGCGGACGTGATGGAGCTTGTTTGTGAGGTCGCCGAGGGCACCGTGCACCGGCTGTGGGAGCCGCTCGCAGCCAAGCAGCGGCCGCCGAACGGCTACGCGGCGAAGTTCGCGACGCCGTTCATCCTCGCCACCGGCTTCGTCAAGGGCGGCGTCGGTCTCGATGCGTTCACGGCGGATGCGGTCAAGAACCCGGACGTGCTCGCGCTCGCCGCCAAGGTCCGCTACGTCATCGATCCGGACAATCCCTATCCGAACGGATTCACTGGCCACATCCGCGCCGTGCTCAAGGACGGCCGCGTGGTCGAAGAGCGGCAGCCGCATTTCCGCGGCGGCGCGCACGAGCCGTTGACGCGGCAAGACATCGAGGAGAAGTTCGCGCTCAACGCCCGCCACGGCGGTTGGGATGCGGCGCGCAGCGCGGCCGCGCTGAGGCTGCTGGCGAAATTTTATCAAGGGCCGATCGATCTGCGATCGCTGCGAGGTTAGTCCATGAGTGAACCGGAACTCGCCGGCAAGGTTGCCATCGTCACCGGCGCCGGACGCAATATCGGCCGCGCCATCGCGCTGAGGCTGGCGCGCTCCGGCGCGGCTGTGGTCGTCAACGCACGTTCGAACAAGGCTGAATCGGACGCGGTGGTGAAGGAGATCGCAGCCGCCGGCGGCAAGGCCATCAGCGTCATTGGCGACGTCGCCGACCCGAAGACGGCGGAGGCGCTCGCCGCGGCGGCGCTCAAGGCGTTCGGCCGCCTCGACATCCTCGTCAACAACGCCGCCGTCCGGCGCGAGAAGCCGATCACCGACATGAGCTATGCCGATTGGCGCGAGGTTATGGACGTGACGCTCGACAGCGCCTTCCATTGCGTCAAGGCCTGCCTGCCGGGCTTGCGCAGGCAGGGCGGCGCCATCGTCAACATCGGCGGCATGAGCGCGCATATCGGCTCGAAGCACCGCGCGCATGTGATGGCCGCCAAGGCCGCGCTGGTCGGCTTCACGCGCGGGCTGGCGCACGACCTCGCCGCCGACCGCATCTCGGTCAACTGCGCCGTGCCCGGCGCCATCGATACCGCGCGCGCGGCGGGCGTGCGGCCCGCGCATCATCTCACCCACGGCACTATCACCGGCGAGCGCGGCACCTCCGAGGACGTTGCCGCGCTGGTACACTTCCTTTGCACGCCCGCGGCCCACTACATCACCGGCCAGGCCATCCACGCCAGTGGCGGGGCGTATCTGGGGTCCTGAAGCCGGGGTGGCCGCATTCGCTCGGAAATGCTAATCCAGCGGCCGAATTCGCCCTCGCAAAATGGAGTGCTGCATGTACACCGACCTTGCTCTCTACATCGACGGACAATGGCTCACCGGCGGCGGCCGCAAGGGCGAGGACGTGATCAATCCGGCCACCGGCAAGGCGCTGAGCCACCTGCCGCATGCCAGCAAGGCCGATCTCGACCACGCGCTGGCCGCGGCGCAGAAGGGCTTCGCCCAGTGGAAGGCGACCTCCGCCTATGACCGCTCCAAGATCATGCGCAAGGCCGCGGACCTTTTGCGCGAGCGCGCCGACCACGTCGCGCGCGTGCAGACGCAGGAGCAGGGCAAGCCCTATCCGGAATCGCGCGCCGAGGTTCTGACCTCCGCCGACATCATCGACTGGTATGCCGAGGAGGGCCGCCGCGCCTATGGCCGCATCGTGCCGGGCCGGCAGAAGGGCGTGCGCCAGATCGTGACGCAGGAGCCGGTCGGCGTCGTCGCCGCCTTCACGCCATGGAATTTCCCGACGCTGACCCCGGTGCGCAAGATCGCCGGCGCGCTGGCGGCGGGCTGCTCGATCATCATCAAGGCTTCGGAAGAGACGCCCGGCGGCTGCGTCGAACTGGTCAAATGCTTCGCCGATGCCGGCGTCCCGGCCGGCGTGCTCAATCTAGTCTTCGGCGTGCCGGCAGAAGTCTCCGAGCACCTGATCCCGTCGCCGATCGTGAAGAAGGTCTCCTTCACCGGCTCGATCCCGGTCGGCAAGCATCTCGCCGGCCTCGCGGCGA
>Ga0134125_10009238_pt1 | contig 11103 bp, 10 predicted proteins | sample KB31751_FD_96464 | JGI IMG/M metagenome (GOLD analysis project Ga0134125, IMG submission 96464) | Terrestrial soil microbial communities with excess Nitrogen fertilizer from Kellogg Biological Station, Michigan, USA - KB3-175-1 | ecosystem: Environmental > Terrestrial > Soil > Unclassified ...
ACGCGACCTCGGATCGTTCGACAGATATTCATAACTCAGTGTGAATTCCCAGATCGGATTTTGGAAGTTCTGCGCGCGCACCTCGCGTCCCGCCACTGATTCCTGTATATCAGTGTTGAACGTGGGCGTCTTGGTGATTGACCAGGCCAAGCCTCGAATTTTGGGAAAGAGTAGGTTGCTCATATGGATTTCTGCCCACAAAAAAGGCGGCTGAACGCTGCCAAAGGTCAGTAATGGTGGATTTGAGTTTTTCAGCCGGCCAGTTTGCGCTTGCGCAGCGTCTTATATACCTGTTCTCCAATCATGTGCCCGTGACGCGCGATGGTTTGCTGGAACGAAGCGGCATCAATCGCGCTGACATTTAGATGGACATGAACGGCCGGAGCAGAAGCGGAGCCGTTGCTTACCAAATCGCGCAGACCCTGCGCATAAGACGCGGGCAGGACCTGCTCGTCGCGATGAATCATGGCGAGAGTGTCGAAAGGAACGCGGTACATTCCGCCCGCGGCATGTGGAATAGAGCTTGCGCTCGCTCCCACGGCATAGCTGTTTACCGTCGCAAATGCCTCGCCCGAAGCGATATCCGCTTGAACAGGATCATAAGCGTTGGCCGCGTAGGCCTCTGCCGCCGCCAGATAAGCATCGGCTTCGATTTGTGCGAGATCGGAGGCGATGGCCGCATCCGCCTTGGAGGAGTTCCCCTCGCGGCTGAGGATCTCATCCATCAGCCACATCTCGATCTTCTTTTCGATCCATTGCTCTACAAAGCTCACCAGTTGCATCAGGATGTTCTGAAACATCTTTTCAAATGCCTGTGACGCGGTCTCCGTGCCCTGGATCCAGCCGTTCAGGGCCGAGTTAAACATTGAATTGAACTGGGTGAAGTAGCGCTGGTATTGCTGCCGCTCGGCGTTGAGGCTTTTCTGATTGTCAGCCGCCATCCGGGAAAGATGCTGGTCATTCAGTTGCTCGATTTGAGCGTTGATTTTGCTGATGACCGTGATCCGCTGGGCCGTATTCAGATCGGGATCATTTTGAGCCAGTTCAAGCTTCTTCTGCAGTGCACGCAGGTCTTCCTGATACTCCTGGTCGTGTAGCGCCTTCAGCTCGGCAAGTCCCTGGGCCTGGCTGATTTTTCCGCTGGCCATTCGCTCCTGGATCGCCTGTTCTTCCAGGTTGCGGATGGTGGCGAGGTGAGATTTCTCCTGTTGCTCCTTGGCAGCGTTCGCCTCCTGCAGTGCCTTGACGATCGCCTGATTGTTTTTTGTTGCCGTCTTCAGAGCGTCTTCCGCTGCCTTTTCATTCTGTTTTTGAATCTCGCTGTTGCTGCGCTCCAGGGCTTTGGCAAAGCCTTCCTGTGCCCTCTGGTTCTCAGTGTCGATTGCCTGCTGTCCGGCGGCAACCTGGTGATAGATCTGGTTGTAGAGCGCGCTTCCCTGCAGAACCTGTTCCAGCTTGCTGAGCCAGAAGTTCTGCTCTTCCGTGCGGCTGACCTGGTGATTCATTCTCAAGTCGTCCAGCTCGCGCTGGAATCCCTGCATTAACGCGTGTTCTTTCTCGCGCTGACGCTGCTGGATCTCCTGTGCGTCGTCATTGGTAAGCTGCGCGTTCATTGCTCCAATCGACGCCGTAGCTTCATTCACTCTTGCCTTCAGGCTGTTAACCTGACCTTCAAGAGCGGGCAGCTTAGACGCGGCATCCATGGCATCGGCGGTCGGGCCTGAACTCTCAAAGGAATCACCCGTGCTGAGGTTAGGGAGGGCGATCTGCTGAGTTTCCCTTGACTTGCGAAGGAGGTCTTGATACTCAGTGGTCTTTTGCTTTAGCAATTCCTGAAGATGTTCCGGACTGCCGCCCTCATCTTCCATCTTGAAATTGATTTTCAGTTTGTCCTTCTCTGATTCGCTGGAAGCCGCCAGGAGTTGACGCTGCCTGTCAGCTTCTTTCGTCTTGTTGGCGAGTTCCTCCAGCACCTTGTTTTCGGACTTGATCTGATCAACAGCCTGCTTTTCGGCGTCGGTATAAATGAAGGTATCGGAAATGAATTTGCTCAGCTTGTCAGCGGCATTGACGATTGCATCCACGAAGCCAGCGATGGCCAGGGGACTAAACGCGGCTTCAAGGGCTGTTCCAAGCGTGGCAGCCTCGGCAGCGGCTGAAGCCACCGCGCCGGAAACGTCGCCATTGACCGATTCTGCAAGGATTTTTGCCATATCGGACGCCTGTTTGAAGACGTCATTCACGGCGTCCATTGCGTCCTTAAGTTCGTCAGTGGTTGCCGTGATGTTGATCGAAACGTCCTGGTCAGCCATGTGAGTCTCCAGAGTTGTTGGGGAAAATAAAAAAGCAGCCCGCAGGCTGCTTTAAGGAAAATCTAGAGCGCTATAAATGGCAGAGAGGCTCTTTTGCCACCAGATCTTTCAAGTCAAGCACCTTGAACTCGAATACTTGCGGTGATCCATCAGGAGCAAAGAATTCCACCTTGAATTGCCTCGCATTCAAGATCTGGTGAGCGAGAGCCCTGGGTTCGCGCGAGAGAAGCATTTCGCCGCTGGTTGTCCACGTCTGGCTGATGACCGGAGCGTTATCAAACTTGAGCCGGATATTCCCACTCCGGACAGGTCCCGCCTGGAGTTCTACAAGGGTTTTCGGTCCGCGGCAGACCAGGCCGATACCAAGGTTCTTCTTTTTGCTCGAGCCGACCGGCTGTCCAAATGTGCTGAATGCTACCTGTTTGGTTCCTTCCATTGCGGTCTCGCCGGCAACGCGCATCCATTTTAGATTGCTGATCACCTTAAGGTTTTCAATCTGCTGGTCTGTAAAGCCGGCTTTGTGCATTTCTTCGTCCGAAGGGAGCTTTGTATTAGCGGACGAATCCGTCTGAGCTGCAACTTTGTGCACTGCCATCGAGCCACCGAGAAAAAAGACAGCAATCAAAAGGAACCTTGAGATTTGCAAGTGTATTGGCCTCCGAGTTGCGTATCGTAAACCAGAACTGCTGAATTCTCAATAAATATTGCGCTCAGCGACTAAGGTCAACGGACTCTGTACATTGCGGGTAATGGTCCCGCCAGCGAACCACCCGTTGCTTCGATCGCTCGTGTCAGCTCGCTCAAGCCATCGCCGGCACGAGATGATTCTGTCCGGCGCGACTCTGCGCCAAAACCTCTTATGTAGGCAGCAATCAGTATGTGGGCGGGTGGGTTTTCTCGCCAATATTTCAGAAGATCGTCCGCGTCCCAAAACGTGAGCTCATCAATTTCGCTGAATGTCCATCCGGTAGCGGTAGCAATGTGGCCGTAGAGGAACGGCCAGTCTGCTAGGCCGGTACCGGCACAGTTTCCCCCGGCGACGCCTTTTTCAGTCCTGAGACCTCGAGAACTGCGATGAACAGAACATTGAAATCTTCAAGGGTCAGTCCGCTTTCCAACTTGTCGAGCGACAGATCCTGGTGAACTTTGCGAAGCGAGCTCGAGATGACAGGCAAATATTTGAGAAGTGAGCTAAGCCCTTTGCTTGAACCCTCCGCGGACTCGCTGAACAGAGAATCCAGTTGGCGCAGTTCACCCAGGGTAAGTGAAGAGACCGTAACCTGGCCGAGTGAAGTCGAGACAACCTGCTGCTTGAGCACTGTTCCTCCTTGTCGAGATGGTGAATTCGAAAAACGAGGGCCTGGCGGTTACCAGGCCCTGCTCCCGCCTGGCGCACCCGTACCGCTCAGGCATTGGGAGTGCCAAGTCAGGTAAAAATCAGGTCAGATTACTCGTTGGAATACATGTCGGCCACCTGGCCAGCGGCGTTTCCACCCCAACAGGCCAAAACCGGGCCTGGTGGGGACCCCGGCCTCAAGAACTGGCCACTTAAGTACTTATTCGTTGGAATACATGTCTGCTACCTGGCCAGCGGCGTTTGCGAAGGCTTCGAAATCGAACTCGGGGATGATGAAATCTTCCTGTTTGGTAGCAAAGCTGAGCTTGGAGGCGACGACGGAGTACAGCATGATCGCAAACTGATTGTTGTTATAGACCGTTTCCAGCAACACCTGGATTGTGGGAGCAAAGCCCATCAACTGATTAGTGATGTTGAGCTGCGTTCCCGTGGTGGCGGCAACGAATGTATATGAAATCTGCACCGATGCTCCGGTATCGCTCGACGAAAATGTGTAAATACCTGTCGTCGTATTCACCGAGTACTGTCCCACAGCAGGGCTGGCGGCAACGCGCGTGAGAGGAACGCCCGCATTGATGCCGGAAGCGTAGCGCACACCCCAGTCCTGTTTGAAAGTGGCCGCGTTCTGTACGGTGATCTGGAAAGGAGTTGCCGGGACGGTGGCGGTTTCGTCCAGGGCGGTCTTCACCATACCAGAGCCCATGGTCTGGCCGAAGAACAGGTCATTCATCATCTTGCCGTTGATGGAAGCGAACTTGGCCTTGCCGCTGATCTTGCATTTGCCGCGGGCCACGGCCTCGGGAAACTGCTTCTGGCCATAGAGCTGCTTGATGTCGCCGGATATGTCGAGTGACACATCCTGCAGGGTGCCAAACTTCATGGGAGTGGGATTGGCCGCCGTGTTGCCTCCGCTGGGGAAACCAAACAGCGTGCCTGAGCCAAACTCAAACATGTTTTTTCTCCTTGTTGGGAGGCTGATGGCACTCCCAAAAAATCGGTGATCTGGTGATCGGTAGATTGGGTGATCGGAAATCGCGGGAACGGGACTTGATCTTGGTTCACGGGCCGCTTGCGGCTATAACCTTGTCATTCAGCTTCACCACGGAGGCACGGAGACACGGAGAAGAGCAAAATCTAAAGCAGCAGATCAAGCCTTCGTGGAAGTTCGTGTAGTTTGTGGTGAAACCCATCAGTGTGAATCAGTGGCATCAGCGTAATCTGCGGTAAGCTTTTGCTTTTCTCCGCGTCTCCGCGCCTCCGCGGTAGGTTTTGTTTTTACGCCGTAGCAACAATCTCTACCGGGATTACTGCCATGGCCATCGAGCCCTGCACGTTTTCCACGATCTCGATCCTGCCTTGAATGCGGCAGTCAGAAACCCGGCCTCCGAGTGACTGCGCGAGCCCCGGAACACTGTTGCGTATGGCGGCTTCCGCGGCATCGAGCAAGAGGTTCAGCTCCGTTGAAGGCACAACACCGGGGTCGCTATCGCCGCTGGAATAAAGAACCAGATCGACAGTCATTTTCCAGTTAACCGGGAGGCCGTTGACGGCTGTCGCAGCGAGTTCATCTTTCTGCACCTGGTACAGCGCGGGACGATCTGCGGGGGAGATCTGGCTGGGATCCTGCCAGCGCCGGCTGACCGTCTTGAACGGCCCCGCCGGCGACAGGAGGGCGCCTTGCAACACAGAAAAAAGTGCGGAATAGATTTGTTCGCGAGGAAAGATCATCTTTGCACCTTAAAAATGGTTTCACCGCGGAGGCGCGGAGGAAATCGCGCGGAATCGCCGTAATCGCAACGTGATCGCGCGTAGTCGGTACGTGATCGCACGGAATCGGACCTTGTAGAACCCACCAGGTCTCTTCATCACCCGCCTTGGTGGCTAGCCGCGCCAGCGGCGCATGAAAATAGCCCGGTACGCAGCATCGAGGCGCGCTTCGCGCCCTGAGGCATGCCGGGAAGCCAGGAAATGCGGCCGGTAGCCGCGCCAGCGGCGTCTGAGAATAGCCCGGTACGCAGCACCGAGGCGCGCCCCGCGCGCTGAGGTGCAAGTGCCGGGAAAATGTGAAATGAAGAGGCGAGTCCCGTCAGGGACGGCTGAATTCTTCCATGCCATGCCGCTTGAGGAACGTTTGCCATTCATCGGCGAAGCCCTGCCTGGCATGATGCTTTCTTTGGGTGGCAATGTAACGCACTGTTGTACTCACTTGTGAGATGCCGATTGTGAATGCGCCATAACCGGTTTGCCAGGCGAAGCTCTGTTGGTCTTGCCCATGCATCCACTTTGATGATCCAGCTTTGATCAATTGCACCGCTTTATCTACCGCGATACTCGGATGCAGCGAAAGCAACAAATGAACATGATCCGGCATACCGCCGATCGCCAGTGGCTTAATGTTGTTCGTCCTGGCTATGCCGCCCATATATGCCCAAAGTCGGGCTTCGATTCTATCTGCTATTAAGCTTTCTCTGTTCTTGGTTGAGAATACGTAATGCACCAGGATGCTGGCATGTGTGTGGTAGGCCATAGGCGCGGAATTGTATATCTCAGTCGTCCCTGACGGGACTTTCTTTTTTGCAACCTTTCCCGGCACTTGCACTCGCTTCGCTATGCTCAGCTCGGCTGCGTACCGGGCTATTTTCAGGCGCCGCTAACGCGGCTGCTTCGGAAGAGCGCGTCAATGAACGGACTTCTTGGGTTCGCAACGACTGCGAGCAATCACATCGCAATGACGTTCTACCGGGTTCCCAGAAAACCCGGGTTTGGTTTTCTGAGGTTAGATGTTGGCGATTCGTGTTTTCTCCGCGTCTCCGCGCCTCCGCGGTGAATCCGATCTAAGTTGCGCTCGCGCTTGCCCGCTCAATCGCCTGTTCCAGCAGATCAGGCAACACATCCTGCAAGTCCTGAAGCGCGGGGCGAAGATATGGGCGCGGCCGGATATAAGGGCGGCGGCCGTCCTTCTTCTTGAAAGGCTGCTTGCGGCCGGCAAAGCCGCCGTATTCCTGAATGGCAGCGTAGGGGATGTCTGCGCCGGCAGTGATCTTGAGCGTCTGCCCATCACTCACGACGTTAAAGTTCTCCAGCACTGATTTGAGCAGACCACCACTGCGAAAAGTCAGCACATCGCCGGCAGGGCCGCGCTTATCTGCGTTACCCGAAAAATACTTCAGAATCGCGACTGAGAATGACTGATACAGCAGCGGCTTCAATTCCCGGTAAACGCGAGCGACCATTCGCGGAGCAAGGGATGAAAGGCGCTGCTGGAGCCCTTGTAACGCAGTCTGGTCCATTTCAACGGTGATCATCGCGCCAGCCTCCGGTATTGATTGAAGACGCTCAGTGAGCGCGGCGGCGTGTCACTCATGTCAAAGGCGAGCGTCACCTGGCCGCCCATGCTGCTTGATTTCTCGCCGATGTGCGTGCGCTGCCGATATGCAAGGGCAAAAGCTTCGATCGCCGCCTGCTTCAAATCGAGCGGAACGCTGAGATAGCCGGCGGTGTATGTAATTTGCACGTTCTGAACGCCGCAGTTGAACTTGAAACCACGGAGGAGAATCCGGCGGCCGTCCCAGAGGAACCCGGGCAGCCAGGCTGCCGGCGCCAGCGGAATGGCGATTCCATCGACCGTTACGCTGCTCACCGAAATGACGGGAAAGCTGCGCGGCAAGAGACGATCAGAATCGTTGCCGTCATAGCTTTCATTCAGCGTTCCGAGCACTGACGAAAGAATGTGCGGGCGGTTGATGTATTGGAGCACCTGCGCGCTGCCGTTGGTAATCAGGGCCTGCAACGTTGCGTCGTCATTGTTGCCCTGGTTCGGCAGCCAGGCTTTGAGATCGGTAAGGGTGCAAAGATCGTCAGGGGCTGCGGACATCGGAGATCCTTTCCAAGATGCAAATCCACCACGGAGACACGGAGAAAACACAATTCCGGCGCAAATTTGACGCTTGATGCGGATTGGGGAAGGCAGGCTTCATTCATGGCAGGAGAAGCTGCCTTCCAGCTACCGGCGCTGAAGTAAGAAGGGCAACAGTGCCGGGACTCCGCAAACAGGATCTGCGTAGTGTGTGTGAATTTATGCCAGTGCCTGTTGAGCTTAGGTGCTTCTCCGCGTCCGCACATGATCGCCGGCGTATCGCCGTCGGGCCCGTTGGAAAAGAAATCGCGCTATAAACATCCATGGACGGCGGATTTTGATTCGCCAAAAGAATAAGATCGGCCAAAGCGCATTCACGCCTCGGCCGACCTCTTCCAGTTCAGCTAGATTGTGATCAGTGTACTCTTAATTCAGTGTACCTTCACGTTCAGAGTCACCGCAAAACTCAATGAGTGAAGCGCTCTGGGGCGCAAGCCCCAGAGGATAAGGTTGACTATTTCACCGACTGCGTGAACCCGGCGCTCGGGCTGACGGCATCGATGCCGTCAAACACGACGATTGACGAGACCGGCAGACTCAGCGGCTTCTGCAGAGGAGCCGTAACGTTCACAGTAATCGTGATCGATTGCGCAGTAGTCGGCTTGTTGCCGTTCTTCAAATTGCCGCCAAGAGCAGCAATGGAGCAAACGATATTGTTCACCGCCTGGTTGTTCAACGTTCCCGGAGTCGGAGCAGCGCAGGCAACCGGATCGGTGACTGCATTACTCGATACCGCAGTGACTCCACCGATCGTAAGCTGGACCGGCTCAGAGATGGTGAAGCTCAGGTTGTTTGCCAGTGTCGAACTAGTGTTGCTGGCGACAAAGGTATGCAGGGTTGAGGTGCCGGCGTTCAGCTGCGGCCTGGCCGTGTTTGCAGTGACGGTAACGGTGACGCTGGGCCCATTGCCACCTTGCGGAGGCGCGCTCGGCGTTAATGTGTTCACGACCTGGGTCGTGCCCAGAGCCGCACCCGTTCCATCGGCTGCAGTTACCGTGCTGGTTATTGGATTCGACACGATTTGAACGATGAAAGCGACGTTCACCGAAGTGCCCGCCACCAGCGTACCGATGCTGCAATTAATGCCCGTCGCTCCTGGGCCGGGTGACGTGCAGATCCCCTGACCTGTCTGCGCCGCCAGAACCGATGCTCCATCAGGAGAGCTCTGGGACAACAGATAGTTCAAGGTCACGCCAGTAGCATCGGTAGCGGTGTTGTTGGTCAAAGTGGCAGTGTAGGTCACCTGGATTGGAATGGAATTCACTGTCAAAGGACCGCTCAGCTTCAGAGTTACGCTCGGCTGGGCTTGCGGAGTAACAGGATTGGAAGGCGTGGATTCCATACCCGCGCCGCCCGCGTTATTCGCGTGTACGGTAAAGGTATAGGTAGTTCCATCCGTCAAACCGGTGACAGTTCCGCTGGTCGCGGTTGAACCAACAGTAGCCGTGATGCCACCGGGCTTCGAGGTAATGGTGTAGCTGGTAATCGCCTGGCTGGCAGCATTCGGCGGCGCGACAAAGTTCACGAAAGCCACCGTGTCTCCGGCCGTCGCACTGACGTTGGTCGGAATCGCGGGAGGAACAATCGTGGGCAGCGTCACGCTGTTGCTGGGCTGCGACGGCCCATTATTACCATGGGCATTATTGGCAATCACTCGGAAAGAGTAAGAGCCGTTGGGCAAGCCAGGGATCACAACAAAGTTCGGCGGATAGGTTCCACCAGCAGGAGGCAATACAGTCTGATCGGGAACGCTGACTCCTGATGGGAAGGTAAAGGCCTGCACGGTGTAAGAGGTTACCAATTGTCCGGTCTGCGCGGGATTCCACGCGACGGTAATGTCGTTGTTAACAGCCGAAGCTCGGACCACAGTGACCTGCGCTGGCTTGTCGGCTTTGGCAGCAGGATTCTGCTTGACGCTCCACCAGCGGCCCGCGCCGAGAGCAGCGTTGCCGGACGGATCGTCGCCGGAGTACGCCACAACGTTAGCCGGATCCATCATGTCTGCTGTGATCGCGTTGACATTGATGATGGCAACGCCGTTCAGGGCGAATGCGCCGGCTGGCTCAAACGGATCAACAACGATTGTGCCGCCGCCTGAGATGTTGCCCACCCACGAAACGTCTGTCGCATCGCCAAAATACAGATTGTTGCCATTCAAATAAGGATACGTCTGGTCACCGTACAGGGCGGCTGGGGCCAGCGCTGCAAACGCAGGCACCGTCGGAGGCACGCCCGCGCAAGTTGGCGTCTGCGGAGGCGTCTGACTCAGTGCCTGGCAGGTTGTGTCCGCGTTGTGGATGACGAACGGACCGTTGTTATCCGCGCCCCAGAGATCATGACCAATGAATGCGATACCATTGCCGCCTCCGCGGCTCGGCGTAGCTGCGACGAGCTGCACAAAATCATTGCAGGTACCGAAGCCCACTGAAGTTGCCGTTGCAGGATTGTTAATGCGCAACATGGCGCCGGTCTTCTTGAAGCCGATCCAAAGGCTTCCATCCGGAGCGAGCGCCGCGCCGTTGGGCCGGCCTATCGGCAGCGCAGGAGACGTTCCGGTCGTGCTGTCGTTTCCGAAGGGGCAGCCTGTGGTACCGCCGGTAAAGCGGCTGCCGGTGATATTGCCGGCCATGGCAAAAATGTTGTTGAAATCGAGCGCACCCTGCCCGCCATCACCTGAGGGCAGGAACCCGAGACGGAAAATACCTTCCGAGTTCGTCTGCTCATCCACCAGATAAAGGTTGTTGGTGTTGGGATCGAATGCCATCGGTCCGCCAGTCACCGAGAGACCATTCAGCTTGAAGGGGCAGGTCTCAATGTTGACGGCAAAAGCAGCGGCCGTTGGATTCAGCGCCAGTGCCGCCAGACCGCTATCAATATCAGGATCGACGCGGCAAAGGCCGAAGTTGGTGTCGCCAATCCAGAGGTGCCGAACCGGCTGCCCCGAAATCGGGCTGATCGCACTTCCGTAAAGGATGATGCCGCCCGTTGGCGCTGTAGGAGGATTTGAAGGAGCAGGAGACCCCGGGACTGTGCCAAGAATCTGAACCGCACTCGTCGGGGGTACCGCGTTGGATTGAGCGTTCGCAAATACAGTTGCGAGCAACAGAATGGCTGTCAAGGAGATGCAAACGCGGGCCACAATATTGCTGCCCCAACGCTGCGGGCCTTGTTTGGCCGCAGGACAGGTAGAGCGTGTCATGTTATGCCTTCCCGTCCCCATGGGGCTATGCCCCTGGGGTACTGTTCATTATGGGCAAAGCTTCATCCGCACACTGCTGACGGTAAAACACTTACGCTCGACTGGGATTGCATTATTGCCGGAAGTTTTTGTAGTACAAAGCAATACGCACGCCTTAGCGGGACTCTGGTTCCCGACACACGCAGGCGTTTGCTCAATTGCACCTATACTAGGGTCCTACCGATTAGAGAGTCATTGGCCATAGATTAAAATCATTAATCCTAACTAGTTAAGATATTAACCAGCTATAGGATGCCGCCATAGCTGACCTTTGAGATAG
>Ga0134125_10009239_pt1 | contig 11103 bp, 13 predicted proteins | sample KB31751_FD_96464 | JGI IMG/M metagenome (GOLD analysis project Ga0134125, IMG submission 96464) | Terrestrial soil microbial communities with excess Nitrogen fertilizer from Kellogg Biological Station, Michigan, USA - KB3-175-1 | ecosystem: Environmental > Terrestrial > Soil > Unclassified ...
ATTCATTGCCCCTAAGTTAGATTGTCCCGCTAACAATCCTAATGTCAAAGGTTTAGAAAAAGATGAAATAAAAGCTGCCATCAAAGAAGGTGAAACCAAACAAAAAGAAGTCAAAGAAGAAGTTAAACAGTTAGAAAAAGAAAGAAAAGACATTTTAGCGGGAAGTGATGCCGATAAAGCCGACAAGGCTAAAGAGAAATTAGAAGCCAAAGAAGAAAAGATGAAAGAATTAAAAGAGATAGAAACTAATTTAGAAGATTTAAAAGTGGTAGAAAAAGGCGGTTGAAAATCCCAACTTCCTAACAAATTTAGTTGAAATAATGGCTTGTGATTAGGAGGATTTATAGTAGTTCTGTATATAATTTACAAATTCTGTGTGGGTGTTTTGGGTAGCATCTTCCGACAGATAGGTTTTAGCGAACAATAATATGTCAGCACTTATTTTATTAATTGCCCTTGTCTTAGCCCTGTTAGCAAGCTATCTTTTCTTACAATGAAAATGCCTAACCAAGAAAGATAAAATCCAACAACTAATGGAAAAGGTAGAATTAGAAGAAGAAATAGATTTTAATGATTTAGAAACTCTAACTCCTAGCCAAATTAAGGAAGTAAAAAGCAAACTGGGAGAAGGAATGAAAAAACTGAAAGAGTTGCAAAAGAAAAAAACAGATGAATTAACTGAGGAAGAAAGTAAAGCTTTGACTAATCTTCCTACCTTGCAAGAAATCCAAGCCCTCGCACAAGATATTCAGAAAGTTGAAGACCTTAGCAAGAAAGTTTATGGAACGATGGATTATGTTTATGCGGGTGGAATTTCCTTGGGGGTATTTTTTGTTAGTGCTTGACTATTTGGGAAGTTCTTTGGGATAGTAAAAATAGGCGAGGAAAAGTAAAATTATGGCATTTTTAGCATTATTAGCAAAACCTGCTATTGCAGGATTATTAAAATTTGTGATTGGAGCGGGACTTACTTATTTTGCAGCGAAGCCGATAATTGAGAGGTGAGGAAGCACTCCCAATAATCGAGCCGCTGAGGCAGGAATTTCGAATCGCGATGTTTATGAATATTCCCGAAAAAGCAAAAAAGAAAAACTTGACTACCTAAAAGAAAAAAGTGAAGAAAAAAACAAGGAATTAAAAGAAGAAAATGAAAAATTAAAGGAAGAAATAAAGAAGTTAGAAAAAAGATTGTTGAAAGAAACTGAGGAATGAAAAAATGAAACAGATCCTACTGAAAAAGCCAAGAAATTAGCCACTATGGAAGCCACCCAAAAAGAATTGAACGATGCGAAAAGCCAACTAAATAAAAATGAGAGCATCATTAAAAAAAATGAAACTGATATCGCCAAATTATATGATGAATTAAGTAAAGGTGCTGAACATTTAACGGAAGAACAAATCAAATCAAAAAATAATTCTCCCGACTTAAGTTCTTGACTAAATTGAGGAATAATTGCAGTAGCAGTAATTATAGCAATACTGATTGTGAAGTTTATTTTTAGCTTATTTAAGAAATTAGGCAAAGGAATAGAAGAGTAATATTATGGGATTCTGGAACAGTGTAAAAAAAGGTCTAAGAGCAGTAACGGCTCCAGTGGTCTATGTATGTAGTGGATTTGATGGCGATGCTACCGCTAATTATGTTAAGGGTTCTGATCAACCAGGGGATACTAACACGGTCAGCAAAACACAAAATGCAGAGAATAAATTAAACGATGATAAAGGACACAAGGAAATTATTGAACGACTAGAAAAATTGGAACAAAAAACCGGAATTTCTCAAAAAGATAACATTGACAAAATAGAAGAGATTAAAAAGAAACGGGAAGAGGAAATTAAAGACTTAATTGAAAAAAGCAAAGGTGCTTCTCCCGAAGAAAGAAAAAAAATAATGGATGAAATAGTAACCAAAACTAAGGAGGAGCAAGAAGCGATTAATAAAATATTGCAAGAAAGTAATCGCAAATTGGAACAAAAAAAATTAAATACTTTAGAACAAGCCAATCAAGAACAACAGAGTGGTGATAAAAAGCGAGCCGCCGAATTATTTGCAGAAGCGAATAAGCATCAGCAGACTATCCATACTCAAAATCAATTAATTGAAGAGTTAAAGAAAAAGCAAAAAGAAAAGGAACAGGCAGCCAAGGAATTGGTGGAAACACAAGGCACTGACAAATCGTGATATAGCGATATAAATTGAACTAGTTGACAAGTTTGAGTGGTAGTTTTAGGAGGCTTGTTATTTTTATATCTGATTTATCGGGTTGGAAAGTGGGTTTATGGGAAATTTTTTACTAGTGAATAAATATGGCATACGAAATAACCCCTCATGATTTTTGCTCAATTGTCGAAAATCCACGATGTAAAGGCAAAGAAGTAAATAATGGAACTGCCAAAGAAGGCCACTCTAATTGTAATTGATGCAAAGGCAATTATTTTGTTGGCGGGGAATGTAATTATGGTGGTCGGCATAAAATGGCAGATGATTTACGGCAAATTAATCAAAATTTTCGGGCTTTTGATGTCTTGGTGAAACAGCAAGTCAAATTAAGTAAAAGTAAAAATGAAAGCGAGTTTAATGGTTTTAAAAAAACTTTACTAAATTCGTTTAAGTCCTTAAAAGATAAATGCGAGAATGAATCAGGAACAGGCTTTTTTTACGGCTCTTGTGTCGGCTTAGACGGATCACAAACCCAGTTTGCTGACCGAATCAAAACAACTTTCAAGAGATTAGCCAAGGAACTAGGTCATTACATGAAGCAGGTGGAAAGTGCCACTTGACAACAATTACATAAATTTCAGGAGAAATTGAAACAGTTGAACAAGTTAAGCCAAGAAGCTAATCAACTAACCGAAGAATGGAAAAATGAAACCGATCCGGTCAAAAAATCTCAATTATTCGCTCTCTTATCCCAAAAAAATCAAGAGATTAAAAGATTGCGGGAAGGATTAAAGAATGATCCCACTTTTGCTATTTTTAATCAGGAGAAAAGTGATGAACTAGCCAACATTGTTAAGAATATTTTTCACGGTAGTCCCAACACTTCTTTTTTTAATTGGAAGAAAAAAGATAAACCAGGAACCGAAGAAACTAAGTCTGAAAAATATTTAGGATTTATCGACAAAGAGACCGGTAAAAATGCTTTGCTAGTTGTGGGTGGATTATTAGGACTATGGTTAATTTGATGATTTGCCAAAAAGAGGCTTAAGAAATAAAAGACATGAATTTAATAAATAATTATTATCCCACAAATTCAGAAAGAGTTTTACTCATTAATCAGCAAGCAATTAAATTAACCATTACTAGCATTCCAGGAATTTGCTCCAAATGCCAAATCAATAAAGAAATCAAATTAATTGCTCAAAGAAATGAACTGTTAAAGAAATATTGCTTCTCTTGTTCGCTTAATTCTCTTTATCAATTAGAACAAAGTAATTATCAATTTTCTAATAAGGAGCAAATAATTAAGGAATTGCGGGAAGAATTAAATAACAAACTAGTTAAAAAATGGTGATCAGATTATTATTTTTGTAAAAAACCTACTTGCTTAACTTGTTTGCAACAAGGAATAAAAGAGAATGAATATAATTTTTGTGGTGATAATTGTTTAGTTAAGAGTTGAATTCAATATCATGGTCAGGTTAACTTAAAAGAAAGGGTTGAGAACCATATTAATAAATGATAAAATTATGCCAAATTTTTTCAAAAAAATAATCGGTTGATTAATTGCCTTAGCCGTAATAATTGGTTTAGTTATACTGGGAATACAGGCTTTTTTTGCTTGGAAAAATAATGAAATTAATCAAACCAGATTAGAAATTGAGCATAGTGGAAGTTTGGAGGAGAGAAAAAGAAAACAGGAAGAAAAAGATAGGTTAGATAAAGAGCATAAAGAAGCTCAAATTAAAAATTTACAAGGTTGACAGGCCAGCGATCTGGATTATAATGTTCAAGCCCCGCCTGAAGAAAGTGATTGTATGGCAGTAGTAGGGGTTGAACCAGACAATGCTTTTCCGCGGAAATTAATTTACTCTGATGAAATCACTCAATACTTTCGGGATATTTTGCAAGATTTAGAAGACTTAGTAAAACTTGGTCAGGTTAATCCTAGTCTAGATGAACGTAATGACAAATATGCTGAACATTTTAAAAGACGCAACATGGTCATGTATGGAGCTCCTGGTACAGGAAAGACAGAATTAATTGTGCAGTTGGCTCGGATGATTAATGAAAAATACTCAACTTGAATTGAGAATGAGTTAGACCCTAGTAACCCTAACTATGAATTACTGCAAGAAATTGAGAGAAAGCCCCCTTGCATTATTCAAATCGACGGCACTACTATTAAAGCACCTGGTAAAGGCTCACCAGTTGGTGATAAAATAGATTCCCACGAAAAGTTGATAAAAATTATTGAAAAGGCTAAGGAATTTTATTATGGCGACAAATATAGCGATAAGCCTTATATTGTCTTTATTGAGGAGGCTGATCAAGGATGTAATGTGCTTGATAAAGAAAAAGGGAAGTTATTAGAAGATTGGAAAAATTTCTTATCAACTCCCCGCGATAGTGAAGAATTAAAAGGAGGAGCTCAAGACAAAAATAGTTGTATTATTATTGCTACTAATAATTATGACAATATTGATCCCGCCTTATTCCGCCGTGGAAGGTTAGGAAAAAAATTAAACTTCAATTGAAATCCAAATGTTTTAAAAAAATACTTGACCATGGAATTTGGTGTTAGTTTGCCTGAGTCTGAAAGTTGACAATGAGACAATAATCCAGAACCAGAGGAATTATATAAAATGTGTACCAAAATTGGTTATGACATCGCCAAAAATGAATTAGCCAAGAACATGCCAATAATAGTTGAGTCCTGAGCCCGCTTAAGCGATAAAGAAAGAAAAGTCAAGGAACAAGAGTTAGGAACCAGAAAAAATGAGCAGGAAAAAGAAGTTTGTAATTGACTACTCCATTACTTATTTACTTTTCATCAGTACAATAACAAAAGACAATTACCATCTTTTAATGATGCCAAAAAAACCCAAAGATACAACTATGGGCATCAATATCGAATGGAGGAATTACAGCGTAATTTTATTATTCAGTTGTGCAATAATATCATGGCTTTAAAGGATGCACTAACTAAAGCAATTAGTGAAATTAGAGGTGAAATGGCAGCTAACTTCCAAGAAGTAGCAAATTTGCGGCAAGAATTAACCATTGCCCGCACCGAATTAAAAAGAGCAGAACATGATATTAGTGACGTCAGAAATCAAATTAACCTAAATACTCAGATGAGTAATACTAATAGCAGTAAATTTAATCATGAAGTAGCCGATTTACAAAGCCAAATAAATAGTATTGTTAATCGAATAAATAATCTCGGAAGTGGCAGTAGTAGTGGAGGAGGAGAAAACCAAGCCGCTCAAAAATATAAATCTCTTAGCCAAACTATTAGCCAATTTACTAGGCGATTAAATGATTACATCAAAGGAGGAGGAAGCGATATAGACAGAATTAGAGACATTATTAACAACTTTATTGATAATGTTAATGATATTTAAAGAATTTAACACCGCTCGGAAAAAAAATTTCTTTAAAATAAGTTTAAAAGACATGGAAAAACAATTGGATAAATGAGAAATTTTTATTTCAGGTTTAGTAGAAAAAGAAAATCAGGAAGTCAGGAAAAAAGTAATCAAGGAATCAGATTTTCTTTCTTTTTTAGGTAATGAAAAGGAGTGAGACAATGGTCCTAGTTTTTTTTCAGAAATAGAGGGTTACTATCGTAAAAAGTGGATACAACCGATGGTAATTGATCCTAAACTTACTTATTGATTAATTAGTGGTGATGAAGGATACGATTTCGCGGAAAGATGGATTAAAAAGGAGATGATTGACAAAAACTGTCAGCATTTTGCCCGGCAAAGCATTGATAAATTTTTTATTAGCGAGATATGCGATAAAAGTAGTTATGCAATTAAAAAAATAGCGAAGGAAGAAAAAGAAGTTCAGACAGCCGAGGCATTTGAATTAGTTAAGGGAGGAATCAATTCATTTATCAAAAAAGGAGGCAATGTGGAAGATTTGATTTTACTTATTGAAAGTAGACTTGATATTGATTTAATTTTTTCCCCCTTGAGCCTTGACTACACTAATCTAAAAAAAAATTTAGGAAAAGTCATTGTAAAATACGAATTAGAAAATGATTTTAGTTTTGCTTTAGTCAGCAAAAAAGATCTTGTTTTTCACTGAATTTTTTGGGGATTGAAACATGAGTATAATACTGCCAATTTAACTTCTTATATTCTTCTTCATATCTGGTTCAACGTAAAAAAAGGAAAGAATTTCTCCTCTAATTCAGTCGCCTGTCTAAAAAATATTAATACAAAGTAGTCATGAAAGCACATGTTTATGAACCCTGTTCATCAGAATTTCAAATTAAGCCTTGATTATTCCAATGGCAAAATATCATTACGAGTACTGATGTAGCATCTTATCTTGTCTCTCTTGATAAAGATAAAGTCTATTTTACCGATGAACTATTAGGAAAAGAAATAGTTGAGGAAGAAATTACTAAGAAAAATTTTCGTTTAAACAAAATTTTACACTTAGCCAATATTCTTCACTATTCAAAGCATGGTAAAGCACTTTTTGAAGAGGAACTTCGAGCCTTTCCTCATGGGGCGATGATTGAAGAGATTTATTGCAAACTTTTAAAAAATGAGGAATTGACGCCTTATTCACGAGGAAGCAATTTTCTTGAACATCACGGAGAAAAAGAGGAAATGGTAAGAAAAGTGTTTAATCGCTTCAAGCAATATGATGATAAGCAATTAATTTTTTTCTCTCAGGAAGATCCTGCTTGAGAAGCAGCTTGGAAAAACAAAATAAAATATTTATCAATCAGTGAAGAAATAATTAAATTCTACCAAGTTTTTTACAATCATGCAGTAAAGGAGTTGGACTGCTTTATTTAATAAATTCATGAGTAAACTTAGTCGTATCAGCCGAGTAATTAAATTTTCAACTAAGCGGAAAATTTATGATGATGATGCAAGCAAATTTCGTCCTTATCTAACTGTTGAATTTGAAAATAAGGAGCAAAGTTTAAGCACCTTGTTTATTAGCACTAGACTTACAAGCCGCAGAAGTATTTATAGTCAGTACTATGTTAAAAAGCGAGGCCGTTGCCTATCCGAAGAGAGTTATGTAAATATTAAGTTTCTTCTAAAATTGTCATTATCTTCAGCAAAAGTAGAGAAAAAAATAAAACAATGTTATCATTGTTCCCCCGCTTGTTTAGAGAAGGAGGAATTTGAGGAAATTGTCAGCTTGCAAGAAATTTGGGCCAAAAATAATCAAGAAATTAGCCCAATTACATTAAAGGAAAAAGATTTAGAAAATTTAAGATAAGGGAGTTTTTTTCTTTCTTCGCCAGCGAACAATTAACCAAATAATTACTGGTCAAAAAATAAGATTAGCAATAATCACCAAGGAAAGCGTGTCAGGATCTAAACCAAGAGTTTTTTTATTTGGATCATTAGTTTTTTGTTGTTGGTTGCCAGGAGGTAATTTTCCATCCTTTCAAACCTTAATGTTTCGGCTTTGGCAATTATAGCAACTAAAAGGGTTAATGGTCGATTCTTCCTTTATGCCACAATCCTGGCACTCATAAACATATTTAGAGGGGTTATTTTTCTGTGGCGGATTTTGTTTTTGTAATTCTCTCAAAACCTCCTTATCTTCGTCATCAATAGACAAATTATCAACATTTACTATTTCACCCTTCATTATTCTCTTCCCAGCCCGCAAAGAAACTTTGTCTGCTTCGGGCAGACTTAACGAATCAATATCTACTTCTTGACCTTTCATTATCTTTTCAATAGTCGCCAAATTAAGGACAAAACGAGGCTTACATCCTTCACAAATTAACTTGTCATTATCTGGTCAACGATAATCGGCTGGTTTAATTTTACATAAAGAACAAATTGACTGATTAGTTGGTCGTTGGCCATGCTTTTGGTCATATTCTTGATTTATTTTGTTAGCGATACAATTTTGGCAATAATAACCACTTTCTCTTTCTCAGGTGTAAGCCTTTTCATCCAGACCAATAACTTTTCCACAAGAGCCACGACAGGTAAAAGTTTCATTAACTCTCTGTTGTTGAAAATTATTTAATTTTTCTTCGACTTGTTTTTTTGTATTTTCGTAACTTTCTTTTTGTTCTTGGTCTTTATTTATCTTTTCATTAAATTTTCTCTCCTCGGCTTCGTATAACTCTTTTTCTTTTTGTCGACATTCTGACTTTTGGCAAACTGCTCTAATGCCATGAATAGAGTTATCATCATAAGTATCAGGATAATAAACTCCAATATTTCCTTCTTTGCAGTGATAGCAGGGAGAATATTCTTTTTTATTCATGATAATTGTTAATTATTTTTCTCTTTTTCCATTCATTCAGCAACTTCAACTACAATAGCCTTTTTTGATTCAGTTATCCATTATTGAACCACAAAAAAACTAGTGAAATAAAGCAAGAGATTTTCCTTGATAAGGTCGGATTACTCTTTTTAAATTCCTTTCTTCCTGATCTTGAAAAACTTCTCAATCATACTGCTGCTGAATACCTAATCAAAATTGGGCACTAACTGGTCAGTAAAAAGCCAATCGAGCCGCAGTATCAACCGTAATACCCCTTTTGCCTTGGCAAATCTCATTAATTTTCCTCACTGAAACATTAATATCCCTCGCTAACTGGCTTTGACTAATGCCCAAAGGAGTTAGAAATTTATTTTGGAGGATACGACCAGGATGAACTGGTGATAATTTTTGATTATTATTCATAATTTAAGTAATTTTAATGATAGTCAATAACTTCCACGTCATATGCTTTATTATCTTTGCCTCAGTAAAAACAGACGCGATATTGTGTATTACCAATGCTAATTGCTCATTGACCTTTGCGATCACCTTTAAGTTTATGAAGATTATTACTGGCAGGAAATTTTAAATCACCTAAACAAGTAGCATTATTAATCATCACCAAACTTTCTAAGGCTTCGTCAGCAATCATGCTAAACTTTTTCACAAATTCTCGATTTCACAATCGCTCAGTTCACTTATCACCAAAACTAGCAATCGTTTTTAACAGCATATGTTTTTACCTTATATGTAATATTTTATAATTAAACATATTTATTTTTAACTTCAATCACTACTTTATTTTTTTTCTAAAATATCTAATATAACTTTTATAATAAATGTATTTTAACAAAAAATATAAAAACCATCCCAAGTAGTCGCATACTCGGGATAGTCAGGAAAAGGAGCAAATGTCAAGTAAAACTCCTTAATAGTATTTTAACAAGTTTTTGATACTTGACGTTGTTTTCTTTTCCTTAAAATTTGTTTATATCATATTTGGTTAAATGATAACTAACTAATAAAATAAGGAAATAAAAAATGTCAAGAAAAAAGTATTCTTTTGTCGAATTAGAAGGCTTAATTAAACAAGCCCGCCGCACCAAAAACAAACCTTTAGTTCAAAAATATAAATCCCTCTATCGGCAAAAGTTAAATGCGTGAGCCCAGGCTTGACAAGCAGGGAGGCAAAAATTACTGGCTAACCAAAAGGCTAAAAAGGACAAAAAAGAAGCTCAACTCCGCGTCCAACAAGCCAAAGAACAAAGTCGTCTCCAAAAAAAAAAAAGGTTAGGCGAAATTTATAACTATTTTCACCGCGAACTAAATAAATTAGATAAGTCTAAACATCCTGAATATTTTACCCCTTACTTAGATTTAGAACCTCGTTTAGCAACTTACGTTAAAAAACTACAAAAAAAACATCCTACTTATGACCCATGGAAGGAATTTGGTCATAAGCATATTGCTTATCGTCTGAACCAAGGTGGTCAACAGTATTTAATAAAAAAGACCAATCAAGCTTATTCAGAAGAAACTGCTGACCAAGCCAGTCAAATTCGCTACTGGCAGGAGAAAGCTGGTTTAACTAAAATAAAAGATAATTCCCTTATTAAAAAAGGACAAAAGATAAAGTTCTTTTTTCCGGAAAAAGGAGAACATAAAGAGTTCTTTCGGAAAAAGAAAGAATTTCAACAGCTATGGAAAGAAATTTTAACTTTTGAAGGTAGTGTGCAAGGTCGAGCCAGGACTAGTGAGTTGTCTAAGCAACTTTATTTAAAAAGTCCTTGGAGGATCAGGGATAGGTTTCCTATTCGGACTTCACAACCTGCCAAGGAAGTGGGCATGGGAGAAATTTGGAATAAGTACTTAAAAAATAACACTGATTATCCTTTTTCTTATTCCCGCAAGCATTATTTGCGAGCCATCAATGAAATGTTATGAAGAACCATCCCACAAGGAGAAAAAGTACCCGACAATGAAATAGATTTTGACAAATATGGTCGTCCTCGGTTTAAAGAAGGGCAATGAATTTCTCCGAATGTTACTTCTCAACCTGGTCGTAGTTGAACAGTCTGAAAAAATGTTCCTAGTCTAGAAGAACGATTTGAAAAGGAAATCCACTTCAGAGCTCACGAAAGTTATATAAACGAGTATGGCACGGAGTTAGAAAAAGATATATTTTTTAATCGCCGTAAAAAAGGCTTTTTATGCGTCATTGAAGCCATGGGCTTTGACTGCCGAGCCAATCAAGGAACCAGCGAGCCATGATGTTTTTTTTGCATTCAATGAGGTAATCCTTACCACCCTCCAGTTTTACCAGTTCATTGTCCCTGACGATACACTTTTAAAACCTCAATGTGCGGCACAGTTGAACACCGCGAGGCTAACAAACAGTGACATTGATCTCTCCAAGGAGAAAAAACTAATGTGGCTGGTAAAGATTGAGGCAGTTGCCATGTCGGCCGTTATGATCACAAGAAAAGATCTAAACGTTAGAGTAAATATAATAAATGTATAATAAATGTATTAAAATATAATATATATAGATTAAGTATCAAGAATTATGAAAGTAGTCGAATTAATAAACAAAAATACAGAAGTAAAAAATATTTTAGAATCAATTAAACAAGAAGAAAATAAAAACATAAAAAATCATTGTCAATACTGCG
>Ga0134125_10009241_pt1 | contig 11102 bp, 9 predicted proteins | sample KB31751_FD_96464 | JGI IMG/M metagenome (GOLD analysis project Ga0134125, IMG submission 96464) | Terrestrial soil microbial communities with excess Nitrogen fertilizer from Kellogg Biological Station, Michigan, USA - KB3-175-1 | ecosystem: Environmental > Terrestrial > Soil > Unclassified ...
ATGCTTGATCTCGTGCTGGCACTGCGATGGGTAAAGGACAATATCTCAGAATTTGGTGGCGATCCTAATCGCGTGACGATCTTTGGCCAGTCGGGCGGCGGCGCAAAATCTGCCACGCTTATGGCGATGCCGCCTGCCCACGGCCTCTTCCACCGTGTGATGACCATGAGCGGCCAGCAGGTGACGGCCGCCCCCCAGTCGATCGCAACCGCGCGCACTCGCGATTTTCTGGCGAAACTCGGTCTCGCAGGAGTATCTGGCGACAAGGTGCGCTCTGCACTGAATGGAATGGCCCTCGATCAACTTCAAGAGGCAGCCCGTGTGAGTTCGGCGTGGCTTCCTGTCGTGGATGGCCGTTCCTTACCGCGAGATCCGTTCTCGCCAGACGCCCCACCGATTTCGAATGATGTGCCGATGATCCTGGGCAACACCCATGATGAGACACGAGGACTTATCGGAGGAGCTCAGCCGGCGCTCTTTTCACTTACATGGGAGGAACTTCCCGGAGCTCTGGAAAAAAATGTCGGAGCTTATCTCGGCCCTGTGAAGCCTGAGACGATAGTCGCTCGCTACAGGGAGTGGTATCCGCAGTACACAGCTTCTGACGTCTTCTTTGCTGCAACCACTGCATTTCGTTCCTGGCCCGGGCAGGTGATTGAGGCAGAAAAACGCGCCGCGAGTCCTGCCCAGCGCCGTACGTGGGTATATGAAGTTGATTGGCCATCGCCTGTCGCCGATGGTCGCTTCCGTGCTCCACACACAGTGGACATTCCCTTCTTCTTCGATAATCTGGCACTCGCTCCCGGTATGGTTGGAGCCTCACTGGAAGACGTGGAGCGGGCGCAGCCGCTTGCTACAGCAATGAGCGAGAGCTTGATCGCCTATGCGAGGACGGGGGATCCGAATCATGCAGGCTTGGCCCATTGGCCGCCATACGATCTCACGAGGCGGCCCACAATGATCTGGAACACTCCGCCACAAGTTATGGACAATCCACGAGGCAACGAACGTGAGCTCGCAGCACAGGCGCATTATCGTCAACCCGGCACCTGAAGACGTTTTGACGGCGGTTATGCAGAGCGGTTAGAGTTTCTGCACAAGCTGTCTGACAGGAGGGGCGGTGGTCTCAAGGTTCGTTCGAGTCGTCTCTGTCGGTTTAACTTTTTCCGCCTGTTTGGGATGGTATGCGGTGGCGCAGGACACGCGTCATGTCACGGAACCCGTGATTCCGGCCTCCTGTGCGGTACTGCAAGCCGATCTGCACGCGACGAATAACGCGCTCGCAGAGGCCGACGAAGGAAAGCTGGACACTCAACGTATTCAATCCGCACTCGACACCTGTGCGCCGGGAAAGGCAGTTGAGTTACGACCTGATGGCGGCCACAATGCATTCCTTAGCGGGCCGCTCGAGCTTCGCGAAGGAGTGACGCTTCTCATTGACAAAGGTGTCACCTTATACGCCTCTCGCAATCCCAAGGACTTTGACACGGTTCCGGGTGGATGCGGCACGAGTGGGCCAGAGAGCCGGCCTTGCAAACCTCTGATTTTCATCAATGTGAAGAACGCCGCCGTTATGGGCGATGGTGCGATCGACGGGCGTGGCGATCGTGGCGTACTCGGAAAGACCTACACCTGGTGGCAGCAGTCTCGCGCGGCGGAGCCTACGAACGCACGCTATTCGGCTCCACGTCTTATTATTGCGAATCACGCTGACGGGCTGATTCTTTACCGGATTCGGTTGCACAACTCGCCCAATTTCCACGTCTCGGTTAACAACACGAATGGATTCACCGCGTGGGGTGTTCACCTGCTAACTCCAACGGTTGCCGGTACCGACGCACGAAATACAGACGGAATCGATCCGGGAAGTTCGCAGAACATCACGATTACCAAGAGCTGGATTAACAACGGTGATGACAACATCGCTATCAAGGCAAACGTTCAGCACATGAGCGTGCTCGACAATCACTTTTATAGCGGCCATGGAATGTCCATGGGCTCTGAAGCTCGCGACGAAGACGGTATTCTCGTCGACACCCTTACGCTTGATCACACCACGAGTGGCATCCGTATCAAAGCCAATGTGCAGCGTGGTGGGACCGTACGGAACGTGGTCTATCGGAATATTTGCATGAAGGACGTCGCGGTTCCGATATCTATCAGCCCGTTCTATAACGGCCAGACAACCGACGGTATCGTTGACCTTGGCCTCAAAGGAGATCGGATTCCAGACTACAAGGCGATCACTTTTGAGAACGTGATCAGTACAACACCGGGCATCGCACAGGTCGCGGGTCTCAACGCCGATCACGCGACGGAAGTCACTCTGAATGGCGTCGACATCCGTGGCATACAACCAGACCAGGTGCGTGCACAGTTCGCGAAGTTCACAGTTGGCCCGCTCGGAACGAACCTCAAGTTCACAGGCAATGGTGTTACCTCTACTCCTGCGAGCGCTCCGTTGAAGATGTCGTTCTCGTGCGATGGAAAATTTGTCCCATACCAGGATTAGGTTTCGATGAGAGCTTCAAAATTCGGACGTTTGTCTCTGCTGTCTGCGGTCGCGGCCTGCGCTTTCCTCCTGATAGCAAACGCGCAATCCACCTCAACAGTTACGGTGGCGCATGAGGGGCGCGCCGACTTCCACACACTTCAGGAGGCGATCGATCGTGCACCTGAGACGGGTGAGGTGATCCGTATTGCCCCAGGTACATATCGTGAAAAAATACACATCAGCAAACCAAATATCGTTCTGGTGGGCACGGGGAAGCGGCCGGAAGACGTTGTGCTGAGTTGGGATGACGCAGCCATTTCGTCAGGAGGAACAAGCAAATCCGGTACCGTAAGCGTCGATGCGGACGGCTTTAAGGCCGAGAATCTTACGATCGAGAACACATGGGAGAACGAGCATGCCCGCGTTCAGGAGGGATCTCAAGCTGTCGCTCTGCTGATGAGTTCCGATCGGGCAGTATTGGATCAGGTGCGCCTGCTCGGTGCGCAGGATACTTTGTACGCAAACAGTCGAACATGTCACGAGAGGCTGCCAAGAGATGGAAGCGCGCCTCCGGCTGACACGCCCGCATGTCAAGCCTCGCGTCAATACTTTCGCGATTGTTACATCGAAGGTCATGTGGACTTCATCTTTGGAGACGCGAAGGCAGTCTTCGATCACTGCGAGTTGCACCCTCGTCACAACCCAGACGTGATGCTCACGGCGCAAAGTAAGCACTTCCCGACAGAGGACTCTGGCTACTATTTTTTGCACTGCAAAATCACTGGAGAGAACAACGGAGACAAGGTCATTCTCGGGCGCCCCTGGCGTGACTATTCAACCGTAACCTTCTACGACACCGACATTGAGAAGCCAATTTCTCCTGACGGCTGGTCAGATTGGAACGGAAGATTGAAGACCAGTACCTATCGCGAGTACAAATCGCACGGCCCGGGAGTCAATGGCGGCCACCGAATCGTCAATTCTCCGGAGCTTTCCAAGCAGGATGCAAAGAGATTAACTCCTGGCTCGTTGTTGTCAGGAAGTGACGGATGGAATCCGGTAGCGGAAGCTAATGCGCTTAGGAAGTTGCGTTGAGAACCAAGATGAAATCGAAAACACGTCAAATTCTGCAGTTTTCAATCGCTTTTTGCTTCACTTTTGCGGTCTGCTCCGCGGGTTGGGCATCGACGATTGGAAAAAGCGAACCGGCTCAATCTCTTACTGCTGCAAGAATCTCAGCGCTTCCCGCTTCAGAACGCGGTGAATGGCTTGCTTATCTCAAGCACTCGGAGCAGCAGGAAAAGCTCGACCGTTCTGCACTCGCATCGGAACGGCAGGGAATAAAGGAAACCCCGCCAGACCCTTCATTGGGTTTCTCTGCTCGCAGCATGCCTCTCGACCGAGAGGCTTCGTGGTACGGCTCTCCGGAAGCGCGTCACGTAGCGGACGTAATCGTGAGCTTCCAAACGCCTGCCGGTGGTTGGGGCAAGAACATGAATATGAGCGGAGCTATACGTGCACGAGGTCAAAGCTTCGTTCCTGACAACTCAAACCGACTTCCAAGTCCCGGCGATTTCGATGCTCCGCGAGATCCGTCGTGGCATTACGTCGGCACACTTGACAATGATGCGACGATCACCGAGATGCGCTTTCTGGCGAAGGTGCAGGCCACCCTCCCGCGTGCAGATGGCGAAGTGTACCGAACTGGCTTTGTGCGCGGCGTGCGATACCTCCTCGCCGCCCAGTATCCAAACGGTGGTTGGCCACAAGTATGGCCGCTTGAGGGCGGATACCACGACGCGATTACCTTCAATGACGATGCGCTTTACAATGCGACGGAATTGCTGACCGACGTGTCTGAGGGCAAACCCGAAGATGCATTTGTGCCTGACGATCTTCGCAATAGGGCAGCTACGGCGGTTGCAAATGCGCTGAAGTGCATACTGGCCGCACAATTTCGCGTCGCGGGCCGCGAAACTATCTGGGGGCAGCAGGTTGACATGGTCAGGCTGTAGCCGGTTGCTGCCCGGAATTACGAGCCCGCAGCTCTTTCATCGGAGGAGAGTGCGCATCTGCTCCTCTACTTAATGAGCTTGCCTCGACCTTCGGCTCGGGTTAAGACTTCCATCGCAGATGGCATTTCGTGGTTGCGCGAACATGCAATCTACAACAAGGCTGTCGTTGGCGGCCGAAATACGCCTGAAGGTCGACATCTTATCGACCAGCAAGGAGCCGGTCCGCTTTGGGCTCGCTTCTATTCTCTGGATACGGAGAAGCCGATCTTTGGCGACCGGGATAAGACCCTTCATGACGACATGAACGAAATCTCTCTTGAGCGTCGAAACGGTTATGCCTGGTTTAATACAGCCCCAGCAGCCGCTCTCTCCGAATACGACAGATGGAAGTTGAGCGAGAACGCCAAGCAATAAAGACTGTCAACGATGGCTCTAAGATTTTGTGAAATCCAGCCCAAGGTCGATTGATCGCACGCTATGTGTCAGGGCTCCCACTGAAATCAAGTCGACACCGGTATTGGCTATCTCGCGTACACGTTCGAGTGATATGCCACCGCTGGCTTCGACGAGTGCTCGTCCGGCGATCTGCGCTACCCCCGCACGGAGATCGTCGAGGCTGAAATTGTCGAGCATAATTGTGTCCACGCCTGCAGCAAGCACCGGTTCGATTTGATCGAGCCGATCGACTTCTACTTCTTTGTGCGTCGTGTGCGGGAGATGTGCGAATGCTGCGCGAAGGCCCGTCGTGAGATCTTTGTCTCGCGAGTTGCGCAGTGCCGCGAGGTGATTGTCCTTTGCCAAGAGGGCATCTGAGAGAGAAAAGCGATGATTGTGGCCACCACCGCAGCGGACCGCGTACCGTTCAAGTAGACGCAGACCTGGTGTTGTCTTCCGCGTGTCGACGATGCGCGCCTTCGTGCCTCTAGTTTCGGAGACATATTTTGCGGTCTGTGTGGCGATCCCGGACAGCCGCTGCACAAAGTTCAGAGCGACACGTTCGGCCCTGAGCATCGGACGTGCCGGACCGTTCACAACGGCGAGCACATCACCTGCTGAGAAGGTGTCCGAGTCAAGCTTCACGAAACTAACAGTGACTGGACCGCACATGGACATGGCTGCCGAGAATACATCCTCGCCGCAAAGAACTCCTTCTTCGCGCGCCACCAATTGTGCCGAAATCGAAAGATCCGCCGGAAGAAGTGCTTCAGAGGTGATGTCACCCCACGGAGCATCCTCCAGAAGCGCCATGCGTACAAGTGCCTCGATCGCATGTGAATCCGGCTTCAGGCGCATTCGACGGTGACCTGCTGTCGGAATACAAGAGAATGCTGCCAGTCCCGCGAAGTCTCCGGGAAGTCGTCGCGATAATGCGCACCGCGTGACTCTGTTCGCATCAAAGCAGCCTGTGCAGTCGCTCGGGCGAGTTGGAGAAGATTCAATGTCTCAAGAGAGGATACGCTTGTGCCATCCAGGTGCCACGCGTGCAACTGCTCCAACGCGCTCCGCAGGTCGCTACCGTTGCGCTCGATTCCAACCATATTCCACATCAGGCTCTGCACTTGCTTTCGGTCTGAGAGAGCTAGTTGGGGCGAAGAAGACTCGGAGTGCAGTCCAAGCTCAGTGGCGCATTCCATTCCACTAGACCGCGCTGCATCTGGCCATGCCGAGGAACCCTCCTCGATGAGATCTGCGCACCTCCATGCGAAGACGAGGCTCTCAAGCAGGGAATTGGACGCGAGTCGATTCGCGCCGTGGACGCCAGTGCAAGCCACTTCACCTACGGCGAAGAGCCCTGGAACTGAGGTCCGACCCCACAGGTCAGTCCGCACTCCACCCATCCAATAATGAGCAGCTGGTGTCACGGGAATCGGTTCGTTGGACCAGTCGAGGCCACGGCTGCGGCATGCTGCATCGATACTGGGGAACCGTTGAGCGAGGAACTCCGCGCCCAGTTTCGTCGCGTCAAGTAGAACCGATCGTCCGCTCTGAGCTGCCATTTGCATCGCAATTCCGCGAGCCACAACGTCGCGCGGTGCGAGTTCTGCATCAGGATGGAGAGTTTGCATGAAGCGACGGCCGTGTACATCCAGCAGCACAGCGCCCTCTCCACGTACGGCTTCCGAGACGAGAAATGTTCCCGGAATTGCCAATGCGGTCGGATGGAACTGATAAAACTCAAGATCAGCGAGCTGTGCACCTGCGCGCAAGGCCATGGCAATTCCATCGCCCGTCGCCCCTGCCGGATTGGTTGTGTGCAGATACATATGCCCAGCACCGCCGCTTGCAAGGACGATCGCGTCTGCAATCAATTCGCGATGCTCACCACGGTCGTCAATAATCTGGAGGCCTGCTACCCGCCCGTTGTGAACTGACAAATCACGCGCGAAAGTGTGTTCGAGCACTTCCACATCTGCTTTTCGCAGCGCACGAACGAGTGCCGTTTCAATCGATAGCCCGGTTGCATCTCCTTGCGCATGCAGAACCCGTGCACGAGAGTGCGCCGCCTCCAAGCCACGGGCAAGATTGCCGTCGCGTTCGTCGAACGGAACACCCAGTTGGATCAGATCATCAATTCTTGCCGGTCCTTCGGAGCAGAGAACCTCTACGGCCTCCCGATTGCACAACCCGGCTCCCGCGCGCATCGTGTCAGCCACATGCTCGGCAACACTGTCATCGGGAAAAACTGCAGCTGCGATGCCTCCTTGAGCCCAGCGCGTGTTGCTCTCCGCAATCTCATTTTTTGTCACGAGCGTGACTCGAAATCGACGGCTAAGTCTAAGCGCTGCTATCAGCCCCGCTATGCCGCTGCCGACGACGATGATGTGTCTTTTCGGGATCATGGGTTGTTGGCAAACCGCTGCGCTGGCTGAAGACTCAACATGCGCTCAAGTGCAACCCGCGCTGGTGCAGCGATCTCATCATCAACAGTGATTCGATTGAGAACTTCTCCTCGCTCAAGTGCCTCTAGCACCCACGCGAGATAGCTCGGATGAATGCGATACATCGTCGAACACGGGCAGATGATTGAGTCGAGGCAGAAGATCGTTTGCTCTGGATGTTCATTCGCGAGCCGTTGCACCATGTTGATCTCGGTTCCTACCGCGAATATTGAACCCGCAGGTGCAGATTCAATGCGCTTCCGGATGAGATCGGTCGACCCTGATTCATCCGCCGCATCGACGACCTCCATGGTGCACTCGGGATGCACGATGACATGAACACCGGGGTAGCGAAGTCGAGCAAGTTTTATCTGCTCAACGGTAAAGCGCTTGTGAACCGAGCAAAATCCGTGCCAGAGAATAACGCGGGAGTCGCGGAGCGTTACTTCATCAAGGCCGCCCATTTGCTGATGAGGATTCCAGACAGGCATCTTCTCAAGAGGAACTCCCATCGCTTTCGCAGTATTGCGACCCAGGTGCTGGTCCGGGAAAAAGAGAACTCGCTGTCCGCGCTCAAACGCCCACTGCAGCACCGTTGCGGCATTTGACGAGGTGCAAACCACGCCGCCATGCCTGCCGCAGAAGGCCTTCAGTGCGGCAGAGGAGTTCATGTATGTCACCGGAATGATCGGGGCACGGCCCTCACTATCAGGCGCCGAACCGAACACTGTTTCGAGTTCCTCCCAGCAATCTGTAACGGTATCAATGTCGGCCATGTCCGCCATGGAGCATCCCGCGGCAAGGTTCGGCAGGATGACCGCCTGCTCCCGACGAGATAGCATATCGGCGGTTTCAGCCATGAAGTGCACGCCGCAGAACACGATTGCTTCGGCCTGGGGCCGTGATTTTGCTGCCTGTGCAAGCTGAAATGAATCACCGATAAAGTCTGCGTAGCGAACGATCTCGTCACGCTGATAGTAGTGACCCAGAATCACGAGACGGTCGCCGAGGGCATGTTTCGCCGCTCGGATGCGCAAATCGAGCTCGTCTTTCGAGGCCTGGCGATACTCCTGAGGCAAAATACCTTGGCGAGGAGAACCCGTTGGAATTGCATCAGCCATCGATGCGCCAGGGCCATATCCCGGAGCACCTTGATCGAATTCCCACGGTTTTTCGGCGAGTCCCGAAGAACATACAGTTGTTGATTTGTTTCCTGGCTGTTCACCGATGTGAATCAGCTGGATCGCGTCGTCAATCGATTGCACTTCTATCTCCGCAAACGGCCCGTGTTTTAGCACCCCTGCAAGGAGCGCTCTCAAAACCCGTTACAAATAGGTTACTGCGATACCGGACACAAAGCGAGCCGGCCTGAATATAACTTCATTGCCGCAAAAGTCCGGAGCCAACGTTCAAACGAAGTAGTTTGATTTCGTCAATAATCCGCCGGGCCATATCTCGTTTTGAGCTCTCGGGAAGAGACACCGTCGAATCGTGGGTGATGAACAAACCCGCATTGCGGTCGGATTCGAAGCCGATTCCCGGCACACTAACATCATTCACAACTATGGCATCCGCCCCTTTGCGAAGGAGCTTGGTTCGCGCATTCATCTCAAGGTCTTCGGTTTCAGCGGCAAACGCAATCACCAGCGTGTCCCTGCGTCGCTCCCTTACAACTCTCGCGACAATATCTTCCGTGGGCAGGAGATCCAATGTAATTGGTCCCGACCTGCGAAGCTTCGATAGAGAAGGTGTCACAACCCGGTAATCGGCAACTGCTGCCGACTTAATAACCATCGTCGCTTTGTGCAAGTGCTCCAGCACTGCAGTCGACATTTGTGCTGCGGTTTCGACCTTTATGGCCGTGGATCCCTCGGGTACTGGCAGACCGGATGCCGTCACGAGAATCACACGGGCGCCACGAGCAACTGCCTCTTTCGCAAGCGCGTGCCCCATCTTCCCACTGGAACGATTTCCAAGGAAACGAACGGGATCGATGGGCTCCCTTGTACCCCCGGCCGTGATGATGATGGTCTCGCTCTCCAGGTCTCTTCGTTTATTCATCCCGGCTAGAACGGCATTAGCGATCGCCTCGACAGATGCGAGTCTGCCGCCGCCCGTCATTCCGCATGCAAGATATCCGTTCTCGGGCTCGATAAACGAGACCCCTCGATCCTGCAGAATCTTGACGTTGGCTTGAGTTGCAGGATGATTCCACATGTTGACGTTCATCGCTGGAGCGATGAAGACCGGCGCTTTGGTTGCGAGATATGTCGCGGTGATAAAGTCGTTAGCCATTCCATTCGCCAGCCTTGCGATAACATTCGCCGTTGCCGGAGCGACGATAAGCGCATCGATATCCTGGCCTGCAACGACATGTTCGATTGCAAATTCATCACTGCGAGCGTCGGCCTCTTGACCCGACGGTTGCCACAACGAGGTGTACACCGTTCGACCGGTCAACGCCGCGAATGTAAGTGGGCTCACAAAGCGCATCGCGGACTTCGTCATGGCCACGCTCACATCAATGCCGCGCAGCTGCAATTGACGGACTAGCTCGGCTGCCTTGTACGCCGCGATACTTCCGCACACTCCGACCATTACCCGCATAAACCATTCCTCATGGGCGGCAGTAAGACGTTATCAATTAACCTCGTTCCTCCAACACGGGCCGCAATAGCCAGCAAGGCACCTTCAGACACATCTTCAATCGGGAGCAGAGTATCCGGATCGACCACCTCAACGTACTCCGTCTCTGCCGCGGGCTCACCTTTCATTACTCGCGTCATGGTGTCACGCAGTTTGTCTGCGTCGCGAACTCCACCATGAACTTCAGTGTGTGCCTTTGAGAGTGCGCGGTAGAGCACCAGCGATTGCGCTCGCTCGATGACTGTCAAGTAGCGATTTCGAGAACTCATAGCTAGACCATCCGGTTCTCGCACGGTAGGGCAAACAATAAGCTTGAGCGGAAAGTTCAGGTCGCGCACCATGGCGCGAAGAACGGCAACCTGAGCTGCGTCCTTCTGGCCGAAGAACGCCACGTCCGGCAAAGTAATGTGAAAGAGTTTTGCAACAACTGTGGCCACGCCGCGAAAGTGACCTAAGCGGAAAGCGCCGTCGAGCCGGCTTCCTATATGTTGCACCTCAACAAGCGTCCCGGTTTCGCCCGACGGGTACATCTCGCCTCTTTCCGGCACGAAGACAAAGTTAACCTGTTCTTCTTCGAGCATCTTTAGATCCGCTTCAAGGGCCCGAGGATAGCGCTCGAAATCTTCATTCGGTCCGAACTGCATTGGATTAACAAAGATGGAGACGATAACCACATCGCAAGCAGCGCGGGCGGCTCTTACAAGGGAAAGGTGCCCCTCGTGCAGAGCTCCCATCGTGGGAACCAGGGCGACCGTGCCGCTTTGCTTCGCCCGTCTCGAAGCCTCTCGCATCGCTGCAATTGACGTAATAAGTTCCGGCTTGTTCATGACGCCAGCGAAACTCGAGTTGTCGGAGGATGCATGCTTGAGGCCATCGCGCGTGGCAGGTGATAGCTCTCGCCGTCGGATGGAAAACTTCCTTCTATCACCGCATCCTTGTATCGTTCGATCCCTTCGCGTAGCACGGTGCCCACATCGGCGAAGCTACGAACAAATTTCGCGGAGGAGGTAAAGGTCAACTCGAAGGCATCGTGAAAAACAAGAATCTGTCCATCGCAGCCGGGTCCTG
>Ga0134125_10009242_pt1 | contig 11102 bp, 7 predicted proteins | sample KB31751_FD_96464 | JGI IMG/M metagenome (GOLD analysis project Ga0134125, IMG submission 96464) | Terrestrial soil microbial communities with excess Nitrogen fertilizer from Kellogg Biological Station, Michigan, USA - KB3-175-1 | ecosystem: Environmental > Terrestrial > Soil > Unclassified ...
CCCAGCGCGTGCTGGGAGACCGAGCCGACCAGCTGGCCGTCGGTGGTGTAGCGCCAGACCCGGTAGTTCCAGTAGTCGCCGACCAGGATCGTGTTGTCGGTCGAGTCCCAGTCCATGCCGTAGGCGTAGAGCCCGGCCGGCCCGCTGAACCCGATCGCCTTCTGAAACTGGACGAGGCCGGTGCCCGTGGAGTCCGCGCCCGGGTAGCTCGCGGTGACCGTGTAGTTGGCCCCGCCGGTGGCGGCCTTAACGCCGATCTTGTACGTGCCGGAGACGGTGGCGTCGTAGGCGATCACCTTCGGCTTCGCGGTGGTGGTCACGGCACTCACCTGCACGCCGTTGGGGTCGGTCAGAAACAAGGTCAGCTTGGCCGACGAGTCGTCCCAGTCGAGCGAGACGTTGACGGTGCCGGGCGCGACCACGGCGATCGTGTGCGTCCGGAACTTGGTACCGGTCACCGACACCGAGTTGGTGAAGGTGCTGTTGAACGTGGCCGTGAGCGCGCTCGGCACCGCAATCAGCCCCAGCATCGCGACGGCCAGAGCGGCCATCGGCCAGCGCACGAACCTGCGACGCGAACTGTTCTCAGTCAATCGGAGCGTTCCCCACTCGAGGTCAACGATGGGTCGACCGGCCCCGGCGACCCCCCGCTCGAGTATACGAGGCATGATGTCGCCGCGCTATGCGGCGCGGCGGACGGCGATCGACTCGTAGACGCGCTCGACCCGCTCGGCCACGTCGGCCCAGGTGGGCCAGTTCAGCAGGCCCGGCGTTCCGGCCTGCCCCGGCCATGGCAGCCGGTCGATGGCTGCGCGCAGCGCCGTCACGTCGCCCGGCGGCACGAGCGTCAACAGACCCGGGGGCACGGCGCCGTCGACCTCGTGGACGGCGGGGATGTCGCTGGCGATCACCGGCATGCCGTACGAGAGCATCTCCAGCATCGACAGCGGCAGCCCCTCCTGGCGCGAGGGCATCACGTAGGCGCCGGCGTTCGTGCGCAGCTCGTCCAGCACCGCGCCGGACTGAAAGCCGAGGAACTGGATGCGCGAGTCGTCGCCGGCCAGGCGCCGCAGGTAGGCGGCGTGCTCGTCGGAGTAGCTGGCGCCGCCCACGATCGCCAGCTGGTACGCCGTGTCGCTCTCGCGCAGCGCCCGGATCAGCACATCGCAGCCCTTCTCGGGCACCAGCCGGGCCAGGAACAGCAGGTAGCGGCCGGCCTCGAGGCCGTGCCCGGCGAGCGCCGGCCCGGGCGGCTGCACCGACGGCGGGTCGTTGCCGTTGGGGATGTAGGTGACCGTGCAGCCGTAGGCGTCGTGGAGGTGCTGTTGGAGGTAGCGCGCCACCGTGATCACCGCGGCGGCGTGGCGACAGGCGCTGGCCTCACCCGCGCGCAGGATCCGCTGAGCGAACCCCGACCACTTGTCCTTGTTGTAGTCCTGGTCGTGGACGGTGGCGCAGACGGCGCTACGGCGGCCGAGCTTGGCAAACGGGATGGTGAGGCTCGGCCCGACGCCGTGGAAGTGGACGATGTCGTAGCCTCGCAGGCCAGCCTCCAGCGAGCAGAAGGTCGAGTGGGTGATCGCCTCCAGGTGCTTGCTGGGCACGGACGGGCGGCGGATGAGAGTGACCCCATCGGCGGGACGCACCGGATCGCCGTAGCGCCCTCGCGTGAACACCGTCACCTCGTGGCCGCGCTCGGCCAGCCGGTCGGCCAGCAGGCCGACGTGCCGCTCGATTCCTCCAAAGCGGGTCACGTTCGTCTTCTGGCCCACCATTGCGATTCTCATCGAGCCGCCTTGCGGATTTCGGACGCACGCGCGTACGCCTCGGCCACGGCGCTGTAGTGCGGACCGGCATCGTACCGCTGCATCACCCGCTCGCGGCCGGCCCGGCCCATGCCCTGCGATCGGTCCGGATCGTTCTGCATTGCCAGCATCGCCTCGCCCAGGGCGCGCGCGTCTCCGTGCGCCACGAGCACGCCCTCCTGGCCGTCGCGAACCAGCTCGGGGATGCCGCCGACCCGGCTGCCGATCACCGGCTTGCCCCAGGCCATCGCCTCGATCACGGCCAGCGGGCAGTTGTCATGGCAGATCGACGGCATCACCACGGCCGCGGAGGCCTGCACGGCGACGGCAAGCTCGCCGCCGGTGCGGAAGCCGAGTAGCTCGACGTCGGCGCCGGAGCGCTCGATCATGGCCTGCAGCTGCGGGCGCAGCGGTCCGTCACCTACCAGCTTCACGCGCGCGCCGGTGTCGATCGCCGCCTGCACGAGCACCTCGACGCCCTTCTCGCGCGACAGCCGGCCCACGTACAGGCAGTGGTCGCCGGGCTGATACAAGGGCACGTAGTCCTCGGCCACCACGCAGTTGGGGATCACCACGATGCGGTCGGGCGGATAACCGCTGGTCACCATCCGGTCGCGAGCGAACGCGGAGGGTGTGATGAACAGGTCGATGCCGTCACGGTAGAGCCTCATCCGGCGGTGCAGCCAGGTCTCGCCGGCCACGAGCATGCTGCCGGACAGCGATCCGCGGTTGCAGCGCTGCCGCACGGCGTGCGAGAAGCCGTGGCCGACGCAGCGCTCGCAGATCTGGCCGTTCGAGAGCAGGCTGTACACGGGGCAGACGAGCTTGAAGTCGTGGACGGTCATCACGACTGGGATACCGCGTTCGTGCAGCGGCGCGAGCAGCGAGGGCGACAGCTGGTGGTAGATGTTGTGCACGTGCGCCAGGTCGACCGGGCGATGCGCCAGAAGGCCGCCCATCTTGCGCTTTGCCTCCAGCGAATAGACCATCCGCCCGGCCACGCGAGCGCGGCCACGTACGCCCTTCGGCGGGTGCTCGAAGTCGACCTCCGAGACGAAGTAGCGATCGGTGTCGCAGGGCAGGTTGCGGGCGTCCTGCATGGCGAAGTAGTCGACATGGGCGCCGCGGCCCTCGAGCAGGCCGGCCAGCCTGAACATGTAGTGCTCAGCTCCGCCGCGCGGGTAGTGGAACTTGTTGACCATCAGCACATGCTGGAAGCCTCCGCCCGCCCGATCGCCGTTCACGCTATTCACCGGCCAGGTCGACACGACCCGCAGCGTGGCCGATGGCGGCCAGCGTCCAGAACGTGCCCGACACGGACACCTGGGTCATCAGGTTCGAGTCGGCGCTCATCAAGATGTACGCCGATGCGGCCACCAACGAGCCCAGAGTGACCGCCTCGAGCACGCCGTCGCGGGCCTTGCGGGCGCGCCGATAGCTGCGGCGGCACGCGCCCCACATTCCGAACAGGAGCCAGCAGAAGAACACGAACCCGGGGACGCCCAACTCCACCACGGCGCGCACGAAGTCGCTGTGGGAGTGGGCCCCCTGCTGCACGTTGACGCCGATCGACCGCTTCGCTGTGGTGTCCACCACGATCGACTTGAAGCCGTTGCCCAGCACCGGGTCGTGTTCGACCCTGGGCAGATTGGTGCGCCACAGGTCGAGGCGCGCCCGTAGCGAGTTGCCCGGACCGTACTGGGTGCGGCCGGAGGTGAGGTCGCCAAAGCGGTGAACGGTGCTCGGCACGGCTGCGGCCACCAGTACCAGCACCAGTGGGCCAATCAGCAGCAGCGCGCGGTATCGGATTAGGGCCAGCACGAGCAGCCCGAACAGGCAGCCCACCCAGCCGGTGCGCGTGTAGGAGGCGACCAGCGCGACCAACACCAGCGGCGCCGCCAGCCACAGGATCCACCGGCCCTTCAGCTGCTTGCAGAGTACGAGCGGCACCATGAACGCCAGCATGAATCCCATGAAGATGCCGAACGGGTCGGGCTGCAGGAACGTCCCGGCCGACCGGCCGACCAGGCCGATCACCGTCGATCCGCCGTGGTCGAACTGCCACAGTGCCAGCAGCGTGGGCACGATCAGCGAGGCGAGAAGCGCGATCGTCATCCGTTTCAGGGACTGCCGGTCGCGGATCAGCGTGTAGGCCGCGAGGTACAGCACGGCCACCGAGGTCAGCCGTAGCGTCTCGGTGATCGCCCCGCCCTTGGATGGCGCGACGGCGACGCTGAGGATGGCCATGGTGACCAGCCCGATGTAAGGCACCGCACTCGGCGCCTGCTTGGCGCGCGACCAGTTCTCGATTATGTAGGCGCCGCCGATCGCGATGAAGACCAGCGCCAGCGCCGATGCCGGGTTCACGCTGACCGATCCGACGTTCGCCAGAGAGCGGTCGGCCCACAGATCCATGCTCGGCCGTGCGATCACGATCGCGTAGACGCCGTAGGCGGGGCGAATCGCGAACACCACGCCGAAGGCGATGCAGGCGGCCGCCGCCATGAACTCGCGGCCGTCGCCGAGCACCAGCGCCATCGCCACGGTCATCACGCCGACCGCAGCGGTCGCGGCCCAGGTGACGTCGCCGCCCGGCCGCGGCCCTTCCCTGGCCGGGCGTAGGTTGCGCAGGTCGACCGGGGGGACGTAGATGCCCACGGCTATTCCAGGTAACCGAGCGCGCGAAGCGACCGCTCCAGGGTCGCCTCCTCCTCGGCAGTCAGTGCGGCCTCGTCGCCGGCCGCGCGCTCCTGGTAGCTGCCGGCGCCCTCACGGACTGCCACCCCGTCTCGCAGCGCCTCGGCCATCACAATGCCGTCCGAGTCGGACGGCACCGGCCGGCCCAGCAGCGCCAGCAGCGTCGGCGCCACGTCAACGATGCTGCGCTCGCCGAGGTCGACACCGGCGGGAACGCCGTGGCCGGCGATGGCGAAGATCCCCTCCATGGCGTGCACGCCCGAGTAGCTGTCCAGGATCTGCTGGGGCACCGGCTCGAACAGTTCGTCCAGCCCCGACGCGCCCTTGTAGGCGGGGTCGAACAGGACCACGACGTCCGGGGCCTCGTCCAGGTGCGCTCCCGAGTACAGCTGTTCGCGCCGCTTCGCCCACTGCACCACGGGGGCGCCGGTGTCGGGATCGCGGAGCCCCTCGAGCGCTGCGATGACGCGGTCGCGCACCTGCTCGTACTCGGCGCCGGGCTCGACGGCGCCCTGCGCCTGGCGCCCGCGCAGGTTGACCACGATGCCCTCGGCAGGCGGGTAGAGGGGGATCCGATAGGCCTGGCTGCGCGTCCAGTCGACCCGGCTGACGCCGGTCGCGCGGGCCGCGACCCGGTCGCGGGCGCCGGCGGGCAGGCGTCCCAGCGTGCCTCGCAGCACTCGCCGCAGAGCCGGCGCGCGGCGCAGCGCGCGGGTCACCTGCTCTGCGCGTCCGGCCTCGCCGCCCGCAGACAGGAGGCCCGCGTCGGCCAGCAGCCGGTCGGTGCGTACGAATGTGCGCGCGTGCGGGCCGAAGCCGTGATCGGAGACGACCGCGACCGCGCCCTCCTCGCCCATCAGCTCACGGGCCTCGCCAACCATCGCATCGATCCCGCGGTACATCTTCAGCAGCGCGTCCCGTAGCGGATGGCCGGGCTGATCGAGGTACTTCCAGAGCCGGTGCTGGGCGAAGTCGGTGCTCTGGAACACGACCACCATCACCTCGTGCCTGCCCTCGACCAGCCAGCGCATCACGATCTCGCGCTGCTGCTCGATCAGGGCCAGGCAGCTGTCGGCCAGCTCGCGGTCCGACAGCTTGCCGATGCTGTCGGCGAACTCCAGCAGCGGCGGCAGCTCCTCAGCCAGTTCCGGCGGCTGGGTGTGGTTGCGGTCGTAGTCGGGCAGCGGGAAGCCCGCCACCATGCGGCCGTCCACCTCCCAGGCGGGAAAGGTCATCGGCACCGACAGGATCGCGACCGGCGCCTCCGCCTGGTCCCAGAATGCGGCACCCGACCAGCGCCGCGAGGTGACGAAGTCGCGGCCATCCTCGAACGACGACGAGTGGCCCGCGCCCCACAGCCGGCTGTAGCGCTCGATCCCGAGCGTACGGAAGTCGAACATGCCGTGCCGGCCCGGGTTCCAGCCGGTCATCATCGACGGCCAGGCAGCGGCCGTGATCGGCGGGACGGTCGAGATCAAGGTACCGGAGGCACCCTGATCCCGCACCGCGGCGATGTTGGGAAGGTTCGCGTCGGGAAGCCCGATGACGGAATCGGTACCGCCGTCGAGCCCGACCACCAGGAGCCGGGTCATCAGCTGGCCGGTACCTCGATGACCTGGTGCATGCGCTCCGCCGGCTCCGGCTCGAGCTCGCCCGCTATGGGCACCGAGCTGCCGGCCGGCGCGCGGTCGTAGCAGATGTGCAGCGGTCGCTTGGCGATGCGCTGGATCAGCGACACGGCGGAGCCCAGCGGGTTCCAGCGGGTCGCACCCGGGCGCACGGTGAGCAGCACGATGTCCGAGCACGCGATCAGCGGCAGCGTCTCTGAGTCCTCGAGCACGGCCGGCGTGTCGATCACGACCACCCCGGCGACGTCACGCAGATCGCGCACGATGCGCTCGACCCGCGGCGCTGAGAACAGCGTCTCCGGCAGCGCGTTGCTGGTGCCCTCGGGCAGCCACATCAGGTTCTCCTCGAGCGCGATCAACGGCATGGACGTGGCGGATCCGTCGAGCAGGGCGGACAGGCCCTCCTGCTCGCGCACCGTGCGCCCGCGCAGGTCGGCGCTGACCAGGATCGTGGCGGTGCCCACACCGGCGAACGTGCGCGCCAGCGCCAGCGCCAGGCCGCTCGCGCCCTCGCCGCGGGTCGCCCGCGTCACGGCGATCACCGCCAGGCTGGTACCCATGCCGGACAGCTCCAGCTCGGAGCGCAGCAGCTGGACGGACGCCTGATCGACCTGGGAGTGGATGTCAACGACCGGGACACCCACGACCTCGATGTCCTCGGGACGGCTGACGCGATTGTCCAGGCGGCCCATGATCAGGGCCACCAGGGCGAAGAACGCAACTCCCGCAAGGAACCCGCCGAGGACGGCGAGGATGATCGGTGGGCCGCCGGCCGCGATTCGCTGCACCGGAATCGACCCACCCGAATCGAAGCTGCTGGTGAAGTTACCCTTCACCTGCTGAAGGCCCTTGGCCAACGAGTTCTCATTGTTAACGAGACGCGGAGTCTGCGGCGTGACGTTCCGAAGCTGGTTGACCACACCCTGGATCGCAACCTCCTCTCGAGTCTCCCGCTGGAGGAGTAGCACCGCGGTGTAGGTCTTGAGGACAGCGATGGTCTCGTCCGGTTTGGAGCCGCCGGTGTACACGAGGCGCACGCTGTTGGTCGTGAGTGGCGTCATCGTAAGGTTCGCCGCGATCTGGTCGCCGGTTGGCGAGCCGCCGAGGTTCTTCGACGCAGCAGCCGCGGCGACCGGGTTCACGAAGTCGTCGGGTGACCAGTCGCCGTAGTACTTCGGATTGTTCGACACCAGCCCGTAGCCAGCGCGATAGCCCAGCGGGACCGCGGTCACGTCGTTGATGCCCAGGTCGGCGCTGGCGACGTAGTGGGCCTTCTTCTGCCCCACAACGAGGAATGCCAGCGCCGCGAACAGCACCCCACCCAGCAGCATCAGCCACCAGCGCTTGGAAATCAGCCGCAGAGAGCGGCGAAACGTCAGTTCCGGCTTCACGTTCTACCCACGCTCCTCGTGCCTAGAAAGGTCGGAGACGCCCCACCTGCCTCGAAGGGACGCCCTATTGCCAGTGTACGGGTGGGCATCGGTCTTACAAGTCCCGCCTCCAATAAGCAGCACATGCGGGGTGCCACCGTGCGGCTGCAGGCCACTTTCGCGCGTAGCTTGACGCCCACCCGAACGGGGGGTACGGTCGTGGATGCGGGGCAGTGGGAAGGAGAGGGCACTGGCTGTGAATGAACAGAGGCGCGATGATCGCCGAACAGCCGTCGACGCAGAGGCCGAAGAGTACACCTCTGCAGAACCGGTCGGCGACGTCGAAAGCATCGTCGAAGCACGGGCACCTGGACACGTGAGAGGCACCAAAGACCGGCATGCACGGCGCACGCTGGTACGCCGCGCGTTGATCGTGGCAGATGTCTGGTCGCTCGGGTTTACGTTCGCGATCGTGCACATGATCCTGGGCACTTCGGCAAAGCCGGGCGGGTTCACCTCCGGCCAGGAGTTGATTCTGTTTCTGGTGTCAGTGCCCTGCTGGCTCGCGCTGGCCGGCCTCTACGGCCTCTACGAAGGCGACCGGCTGCGGGCCGACACGACCACCCTCGACGACTTCTGGCCGCTGTTCCACGCGGTCACGGTGGGCGTGTGGCTGGCGTTCGTGGCCAGCCGCCTGACCAACCACGTGCACGCCAGCGAGCGGCGCCTGATCCTGTTCTGGTTCCTTGCCCTGGCGATCCTGCCCCTGGGCCGCGTGATCATGCGTGTGTTCATCCGCTCGCGGGTGGCCTTCCTGCAGCGCACGCTGATCGTCGGCGCCGGCCTGGTCGGGCAGGAGATCGCGCGCAAGATCCGGCGAAATCCCAGCTACGGCCTCGAGCTGGCGGGCTTTGTCGACAACGATCCGCTGCCCCTCCACCCGGAGCTGACCGACATACCGGTGCTGGGCACGACCGACGATCTCAGCGAGATCGTGCGTTCCTACGGCATCGAGCACGTGATGCTGGCCTTCACCGGCGACGGCCATGACGCCGGGCTGGATGTTGTCCGCGCCTGCAACGACCTCGATGTCGAGCTGGACATCGTTCCGCGCCTGTTCGAGGTGGTGGGAAGCAAGGCGCAGTTCCACTCGCTGCAGGGCACGCCGCTGCTCGGCCTGAGCCCGCCCGTGCTCTCGACCAGCCACCGCATCGCCAAGCGCGCGATCGACATCCTGGGGGCGACGTTCGGACTGATCGTGCTGTCCCCGCTGCTAGCGGTGGTGGCGATCTCGATCAAGCTCAACAGCAAGGGGCCGGTGCTGTTTCGCCAGGAGCGCATCGGCCGCGGTCAGCAGCCGTTCACGATCCTCAAGTTCCGCACGATGGTGGCCGACGCCGAGGACCGCAAGTCCGAGGTGGCTCACCTGAACGCGCACCTTTCCACGGACGCGCGCATGTTCAAGATCCCCGAGGACCCGCGCATCACCTCGGTCGGACGAAGCCTTCGCCGGTACTCGATCGATGAGCTGCCGCAGCTGTGGAACGTGTTGCGCGGCCAGATGAGCCTGGTGGGACCGCGGCCGCTGATCCCGCACGAGCACCAGTACGTGAACGACTGGGGCCTGCGGCGGCTCGACCTGACGCCGGGACTGACCGGCCTATGGCAGGTGTTCGGACGCAGCGAGATCCCGTTCGCGGAGATGCTGGTGCTGGACTACCTGTACGTGACCAACTGGACGCTGTGGGGCGACATCAAGCTGGTGGCGCGAACGATCCCAGCGCTCATGGGCAGGACCCGAGGCGCGGCCTAGCGGCCGTCGGGTCAACCCGGCTGCTGCGGCATGCTGTGCAGCAGCCTTCCCAACTGCACGGCGGCGGGGGTCGGCTGGCCCGATCGGGTCAGCAACCCCAGCCGCTCGTTACGGTCAAGGCTCCAGCGCGACCAGCTGAGGCCGTCCTGCTGGAACAGGGTCACCATCTGCTGCTGATAGCGGCCGACGCCGGGCTCCCCCGAGAACGCGCCCCACTCGCCCACGATCAGCGGGATGCCCCAGGTGTGGGCGATCGAGACCATCGGCGCCAGGTAGCTGGCCTGGTTGGCGAGAGTGCCCCGGTAGGTACCGCCCTGGAGGGTGGTGCGGTAGCGCTTGCCGGTACCGGCGTAGTAGTCGTGAACGTCGAGGGCGATCTTGCCCAGGCGCTCGAGCGGAGTCAGTTGCACGGCCCGCACGTCGATGCGTGGCGGCAGCATGAACACGATCGCGCGCTCTGGATCGACCGCGCGGACGGCGGCGCCGACTCGCGCCTGCCAGCGGACGATGCGCTGGATCGCCCACGTGCGCCGGGGCAGGTTGCCCAGCGGCGGCTCGTTCAGGATCTCGTAGCCGATCACGTTCGGCGCCCCGCGATAGCGCTGGGCCAGCATCGCTGCGAAGTCCGAGTAGAGCTGGGTTGCGCGCCGGTCGGTGTACATGGCCGCCTGCGCCTGCTCGCGGCCGGCCGCCGTCAGCGGAAAACGGCGGCCGTGGTAGACCCATCGCGGGATGCCGTTGGCACGGCCGCCACGCTGTAGCGTGGCGAAATACGGCGACCAGCCGTACTGATGCAGGTCGAGCAGCACCTGGATGCCGTGCGCGTTGAAGAACGCGATCTCGGCATCGAGGTCGGCCAGCCGCGCCTGGTCCCAGTGGTGCACGCCATCCACCGGGGGGGTCGGTTCGAAGTCGCTCCAGGTGATGGCCAGGCGCACGAAGTTCACGCCCAGGGCCGGGGCCTGCTGGTAGGTGACGGGGTCGAGCGTGTGCACGGCCACGCCCCGCAGTGCGACCGTCTTGCCGTCCGCGTCGACGAACAGCGGCCCGTCCACGCGCACGTCGGGCGACGTCAGAGCGGGCGTGGGTGAGGAGCCCTGCGACGAGCCTGACGACATCGCGGGCGGGCTGGTGGCGGCGTCGCCGCCACCGCCGCTACATGCGGCGGCCAGCAGGGCCACGGAGATCGACGCGAGCAGGTACGGCGTTGTGCGCACAGCACTCCAGGGTAGACCCGGTTGGTTGGGAATCAATAGTGGTCGAAGCTCGGCCCCGGCACCTCGGCCCGGAGCTCGAGCGGTAGGTGCGGGGCGAGCAGCCGCACCCGCGCACGCGCGGCCAGGGCGGACCGCTGCTGCGCCGCTCGCGCCGCCGTCTCGGCCAGCACCTGCCAGGCCACCCAGAACTTCGGCTCGGCGCCCGCCGCTCCGCGGGCGGCCGCCAGCGCGCCCGCGGTATCTCCGGTGCGAAGCAGCGCGCGGGCCATGGCCAGGTCGGGGCGGCCGGAGAGGCGGTCGAGCCGGCCGGCCCGGTGCGCGTCGCTGAGGGCGGCGGCGGCCGGCTCATCGTATGAGCGCTCCAGGTAGCGCTGGGCGAGGGTGGCCGGAACGATCAGCACCGCGGCCGCCAGCAGCGACGCAAGCAGCGCCGCGCCGCCGGTCACCAGCGACCGCCGCCGCTCGCGCCCGGGAGGCAGCATCGCCACCGCCGTCGCGGCCAGCAGCAGCGCCGGCAGCGCGCACGAGGAAAGCTGCCAGATCCAGTCGACCTGGGCGTGCACGGCGAAATA
>Ga0134125_10009243_pt1 | contig 11102 bp, 10 predicted proteins | sample KB31751_FD_96464 | JGI IMG/M metagenome (GOLD analysis project Ga0134125, IMG submission 96464) | Terrestrial soil microbial communities with excess Nitrogen fertilizer from Kellogg Biological Station, Michigan, USA - KB3-175-1 | ecosystem: Environmental > Terrestrial > Soil > Unclassified ...
ACTTTTTTCTTTCAGGGTCGCTTCGATGGCGGATAGCGCCACAGCGGCCGCGGCGACCTCGGCGGCGCGTTTGGAGGCGCCGCTGGCGGTGGCGGGCGCCAGTTCCTCGACCGTGACCTGCACGGTGAAGGTGCGGCGATGCGCCGGGCCCTCCGTCGCCACGGTCTTGTAAACCGGCAATGGCAGGCCGCGCCCCTGCGCCCATTCCTGAAGCGCGGTCTTCGGATCGCGCGGCGGCGCGGCGCCCATCGATTGCAGTTGCGGCTGCCACCAGCGTTCGACGAACCGCGCCGCGACCGGCAGGCCGCCGTCGAGATACAGCGCGGCGATCACCGCCTCGCAGACATCGGCCAGCACCGACGGGTTGGCTCGTGCGCCGGCGGCGTCCTCGCCGCGCGACAGGATAATATGCGCGCCCAGCCCGGCCGCCTCCGCTACCTGGGTCAGCGCCTCGCGACGCACCAGCCCGGTATGGCGGCGGGTCAGCGCGCCTTCCGCCTCGTTGGCGAAACGGTGGAACAGCAGCTCGGCGATGATGAGGCCGAGCACGCGGTCGCCCAGAAATTCGAGCCGTTCATAGCCGCGATGATTGCGCGCCCGGCGGCCCCGCGCGCTCGGATGCGTCAGCGCCTCGCGCAACAGGTCGGGCTGACTGAATTCGTGGTCGAGAAGCGCCGTCAGGGCGGCGGCGGAGGCTCGTTCCGCCATTACCGGATGATGTCGAGGAGACGGTCGTACCGGACGGTGAACGGCCAGCGCCAGACCTCCCACCAGTCGGCATAACCGTTGGTCGAGAAGAAGATGATCTGGGCGTGGCCGATCAGGTTCTCGGCCGGAACATAGCCGACGCCGCTGCCGGGGTCGCGGCTGTCGGCGGAGTTGTCGCGGTTGTCGCCCATCATGAAGTAATGACCGGGCGGGACGTGGAACGGCTCGGTGTTGGCGAACAGCCGATCGTCGCCGAGCTGGATGATGCAGTGCTTCACGCCGTTGGGCAGTGTCTCGAAGTAGTGCTGGTACGCCGCACCGCGAGGATCGTCGGGGTCGCGGCAGAAATCGGTCGGCTCGCGCGGCACCATCGTGCCGTTGATGTAGAGCCGGCCCTGTTTCATCTGAATCGTGTCGCCGGGCAGGCCGATCAGGCGCTTGATGTAATCGACCGAGCCGTCGCAGCGCGCGCGCTGATCCGCCTGCTCCTGGGGGGTGAGCTGCGGGAACTGACAGGGCAGCTTGAACACGACGACGTCGCCGCGCTGGGGCTCGTGGAAGAACACCCGCCCGCGGATCACCGGCAGGCCGAACGGCAGCGAATAGCGGCTATAGCCATAGGAGAATTTCGATACGAACAGGTAGTCGCCGACCAGCAGCGTCGGCACCATCGAGGCGGACGGGATATTGAACGGCTCATAGAAAAAACTGCGGACGAACAGTGCAATGACAATGGCATAGACCAGTGTTTTGATGGTTTCTGCGATGCCGCCAGAACTTTTCTTTGCCATTGAACAATGTCCGATAAATCATTGATTTTATTGGATACACCATAATAAACGGCATCCACCCCGATCAAGCCAAGGCTTGACCGCGAAGTCAAGCCGGAAGCGCCGATTCACCCCCGCGGCGGCTCGGCCGAGATGATGACCATTGCCTGCGCCAGCGGGTGTTCGTCGGTGATGGTGAGGTCGATGCGCGCCACCAGGCCGGGTGGAATCAGCGTATCGAGCCGGGCCTTGGCGCCGCCGGTCAGCGCCAGGGTCGGCCGCCCGCCGGGCAGGTTGACGACGCCGAGATCGCGCCAGAACACGCCCCTGCGGAAGCCGGTGCCGAGCGCCTTGGCGCACGCCTCCTTGGCGGCATAGCGCTTGGCATAGGTTGCGACGCGGTCGGCGCGGCGCTCGGCGCGCGCGATTTCGACCGGCGTGTAGATGCGCTGGATGAAGCGATCGCCGAATCGCTCGATGGTCCGGGCGATGCGGTCGATGTCGATGAGGTCGCTGCCGAGACCGACGATCATGCCCTGCCCGTCCGCGCTTCATCCATCAGCGCGCGCATTCGCCGCACCGCTCCCTCGATGCCGCCGAAGATCGCCTCGCCGATGAGGAAGTGGCCGATATTCAGCTCGACGATGGCGGCAATCGCGGCGACCGGCCCGACCGTGTCGAAACCGAGCCCGTGCCCGGCGTGACACTCGAGGCCGAGCCGCGCGGCATGCGCGGCGGCGCGGTCGAGCCGCGCGAGCTGTTCAACGCGGGCGGCGCCGGTTGCTTCGCAATAGGCGCCGGTGTGAAGCTCGACGACCGGGGCGCCGATGGATTTCGCGGCGTCGAGCTGGGCCAGGTCGGGCTCGATGAACAACGAGACGCGGATGCCGGCGGCATTGAGGTCGCGGACATAGCGCGCGAGATGATTGTGCCCGCCGCGCACGTCGAGCCCGCCCTCGGTGGTGCGCTCGGCGCGCTTCTCGGGAACGATGCAGGCGGCATGCGGCTTGTGGCGCAGCGCGATCGCCAGCATCTCGTCGGTCGCCGCCATTTCGAGATTGAGCGGCACACGCAGCGCCGCCATCAGCCGGTCGATGTCATCGTCGGAGATGTGACGCCGATCCTCGCGCAGATGGGCCGTGATGCCGTCGGCGCCCGCCGCGGCCGCGGCCAGCGCGGCGCGCACCGGGTCGGGATGCGTCCCGCCGCGCGCATTCCGCACGGTGGCGACGTGATCGATGTTCACCCCTAGTCGGAGAGGTTTGGCGGACATAAAAAACTTAAAGCACCAAGGCACAAAGACACCAAGTTCTTATTTTTCTTGGTGCCGTGGCGTCTTGGCGGTTCAAAATTCTTGCTATCGCCGGGCGCGTTCGACGGAATTGATCACCGGCGTCGCGCGCAGCGCGGCGATGATGTTGGTCAAATGCTTGAGGTCCTGCACCTCGACATCGACCAGCAGCTCGAAAAAGTCTGAGCTGCGGTTGGTGATCTTGAGATTGGTGATGTTGCCGGCGTGCTTGCCGATCACCGTGGTCAGGCTGCCGAGACTGCCTGGCTCGTTGCCGATGGTGATGTTGAGCCGCCCGACATGGACCGCGTCGATCTCTTCCGCGTTGTTCCAGGCAACGTCGAGCCAGCGATCGGGCTGCTCGGCGTATTCGGCGAGCGTGTCGCAGTCGATGGTGTGGATCGTGACGCCCTTTCCCGTCATCACGATGCCGACGATGCGGTCGCCGGGCAGCGGATGACAGCAGCCGGCGTAATGCACCGCCATGCCGGGAATGAGGCCGCGGATCGGCACCGCGTTTTCGGCGATCTTCTTGCCGCGCGCCTTCGACAGCGACACCACCTTGGGCGGCTTGGCGTCAGGCGGCGGGGGGAACACCGCGCTGACCACTTCCCGGCCGGTGACGTTGCCGGCGCCGGCCGCGACGTAAAGATCGTCGATGGTCTCGCATTTGAAGCGGTCGAGCACCGCGTCGAGCGCCTTCTCGGTCATCTCGTGGCCGTCCTGGCGGAAGGCCTTCTGCAGGATCACCTTGCCGAGATCGAGATACTGTTCGCGCTGTTGCGTGCGGATGAAGCGGCGGATGCGCGCGCGCGCCTTCGCCGTGACCGCCATGCGCTCCCAGGTCGGCGACGGCACCTGGGCCTTCGAGGTGATGATGTCGACCTGATCGCCGTTGGCGAGCTGCGTCCGCAGCGGCGCGAGCTTGCCGTTGATCTTGGCGCCGACGCAGGTGTCGCCGATCTGGGAATGGACGGCATAGGCGAAATCGATCGGGGTCGCGCCATGCGGCAGGTTGATGAGATCGCCCTTGGGCGTGAAGCAGAACACCTGATCCGTGAACATCGCGAGCTTGGTATGCTCGAGAAATTCCTGGGGATCGGCGGCGTGCTCCAGAATGTCGAGAAGCTCGCGCAGCCAGCGATACTGGCGGCCCTCGTTACGGCTCGCATCCTGCTTGTAGACCCAGTGCGCGGCGACGCCGAGCTCGGCGACCTCGTGCATCTCGCGGGTGCGGATCTGCACCTCGATGCGCTGCTGTTCCGGCCCGATCACCGCGGTATGCAGCGACTGATACTGGTTGGGTTTCGGCAGCGAGATGTAATCCTTGAAGCGGCCCGGCACGACCGAATAGCGGCTGTGAATCACGCCGAGCGCGTGATAGCACTCCTCGACCGTGCCGACGACGACGCGGAACGCCATGATGTCGGAAAGCTGTTCGAAGCCGACATCCTTCCTCTGCATCTTGCGCCAGATCGAATACGAGGTCTTTTCGCGGCCCGAGACCTGCGCCGCGATGCCCGCCTTTTCCAGCGTGTCGTCGAGCGCGACGATGACGCGGTCGACGAGATTGCCGCCGCGCTCCTTGAGGAAAGCGAGCCGTGCGCGGATGCCGTCGCGCGCCTCGGGCTGAAGTTCGGCGAAGGCGAGGTCCTGAAGTTCGTCCTTGATGCGGTTCATGCCCATGCGCTCGGCGAGCGGGGCATAAATCTCCATGGTCTCGCGGGCGATGCGCTTGCGGGTCGCGTCCTCCTTGAGATAATGCAGCGTCCGCATGTTGTGGAGCCGGTCGGCCAGCTTCACCAGAAGCACGCGGATGTCGTCCGACATGGCGAGGACAAGCTTGCGGAAATTCTCCGCCTGCTTGGTCTGGTCGGATTGCAGTTCGAGGCGCGACAGTTTGGTGACGCCATCGACGAGGCGCGCGATCTCAGGCCCGAACCGCTTCTCGATATCCTCGAGCGTGGCGAGCGTGTCCTCGACCGTGTCGTGGAGGAGCCCGGTGACGATCGACGCGCCGTCGAGCTTCATCCCGGACAGGATGCCCGCGACCTCGACCGGATGGGAAAAGTACGGATCGCCCGAGGCGCGCCTCTGCGCGCCGTGGGCCTTCATTGAAAAGACGTAGGCCTTGTTGAGCGCGTCCTCGTCGACCTGGGGATCGTAGGATTTGACCCGCTCGACCAGCTCAAACTGCCGCATCATGGCGCGAGCACTCCGCCGCTATGGGAGAGTGTCGCACCTGCGGTCACGTCAGTCTTCGTTCTTGGTCACAGCGTCGCCGGCATCCTCATCGATCTCCGGCAGCGCGGATTCATCGAGACCGGTGACTTCGTCCTCGGCCACTTCAAGCATGTCTTCCTGCATTTCCTCATCGACCGACGCGGTATCGTCCTCGGGCGACACTTTCGCCAGGTCGATCGGCCATTGCTGGTTGCCGACCTCGATATCGCCCTCTTCCTCGGGCTCGTCGATTTCGACGTGCTTCTGCATGCCGGTGATGACGGCATTCTGGAGTTGGTCGAGCTGGACGGTCTCGTCGGCAATCTCCCGCAGCGCCACCACCGGGTTCTTGTCGTTGTCCCGGTCGAGCGAGATCGGCGCGCCGGCCGTGATGTCGCGCGCCCGCTGAGCCGCGAGCAATACCAGCTCAAACCGGTTGGGAACCCTGAGAACGCAATCTTCCACGGTGACGCGCGCCATGCCGAACTGCTCCGAATTTGCGAATTAGGCTGGGAACTATATGGGAACGCCGGGGTTTCCCGCAACAGGCGGTTTGGCGCAGGCGCGCGGATTTGTTAACGTCGGGGCAACCAGACAACCCGCGCTTGTGTTAGCGGGACAAGGGCGGAGGCGATCTCGCAAGGGACGGACGCTACAGGGCTGGTCGGCGGCGGGGCGGTCGGCGAGCGCCTGCGCGCGCTCGACTGGTCAAACTCACCTCTCGGCCCGACCGGCTCGTGGCCGCCGGCGCTCCATACCACCTGCAACCTCGTGCTGGCATCACCGTATCCGCTGGTGCTGTGGTGGGGCCGGCATTTCGCCGTCATCCATAACGACGAATGGGCGGCGCTGGCGGGCGCGCCGCCAGCCGGCGCGTTGGGCCAGCCAGCCGAGATCCACTGGCCCGAGCTGTGGACCATCGTGGGACCCAGCCTGCGCCAGGTCATGGCGGACGGAAAGACCATCGAAGCCGACCGCCTCTCGGGCGCCTTTGCCAACATTGCCTGTTCCCACATGCCGATTTTGAACGGCGACGGCGGGGTCGGCGGGGTATTGTCGGCGGTGCGCGAGACCGCGGCGCGCGAGAGCCTGCGGCGGGAACGCGAGTTGCTGCAATCCATCGTCGACACCATCCCGGTGATGATCACGCTGTACGAGCCGGACCAGAAAGTATTGCGGGTCAATCGCGAATTCGAACGGCTGCTGGGCTGGACGGCGGACGAGCTGTCGCAGGTCTCCCTGATGGACGAGATTTATCCCGATCCCGCCTACCGTGCCGAAGTACGCGCGTTTATGGAATCGTTTCGCCCCGAGTGGATGGATATCCGCATGCGGACGCGCGGCGGACGCCCCCTCGAGACGTCCTGGTTCAACACCAAAATATCCGACCATACGCAGGTCGGAATCGGCATCGACATCACCGACCGAAAACGCGCCGAGCAACAGCGTACGCTGCTGATCAACGAGCTGAACCATCGGGTCAAGAATACGCTGGCGACGGTTCAGTCCCTCGCCGCCCAGAGCATGCGCGGACGGGGCGGCGTCGACGCACGGCAGCGCTTCGAGGCGCGCCTCTCGGCGCTGGCGCAGGCGCACGACCTGCTGACGGTCGAGGGTTGGCGCGGCGCCGCGCTGGGTGACGTGGTGGCGCGCGCCCTATCGCCGTTCCGCACCGGCGACAGCCGCATCGATGTCAGGGGCATCACTGTCCTTCTATCGCCCAAACAGGCCCTCGCCATGTCGATGGCGCTGCATGAGCTTGGCACCAACGCGCTGAAATACGGCGCCCTGTCCAACGACAGCGGCCGCGTGCGCGTGGCATGGCAGGCGTCTGACGAGTCCGACGGGGAAACCCGGATCGAACTGGTCTGGGACGAAAGCGGCGGCCCGCCGGTCGGCGCGCAGCCGCGCAAGGGTTTCGGCTCGCGCCTTCTCGAACGCAATCTCGCGCGCGAACTGGGCGGCCCGACCACGATCGAATTCCGGCCGGCGGGCGTGATCTGCCAGATTTCCTTTCCGATTGAGCACCAATGGCTGATGACGCGACCCGGCCCCGCCGCGCCCTGATTGTCGAGGACGAGATGCTCGTCTCGATGCTGCTTGAGGATCTCTTGAGCGACCTTTCGTTCGATCCGGTCGGGCCGTTCGCCCGACTGGACGAGGCGCTTGCCGCCGCGCGCACGGAAACGTTCGATTTTGCCGTGCTCGACGTCAATCTCAACGGCAAGGAAACGTACGGCGTCGCGGATATTCTGCTCGAACGGAAAATTCCGTTCGTGTTCGCGACCGGCTACGGCAAAAGCGGCTTGCCGCCGACCTACCACGACTGCGACGTGCTGTCGAAGCCGTTCCGGCGGGACGATCTGGCGCGGATCGTCGATCGCATCGCGAGACCGGCCGCCCGATGAGCGCCGGGACCATGATCGACGTTGGCCCGATCGCGGTCGAATTGACGCGGCGCGGCGCCGGCCCGCCCCTTCTCTATCTTCACCCGCATATCGGCCTGACGCGGTCCGAGCCATTCCTCGCCGCGCTGGCGCGACGCTTCACCGTGCTGGCGCCGTCGCATCCCGGTTTCGGCCGCACCGCCTTGCCCTCCGGCGTCACCACGGTCGACGACCTCGCCTATTTCTATCTCGATCTGATCGAGCAGCTTGGCCTGGAACGGATCACGCTGGTCGGCTCCTCGTTCGGCGGGTGGCTGGCGGCGGAGATCGCAACCAAGGCCAGTCCCCGCATCGCGCGGCTTGTGCTGATCGATCCGCTCGGCATCCGCGTCTCGAAAGAGGCGGACAATCCCGACATCGTCGATTTCTTCGCAACCAAACAGGATGAGATCGACCGTCTCGCTTATCACGACGCGTCGCTGGCGAAGCTCGACCACGAGGCGATGTCGGACGAAGACGCCTATATCCATTTCCGCAACCGCGAATCCGCCGCGCTGTTCGGCTGGTCGCCCTATATGAACAACCCGAAGCTCAAGCTACGACTCCATCGCGTCAAAATCCCCGCGCTGACGCTGTGGGGCGAGAGCGACCGCATCGTGACGCCGGATTACGGCAGGCGCTTCGCCGCGCTGATTCCCGGCGCATCGTTCGAAACGGTCGCGCGTGCCGGGCATTTTCCCCATATCGAGCAGCCGCAAAAAGTCGCCGATACGATCGCCGCTTTCGCCGGAGCCTGACCATGCGCGTCTATCACATGACCGAGGAACCCTATCCCGATGCATGGAACTCGGGGGTGGAGAGCCTGCGCGTCAATCTGCCCAACCGGCTCATCGACCCGGCGACGGCGGCGGACCTCTATCACCGTTTCCTTGACGAATGGCAGCTTTGCGACGAACTCGGCATCAACATCTTCGTCAACGAGCATCATTCGACCGCGACCTGCCTGACCGCGTCGTGCAACATCGTGCTCGGCATTCTCGCCAAGACGACCAAGCGCGTGCGCATCCTCGGCCTCGGCATTCCCATCGCCAACCGGCCCGATCCGCTGCGCGTCGCCGAGGAATGCGCGATGATCGACGTGATCTCGCGCGGCCGTTTCGACATGGGTTTCATCAAGGGCGTGCCCTACGAAATCGTGCCGTCGAATGCGCGGCCGACCAACATCGTCGAGCGGTTCTGGGAGGCGCACGACCTCATCATCAAGGCGCTGACCACGCATGACGGGCCGTTCTCGTGGGAGAGCGAGAATTTCCACTACCGTTCGGTCAACATCTTCCCGCGGCCGTGGCAACAGCCGCATCCGCCGGTCTGGGTGAGCGTCAACAGCCCCGGCAGCGTGCGGCCGGTCGCCGAGCGCGGCTATGTCCTCGGCACGGTGATGACCGGCTACAAGGCCAAGGGCCTGTTCGATGAATATCGCCGGGTGTGGCGCGCCGCCGGCCGGCCCGATCCGGTGCCGCTCGACCGGTTCTGCTATTGCTGTTTCATGGCGTGCGGCCATAGCGAGGAAGAAGGGCTGCGCCGCGGCAACGACGTGATGGCGTATCTGCGAACCAACGCCATTGTCGGCGAGCAGTTCCGCAGTCCGCCCGGCTACATCCCGCCACAGGCGCTGGCGAACCAGTTCAAGCGCACCGGCCGCGCCGGATTTTCCGAGCTGGGGCTTTACGACAGGAACGACCGGCGCATTTCCGGCTTCGTCGAGGCTAACGTCGATGACGCGATGCGCGGCGGATTGCTGTTCGCCGGCACTCCCGATCAGGTCTATCGCCAGATCGTCGAATTCTACGAAACCATCGGCGGGTTCGGCGTGCTGCAAATGATGGCGCAGGCCGGCACGATGTCGCACGAGGACACGGTCGACAGCCTCACCCTGTTCGCCCGGGAAGTGATGCCGCGCCTCGAAGAATATCACGCATCGCGGAAGCTGGCGGCGGCGTAAAAGAGCACGCCCTTCGGTCAGAACCGGATCGCGTGACCGAGCGGGCCGTTGCCCTTTCCGAATCCCGGCGCGGTACGGATCGCCTCTTGCACATAGCGATGGGCGCGCGCGACGGCGGCGCGAATATCCATGCCCTGCGCGATTCCCGCCGCTACCGCACTCGCAAAGGTGCAGCCGGTGCCGTGCGTCGAGTTCGTCTCGACGCGCGGCGCTTCCAGCGCCACGACGCCGCTTTCGTCGGCGACAACATCGCGCACGGTCGGTCCGTCGCCATGTCCGCCGGTGATGACCACGGCGCGCGGGCCGAGGTCGCGCAGCGCCGATGCCGCTTTCGGCACGTCGTCGATGCGGCGTCCAAGCAGGATTTCCGCTTCGGGAATATTCGGCGTGACGATCGCGGCATGCGCGATCAGCCGGCGTTTCAGGATTTCGATCGCATCTTCGCTCAGGAGACGCGTGCCGCTCGACGACACCATCACCGGATCGACGATCAGCGGCACGTTCGGCGCGTGAACGCCGAGTGTGTCGGCGACGGCGTCGACGGTCGCGGCATCGACCAGCATGCCGGTCTTGATCGCGTCGGCGCCGATATCGCCGAGCACCGCGGCCATCGCAGCGGCGACGAAATCGGGTGGAACCTTCATGATGCGCCCGATGCCGAGCGTGTTCTGGACGGTGAGCGCGGTGATCGCGGTCGCGGCATAGCCGCCGAGCGCGGTGACGGTCTTGATATCGGCCTCGATGCCCGCCCCGCCGCCCGAGTCAGAGCCGGCGACGACGAGAACGCGGCCGGTCATCCCGCCGCCTTGCTGCGTGTCGCGCCATTGGCCTTGCGCAGCGCCACCTCGATCGAGCCCACCACTTCCTCGATCAGCGCCATGTCGTCGCCCTCGGCCATGATCCGGATCAGCGGCTCGGTGCCGGACGGCCGCACCAGGACACGTCCGCTTTTCGCGAGCCGCCCCTCGGCTGCCTTGATCGCGGCACGGACGCCGGCCGCGTCGAGCGGCGCGCCGCCAGTGTAGCGCACGTTGCGCAACAGTTGCGGCACCGCCGTGAACTGATTGCCGATCCGGCTCGCGGGCTCGCCGCGCTGCACCAGCGCCGCCAGCACCTGCAACGCCGAGATCAGCCCGTCCCCGGTGGTGGCATAATCCGACATGATGATATGGCCCGACTGTTCGCCGCCGAGATTGGCGCCGCCGCGGCGCATTTCCTCGACGACATAGCGGTCGCCGACCGCGGTGCGCGTCAGGCGGATATCGTGCGAGGCGAGACAGCGCTCGAAGCCGAGATTGGACATCACCGTCGAGACCACGCCGGCCGGCGCGAGGCGGCCCGCCGCGCGCCACTCGAGCGCGATCAGCGCCATGATCTGGTCACCGTCGAGAATCCGGCCCTGCTCGTCCGCGACGATCAGCCGGTCGGCGTCGCCGTCCAGCGCGAGTCCGATATGCGCGCCGCGCCGCACCACTTCCTCACGCATCGCGTCCGGGTGAGTCGCGCCGCAACGATCGTTGATGTTGAACCCGTCGGGCGAAACGCCGATCTGATAAATCTCCGCGCCCAATTCCCACAGCACCGCCGGCGCCACTTTGTAGGCGGCGCCGTTGGCGCAATCGATCACGATCTTAACGCCGTCGAGCCGCAGCCCCTTCGGGAAACTCGATTTCGCCACTTCGATGTAGCGGCCATGCGCGTCGTCGAGACGGCGCGCGCGG
>Ga0134125_10009247_pt1 | contig 11101 bp, 9 predicted proteins | sample KB31751_FD_96464 | JGI IMG/M metagenome (GOLD analysis project Ga0134125, IMG submission 96464) | Terrestrial soil microbial communities with excess Nitrogen fertilizer from Kellogg Biological Station, Michigan, USA - KB3-175-1 | ecosystem: Environmental > Terrestrial > Soil > Unclassified ...
ACATGACATTGCATTGCACCGCTCCTTTCGCCAATATTATAGTATCCCATCCAACAGGAAGGACCAGCTTTGGAGTGGAGCATGAAGCAGCTTTGCTTGGTCGCGTTGTTAGTTGCCATCTCGACCGGTTGCGATCGTGATAGCGATAAGCCCTCCAACCCGTCCGCGACCCATCGTTCAACGGCTGCGCAACGGGAGCAGGCGCCGCCGACTTTATCCGCGGAGCGACGGCAGTTTCGCACCCATCTGGTTCGTCAGATGAAAGCCGGGGAGGAGGTGGCCGAGCCGCCGGAGAATCTATTTCGCGTGGTGCAATACGGTTCGGAGGTGGGCAAGCTCGCCGCGTACCTGACACCGCCTCCGCCGGATGGCGCGCGGCACCCGGCCATCATTTGGATTCACGGTGGCGAGTGCAACACGATCGGCAACCTCTGGCACTCAGCGCCACCGGAGAATGACCAAACGGCGGCTGCGTACCGCGAGGCGGGAATTGTCATGATGTACCCGTCACTCCGCGGCGGAAACGAGAACCCCGGATTCGAGGAGGGCTTCTACGGCGAGGCGGACGACGTTGTGGCCGCCGAGGAGTATTTGGCGCGGCAACCTTATGTTGATCCCCGCCGAATCTATTTGGGCGGACATAGCACGGGCGGAACGTTGGCGCTCCTGGTTGCCGAGTGTTCCGATCGGTTTCGGGCGACCTTCTGCTTTGGCCCGGTGGATAACGTGCTCCGTTACGGGCGAAGTGAGCCACTCCCGTTTGATTACGAGGATGCCCGCGAGGTCGAACTGCGCGCCCCGGGCCTTTGGCTTGATTCGGTCAAGAACCCGACATTTGTTTTCGAGGGGACTTTGCGTCCGTCGAACATTGCTTCGTTGCGCAACATGATGCACGCGGCGCCGCCGCCAACGGTGCATCTGTTCGCGGTGCCCGGCGCAACGCACTTTACGATTCTCGCGCCCATGAACCGGCTGATTGCATCGAAGATCGTTCAAGACACAGGGCCCCAAACGAACATCGCGTTTACCTCAGATGAACTGACCCATCTGTTAGCCTCCCACCATTAACGAGGACAATCGCTGCGCGTGAACTTGCATCTGTCGTCGCGAGGGCTAATATGCAACCTGGAGGTTGCATATGGAATCGTCCAGCACCGACCGGATCGAGAAGCGCGTCGAACTCAAGGCCACGCCGGCACGGGTGTGGCGGGCGCTGACGGATCACCGCGAGTTCGGCAAGTGGTTTGGCGTGAACTTGGAGTCGACTTTTGTACCCGGCAAGCCCACGCGCGGACACATCACCTATCCGGGCTACGAGCACGTGGTCATGGAAGTCATCGTGCAGAAGATGGAACCCGAGCGGCTGTTCTCGTTCAATTGGCACCCCTACGCGATCGACCCGAAGGTGGATTACTCGAAGGAGCCGCCGACGCTGGTCGAGTTCCGGCTGGAGCCGACCACGACGGGAACGCTCCTGACCGTCATCGAATCCGGATTCGACCGAATCCCGCTTGCCCGGCGGGCCGAGGCGTTCCGCATGAACAGCAACGGGTGGGCGGAGCAGACGAAGAACATCGAGGCCCATGTCAGCCAGACGCCGTGACAATGCCGGCCGGGACCAGCGCGCCCAGGCGCTGCTCTTTTTTGCCTTGGGCGACCCGACGCGGCTGGCGCTGCTCGCGAAGCTGAGCCGGGGATCGTCCTGTTCCATCGTGCGGCTGACCGAGGGCTCGGCCCTCACCCGCCAGGCGGTCACCAAGCACCTGCGCGTGCTCCAGCACGCCGGCCTCGTTCGCGCCGTCCGCCGGGGACGCGAGCAACTGTACCGGCTCGAACCCGGGCCGATTGACGATGCCAAGCGGGCCCTGGAGCAAATCTCCCGCCAGTGGGATGCCGCGCTGCTGCGGCTGAAGGCGTTCGTGGAGGAATAGCGAGGATTGCGGGTCTTCGAAACCAATGGCGCATCGACCGTCCCGGTATTTGGCTTGCAGCGAGCCGATTCTTATAATGGAGGCGTGGTGACGCTGAATGCCCATTTTGATGGAAACGTGATTGTGCCGGACGAGCCGTCGTCCCTGCCGTTGCGTGCCGGCACGCGCTTGAAGGTCAACGTCGAAGTGGTTGAGGAACCCCCTTGCCCATCAGTTCCCCGTCGTTTTCAGCCCCTGGACATCCGTATTGACTCGCAGCTTTCACGATCGATCGCCAGCGACCCCCACCGATACCGACCTGTTGTCAAATGCCTCGCAGATCGCCGTCCGATTGGGACTGCTGACCAACGACTCCCTCATCGTGGCTTTGATGGAGCGCCATCGGCTCGGTCACTTGGCCACGAACGACGATGATTTTGATCAGGTTCCAGGCATCACGGTTTGGAAACCCAGATGAACCCGACACCGTTTTCCCGCTTGATCAGCGCGCGGCGGCTCGGAAACGCCCGAATGTTTCCGTCAGCTCTCCCAATCGATCGATCAACGCGTCTGGCAGTGGCTCGGTAAGCCGCCAGGCCCAATTTCCAGAGGCGGTGCCGGGGACATTCATTCTGGCATTGGAGCCAAGGCCCAGAAGATCTTGTGCGGGGGCGATGGCCAGATTGGCCACCGACGACCAGGCGAGGCGGATCATCGCCCAGGCCGGATCATGCGCGGCGTCCGGGGCGTAGGCGAGCACGCGATGGCGTTCCCTGTCGCTCAGCGATGCGAACCAGCCGGCGGATGTGTCGTTGTCGTGGGTGCCGGTGTAGGCGACGGCGTTGGGCACGTGATTGTGCGGCAGGAAGGGATTGGAAGCGTCAGAGCCGAAGGCGAACTGGAGGACCCGCATGCCTGGCAGGCCAAACGTGTCGCGCAGTCGCTGGACGTCGGGCGTGATCAGGCCCAGGTCCTCGGCGATGAATGGGAGGGCATGTAGCTCGTGTCGGAGGTATTGGAGCAGTTTTTCGCCCGGTACGCTCGCCCATCGGCCGCGGCGGGCGGTGCGGTGGCTGGCGGGGATTTCCCAGCATTCGGACAGGCCGCGGAAATGGTCGATCCGCAGCAGGTCGGTCTGCTGGAGGGCGAACCGCACGCGGCTCGTCCACCAGCCAAAATGATCGCGGGCCATCCGATTCCAGTTGTACAGCGGGTTGCCCCAGCGCTGGCCGGATTTGGAGAAGAAGTCCGGCGGCACGCCGGCGACCACCCTGGGCCGCAAGTTCGCGTCGAGCAGGAACTGATTCGGATGAGACCACACGTCGGATGAGTCGGCGGAGACGAACATCGGCAGGTCGCCGATCATTCCCACCCCCTTGTCGCGGGCATAGTTCCGCACGGATTGGAGTTGCCGCCAAGCGAGGAACTGAACGAACTGATGGCGGCCAATGCGATCATTCCGTTCTGATCGCGCTTCCGCCATGACGGCGGGCGTTCGTCGCGCGACGCCTTCAGGCCAGCGGGCCCATTCCCGCCCATCATTGGCTTCGCGGAGGGCCATGAACAGGGCGAAATCGTCCAGCCATTCCGCATGCCGCGAGCGGAAGCGGACAAACGCTCCGCGGAGCGGGGACTTGGCGATTTGATACTTCGCCCACGCCCGCTCCAGCAGATCCGCCTTGAAGTCGTGAACTTTTTCAAATTCCACCCGGTCGGAGCGAAAACTGGGCTCTGCTACATCGGATTGCTCGATGAGCCCATCCTCCATCAGCTTTTCCGGGCTGATCAGATCCGGGCTGATGGCGAACGCCGAGACGGACTGGTAAGGCGAATTCCCCTTGCCCGGCGGGGAGAGCGGAAGCACCTGCCACCAGCTTTGTTTCGCCCGGGCCAGAGCGTCGATCCACTGGAACGCCGCCGGGCCGAAATCGCCGATGCCGTATTTCGACGGCAGCGACGTCATGTGCAGAAGCACTCCCGAAGCGCGTTGCCCATTTCGTCGCCGCTTTAACCGTTGCTCCTTCGCCATAGGTGCAATGGTAATGCACGTCATCGACTGTTGTCGCAGCGTCAATTATTCGGATATAGAAACGAACGGCTATGGCCGCGACGATTGCGGTGCAGAGATTCCATTCTGCGGTTCAACGGAAAGCAGGCCGGAAAGCCTGCACCACCATGGTTTGCCACTACGGACCCGGTGGTTCGGTTTTGAAGACCCGTAACTCCGCGCGCTGAGTTCCCCGGTGCGGCACGGCCAGATAGAGCGTCCCCGCGTCCGGCACGAAGAAAGAGGTGCGAGCCCCCGGTATGGTAGTCAGCTCGCCGGCAACGGCATAACGATCGGTAGTCTCCTGTCTTACGATAGTGATCTTCCCCTCGCCGCCGGAGACGTAGATGCACTTGTGTTTCAGGTCGTAGAACAGGTCGTCGGTGTCGCCGACGATGGGGGCCGAGGCGAGCAGCTTGCCGGTTTGGGTGTCAAGGACGAGGAGCCTGGCCGGCGATCGGCAGCCGATGAACAGTCGGTGGTCTGTTTCATCCAGGGCCATAGGGAAATTCGCCGCCGCGCCTTTGACGGGCCATTTGGCGACGATCCTGAGCCGATCCCGGTCGATCACGGCGACCTGATGTGCGGTCGGCACGTTCACGAAGATCCGCCTGCCTCTGGCCTCCAACTGGAATGACTCGGGGTGCCCGTCAAGTTTGACATCCGCCAACTGCTTCCCGGTTTCCGGATCAATGCAGGCCAATCCGCCGTCGCCGTAGCCGACACAAAATCGGCGGCTGGCGGCATCGTAACGGATGTTATCGGCGTCGTCCTTCAGATCAACCAGTCCCACCTGTTGAAACGAGCGGTCGTCAAAGATCCGGCAGGACCCGTCCTTCCCGTTGGCGACCATGATCCGATGGGCCGCGGCCGCGATGCCGATGCCCTGCGGCTCGTGAAGCCCGCGGATCACGTGGATCACTTTTCCCTGCGCCACGTCGACGACCTCCACGGTGTCATTCCCGAGTGCGGCGGCATAGAGCCGGCCGGATTTCGCGTCGTACGCCATGTGATCGATTCGGCCTTCGACGTTGGGAAGGGGGATGATCCCAACCTCGCGGAGGCCGGCTAATGCCGAGCCTCGCGCGCTGAGGGATGCGGTGAGCAGGCAGCAAATGGCGAGGAGAATTCGGGTGCGCATAGATTACTCCACCAGTGGAGCTGGACGCTGTGACGTAACCGTGGTTGCAAAGCTACTATCCGAGCGCCGTCGACACAACGCGGAATCTGATCTCCTCTTGCTCATTGGCGAAGTCCGGTTAACATGCAACCGTGGTTACTTCCGCCCGGTGGTCGGAATCGCGCCCATGCAATGGCTGCTGCTGTCCTACAAGATCCCGCGGGAGCCAACGACCGGCCGGGTTGGGGTCTGGCGGAAGCTCCGGCGGCTGGCGGCGCAGCCGGTCCAGGACGCCGTCTGGGTCCTGCCCCTCAACCCGCACACACGCGAACATCTCGAGTGGTTGGCAGCGGAAATCACCGAGCTGGGCGGCGAGGCCGCCATCTGGCAGGCGCAGCCTCTTTCCGCCGACCAGGACGAGGCGCTCGTCGATCGATTTCGTTCGGCTGCCCATCGGAGCTATCAGGCGATTCTCGCGGAACTGCGGCGCAAGACGGCGGACGTGCCGGCCTTGGCGCGCCGGTATCGCGAGGTCCTGGGCCGCGATTACTTCCGCGAGGGCTTAGGCCCGCAGGTGCGGGACGCCTTGCTGGCGGCGCGGAAGGAGGTCTCAAAATGAAATTCGTGACCCGAGCGAACGTCGGCATCGACCGGATGGGCTGCGCGTGGCTGGTCCGGCGGTTCGTGGACCGCGACGCCGAATTTCTCTTTGTCTCGGAGGGGGCTAAATCGCTGCCCCAGGGTGCCGAGCCGTTCGACATGCCGGGGGTCCGGCTGTCGCATCATGGCGGGCATTGCTCCTTCGTCGCGATGCTCAAGCACTTTCAGCTCAACGACCCGGTGCTTCGGCGAATCGGGCGGATCATCGACGAGGCGGACACGGTGCAGGACCAGACGCTGGAGCCGGCCGCCACGGGGCTCGATCTGATCTGCCGCGGCATCCGCCTAACCAGCCCAGACGACCGCGTCGCGCTCGATCGAGGGGCAACGGTGTACGATGCGCTGTATGCGCAGCTTGCCGCGGAACCGGCGGAAGGTTGAGGCAACGATCAGCGCCGCTACGATATCGAATTTCGATATCGGCGTTAGATGTGATTCGATGAAGTCAGGCGTTTTATGAACCTTGTGACGTTCGCACTCCGCCGCCCCGTGACCATTCTGGTGCTGATTGTCGCCGCGGTGCTGGCGGGGGCGCTGGCGGCGGCGCGCATGTCGCGCGACGTGTTCCCCGATCTGGGCGTGCCCACCCTCTACGTCGCCCAGCCTTACGGCGGCATGGACCCGCACCAGATGGAAGGGTTCATCGTCAACTACTACGAGTACCACTTCCTGTACATCAATGGCATCGAGCACGTCGAGAGCAAGAGCATCCAGGGGGCCGCCCTCATCAAGCTCCAGTTTCATCCGGGCACCGACATGTCGCGTGCGCTGGCCGAGACGGTGTCGTACGTGAACCGTTCCCGCGCATTCATGCCCACGGGGACCGTGCCGCCGTTTGTCATGCGATTTGACGCGGGCAGCGTGCCGGTGGGCGAACTGGTCTTCTCGGACGAGACGGGGAAGCTGAGCCTCAAGGATTTGCAGGATGCGGCCCTGTTCCGCGTGCGGCCGCTGTTTGCGACGCTGCCGGGGGTTTCGGCGCCGCCGCCGTTTGGCGGAAGCCCGCGGGCCATCGTCATCAACGCCGATCCGGACAAGCTGCGGGCGCTGAACATGAGCCCCGACGAGGTCGTCAACGCGATCACCCACGGCAACACGATCAGCCCGTCGGGCAACGTGCGGATCGGCGACAAGATGCCGATGGTGCCGGTGAACTCGGTCGTCAGCGACGTGAGCCGCCTGGGCGACGTGCCGATCCGGTCGGACGGCACGCGCACGATTTACGTGCGTGACATCGGGAAGGTGGAGGACGCGGCGGACATCCAGTTCGGCTATGCGCTCGTGAACGGCCAGCGCACGGTTTACATCCCAGTCACCAAGCGCGCGGATGCTTCGACGCTGACGGTCGTCAACCTGGTGAAGCAGAACCTGGCGAAGTTTCAGTCGGTCCTGCCGCAGGGGGTTAAGGTCAGCTATGCGTTTGATCAGTCGCCGTACGTGACCCGTTCAATCCGCGGGCTGGGCGAGGAGGGTTTGCTTGGCGCGGTGCTGACCGGCCTGATGGTGCTGCTGTTCCTGCGCGACTGGCGAAGCGCGCTGGTCGTCGTGCTGAACATCCCGCTCTCCATCTGTGCGGCGTTGTTCGCGCTGTGGGCCAGCGGGCAAACCGTCAACCTGATGACGCTCGGCGGCCTCGCGCTGGCTGTCGGCATTCTCGTCGACGAGGCGACCGTTACGATCGAGAACATTCACACGCACCTGGCCAGCCGCGAGCCGCTCGCCGAAGCATCGCGCGCGGCGACGATTGAAACGGTCGTCCCGCGACTGCTGGCGATGCTGTCGATCCTGGCGGTGTTCATTCCCACGCTGTTCATGCAGGGGGCGGGCCGCAACCTGTTCCGTCCGCTGGCGCTGGCGGTCGGGTTTGCGATGGTCGCCTCGTATCTGCTCTCCAGCACGTTCGTGCCGGTGCTGTCGATCTGGATCCTGCGGACCAAACACGGTGAGCAAGTCGTCAAGCACTCATTTTTTGATCGATTCCGAAACGGCTACGCCGGGCTAACCACTCGTCTCATCCGGCTGCGGTGGGGCGTGGTGATTGCGTACGTCCTGATCGCGGGGCTGATCATTTATTTTGTCGGCCGCACGCTGGGGCGGGAGATCTTCCCGGTGATCGATGAAGGCCAATTCGAGCTGCGGCTGCGCGCTCCCGCCGGCACGCGGATCGAGGCGACTGAGCGGATCGCCAACAAGGCACTCGACATCATCGGCCGCGAGGTTGGGAAGGACAACGTCGCGATCAGCGTCGGCTACGTCGGCGTGCAGAGCGCAGCATATCCGGTCAACACCATCTTTCTCTGGACCAGCGGCCCCGAAGAAGCGGTCCTCCAGGTGCAGCTCAAGCCCTCGGCGAAGGTGCGAATCGCCGACCTGGAGGACCGGCTGCGACAGAAGCTGCCGGAGGAATTGCCCGGCGTTCGCGTCAGCTTTGAGCCCAGCGACATCATCAGCCGCGTGATGAGCTTCGGTGCGCCCACGCCGATCGAGGTGGCGGTGACGGGCCCGAATTTCGAGAATGACCGTCAGTACGCGGAAAAGGTGAGGGCGGAACTGGCGAAGGTCCGGTCCCTCAAAGACCTCCAGTACGAGCAAGAACTCGAGTACCCGGCCATCAAGATTGACATCGACCGCACCGTGGCCGGGGCGATGAACGTCACGGCCGATCAAATTGCCCGGTCGGTGACGGAAGCGACCAGCTCCAGCCGCTTCACCGTTCCGAATTACTGGGCCGATCCCAAGAGCGGCGTTGGATATCAGGTGCAGGTGCAGATCCCGATCCAGCGGATGAACTCCGCCGAGGAGATCGCCAACATCCCCATCGTGCAGGGGGCGAGAGAGGGCGGGCGGCAGGTCGATCTGCGGAACGTGGCGAGTGTGAGCGAGGGGACGGTGTTGGGCGAATACGACCGCTACAACATGCAGCGGATGCTGACGCTGGCAGCGAACGTGTCGGGTGAGGACCTCGGCCGCGCCGCCGACCAGGTGGACGCCGCGTTGCGGCGGGCCGGGGCCGCGCCGGCGGGCGTGAGTGTCGCCGTCCGCGGGCAGGTCCCGCCGATGCAGCAACTGTTTACCGGGCTGGAACTGGGCCTCGGCATCGCAATCGCGGCGATCTTCCTGCTGCTGGCCGCCAACTTTCAGTCGTTCCGATTATCGCTTGCCATCCTGCTGACGCTCCCGTCCGTGATTGCCGGCGTGATCGTTGCGCTGCTCGTCACCCGAACGACGCTCAACATTCAATCCTTCATGGGCGCGATCATGGCTGTCGGCGTGGCGGTGGCCAACTCGATCCTGCTCATAACCTTCGCCGAGCGCGATCGCACCGACGGCGCGAAAGTGCACGATGCGGCGGTGCAAGGCGCGGCCAGCCGCCTGCGGCCGATCCTCATGACCAGTCTGGCGATGATCGCCGGCATGATCCCCATGGCCACCGGACTGGGCGAGGGCGGGCAGCAGACGGCGCCGCTCGGCAGGGCGGTCATCGGCGGACTTGTCGGCGCATCGATCGCCACGCTGCTCGTCCTGCCGTCACTCTTCGTGATGATGCAACGGGAATCCACGCGGAAGAGCGCATCGCTGGATCCCAGCGATCCGAGCAGCCCATACTTTCGAGATGCACAACAAGGCGCGTCACACGACAATGGCAAGGCCGAGCACACGAGTGCCGGTCGGGCCGAACCCGCAATCCCCGAGGCACGTTCATGAAACGGTGCAAAGCCCATGTGATCGGATCGTTGTTGGCGGCGGGGCTCCTCCCGGCGGGCCTGAATGCACAGTCGTCGCCGGCGCAGACCCAGCCTTCGGCTAATTCGGTCGTGGTCATCGCGACGGTAGACGCCTACTGGGCGGCTGACCAGTATGCCAAGACCTCCGGCTACGTCACTGACGTCAAGCACGACATCGGTGATCGCGTGAAGAAGGGCGACGTGCTGGCGGTGCTCCACGTGCCGGAGTTGGAGAAAAATCTTGTCCAGGCCAGGGCCACGCTCGTGGCCAGACAGAAGATGAAGACCGCCGCCGATGCCGCGGTCGCGCAGGCGCAGCAGGCATTGGCCGTCGCGAAAAGTCAGCTCGAAGGCTATCAGGCCGACAAGTATCTGGCGGACGTCACGCTGAAGCGGCAGGAAGAACTTTCATCCGGGAAGGCCGCGACCGCCCAGCAGCTTGATGACGCGCGGGCCAGGGCCAGGGTCGCTGCGGCTAACGCCGCGATGGGTGAGGCGAAGGTGAGCTCGGCCCAGGCCGACATTCAGGCCGCCGAAGCGAATCGCGAGGTCGCCGCGGCGCAGGTGGACGTGGCCGACGCGGCGGTGCAGGAAGTCCAGGCGCTGCTCGAATACACACGAATCACCGCGCCGTTTGATGGGATCGTCACCCGGAGGCAGGTGAGCCCGGGCGATCTCGTTCAGGCAGCCACCGCCAGCCGCACCATGCCGATGTTCACGGTGCAGCAACTCGACACCGTTCGCGTCTTCTGCGACGTGCCCGAAGCACAATCGGCTGGCGTGACGGTGGGCACGGTCGCGGAGGTGAAGTTGTTTGCGCTGGCGCAGACGATCAAGGGCAAGGTCACCCGGCTGTCCAACGCCATCGATCCGGGGAGTCGGACGATGCGGGTGGAAATTGATTTGTCCAATGCCAATGGCACGTTGAGGCCGGGGATGTACGCGCAGGTGACTCTCCAACTCCAGCCGCCGGCACGCGCGACGGCTGCCTCTTCCCCCTCTCCCTCCGGGAGAGGGTCGGGGTGAGGGCGAATTGCGGAAGACTCGGGTCGAGCAAGAAGCCCAACTCCGAATTGCTCTCACCCCAACCCTCTCCCGGAGGGAGAGGGGGTAAAGCACAGCAATTTCGCGGGTTTCTGATAGAGGAAAACGATCATGGGAAGGAACTTGCCATCGTATGTGGTTACCGTGGTGCTGTTCTCGATCGGCGCCGGTTGCGCGTCACAGTCCAACCCCGCACCGCATCCGTCCGTCGCGCCCGCCACGCAACCATCCGCGTCTCTCTCGCTGAACCCCTCAACAATCTCGCCGATGTATCGCGAGCTGCTGGCGATCGACCTGCCGACGGTCGTGCGCGTCGCCAACGCCCGCAACCTCGACATCCAACATGCCCGCCAGCAGGTCGAGGCGAATCGCGGGCGATACGAAAGCAACGTCGAGGCGATCTTCCCCGTCATCGCGCCGTCCATTGCCTACGCGCATTTCCAGGGCCGCGGGCAGAATGCCAACGGCACGCTGACGATCCCCGTCCATTTCGACAACCTGCTCCCGGCGGTGTCCATCCAGTGGATCCTCAACCCCGGGATGGTGGTGTATGACATCATCGCCTCCAAGCGCCGGATGGAGGCGTCGGATCAAC
>Ga0134125_10009249_pt1 | contig 11098 bp, 9 predicted proteins | sample KB31751_FD_96464 | JGI IMG/M metagenome (GOLD analysis project Ga0134125, IMG submission 96464) | Terrestrial soil microbial communities with excess Nitrogen fertilizer from Kellogg Biological Station, Michigan, USA - KB3-175-1 | ecosystem: Environmental > Terrestrial > Soil > Unclassified ...
CGTCGCGCAGCAACGACTCGAGCTCCCCGTTCATTCTCAGCTCCCGGTTCATGATTCCCCCCACCGCCCTCCCTGGATCATGCGGTCGTTCAGTGCCGGATGGGAGCGGGCCGCCTCCACGAAACGCTTTTCGGCGCGCGCGAGCCGTCGCTTGACCGTCGCCAGCGACACCCGGCAGGCCTCGGCCACTTCCGTGAGCTGCATCTCCGAAACGAACCGCAGCGAAAATGCCAGCCGCTCGTCCGGCGGGAAGTCGGCCAGGATCGCGTAGGTCGCCCGCACCGCTTCGTGGGTATCGCCCTGCGGCGCGGCGACCGGGACCTCGGGGACCTCCTCAGGCGCCACGAACCGGATCCAGCGCCAGCGACGGCGGCGGCGAATGCGGCCGCGGGCGGTGAAGACGGTCAGCGTGGCGATCCAGCTCCGCAAGGCCGAAGCATCCTTGAGGTTGTGGACACCCTCGAGCACCGCCACGAAAACGTCCTGGACGACATCCGGAATCTCGGCGTCGATCCCCAGGGCGCCGGCGACCAGCCGCTCGACCAAGGGCTCGTAACGTTCGACCAAGGTGGTCTGCGCCCGTGTCTCACCGCGGCGAAGCGCCGCCACCAATTCCGCGTCGTCGGCGTAGGGTCCCGCAACGACCGGAGGCGAGGGCTTCGGCGTCTCGGACGCGACCGCAGCGGGAGGGTGCTGGCGGCCGTCCGCGCGCAGGCCGGTGGGGGACGGCACATTCAGTAGTTTACCTGGGGCTCCGGTTCTTGTCCCCGTCGGATCGACCGGGCGGCGTAACGCGCGCTGCGTCATTCGCACTCCAACGGGCTCGCGGGAGATCCGCGCCGGCCGTCCTGGTCCAACTTGCAACGACATTCGTGCCTACCGGACGGTGAGTGTCCGGGACCTCCTCGCGCGGTTCACCTACCCGCGTCGGCGGCTCTATGTACTATGGAGGGGTGGCCCGCGGCCCCACCTTCCACCACCAGGCGGTCATCTTCCTGGCGCTCGTCCTCGTGAGCTGCAAGAACGATCTCTACCCGCTTCGGTTCGTCCCCGACCCGACCTCGGATTCCGGCGTTCCCGGCGACGCATCGGTTCCAGACGTCTCGGTCCCTGTCGGCGACTGCCCATCGGGGATCATGGGGTTCGCCACCGTGAGCGACGTGGGCGGTGAATGGGACGCCGGCACGACCGGAATGCCGCAGCTCCAGCTCGACGCCGGGACCACGGGCGGCGGCCCGCTCGACGGCGGGACGACCGTCGTGGTGGACGCCACTGACAGCGACGCCCTGGCCCGGTTCTCCATGTACGCGGGCGACAAGATGCCCGGCCCCCTCACCATCGTCGTCAAGGGAATGATCAGCATCCCGCCGCCGCTCGACGGCGGCAGCGGCGACGTGCAGAAGATCCGCGTCTCGTCGAACAAGACCGTCATCGGCGCCAACGTGTTGTCGGACCCCGCCAAGAACGGATCCGGATCGGGCTTCACCGGCGGCGGGCTGACGCTGACCGACGTCTCCAACGTCGTCCTCCAGAACCTGGTCATTGCCATGCCGAACAGCGACGACTCGACGGACAACGTCGACGCCGTTCACATCGAGGGGTCGCACCAGATCTGGATCGATCACTGCGACCTGTCGTCGAACGGGCCGACCATGGACGCGGGCGCGTCGTACGACGGGCTCGTCGACATCTCCGACGGCAGCGACTTCGTGACCGTCTCCTGGACGCGCTACCACGACCACGCCGCCACCGGCCTCATCGGACGATCAGACAGCAGCGCGGCGGCCGCCCAGGACGCGGGGAAGGACCACGTCACCTTCGACCACGACTGGTTCAACAACGTCGGAAACGGGCCGCGCATCCGCTTTGGCACCGTCCACGTCCTCAACTGTTTCTTCGACCAGATCACCGACTACGGTGTCGCCTCGACGGACGGCGCGTCGGTGGTCATCGAGGCCTGCAACTTCCAGGACGTGACCGAGGTGCAGAACAACGCCGACTACGGCCCGGTGACGACGCTCCTCGACGGCGCCACGGCGGGAACCCTCCAGTTCGACCCGCAGGCCAACGTCTTCACCTCTTCCGGGCAGCCCTTCCTGACCACCGCCAACGCGACAGTCCCGCTCCCCTACAAAGACCAGTACATCCCGGACTCGCCGAAGAGTGTCCCGGCGTTGGTCCAGGCCTGCGGCGGGACCGGGAAGATCGCGGCGCCCACCGGCAACTGAAGCGCCGCCATGGCCGCGCTGCTTGCCGCGAATTTTCCTGCGGGAAAGGTGCCGAAAACAGGAGCGGCGGTACCTTGAAGTCCGAGGCGCGCTTCCGCCGACCGCCGACCGGCAACCGGCGACGAATGACCGCTGATCATTTCTTCTTCTTCTCCGCCTTGCCGGCGCCGAGGTGGCTGACGCGCCAGACGGCGTTCGATCCGTCGTCGCTCACCAGGAGCGCGCCGTCCTTGGCGACCGCCACGCCGACCGGACGCCCCCAGACGTCGCCGCCGGGAGAGACGAAGCCGGTCAGAAAGTCCTCGTACTCGCCCGTCGCGCGCGCGCGGCCGTGCATCGGCACCCGAACCACTTCATACCCGGAGCGCACCTTCCGGTTCCACGAGCCGTGCTGCGCGGCGAAGATGTCGCCCCGGTATTCCGCCGGAAACTGCCCGCCGTCGTAGAACGTCATCTGCAGCGAGGCGTCGTGCGGCTGCAGCAGCACGTCGGGGAGGGCGACCTTGGCGCGCAGCTCGGGGTGCTTGCCGGCGTGGCGCGGATCGTAGTTTCCACCGATGTAGAACCAGGGCCAGCCGTAGAAGCCGCCCGGCTCGACGTGGGTGATGTAGTCGGGGACCAGGTTGTCGCCCAGCCGATCGCGCTCGTTCACCGACGCCCACAGCTCGCCGCTCACCGGATGGACGGCGATGCCGACGGCGTTGCGGATCCCCCAGGCGAACACCCGCTCCCGATGGGAGTCGGCCTGCCCCTTTTGTAGATCGAACGCCAGGATGTCGGCGCGGTGATATTCGGCCGGGTTGTCGTCGTTGTTCGAACGTGACCCGACCGAGACGTACAGCGTCTGGCCGTCGCGCGAGAAGGCCAGATCGCGCGTCCAGTGGCCGCCGCCGCGCAGCCGCCCGCCGCCGGGGATGTCGTCGGTGACCGTCTCCGCGGGGCCGCGGGCGAGCAGATCGCCGCTCGCGTAGGGAAAGCGGACCACCGAGTCGGTGTTGCCGACGTAGATCCAGCGCGGATCGCTCCCCGCCGGATAGAGGGCGATGCCGAAGGGCTGGTGCAGTCCCGAGGCAAAGACGTGATTCTCGAGGGCGCGGCCGTCCTTGCCCACGCCGCGCAGGAGGCGGATCCGGCCCGGGTCACTCTCCGCCACCAAGACGTCGCCGTTCGGCGCCGTGCGAATGAGCCGCGGGTTCTGGAGCCCGTCGGCGTAGAGGTCGACCCGAAACCCCGGCGGCGCCGCCGGCCAGGCGCGCGCCGGGCGCGGGATCAGCCGGGGACCGTTGTCGACCGACTCGGCGGCGTCGGGCGGGGGGAGATCCGCCGGCGTGATCTTGTGCGAGGCGCCGGGGCGCTCCTGGCGGTAGTCGAAGAAGGGCGACGGCGACGGCGGCGGCGGCGACGGCGGCGCCTCTTTTCCCTTTGCCGCCGTCACGATGCCGGCGGCGGCGAGAGCTCCGGTGAGGCAGATCGCATGGACGGCGCGCGTCGATAGGGAGTAACCTCTCTCCCCCCGTCTTCGATGTCTCATCGCCCCGTCAATATGCGCCGTTTTCTTCCGCTGGCACTGGGTCTCGTGGCGGTGTGCGCCGGGGCCGCCGGGGCACGGGCCGCCGCTCCCGCGGCGGAGCCGCCCATCACCGCGACCGGCGCCGAGGGCGACTACCTGCGGACGATCCACCGCACGATCCATTTTCGTTGGGCCTACATGTTCATCGAGGAAGTGGCGGCCAAGCGCCCGCCCACCGACCCGCTCAACAACCCCTCCCTGGAAGCCGAGCTGCTGTTCACGGTCCGCTGGGACGGCAGCCCCGCCGAGGTGACGGTGACCCACAGCTCGGGTGTCGGGGCCTTCGACGAGGCGGCCGTCGGCGCCGTCAAGGGGGACCGCCCGTTCCCGGTCCCGCCCATCGACGTCTACGGCGACGACGGCGTCGCGCATTTCCGCTGGATCTTCGCCCGCGACGCCCGCCTCTGCTCGGGGGGCGAGGTCCGGCGCGTCGAGGCGCCGCTCGCCGAGGCGCTGCCGCGGCTGTTCATCCAGGGGCGGATCAAAGAGGCGCTGCTCCGCGTGGCGCGTTACACGCGCCACGGCGACGCGAGCGCGATGTCGACCTTCGCGCGTGCCTGGTTGTCGCGGCCGCAGCCCGATCCGGCGCTCGACGCGCGCGCCGCCGCCGCGCTGGCGCAGATCGGCGACGCTCGCCAAGCCAACCGTTTGCGACCGGCGCTCGACCGCCCCGACACGGTGGCGCTGGCGGCGCCCGCGCTGGCGGCGCTCAAGGTCGACCTCTGCGCCGTGGTGCGCCCGCGCCTCTCGGCGGCCAACCCCGACGGGATCCTGGCCGCCACCCGCATCCTGACGCTCGGGGGCGCCGAGCTGCCGAGCGGTTCGCCCTGCGTGGCGGCGCTCGGCGATCTGCTGAAGGCAGATGCGCTCCCGGCGCCCGTGCGGGCCGAGGTGCTGAGGACGCTGGCGGTGGTGAGCCCGCCGAGCGCGCGCCGTCCGGCGCTGAACGCGCTCGGTGACAGCGACGCGCGCCTGCGCGCCGCCGCCGCGACGGCGTTCGCCCGGCCGGGCGGCGGGCGGCCCACGCTCTACCGCCTGCAGCCGCTGGTGAAGGATCGTTCGGTCGAGGTGCGCGCCGCGGTGGCCGCCGGGCTGGTGCGCGCCTGCGGCGACCTGGCGATCGATTACCTCATGCCGCTCATGAAGGCGCGCGAGCCGCAGCCGCTGGCGGCGATGGCGCCCGAGCTCGGCAAGCAGACCTCGGCGGGCTCACTCGATCTTTTGGCCAAGATGCAGAAGCGCAACGATCCCGGCCTGCGCACGCCGGTGCTGGCGGCGCTGGCCCAGCGCACCGACGCCGCGGGGCGCGCGCTTTATCAGCCCGCCGCCGCCGCGGTCAAGAAGGACCCTTACGCCTCGCCCGAGGCGCGCCGGATCGTCTATGCCAACGCCGACGTGAACGAGCTGATTCCGTTGATGGCTGATCCCGCGCTCGGCCTGCAGGGATTCAAGGCGCTGCTGCACGCCCAGCGACACGCGCAGGCGATGGACTGGCTGGTGAAGTCGTTCGATCGGCTGCCGCCCGAGACGCTGATCGACGCCTTCGGCGCCTGGCTGGCCAATCCGCCCGCTCACGCCGCGAGCAAATAGTGATTACGTTCGGCGCGAGCCGCCATGACGGACCCGCGATTTCCGGCGCTGTACCAGATCAACACGCGCATCTCGGTCAATGAAACGGCAGCCCTGCGCGGGCGCCCCGCCACGCTCGACGATCTGCCGGATGATCTGTTCGACCGCGCGGCGGCCCGTGGTCTCGGCTGGATCTGGATGCTGGGCCTCTGGCAAACGGGCCCGGCGGGGCAACGCTGCTCGCGCGCGCCCGACATGCGCGCCGATCTGGCGGTCGACCTCCCCGACGTGCGCGAGGCCGACATCGTCGGGTCGCCGTTCGCCGTCGTCGCCTACGACGTCAACGACGACTTCGGCGGCAACGCGGCGCTGGCCCGCCTGCGCGAGCGCCTCGGTCGGCGCGGGCAGCGCCTGCTGGTCGACTTCGTCCCCAACCACGTGGCGCTCGACCACCCCTGGACGGACACGCACCCGGAGTACCTCATCGAGGGGACCGAGGACGATCTCCGTCGCGAGCCGAAGAACTACGCCGCCGTCGAGACGGTGCACGGCCGCAAGATCCTCGCCCACGGGCGCGACCCCAACTTCCCCGGCTGGAGCGATACGCTGCAGCTCAACTACCGGCACGGCGGGCTGCGCGAGTCGATGATCGCCGAGCTCGGTCGCATCGCCGACCGCGCCGACGGCGTCCGTTGCGACATGGCGATGCTGCTCGAGCCGGAGGTCTTCGCCCGCACCTGGGGCGACCGGGCGCGGCCGCGCGACGGGACGCCGCCCGTCGATCGACAGTTCTGGCCCGAGGCGATCACGCGCATCCGCAAGCGGCACCCCGGGTTCCTGTTCGTCGCCGAGGCCTACTGGGACCTCGAGTGGCCGCTGCAGCAGGAGGGGTTCGACTTCACCTACGACAAGCGGCTCTATGACCGGCTGCGCGCGCGCGCCGCCCGCCCCGTGCGCGAGCACCTCCAGGCCGCGCCCGCGTTCCGCGACCGCACCCTCCACTTCCTGGAAAACCACGACGAGCCGCGCGCCGCCGCCACCTTCCCGCCCGACGTCCACCGCGCCGCCGCCGTCATCTCGTTCCTGGCGCCCGGCCTGCGCTTCTTCTACGAGGGGCAGTTCGAGGGCCGCAAGGCGCACGCCTCGATCCATCTCGGGCGCCGCATGGCCGAGAAGCCGGACGCCGCGCTGGGCGCGTTTTACGAACGACTGCTGGCGGCCCTGCGGCGGCCCGAGGCGCACGACGGCGTCTGGCGCCTCTCGGCCTGCCGCGCGGCCTGGGGGGGAAACCCGACCTGGGACAACTTCGTCGTCTTCAGCTGGCAAGGCGCTCGGAAAAGCGGGAAGGAGGGCGGCGACCTCCTGGTGGCGGTCAACTACGGGCCGACCGAGGGGCAGTGCTATGCCGAGGTCGGGCTCTCGGGCCTCGGTGACGGCGTGTTGGTCCTCAGCGACCTCACCGGTGAGGAGCGCTACGAGCGCGACGGCCGCACGCTCGGGCGCGAAGGACTCTACCTCGATCTGCCGCCCTGGGGGTACAACGTCTTCGATGTCCGGCCCCGATCGAGCTGAAAAACGGCAGAAGCATTGCATTTTCGCGTCCCTGGCTTTATCTCTTGGGGACTACTAGGAATGTGGGCGTGACCGACATCGAAAGTCTTCTCCAGAAGACCAGCCGGACGTTCGCGCTGACGATCCCGTACCTGCCTCCACCGACCCGCGACGAGGTCGGGATCGCCTACTTGCTGTTCCGGATCATCGACACCTTCGAGGACGCCGTCCTCTGGCCCCCGGCCTTGCGGCTGGAGGCGCTCAAGCAATTCGTCGGGCTGCTCGAGCGGCCGGCCGCGGAGTCGCGGACGCTCGCCGAAAGCTGGGCGCGCGAGCCGCCGCTCTTGCACGCCGGGTACCAGGAGCTGCTGGCCGAGACGCCGTACGTGCTCGAGCGATACCAGGCGCTTCGCCCGCAGGCGCGCGAGATCCTGCGCGTGCACGTCGCGCGCAGCGCCGAGGGGATGGCCAGCTTCGTCCGCCGAATCGAGCCGGGCGGCCGGCTGCAACTGGAGACGATCCAGGATCTCGAAGACTACTGCTACGCGGTGGCCGGGATCGTGGGCGAGATGCTGACCGAGCTGTTCGTGCTCGAGCGTCCGTCGCTGGCGCGCGTGGCCGAAGATCTTCGCGCGCGGGCCGCCGAGTTCGGCGAGGGGCTGCAGCTGGTGAACATCCTCAAGGACGCCCGCCCCGACGCCGCGGAGGGGCGCACCTTCCTGCCGAGGCAAGCGCCGCTCGCCGAGGTGTTCGTGCTGGCGCGCAAGGACCTGGCGCAGGCCGCCGCCTACGTCGATCTGCTGCGCCAGGGGGGCGCGCCGGCCGGCCTGGTCGCCTTCAACGCCTTCATCTCCAAGCTGGCCACGGCCAATTTGCAGATCCTGCGCGATCAGGGCCTCGGTGCCAAGCTGACGCGAACGACCGTCCTCAAGATCGCCGCCGAGATCGCCAGCGCGGCCTAGCGCGCGGTCGTGGACGTTCCACTCCGGGCGCGGACTTGCGACAACGCCATGAGCGGGAAGTAGTGCCGGTAGTAATGATAGTTGAGATAAAAGACGCGCGGGAAGCCGGTCCCGGTCCACGGGAGCTGGGCCCAAGTCCCGTCCTGCTGCGTGTCGAGCAGGTGCAGGACGCCGCGGCGGACGGCGACGCTCTCCCCCTCGCCTGCCGCGACGAGGCCCATGAGCGCCCAGGCGGTCTGGCTGGGCGTCGAGGCGCCGACGCCCTTTTCGCCGGGATGATCGTAGCTGGCGATGCTCTCGCCCCAGCCGCCGTCGCCGTTCTGCCGCGCCTCGAGCCAGCGGACGGCGCGCCGGACGTAGGGCGCCTGCAGGTCCTCGCCGATGGCCTGGAGGCCGCGCAGCACCTGCCAGGTGCCGTAGAGGTAGTTCACGCCCCAGCGGCCGTACCAGCACCCTTCGGTGGTCTGGTCGCGCCGGAGGAATCCGAGCGCGCGCGCGACCACCGGGTGGGCGGCGCCGTAGTCGGGGAAGTGGCTGAGCGATTCGAGCACGCGCGCCGTGATGTCGGCGGTGCTGGGGTCGATCATCGCGTTGTGGTCGGCGAAGGGAACCGCGGTCAGCCACCGCTTGTCGTTGCCGCGGTCGAAGCTGGCCCACCCGCCGTCCTCGTTCTGCATCCCCAGCATCCAGGCCAATCCCCGGCGCATGGCAGCTTCACACGCCTCCTGGCGCGCTTCCGGCGTCCCCCCCGCGCGGGCTTGCGCCAGCACCATGAGCGCCATGCAGGTGTCGTCGACGTCGGGGTAGAACTCGTTGCGCGCCTCGAAGTACCAGCCGCCGGGGGGCGTCGGGTTGCGCACCACCCAGTCGCCGGGCCGGCGCGTTTGCTTGCCCAGCAGCCAGGCGACGGCGCGCCCGATCGCCGGATCATCCGGCGCCAGCGACCCTTGCAGCAGGGCGTGGGTGGCCAGCACGGTGTCCCAGACGGGCGAGAGGCAGGGCTGCATGCGCAGGCCGTTCTCGTCGCGCAGCAGGAGGCCGTCGAGGTGGCCGAGCGCCTCCGCGAGCAGCGGGTGCTTCTCGCCATGGCCGAGCAGGCTGAGGGCCAGGACGCTGTTGGCCATCGCCGGCAGAATCGCCGACAGGCCGTCCGACTCGGCGAGGCGCTCGATCATCCAGTCGCCGGCGCGCTTGACGGCGCGCCGACGGAGCAGACCCGTGCCCGGGAGCTTCTCCCCGACCTTGAGCAGCCGGTCGACGCCGTGGAAGACCGTCTTCCAATCGGGGGCGTGCGCCGCCCCGGCCGGCCCCAGCGCCCGCGCATCCTCCAGCAGCTCCGCGACGCCGCACCCGGGCGGCAGCGCGACGACCGGTTTCTTGGCCCAGATGATCGACAGCGGCACGAAGATCGTGCGCGACCAGGCCGAGAGGTCGTAGACCGAGAACGGTGCGTTCTGGGGGGCGAAGATCATCTCGGGCGGGATGGCCGGCACGCTCTGCCAGGGGACCTGCCCGAACATCGCCAGGTGCTGGCGGGTATAGGTGTTCGCGCGCCCCACGCCGCCCAGCGACCGGATCGCGGCGCGGGCCGCCCGCATGTGCGGCGCGTCGGCCGGCTCACCGGCCACCTTGAGCGCAAAGTAGCTGAGGCAGGAGACCGAGAGCTCAGGGGGACCGCCGAAGTACTGGGGCCAGCCCCCCTCCGGCAGCGCCTCGGCGCGGATCACTCGGGCGAGATCCTGGACTTTTTCGCTTTGGCGACGATTAAAGAACGTCTCCAGCAAGATGATGTAGCTTTCCAGCGTGGTGTCGCCTTCCAGCTCGCCCTGCCAGAACCCCTCGGGCGCCTGCCGCGTGAGCAACCAGTCGCGCGCTGCGGCGACGGCGGCGTCCAGGCGGGCGCGCGGTGGCACCGGCACCACCAATCGTTCAGCGGGAATGGGCTCGGAAATGGGCGCGGCTTCAGTCATCGAGAGGAGAGAACATGCGGTTTCCGCTTCATATAACGACGGACCAGGTCGGCTACCAGATTCGTAAGGCGATCGCAGGCGAGACCCGCTACCCGCTGGTTCTGATGCTGGAGCCGCTTTATACCTGCAACCTGGCCTGCGTGGGCTGCTCGACCGAGCGGCACACCGGCAAGCTCTCCGATCGGCTGCCGCTCGAGACCTGCCTGCGCGCCGCCGACGAATGCGGCGCGCCCACGGTCTCGCTGTGCGGCGGCGAGCCGACGCTGTACCCGGAGCTGCCCGAGCTGGTGGCCGGGATCATCGCCCGCCAGCGCCACATCTACCTCTGCACGAACGGCCTGGTGCTGGACCAGAAGGTGTTCGGCAAGATCGCGCCGCACAAGCGGCTCACCATCAACGTCCACCTGGACGGCATGCGCGAGACGCACGACAAGGTCTGCGCGCGCGAAGGGGTGTTCGACAAGGCGATCGAGATGATCCGCCAGGCCAAGGAGCGCGGCTACCACGTCACCACCAACACCACCGTGTTCAAGGAGACGTCGGTCGAAGAGATCGAAGAGCTCTGCAAGCTGGTCAAGGGACTGGGGGTCGACGGGCTGCTCGTCTCACCCGGCTACCACTACGAGTCGGTCAAGGCGGACATCTTCCTCACCAAGCAAGAGATCCAGGGGAAGTTCAGGCGCGTGCTGGAGCTCTCCAAGGACTACCGGATGCAGTCGACGCCGATGTACCTCGAGTTCGCCGCGGGGTTGCGCGAATATGACTGCTCGCCGTGGAGCACGGTCACCTTCACGCCCAAGGGATGGAAGAAGCCCTGCTACCTCATCGGCGAGGAGTACGTCCCCGACTGGAACGAGTTCTGGACCAAGACCGACTGGGCCTACTGGGAGTCGCGGAAGGACGACAAGTGCCAGAACTGCGCGATGCACAGCGGGTTCGAGGCTTCGGCCGTGCGCGGGATCCGCAAGAGCCCGAAGGATCTGCTGCGGATGGCGGCGTGGAACTTTTTAGGGTAAGTCGAGGCGGATGACGATCGCGATCGTCGCCGCGATGCCCGAGGAGCTCGCGCCGCTGCGTGCGCGGCTCGTCGGGGCCACGCGCGCGTCGCACGCCGGCCTGGCGGTCGAGCGCGGGCGCCTCGCCGGTCGGCAAGTCGCGCTGGCGGCCACCGGCGACGGCGCACGCAACGCCCGGACGGGCGCCGCGGCGCTGCTGGCGGCCGGCTCCGACGTTGCGTCGCTGATCGTC